>CEUM01137592.1_pt1 | contig 18898 bp, 17 predicted proteins | sample 356421 | NCBI WGS metagenome assembly CEUM01 (sample SAMEA2622716, study PRJEB7988) | marine metagenome | biome: marine biome (ENVO:00000447); feature: surface water layer (ENVO:00002042); material: "saline water (ENVO:00002010), including plankton (ENVO:xxxxxxxx)" | depth 5 m | reverse complement strand
AAGTTGCGACCCCCTCGATTTGCCATGAGTTGTAACTCAAGAAAAAACACGCGAAAAAAAGACCCCCTCGTGAATTCACCAATCACGAACCCTCTCCTTTCTTTCGGAATGGAGGTAGTAGTATATTTTCGCGGCCCCGTTTAATAATAATAATCGCGCGTTACCCGGGAGATGTCGCGCGATTTATACGGTGCACCCGGGAGGTCTTCTTTTAATTTATATTTAAATCTGACCATGACGGTTCGTGAACGGTCATGGTCAGATGACTGTAGTAGTCCCTCATTGAGGGACGGGCTATTGGGATATGACAAATAATTTGTCACAAATTATTGAAACTCCACAACTTGGACATTTGATTTGTTCTTTGATACAAGCGAACAAGTCCGACCTCGCGAAACAGAACGCACACGGTACACGAAAAGGAGGAACACTGAAACAGTGTATGTTACGCGGGGAGAATAACCACACCGTTACGAGCAGTGGTTAAGCAAACGTGCAAACGTAGGGGTAAGTCTCTGAAGATTTGCTACACGGCTGTAGGAAACAACCAGTAGACTCCATGCGCAGATTTATCTGGATGTTCGTCTGCTTACACGTCTTCGTGACTGCAAAAGGCGTACTTGCCGATGTCCAAATCCGTACACTCCTCCAGGACAGTACAACGGTGGCTGAAACCGAAGGACGGCAGCGAGTTGAATCCGAGCAAGATCATTCGTTCAATAAAACCATAGCAGCCCAGTTCAACACACTATTAGAGAAAGAGTTTGAAGAAGACGCGACAGCCTCGCGTGGCACTGCTCCGGGTGCGGGTAGAAGTTTTAGTAATACGGTGCGAAGTGAAGGTGGTACTCTGGAGACCGTCGTTAGAGTTCACCGACAACGTGGAAACGAGTTTGTCAGAGAGGTGGGTGCAGATGCGGTTGGCGCTTCAGACAGTAAAGGCAGTAGACCAATCATCTCTTCCAACTCACTGCCACGCGTCGGTGGGGTCGAGCAGCCTATCAACGATGGAGAAACAAAAACACAGAAAGATGGCACTTTATTGAACCAGCTTGCTGAAGTCAAACGTGACTTAGATCGTGCACTCGCGACTGGTAAAGAAAGCACTGACGATGTAGACCGATTGGTTGACTCCGCTGATAATGAATTCGTCATGTCAAACCCAAAACGTGGAACCATGGAACTACAACAAGACTTGCGTCTCATCAATGACCTTGTGATCATGCTGTGCTCGGCTGCAGTAAGTGGCGCCGTGTTTGGGTTGTTGAATCAACCTCTCATTACAGGATACATTGTTGCGGGCTCACTCGTCGGACCAGGAGGTTTAGGAATGATAGTCGAGCTAGTACAAGTTGAGACTTTTGCTCAGTTCGGAATCATTTTCCTTCTATTTGGTTTAGGATTAGAATTCAACATTTCAAAACTTCAACAAGTAAGAGATGTCGCAGTTTATGGTGGAGTTTTACAGATGGTGCTGTCCATGCTCGTCTGTGGAGTCATTAGTGACTTTGCAGGGGCATCTGCAAAGGAAGGTGTTTTTGTTGGTGCGTTTCTGTCTGTCAGTTCGACTGCAGTCGTGGCGAAGTGCTTGATAGAACAAGACAATCTTCGTACGGTGCCCGGACAAATAACGATGGGTACGCTGATTTTACAGGATTGCACAATCGGTCTATTGTTCGCGCTTATACCAGTGTTGGGAAGCAGCCGTGGTTTGAGTGCGACACTCACAAGCTTTTCTGGGGTACTTCTGAAAATGGTAGCATTTACAGTCATCTGCGTAATTCTTTCTGAGCTCGTGACTAAAAGAATATTCCGCTTTGTAGTTACTCATAGCAACGAAAGCTATCAACTCACTGCTGTGGCTTTTTGCCTAACAGTGGCTTGTGCCACAGAACATATCGGACTTTCAATGGAACTCGGTGCTTTCGTCGCTGGAGTCGCACTTTCTACGACACCGTATGCAGAGAAGACACTTCATGATTTGGAACCTTTTCGAAACATCTTTACGGCGCTTTTTCTCACATCAATTGGTCTAATAATGAACCCACATTTTCTCTGGTTGCACTTAGACGTTCTTCTGTTGTCTGTGCTCTTACTGATTTTATTTAAAACAACCTTGATTGCGGTGGTTGTACGAGCGTTTGGTTATAACATGCAAGTAAGCCTTACCGTGGGGGTATCTCTCGCACAGGTTGGTGAATTGTCCTTCGTCTTACTTTCAAGAGCATCTGCAGTAGACCTTGTTGAGCGTAAGCTGTACTTGTTACTGCTTGGGACAACCGCTCTAAGTCTTGTACTGACGCCCACGCTATTCCGATCCACACCGCACGTATTACGTCTAACCACAGCTATTCGCCTTACCAACAAAGAAGAAAGTGTTGATGAAACTACCTGTAAGCTAGATTCTTTCAGTAAGATACCTCACACTTACATGGATAAGCAAGGTAAGTACAGCGGTGTTTAGGATTGAAGATGGACTTGAAAACCAAAGCTGTCCATTTTGTAAATAACTCACTCATCACCTACTTTGAACCAGAATCATGCCAGAGATAAGCCCATACAAAGCCAAAGCTTCTGAAAATATCAAAATCAGGATGGCGGGGGCAAACAATCTAGGTCGAGTGACAATGGCCTGTGTCGAGCTCTCGCCGATCACGCCAACAGTGATGCCACTTGCAAATTGCGCCGCGCCGCAGCAGATACCTGCACATAAATGCAGTGACCCACTAAACTCAGTGTACTCTTTTCCTGCACTCGATGCACTTGCAAGAATTATGATGCTGAGTACCAGACCATATATACCGCGCACCCCAGCCATAGCGACCGGTATCACGCCTTTTATTATGATGGATGGATTTTTTGTTGCGCCCCTGCATAGTCCGATTCCAGCTTGAGACGTACCGTAAGCAGCACCTAAACCTGAAGGAAGTTCAGTGAAAAGCCACATGCTTGAAAACATACACACAAGATAACACCAAGCAAAGCGTGGCGCCCGCAAAACCATACATGGCTCCGGCTTGCATAACAGTAACCATCACACTGATAATGATATATCACGAGTGGTTTGTCGGTAGTATTGGTGGGTTGTTTCTTGCAAAAGGAGGTACACCGCGCAGCCAACTTGCGATATCACAACATTTACAGCGCGACGAACGCGTGGATTCCACACTCACTCTTCGATCAATCATACCTTGAGTACGGGTTTATATAGTGTAGTGCCATCGTACAATTGTACTATCATGGTACAGCTGTATGGGATTACAGAACTATTGTTTTTTTATGCTCCTCCGGGCCACAATTCATGTGAAGATTTTGTTCAAGCACGCGCTGCGGGCTAGTTTCGAAAAAAGATCGAGATATAATAAACTGAATATTGTACAGTCTAGCGGCCAGTCTACTAACCTAGACCACCCCCGACCAGTTCGACGTAGTGCTTCGCGATAGGCCACAGTACAAACGGTCGCCTGGCTGACGGCTACTGTGGAGAACTGGGCTTTGGATTGCCTCGTCCCGAGAGTACAGAACGAAGCAATCATTTGAGAGCATGAAGAACAAGATTGCATATTTTTATGATCAAGAAGTGGGCAACTTCTATTACGGTCAGGTGAGTCGATTCTGGGTGAGTAAACTAAGTAACTGACGCGAAATGTCACATGGTAGGGCCACCCCATGAAGCCTCATCGCATGCGCATGACACATAATTTACTTTTACACTACGATTTGTACAAAGATATGGAGGTACGTTGAACCGAATGACACTGAAGAAGAGGCCTCTCTTTGTTGACACTATCACCGTAGGTGTTTCAGCCCGCACCAGCGCAAGCCGAGGACATGACTCAGTTTCACAGCGATGAATACATCGAATTTTTACGTCTTGTTACGCCCGATAACCAACATGAACATATGCGACAGCTCAAGCGCTTCAACGTTGCTGAAGACTGCCCTGTTTTTGACGGTTTATTCCGCTTCTGTCAACTTTACACGGGAGGATCCGTCGGCGGTGCTGTGCGATTAAATCATGGGCTTTCAGATACCGTTATTAACTGGTCTGGTGGACTTCACCATGCGAAAAAAAGCGAAGCAAGCGGCTTCTGTTATGTGAACGATATAGTGCTTGCTATCCTTGAACTGCTCAAAACCCACCAACGTGTTCTATACATTGACATCGATATCCATCATGGCGATGGTGTTGAAGAAGCATTTTACACGACTGACAGAGTTATGACAGTTTCATTTCACAAATTCGGTGAGTACTTTCCTGGTACAGGACACCTGCAAGATGTGGGACAACATGATGGTAAGTATTATAGTGTGAACGTCCCTCTCAAAGATGGGATAGATGATGAAAGTTACGAACTTTTGTACAAACCTCTGATGGCAAAAGTCATGGAGGTTTATCAGCCTGATGCGGTTGTCTTCCAGTCTGGAGCAGACTCACTTTCGGGTGATCGCCTGGGTTGTTTCAACCTGTCTATCAAAGGCCACGCAGAGTGCCTCAAATTCATGACAACCTTCAATGTGCCTTTGCTTGTCTTGGGAGGAGGAGGTTACACCATTCGAAACGTAGCTAGATGCTGGACCTACGAAACTGGTTGCTTGCTGAATCGTGATTTGTCAGACTCAATGCCAGAGAACGACTATTCTGAGTATTTTGGTCCAACACATACACTCCACATTCAGACAAGTAATATGGAGAATCAAAATACGCGTGAGTATCTTGAAGGTGTACTTGCGCATCTTTTGGATAACCTATCCAAGTTGAGTTGTAAACCAAGCGTACCGTTCCACCAAGTGCCAACCGATGCAGTCAACATGGAGCAGTTCAGCAATGTCAAGACTTTTGATAAAAGCAATAATGAATCTCCAGTAGCTACCAATGAATACGAAAACGAGCAACACGGCACAGCACTGCTACGACAACAGCCAATGGTTCATTCCAGCCTGGATGTAGTCAAATTTCCAACAGCTGAGTATACTGAGCATGACTTACTGGAGAGAAAATTGGCACCAGAGGGCCTGCCGAGGACACAAGTATCGAAATCTGAGGAGACACCCATGACAATGATGTTTCCCAGTGTGACAAATAAACGAGAAAGCTCTTAGGTTTCCTTATTTTAGAAATTTTCTGTTAGTAACACCGTAGCGTTCAGAGTACCAGTATTTTCACAGCCCACGATACTACCAACGCGCTAACATATGTAGAAGAAAGAAGTTCTGGAACCACTGACTTCGATAGGTGAGATTTCATTATGTGAGACTTGATTCAAGTATCCCAGATCGCATTTTTCATACTTGTCCACAATCCAACCGCCCGATCTGTTGTACAGTCAAGCCACGTGCTCAATAAACTTGAGACTATTTGACCTACGAGCACGTACGACATTGTACTCCACGTCACCGATCGCGAAGGGATAAGAAAATACGAATACTGGTACCTGCGGATTATATAATGACGTGTACTCAGACCGTACACAACGTGGGATCTGATCGTCTTACACGACGTTTCGAAGTGAGCGTCAGAGAAAATCGTCACCTTTCACGTGTTCGCCATAGAACACAGCGATATGTGCAATCTCGACCGGACCATTCCGTAGTGGGAGCCTTGAGCAAAGATGCTAGGCCAGCGAGCTTGTCCACTCTCGTTCAGTCCTTCCAAGCGGTAAGAGAGCGTTATCTTTATTCAGCAGTTCTACATCTTGTCTGTTGCTTAGGTACCAGATCCGATGCAACGATATAGACAGCTGCTATTCATGGCGAAGGGCCTTGATCAAGTACAAGAGGTATGCCGTAGTATTTTTCATGGATTCAAGCTGGGTTCACGCACACTAACAGGAATTTTTAAGCGATGAAAGATACAAGGTAGGCAATACAACACGATTTTTGCTTTCTTTTTAACATTAGAAAGGTCCCCGGTTGTGTCTCACAGGTACCATGTTAGTTTGATTAGTTCACAAATACATTGAATTTGATTTTAACCAGGTTTGGATTGTTCCTGAGCTGCGACATGGTTTAGTTTACTACAAAGCTGAATCAGACTCACAACTCACAAAAGGGCTAGCAGCTCTACTCATAAAAGGTCTAAGTGGTAACTCACCGCAAGACATATCAAATGTGACGACAGATTTCATTGGTGACCTGGGCCTCAAATCAGCGTTGACGCCTTCGAGGACAAACGGGCTACTCAACATGTTCAACCTTATGCAAACGCAAGCCCGCGAGTTCTTGTAGAACACGTGTGAGATAGTCTTCCTATTTGTCTCATACCAACACCGACATCTATAGAGTGTCAAATTCATGATTTATTCCGTTCTATGTTGTACGCTGCAGATCCGTGCAAATCAAGGGCATAGCAACCTGGAACACGTTTTTCTGTAGGTGGTCAGTCGAAATGTACCCTCGAGTAGAAATTCAACATACCTAGCCTCAACCATTTTCCAACCCACGATGTGCGCTCATTCAATAGCGACACAATACTTCGGAGCGTCAATTGATGCTGAGAGCTGAGAAGTTGTAACGTACCCAGAATAGCTTGGTGTAGTTGATTCTGAAACACGCTCCTTATCATTCTTCAAATTCAGCTGTGTACAGTTGTCACAGCCGTCCGCAATGAACTGTATGGGCTTACATTATTTTTTAAACGCCAACTGGTCGCACTGTATTACCTGGTCGTAAGTTTTCACCAGCCGGCAACGTAGGCAAGCTCGAGAACTTTTATCAAAACTGAGGGGCGCGCTTGCCGCCAAGACGTGCTCGGAGCCCATAAGTACAACAATCGTATGGCGGTAGTGCGATGAAGATCACAAGACGAATGGCGGTGAGGATCGAGTGACACCACAAGACGCCGCCGATCTCTGAGCGCTCGCCACTCTTGTCGGTCGCCAGGCTTGTCGGTCCGAAGGTAATGTGTTTTTTCTGTGAATACATAATATGACAGTATTTTGCCTTATTAAAATAGGATTCTTGTACGAATAAAACGCTTATTTTTTTGCGGCAAAACTTTTGCCGCAGAAGCAACGTCGACAGTTGTCACTCAGAGGAAGGGGCGTTCAGCGATTCGACGTCGATCCGGTTTGAGCGTAAACGAACTAGAGACCCCCCAAATGTTAGTATTATTGGTGCGCGGGAGTCTACTACAAGGTAAGTTGCGATATTTTTGCCGGCGTCTCCTAACACTCTGTTCAGTAAGTGTTTGTTTAGAGATCTTACATTCAGCTACAGCAGACTTGCTCAAGGATAGAACGATTATGATGGCATTAACATATGTATATATTGTTTGGTCGTTCTGTGGGCGCGTCGCGCGCTTCTTGTGGAATTCCGTGCATTTAAACTCCGACGGTCTCGAAAGCTTTTTCAGACTTTTTCGCAGCTTACCAGGCGTGAGAGCGGAGATAAAACGAACCAAGCAAAACCTCTTGTCAGAACTAAAAAATAACTTGATTGAGAATGAATTGAAAACATGCAAGATACATGAGCTACCAACTGAACGAACTAAAGCGGAACAGATCTTGAGCGAAGCCGAGTTGCGGACAGAGAAGGACTACAAGGATGTTTTTGCAAGTTCGAGACTTACTGGTACAGTCTATGCCACCGACTCGTCACAGCGCGAACTTTGCAACACTGTTTACTGTCAATTTGCTCACACTAACCCACTCCATGGTGATTCGTTTCCAAGCGTTGCACGCATGGAAGCAGAAGTGATAAACATGGCTAGTGCACTGGTTTCAGACAGTCACGTCACCACCATATGTGGGACACTAACATCTGGTGGTACAGAGAGTATTCTCACCGCAATCCGTGCGTCTCGTGACTTCATGTGTTACACGAAGCAAATTACCAACCCTGAGATGTGAGTACTATTTTCTTGCTAGAGCTTTCCTTGTCTGATTTTTGTGCTGTAGGATAGTTTCACTTTCCGCTCACGCTGCAGTGTACAAGGCAGCAGAATATTTCAAAATCAAAGTCATCCGCGTTCCTACTGATGAAAATGGACAGGTGTGCGTTGACGCAGTTAGGAAAGTACTTCGCTTTCAGACTATCTTAATATATGCATCGGCGCCAACATATCCTCATGGAGTCATAGATCCTATCGAAGAACTGTCAAGTTTAGCTCTTCAGCAGAAATGTTGTTTACATGTTGACGCATGCTTGGGCGGTTTTATTCTACCGTTCTTGCAAGATTTAACGCACGTCCCCAAGTTTGACTTCTCGTTGCCGGGTGTGACTTCGATGAGTCTAGATACTCACAAGTATGGTTGCGCACAGAAGGGCTCATCAGTGTTACTGTACTCAACCACTGTCTTGAGGCAATTTCAGTACACGTCTGTTGCAGATTGGTCAGGCGGGTTATACATCTCACCAACAACAGCTGGATCGCGATCTGGTGGTTTAATTGCACAGACTTGGGCAGCGCTATTATATTTAGGCAGGGAAGGGTATCAGTCACTGGCCCATGATATATACAAGAGTTCGATCAAGCTTCATAGGGGAATCGCAGCGATTGACGGTTTGGAAGTTGTTGGGGAACACATTACGATGGTTGTAGCCTGGCGCTGCTCTAGATCGACCTGGAATATTTATACTTTGAATGACGTTATGTCTAGCAAAGGGTGGAGATTAGCCGTCTTACAGAATCCAAGTGCACTTCACTTTTGTATCACACCTGCAAACATGTCATCCGTTGAAGACCTCATTCAGGATTTGAACATTGCGGTAGAAAGTTTGGAATCTATGAGGAAGATTCCCGGGGGTAAAGCGCCTATTTATGGACTCGCCCATGGCTTGCCCGATAGAGGCGTGGTGAAAGAACTCCTGCGGGATATCCAAGATATGATGACAGCAAGCGCGTAAGCGAAAGTGACTGCACAAACTTAGCAGACGAAATTAGAATTGGAACGATCAAGTAGAAATGTGAAATGATTAGAACGAAGAAATAATTTGATGATCATATTCACAAGTTTCGTAGATGATGAGAGTACTTGCATAGATTGAAGGAAAGAAAGGTCTGTGTTCATGAAAAGTCTTGAAACCCATGCTCAAGAACCTCGTTTGTAGGACATCCCTTGTGATCATAAGGTTGAATGAGTTCCGCATTTTTGTAATGTTTAGTTTCACTGAGAGCAGAGCTGCGATCTTATATGCATGTTTCGAAAAAAAGTTTCGATCTTCATGAGAGGCAACACTTTATTAGCTAACAGACTGACTGAACCGGACTTGCTGTCTTACCTTTTGCACGTCTGGTGCGTTAACCTGAGCAGCAAGCTCGACCATTTCTTCATTGGATGGATATGGATTGTTTTCATAGAATGCCATGAGTCTTTCAAGCGTCTACGTACATGTTACAAGAGTACTTGAATACTGTGAAGGCATCACCTCGTTGTCTTGTTGAGTGAACCAGAGACCAGGTGTAGGATAAAACAACTTTTCAGGCACCAGACTTCCGATGTAACTAGTCCGCCCTTTTCCTTCACTGTCGAAAAAGGTAATAGCTGGAGATAGCGGATCCATCGATCGTCGCACGTCGTAAAGTGACGAGAAGAAAACGTTTTTTTCACGGGCGTTTTTAGAGCGTTTCCCAGGTAGAGATGGCGTCACATATATAATGTTGGTTTTACCATATGAACTATCGCGTCGACATCTCTAACAATAAGTGGAAATGTGACGACGAATTCGCCGGGGCCACGCCAGAACTGAGAGCGTCGAGCCTGCTGCCACGTAACGACTAGCCAAAGGGCAGGCTAGATCTATCGGGGCACATGGTGTACGCTCTGCGTTTGTTTGGGCTTCATGCCATGGTTCACGGCAGTCGCATCGGTTCACGCGAGGCGCCGTCGAAGCAGCTTCCCGCAGTGTTAGGGCGAGTTCGTGCCACACGACGAAGTGCGTGCTTCAGGGCTACCGCAAGCGAAGAAACGCTGATAGGAACACTTCGCCAAATGGTTGAAACGGCGGTGCGTGACAAATTTCCCTTCTATGATAAAAGCGTAGAGGTCACTGAGTGCAATAACCCTTCTCTTGGTGACTACCAAAGTAACAGCGCGATGCAAGTGTTTTCTGCGCTAAAACAGACAGGACAAACAGAACTCAATAGCCCTCGTGATGTCGCATCTGAAATTGTCAGTGGCTTGTCCAACAAGGATATCTTCGAATCAGTCTCAGTAGCCGGACCCGGCTTCATTAATTTCAAGTTATCAAATGATTTCATATGCTCTCAACTTGGAAGGGAAGAAGCGAAACATGGTGCAGGCTCTGGTTCCCTAGGGCACATATTGGTAGATTTCTCGTCACCAAACATCGCGAAAGAAATGCACGTCGGACATCTCAGAAGTACGATCATTGGTGATACACTGTGTAACATTTTTGAATACTGTGGGTACACTACGTCTCGTGTGAATCACGTAGGTGACTGGGGGACTCAGTTTGGTATGCTCATTCAGTTCATGGCAGACAATAAAAAATCTCTACGGTCAAGCGTTACTGACCTTCAAAGCTACTATAAAGAAGCTAAACAAAGATTCGATATTGACGAAAAGTTTGCCAAAAAATCGAAGGAGTTAGTCGTTAAGCTACAATCTTACGAACCAAAGACACTGCACATGTGGGAAGAAATATGTGAAGCGAGTCGTATTGAGTTTCAAACGATTTATGATAGACTGAATGTACGAATAGATGAAAAGGGAGAAAGTTTTTACAATGATATGATACCAGACGTTCTTGATGAACTTTTATGCAAAACTCTAATCGTTGAAGATGCTGGTGCTTTGTGCATCTTTGAATCACCTGATAGTGCTCCAGTCATTTGTCGAAAAAGTGATGGTGGCTTCAACTATGCATCAACTGATTTAGCAGCAATTCACTACAGAACTACGAAAGAGAACGTAGATAGAATTATTTATGTCACTGATCAAGGTCAGCAAAATCACTTTAAGGCAATTTTTACGACAGCACGAGCAGCTGGGTGGGGTGGTCGAGATGTGACTTTTGAACACGTTGGCTTCGGTGTAGTGCTCGGTGAAGATGGGAAAAGGCTTCGCACGAGATCAGGTGAAACAGTCAAGCTGAAATCCCTCCTAGATGAAGCAGAAGAGAGATGTCTCCGATTTCTCCAAGAGAAGGGGAGTAGACTTCCACCAGGGGAGCTTGAAGACGCAGCACGTATACTTGGAATCAGCTCTGTGAAGTATGCTGATCTTCATAATAATAGGCTGACAAATTACGTTTTTTCATTCGACAGAATGTTAGACTTGAAGGGCAATACAGCGATGTATCTGCAGTACTCTCACGCTCGTGTTGCGACGGTTTTGCAAAAAGTTGCAGAACAAGGTCTGGTCAGTGAGAAGAGAACTATCATGATTTCGAACGAGTCAGAGCGCATGTTGGCTCTCCAGCTTATCAAGCTGACCGACACCCTTCAAGTGACGATGAGGGATCTCACGCCGTCTCGACTTTGTGAATATCTGTACACTCTTTGTACAGTGTTTAATAATTTTTACGCACAGAGCAAGGTACTTGGTGGAGAAAATGAGGCAAGCAGGATTTACCTCTGCGAGCAGACCGCGCGTACAATGAAGTTAACGTTTTCTCTACTTGGGATGGAACCCATCAATAGATTATAATGTATGCTGAAACACGCTCATTTCACGTTTTCCCCTGACTGCAGAAAAAGGTTTGTGAGATATCAAGACCTCGCCGTCAAAACCATACCTCTAAATCATTATCATCCCTTCTAGCTGTCGGATGTCGATCACGCAGTGCCTCGGCAGCGACGTTTCGAATGTTCTTCTCCCGGGCCTCTTGATCGTGTAATGAAATGTGGCGTTGCATACTTGCTCGAGTTTCAACTGCGGTACGTGCTGTATGTTCTGCAACGTACAACGCCTGAAAGGATATATCATGTCATATTTTTACTTACGACCGGAAATTTGCGTACCTCTGCAAACTTTGCAAAATTATCGTTTATTTTGACGTCGATCAGTCCCCGCCCATCTGCTGCGAGACGCTTGTCCAAAGGGATTGTGTATCCTTTGGAGTTCTATTCACTCGTCTCAGGATGGGAAAATAAATTTGACAATCAATATACCTTCCAATTAGAAACCGACGGCGGAATTTTCCATGCTTCCTTATCTTCTTCTGTAAGTTTCCGAGGTGGACTGTGAACAACCGGCGCAGCCTTCAAGCCTTGTTCTCCCGGTTGCTTCTGAAGTTGTCAAAAGCTGTAGAGGTGACATAACAAACATGAACATACCTTCATCAGTCGAACGGGAGGTGGACAGAGAGGATCTTGCTGTACAGGTTGAACTTTGACTACGCGTTCCTGTGCACCAACTGGTGCATATTTGATATACTGGGCTTCACCGATTTGGTTATTTGACAAAGTTGGGGTTTCGCCACATCGCCGCTTTGAGAAAAGTGCTTCCCGGAGTTGTCTTGCGTGAACCCCCTGCTCCCCGGATGTACATAACTAACGTGTCAAAGTAAGAGAAAGTGATGAGACACATGAAAGTGCTACCTCTCTACGAATAAGCGTTCCTCCAACGCGCTTTACGCCTGTGCGCTCCAAGTTAGTAGGGAGGACAACGCCACTTGTCGAACCCTCGACTGGACTTAGCTGTGTCGCAACAGAGGCTACGTGATGATACTCTGGATAAGCACCAGCATCGCTGTTGACACCGAAATGTCGCGTTCGATCCGTTCCGTACTCAGCCATTCAAGCGTGGACTGTCGCTAGACAGTGTCGCGCATCAGGTCCATATTAAATCATACCTCAGGACAACCGTTGCCCGACAACGGTTCGTTCTTTACCAATTAGAGCGCACACTACGACCTGTCGCGTAGTACTCTGCATCTGTAGGTGGCCGCGGCCGGCATGGGTCGCAAGGAATCGGCATTAGTGCTGTATTCAATATGCTCAAGAGCCAAATAAAAATCACTTCAACTGGTGCCAGCACCAGTTTAAAAGGCTTGACGAACAGACACGAAACGACCGACAACGTCGTGGACTGTGGACTCAGACTTTGTCGTCCAACGAGAGGCACGTTTGTGCGCTGGACAGGAGAGCAACTACGCTGCACGAACTCCAACTACTTTGTGAATTGGTTGAGAGAATAAGAGATGAGCACGAAGTCGATATCAAAGCAACTGAAATCAAAAGGTCTTCAGCGACTTCGCTGGTATTGCCAACTTTGTGAAAAGCAGTGCCGGGATGAAAACGGGTTCAAGTGCCACTGTGCGTCGGCTGCCCACAAACGTCAGCTCGCAGTCTTTGCCCAGAATCAAAAGAGCGTTGTATCCGGATATTCAGAGCGTTTCAAAAGGGAATTCCTGTCTATACTTGAAATGAAGTAAGCTAGTTTGGTTTTGTTGTGAAAGCGAACACTCACCAGCGAATAAGTCATCGCAACTCTCGTGTAGCAGCTAATAAAGTGTACAATGAGTTAATTGCCCACAGAGGCCACATTCACATGAATGGTGCGTTTATACGTTTCATATTTTGCACAAACAACTAATGAAACTTATAGCTACCCGTTGGACAAGTCTCACTGAGTTCGTACACCACCTTGCTTCAGAGAGTGTACTTGAGGTAGAGGACACAGAAAAAGGAATTTTTATTACGTATGTGCCTTCTCAAAATAAGGTTAAAGAGGATAAATCACTGAAGCGACGGGCTGTTGAAGAGATAGCCGAGCGAAACCAGCTAAAGGTAAAGGTGACAGTCAAACCATGAGTGCTTCGTCATGTTAAGACAGGTATTAAGAGGGCAAGTGAAGCGTTTTACTGCTGATGCAGAATTGCGAGAGCAAATTCCAACGACGCTACAATCTTTTCCATCCGACTTTTCTATGGATCTATCGAATACCAGGGTACATGTGAATATTTTTTTTACTATCTACTTGTCTAACTCTCAAAATAGAAACAAGAAGCAACTAAGGTGAAACAAGCTCCCTGAAATGTGTGGAAAACGTTTGAATATTGTGTCAGAGTCATTTTATTGGTACTATTGTATCCTTGCGGCGTCGACAAGCGAGGCAGAAGTATCTTGTCACTGGTGTGGTGCAAGGCGTGGCTTCATTACGTAGCTTCAGAACATCAGAAACGTTGCAAATCCCGGTGGGTGACATTTGCACGGTAATTCCTGTATGATGCCATTCGTTGTTGTGACTAGTCTTGATTTTTCCTCACTAGGCTATCGGCGCACTCGTGAAAGTTGTTGATGGGCTGAAAGCAGGTTGCACTGGTAAGGTCGTGGCTATTGATACGTCAAAGTCATCACTTGAAGTGCGCTTGAATCACAAAACTGAACAGGTTGAAACCTTTCCGTTTAGCTGCGTTAGCAAGTTAGCTTGCTGAACCATGATTAGGATAGATGTTTTACTCACAACGGTATGTGTGTTGTAATATTACAGAAAACTAAGTCTGAGGGTGTTGTGAGGAGCTTCAACCATCCGCTGGACCAACCTCATAGACCGAAAAACTACCAGAAATTGTATTCTGTACGAGGCGAGATTCATTCGAAGAATAATATTGTTTAAACCCACTTTTGGATGCAGTAGGATGTTCGCTGTTGTCTGTACTGCGTGAGATAAGACTGCTAGTTATAATCACACAGTACACACCTCCGGCATGCTGATACGCGTGATGATGGAACGTATTGAAATGCTGCGTTAAGCGTGAAATTTACTGTTGTGTCTATATCTTAACATCATCTCACTGCTAAACTGCTTGAGTCTATCACATTGTTGCTTGCGATATGTCTGGTCTGATTTGTGAAAAACAACCTTGTGCTGGGTACAGTACTCACTTCTTAACGTCATCGTTAAAGCTGACGATGGAGCCATCTATGACCTGTCGCGTTCTTCAAAGTACTTCTTACATACATCGGGTGAGCGTACCTTTCCTACAGTAGGCTTCTCCGCACAAGAACGTACTTTAAGCCCTTGCCTTTTCAGCTATGCGCAGTGTGATTTTCGATGCTTTCAGGTAGTGAGCACGTACCGAACTAATACCAGGTAAAACTTGCAGATGACTTGGGATATAGCATGGTGCAGCTATATCCATTTCGGAAATTTTTCCAGGCAGCTGAAGAACAATAAGATTTTAATGTTTAACCAATTGTTACTCTACCTTAGGTTTGCGGGTACGGCTCAACCGACCAGGAAGACGCACTAGTTGCAACGAGCGTTTTGTTGCTTCAACCACTTTCCCTTGCCAAAAAATTTCGTCTAGTTTTACATCCTGACAGAGCAACTCCAAAACGTCAAGAGTGGTGACTTGTGTTCTCCCCTGTGTTGTGCTAAGTTGAAAGTAGAGAGTTTGAAATCAAACGAACCGCGTAATTTGCCTTCTTGTGAATGGCATCACTAATATCTTCGATATACCTGTAAAAATACATGTCAACGTCAGGTGTACTTTCACTGTAGGGAGCCAGCACCTGACGAACAACTCTCGCACCACATCGAAGGCTGAAGTATTGATTGCGTCGAACCGGGAGCAATACTGGATGATTCGTCACTCCACAGTAGGAAATTAGTATTCAAGCAAAGTACCTGCGCAATTACGGCATCTGCGACGAGGTCGTCGAAGTTTCCCTCCGACATCTCGAGACGATCCGAAAGTGGCGGTCACGTACACTAAAACGTACACTAGACTGCAATATTTTTTCGCAACTTACGCACAACGCGGCGCAGTCTCAGTGGTTGGGCAAAGTGTCTCCCAAGTCCAGACTCTCAGGAAAGGCAGATTTAAAACTACATAATTTGGGCCGAATTTTACCTATCTGACCTTCAGCCTCAGTGTCGGCAACTTGACTGCCATGCGTGTTTCCGGGTTTAGCCATGCCTGTGTTGTGATTCGGGATCCACGGCGTACCTTATTTCGGCCGAAATAGGGTACGCCGTGCAAGAAAAAAATCACGAGTCGCGACTCAAGCCGTTTTACTACCAATTTGGTACACGTACCAAAACGCCGTCGTCGGTGCGGTGCGTAAACTTAAAAAATCCGTTCGCTCGCAGACACGTTCCTAGGAGGTGCGGGACGCGTCAGGCACCCACGGCGCGCAACAATCGACTCCAAAAGCATCCGGTTTACTATCAACTGTTCGAGGAGGTGCGTTGAACCATTCGTATCAGTGCTTCACTCCGAGCCTCACAGCCGCTTCTTCGTCCTGAGAGAATAGGACGGACGTTAAAACGAGTCAACCTCAGCTTCCAGAACGTGACAGTTGGCGAACATGGTAAAATAGTAAAAAGGACTGTCACCTTTTCCTTGAATTTTAAGTATCTGGCGTAGGCCGTCAGGTTTTCGTCGAGTTCGCCTTCTTGGTTGCAGGGCCCGTGCGTGCGTATAAGTTGGAACTGTAATAGTGGAAAACGAGTTCTACGGTTTTCGAGAGCGATAGACGCACACAGGAGTGTAGGCCATGCACAAATGCAAATGCGTGCTAGTGAAAGTATTCCAAACACTTCTTACTCGTTCGATACTCACTGCAGGAGAAAGAGGAAAAGTTCACCGGTTTCACGTTACGGGGAGGTATTTCCTGGTATCAGCACACCGCAACGTCGGATTCGATGCGCAATCTGTGAGCAAGCAGAGATATCACTACGCAGTGATTATGACCCAGTTGTCCTTGTATTTTGTTTGAACGCTCTCTTCCTGTGTAAGTACTACTTCTTCTAGTGATTTTATAGCCGTGACATTTCAACTAGCTGTGTTAATCAACTTTCTCGCCAGACGTGCGAAATAGACTCATTATTGCTCATCTGTTATATTCGGAAGTTATTCGGCAAAGCCGTCATCAAAGAGCAAGAGTTTGAGTAATGCGGACTCTACGCAGCTTTTGGACTTGCACGTGCAGCCTCTTTCGAGATGCCTAGGCCGACGGCGAGCCTTTCTATTGGGGACTGCTGACCTCACGCTGTTCGTTTAAAGCGAGCTGCTCTGAGACAGATCTTGAACGTTCCGTCTGTACCACCTCTTGAGGTGCCCTCAAGAATTTCGGATCGTGACCACGCCTCGCAACAAACTTGTGTATCCCAGAGAGCTGACTTACAGTGACACTTATTGCCTCCAGTTCAATAGCACGCTTCTATCAACGCAACCACATTCGTCTGTTCAATACGAAATGTGGAGAAATGACGAAAGATGAATTACAGCTCGATTCAACCGTCGCGACCTCGGTAGAGAGTGCGCGCAAAGCGGCGTTGTTGTTCGCGAACAGCGTGACAACCGGTGACCTCTCGCGGGGGTCTGCTTTTTTTTGATGTTTCTGAAAAACACACGTTTTTACACGGATATTATTATTTTACGATATTTTCGTAACCGTCGCAACGTACCCTGTAACCTAAGACGAAGTCGAAACATTTTTGACTAGTAGTCACAAAGTTTTAACGAACAAGTTCTGTGGTGGCTATAATGGAGGCGACAGCGCCAACAACTGTATGCGTATACTGTGGCGCGTCGAGAGGCACTCGACCTTCTTACGCCTTGGGCGCCCAGGCGTTGGGAGCTGAGCTCGTTAAAAGGAGGGTAGCACTAATATATGGAGGTGGATCCGTCGGGTTGATGGGTGAAATAGCGAGCACTGTCAGCGCTACCGAAGGTTCTGTTACTGGTATAATACCACGCGCGCTTCAGCCTACGGAAGTTAGTGGCGTAACACCAGGGAAGGTCATTATTACTGAAGACATGCATGAGAGAAAAAGTCAAATGGCTTCAAGAGCTGATGCTTTCATAGCTCTACCCGGTGGACTGGGTACTCTCGAGGAATTATTTGAAATTGCGACCTGGCGACAGCTGGGTTACCACCAGAAGCCAATTGGACTACTCAACATCGATGGTTTTTATGATCCTCTCCTGGTTTTCTTGGCTCACGCAACACATGAGGGATTTATGGCGCCACAAATACTTTCAAACTTTGTGGTTGATTCAGATGCAGCGCAACTAATGGATAAAATAATTGAATGCCTTGGATAAATTAACTCTTGGGAATTCTACCAAGTTAGCTCAATTTTGCAAATAGTCAACACCAGAATACATCATATCGGCCTTCTATTCTATGGTGTGTACCCAGCTGTGGGATCGTCCTGAATATTCATGCGCTCCCCAATTCTCACACAATCGTTTCTATGACATATTCTTCCCGTTTCACTTCGAGAACGCATGTATTGTTGGAGATCTGCTAAACTTAAACGCCTGGCTGTGAAGTCGACTTTCTTCCGTCTACTATCGCGAGTGAAATAGCTCGTGTCGTAGATCCGATAGCTCGTCGAGTGTGGAATAACTACCCGAGCTGAAGTCGTTGTCGGCGACTGTATCCTGTATTCGTCTGCTCCAACCGGTACATCTTTCCATTCGACGTCCGATACAGGTCCCGTCAAGTTCCATGGAGCTAGAATACGTCCCAGTGAGCTCCCAGTTGACGAACGTGAGAGCGTAGTGCTCAACCTTTGTGTTGCCATCGAGATCTGCTTAAGTTTAGATAATGAAGTTCACCGCACAAATCGGACACACACCACCACTGTGCGCAGACTTTTGCGACTTCTGTCTGTGGTTGACTGAGAATTTCGCTAGGGCAGATATCCTAGCGAAATTCACGCACGTGATTGCTAAAATTCTACGATAGTATTGTAGTACTACTTGTACTATCAATAGTAGTAAATCACTACGCGTGAGAACTAGATTGGCATATAACGTATTCGGCCGCTGTATACAACTTGAAGTCGTAGTCGATGTACTATCGCGTCGCGCGCGCTCGCGCCGAGACCGCGACCAAGGCCGCGTGAAGGGTTTCCTCACGATGTCGGCGCGACGGCGTCGCGCGCGGCGCGGTCGTCGGCTGCGTCCGGGGCGTCCGGGGCGCAACGCTAGTGTTGTGTATGGCCTCGCATGACGTACTTAACGTCCATAG
>CEUM01080350.1_pt1 | contig 18906 bp, 13 predicted proteins | sample 356421 | NCBI WGS metagenome assembly CEUM01 (sample SAMEA2622716, study PRJEB7988) | marine metagenome | biome: marine biome (ENVO:00000447); feature: surface water layer (ENVO:00002042); material: "saline water (ENVO:00002010), including plankton (ENVO:xxxxxxxx)" | depth 5 m | reverse complement strand
ATCAGCATCATCCACGCGACGGTCGAGACTCGAGCGACGTGGACACTCGTGGTGAGTCGTGACTCCTCGAACACACCCGACCCGACGACCGCGCGGGTGTGGCGTGCGCCCGGGGGGGACTCCATCCACCGGTCGTGACTCGATGAACGCATCCCATCCACACGATGGCGCGTCGAATGGGACGGGTGGATGATGGGACGCGACGCGTCCAGGAGTGCGCGACGGGACGGGACGCGCGATGTCGACGACGATGTCGATGACGACGATGATGACGACGATGATGACGAGGACGAGGACGACGTCGACGTCGAGACGAGGAGGACGAGAGGTGCGCGACGACGAGATGAGATTGTAATCGAGCGTCATCCTGGAATGAATCCAAACGCTCGGATCCGTGACGCGCACGTTCGAGACGACGCGCGCGCGATCGATCGATGAGGAGAATATGACTGACGGGTGTGTTTTGGTCGGTATTTCGCGCGCGCAGGCGGTGAGAGGACGACGCGCGCGCGGGGTGAGACGCGCGGGCGGGGACGGGGACGGATTCGATCTGGACGCGGTGACGGCGGCGGTGGAGAGACTTCGAAGGGAGAATGAACGGTTGCGCGATGAGTTGGAGGCGGAGTTTGAGGGGGGAAGGGATGTGTCGTCGGTGGTGACGCCGACGGTGGTGGCGACGGAGAGCGTCGAGGTGGAGGTGGAGGTGGAGGTGGAGGCGTCGACCTCGCCGGCGCGCGAGCCGGGCGCGCCGGCGGCGGCGGTCGACGCGGAGGCGGAGGTCGAGACGAAGGAGGTCGAGACGACGACGCCGGCGCGTGAGACGGTGGTGGTGACACCGGTGGAGGCGGCGGTGAGGGAGATGGACGAGGTTGACGAACGTTTGGACGGGTTTACGATGCCGCCCGTCGAGGGGGACGGTTTCGGCGTGTGCGCGTTGGATCCCGCGCTCGAGGGACACAAAGGGCATCTCGGACATCGCTTTGAAAAGTTTAAACACTTGCGCGCGGCGATCGAAGAGCACGAGGGTGGCATGGAAAAGTTTAGCCGAGGATACGAAAAGATGGGCTTTACGCGCACCGCCGAGGGCATCACGTACAGAGAATGGGCGCCGAACGCGACGGCGGCGTGCCTGCGCGGTGATTTTAATGGGTGGGATCTCGGTGAAAACGGCAAGTGGATGACCAAGGATGATTACGGTGTCTTCTCCGTGTTCCTTCCGAACAATGAAGACGGATCTCCGGCGATTCCGCACGGTTCTCGCGTGAAGATTCACCTTCAAATTCCGAACGGCGAACCCGTCGACCGCATTCCGGCGTGGATCCAGTACGCGGTTCAAGCGCCGGGTGAGATTCCGTTCGACGGCGTGTACTGGGATCCGCCGAAGGAGGACTCGTACGAGTTCAAGTACGCGCGTCCGGACGCTCCGAGCGAGCTTCGCATTTACGAAGCGCACGTCGGCATGTCGTCCACCGAGCCGAAGATTAACTCGTACGTGGAATTCGCCGATGACGTATTGCCGCGCATCAAGGATCTCGGTTACAACGCGGTGCAGTTGATGGCGGTGCAAGAACACGCGTACTACGCGTCTTTTGGCTACCACGTCACCAACTTTTTCGGTGTCTCCTCGCGATGCGGTACGCCCGAAGAGTTGAAGTACTTGGTGGACAAGGCGCACTCCATGGGCATCACCGTGCTCATGGATTTGGTGCATTCGCACGCGTCCTCCAACTCCATGGATGGCTTGAACATGTTCGACGGTAGCAACGGCCAGTACTTCCACTCCGGGCCGGAGGGCTACCACTGGATGTGGGACTCCAGATGCTTCAACTACGGCGAGTGGGAAGTCATGCGCTTCTTGCTCTCCAACTTGCGCTACTGGATCGAAGAGTTCAAGTTTGACGGCTTCCGTTTCGACGGCGTGACGTCGATGATGTACAAGCACCACGGTCTTCAAGTCGCGTTCACGGGCAACTACGACGAGTACTTCGGCATGGCGACGGACGTCGACGCCATGGTGTACTTGATGTTGGCCAACGACATGCTTCACACCCTCTACGAGGGAAAGATGACCACCATCGCCGAGGACGTCAGCGGCATGCCGACTCTGTGCCGACCGGTGCAAGAGGGTGGCGTCGGTTTCGATTACCGTCTTCAGATGGCGATCGCAGACAAGTGGATCGAAGTGTTGAGCGAATGGGGCGCGGATGAAAACTGGGACATGGGTAACCTCGTGTTCACCATGGAGAACCGTCGCTACGGCGAAAAGTGCATCTCGTACGCGGAATCACACGACCAAGCGCTCGTCGGCGACAAGACCACCGCGTTCTGGTTGATGGACGCTGAGATGTACACGAACATGTCCACTTTGGTTCCGGACAGCCCGGTCATCTCTCGCGGCATCGCCTTGCACAAGATGATTCGTCAATTCACGATGGGTCTCGGCGGCGAAGGCTACTTGAACTTTATGGGCAACGAATTCGGTCATCCCGAGTGGATCGATTTCCCGCGCGACGATCGCATTGAAGCGTCGACAGGTGAATTCATCCCGGGTAACGGCAACTCGTACCACTTGTGCCGTCGTCGATTCGACTTGGCCGATATGGACCACTTGCGTTACAAGTACCTCAACGCCTTTGACGCCGCGATGCACAAGGTGGCAGGCGCGTTCAAGTACCTCGCGTCCAACCACCAGTACACGTCGTGCAAGAGCAACGAAGATAAGGTTGTCGTCTTCGAACGCGGTGATTTGGTGTTCGTCTTCAACTGGAACCCGACCCAATCGTTCAGCGACTACCGCATCGGCTGCAAGGAAGAGACGAAGTACAAGCTTGTGCTGAGCTCGGACAACGCCGAATTCGGCGGTTACTCCAACTTGTCCACGGAAACGGCGGGTGAATATCACGCGGAAGACTACGCGTTCAACGGCCGTCCGGCGTCTTTCTTGGCGTATTTGCCGTCGCGCACCGTTTCTGTTTACGCACCGGCGGATCTCGCCGAGGAACTCCTCGGCTTCTCCGCGCCTAATGTGGCGAAATAAACGCATCACGCAATTCACGCAATTCAATTATTCATCGTCTGACCTTGCAGTATGTTGTATCATAGCGCACGCGCACACACGAGACAATTTCAATGACTACAAGTAAACGTTGCACTTCCTACTCGTTACTACTCTTGGCGTCCGCCTTGGATCGCTCTTCCCACGACGTCTTGCTAACCTTGCGAATGATTCCCATGAAGTACGCGCCTTTGTTCCTCGCCGTGTTGCCCTTGACGCACACCTTCTTGATCTCGTTCACCGCCTTTTGACACACGTCCGTAGGCAACAAACCCAAAAAGGATAACACTTTTTCGTCGCAGTCGCTCACTGCGAGCGTTCCTTCGCTGTTTTCCGCAGCCTCGGCAACCATGGCCTTTACGACGTCCGGTTCGACCAAAACCTTCAACATCTTCTTTTCCGCGCCCTCGCCCTCCTCACCTCCATCCGCGCGCTTTCTCTTTTCCGCCTTGGGCGCCGTGTACTCCTTGCGCGTGCACCTCTCCACCGTCACCGGGCGTCCGCGAAACAACGTCTGATGCAATTTCAACGCCTTTTTTGCCGCCTTGTTCGTCGAAAAGTCAACGAACGCGTACCCTTTAAATTTCTTCGCCTGTCCGGGCATCCCCGTGCCGTCACCGCCCGCCATGCGAATGTCCTTGATATCGAACCCGCACCCGTGTCTCGTTAAATTCGCCTTGAGCCACGGCATGATATCAGACGCCTTGGTATCGAACGGCATCTGTCCGAAGAAGAGCGTGTGACGCTCCGACGGCGTCACCGGTCCCTTCCCCTCGTCCCTCGTCGTTTTCTCATCCCTCTTTTCCTTTTTCTCCTTCTTTTCCTTCTTGTCCTTTTTCACCCGCGTCTCGGCGGCGCGCGCCTCGTCCGACGCCATGACGTTCGACGCGCCCGAACGCGCGCCGTCGCGAGTCGTCCAAACGTTCGAAGACGATCCACCGATCGTCCTCGATCACCGCGCGCGCGAGTGTGACGCGCGACGGACCGATTCACGCGAATCATCTCCACGACGCCGTGCATCAAACATTACAACCCGAGCTCGACTCGACTCGACTATTCTCACCCACCCCCACCACCGCGCCTCACATCAATCCCACCCCCCCCTCGACGAGCGCGTCCATCAAACTCTTAATCTTCCCGTGAAACCGTTTCCCGTACGGTCTGTGCCATCGAACCGCGTCGACGTCGGCGCGTCTCGCGCGCGCCGCCAAGGTTTCGCCCACGCGCGCCGCCGCGCGCGCGTCGCTCCTCGACGCTCGCGCACCTCCCCGATCGCCCCCACCGCTCGACGCCGACGAATTCGCGTCATCGAACGCGCGTTCGATCGTGCTCGCGCTCGCGACGACGTGTCCATCGACGCGTCGAACGATCTGCGCGTAGACGTATCGATTGCTCATGTGCACGCGAAGGGCGTGCGGGGCGCTCGCCGCGCGTTCCGCCGCGCGAACGGTCGCGCGGGCGAGCTCGCGCGCGGACATGGTCGAGCGCGACGAGCGGACGGACGCGCGTCTCGACGAGCGCGCGCGCGAGGCGCGCTCGGACGTCGAGACGCGCGCGCGGCGCGGGGGCGGGCGCGGGTGGTCTGGGGGGACACATCGGGGATTCGTGAGTCGTCGGTCTTTGTGTATGAGTCACGACCGGTCGTGTGTGTCCCATGGCCGACCGACCGACCGCGTCGCGTCGCGTCGCCACGTGGCGATCGGGGGCGTAAACCCTAAAGTCAGGACGTCGAATGTCACGTAGTGTACACGTCTCAAACCGCAACAAACACCGAGGCTCCGCCGTACATAAAAGCAGGGGTGGCGGCGGCGCGACCGACCGGCCGACGTCACACGCGGCGGCGACTGACGCCCCGCCGACGCCGACGCCGACGCTCGACGTCGATTCGACGGACGTCGATCGCGCGTATATTTTTTTCTCTCGCCCCGCGCGCGTCTCGCGGTCGCGCTCTCGGCGTCGCGAGCGACGCGCGCGCACACCGGTCGGACGGACAGATCGGATTCTCGCGCGCGGCGGCGGGCGCGGTCGATCGAGGGGACGAATCGTCGACGCGGTGGACGACGCGACGCGCGCGTGGGGACGGACGCGCGGGTGGGAGGTGAAGAAAAAACGTCCGCGCGCGGTCGCGGAGACGCGAGGTCGGAAGACGCGCGGGCGGCGGCGGCGGCGGCGGCGCGAGCGCGCGACGGATCGGAGGCGCGGACGTCGTTCGAATTCGTGTGACGAGTCGTGAGTCGAGAGCGGAAGGTACGTGTCACTGTTTGTGCATAGTGCCGTGAAGGGGGTCCGGGGTGCCATGGCGACGACGGCGACGACGGCCAAGGCGCCCGCGGCGGCGGCCAAGGGGACGGCGACGACCCCCGTGCGAAGAGACGGTGCGCCGGGAGCGATGAGGTCGTATAGATTCGATAGCGCGCATAACGCGGGCGTGGATGGAGAGGCGTCGCACATGGCGGATCCCGTCGACGCGCGCGCGTTTTACGCGGATCCAGTGCTCAAGGCGGCGGAGCGAGAGATTTTGAGTTCGACGAAGGAACAGAGACGCATCGCGGCGGAGTGCTCGGCGTTGTTGGAACAAGGAAGAGAGTACGATGCGATGCTCGGGGGTGGAATTTCGACGATTTTGGCCTCGGGAGGGAGCGACGACGACGACAAGGCGTCGACGCAGAGCGTTGCGTATTTGCACTCCGGCATCGATCCCTCGGGACGGTCGTACTCTCCGTTCGACGCGGCTCTAGATGAATCCGCGGAACACCTCTTATGTGATTTCGGCGCGCCCATCGTGGATGGATCCATTGGTCTCATCGACGACGACGGAGCGGAAATTGTGGTCGAGCGCACGGCGCCGCCGCTCTCGTCTTGGATGAGCAACGGCAACCTGTGCGACTTGGACGTACCGAACGGACACGAACCCGAGTGGGCGTCGGGCGGTGGTGCTCGTGGTGCGTACTCCCACATTCCGGCGGTCGTGGAATTCGGTGTGCCTGGACAAATCGAGATGGAATCCATCGCCAGTTTGCGCAGCCAGTACAAGGCGGTGTTTGGCAAGGAGACGAACTCAAACAATAGACAATGGATCGTGAAGCGTCTTGAAGCCTTCAGAAACGGTGACGAATTCACGCCGTCGTCCAGTCGGTTTAGCTCGCCTCTTTCCGGTGAAGACACGATGCTGACCATCGGAAACTCGAGATTCAAACCGCAAGGTTCACCCAAGCGCGCCGCGGGTCGCCGGCACGTCAAGTCGTCGCGATCTCCTTACGACGATGACGTAGAGGAGCCGGAGAGCCCTAGGCGTGGCACTTCCGCCAAGAGTCGCGCTAAAAACGCAAAGGGTAAGCGCACCGCGGATACCGCGCTTCCCAAGAGCGCGAATAAGAAGGCGAAGGGCGAAGACGACGACGCGGGCAAGAAGGGCGCTCGCGCGGCGAAGGCCACTGGACGAGGCAAACCCGGTGAGAACGGTACCGGTCGACGTAGCAAACATCACAATCCTTGGGCACTCGAGGAGGCAGAAGCTCTCGTTCGAGGCGTCGCGCAGTGTGGAGGCGGCAAGTGGGCCGATATCAAAAAGCTCGGCTTCCCCGCCATCGAGCACCGCACCGCCGTCGATCTCAAGGATAAGTGGCGCAACTTGTTGCGCATCGCTATGTTGCCTCAACAGTCGGTCAAAACTGTAAGTGATAAGAAGCGCGAAATACCGCAGGAGTTGCTCGCAAAGGTGCGAGAGCTAGCAGCGAAGCAAGCGAAGGCGAAGGCGGCGGCGGAGAGCCGTCGATGATTGCTTAATACAAGGCTGAGGGAATTTTCCGGTTCCCTTGCAAACGGTCGTCTGGACCACAATTTTCATTCATTTATTTTTTTCGAAAGTCGCTTTGGAACATAATATAGTAAAGCGAGCTACTTTCGGTGAGTGAGCGTACATCATTTTACGCCGAGTTGTTTAGGACACGACGATGTAAGATAAAGCAAATTATTTGTTCACTCCGTCCGTCGCTCGGTCGAGCGCGCGCGAGCTAGACCGAGATATAAATAGTATAATTTATTTTCATCACAAGAAATTACTTGGAGAACGCCTCCTTGAGGCGGCGCGCGGCTTCGTTGATATTTTCGCGAGAACCGAAGGCGGAGCATCGCACGTAGCCGTTACCGGCCGGACCGAAACCTGCGCCCGGGGTGGTGACGATGTTCGTCTTCTCGAGAATCTCCGTGAAAACTTCCCAAGAATCGCGGCCGTCGAAGGAGACCCACACGTACGGCGCGTCCGTGCCACCGTACACGGTGTAACCCATTTCTTCCCACGTCTTCTTAAGGATGGCGGCGTTCTCCTTGTAGAAGCCCACCAAGTCGTCCATGGCGGCGAGGCCGGCGTCCGAGAGGCACGCGAGACCGGCGCCTTGCGCGACGTTGGACGCACCGTTGAAACCAGTGCCCATCATGCGAGACCAATCGGCGCGGACGGAGGAACCGTCGGCAAACTTGAGCGCCTCCGGGAAGACGGTCCAGCCGAGACGCAAACCGGTGAAACCGGCGTACTTGGAGAAGGAGCACGTCTCGATGGCGCACTTTTCCGCACCCGGGATCTCGTAGATGGTCTTCGGGCAGTCCGGGTTGCCGACGAACGCCGAGTACGCGGCGTCGTAGATGATGATCGAACCGCTCTTCAAGGCTTGGTTGACGAGCGCGGTGAGTTGCGCGCGCGTCGCCGCGGCGCCCGTCGGGTTGTTCGGGGAGCAGAAAAAGATGAGCTCCGAATCCTTCGCCATGGACACATCCGGGAAGAAATCGTTCTCGGCGTTGCACGGCATGTACGCGATGTTCATGTACTGCTTCGTCGCGTCGTCAAATCCCGTGGAGTGACCCATGATGACGGAGCTATCGACGTACGCCGGGTAGGACGGATCCTGCACGGCCACCTTGCGTCCGCTGCCAAACATTTGCAACATTCTCGAGATGTCGCACTTGGATCCGTCCGACACGAACACGTCATTGAACGTAATCGGCGTGTCCGGGTACAACTTGTCCGCGATCGCCTCTCGAAGCGCCATCTGCCCCTCGCCCGGACCGTATCCGCCCGTCGCCGAGTACCCCTCCGCCGTGCCCAACGCCGCCGCCGCCGCCACCATGCCATCCGTGATCGGCTTCGGAATCGGTTCCGTCGTGTCACCGATGCCGAGAGAAATAATGTCCGCCCCCGGGTTCTTCTTCATGTGTTCACCTCGAATGCGCGCAATCTCCGGGAAGAGATACCCAGCCTTGAGCTGCGCCATGCGCGGGTTTCGCTCAACCTTACTCGCGCGGGTCACCGTGGTCTTCCGTCCACGATCGCATCTCCGCGTCGTTCGTCTGCGAGACCGAGTCAAAAACAAAGACGAACACACGTGTCGTCAGTCGGGGTCCTCACGCGCGCGCGTCGAGCGCCATCTCGCGCGTCATCGGCGACGCCCGTTTCATCCATCGAGGGACAGGGCTTTCGGGACCTCGCGCCTCATCCGCCCCCATCGCCTCTCTCGCGTCGTCTCTCTCGCGTCGGTCGCGTCGGTCGCGCGTCGCGAGAGGTCGCATCGAACGCGACGCACGTCTCCACCGCCGCGGCGCGGGCAAAGCTCGCAGATTTCGCGTGCATGATGACGCGAGCTCAAAAGTGACGCGATGGTGTCGACATCGATCGAGAACGCCCCGAGAGCGCGTCGCTCGCGAGACGCGCGATGACGCGCGCGTACGTCGGATCCGTGGACCAAGGGACGACGTCGACGCGATTCGTCGTGTACGAAGCGGCGAACGCGCGGGATCCGTCGACATACGAGGCGATCGCGTCGCATCAGATCGAACACGCGCAAAAGTATCCGCGACCGGGATGGTGCGCGCACGACGGTGAGGAGATTTTCGAACGCGCGGTAACGTGCGCGAGAGAGGCGTTGAAGCGTGCGTCGATCGAGGCGAGCGATTTGGCGTGCGTTGGGATCACGAATCAGCGAGAGACGACGATGGCGTGGAGACGGAGCGACGGGACGCCGTGTTGCGACGCCGTGGTGTGGTTGGATACGCGCACGAGGGAGACGTGCGAGTGGTTGGTTCGAGAGAAATGCGGTGGAGATAAGCGTGCGTTCGCAAACGTGTGCGGTTTACCGGTGAGCACGTATTTCAGTGGGGTGAAGATGCGATGGTTGTTGGACAACGAACCGAGCGTGCGCGCGGCGGCGGACGCGGGCGATTTGTGTTTCGGAACGATCGAGAGTTGGCTCGTGTACAAGCTGACGGGCGGTAAAGTGCACGTCACGGACGCGTCGAACGCGTCGCGGACGATGTTGATGCGTTTGGATGATTTGACGTGGGACGACGCGACGTGCGAGGCGTTTGGCGTGCCCAAGGAGGCGCTACCCGAGATCAAATCGTGCGCCGAGTTTTACGGCGAAGTCGATGCGAGCGTGGAGGGATTGGGTGGAATTAAGATCACCGGGTGCATCGGCGATCAACAATCGGCCACGCTCGGGCAGAGGTGCGACGTGGGCGAGGCGAAGAATACGTACGGAACGGGTTGTTTCATGATTCTCAACACGGGCGCGACGGCCGTGCCTTCCAAGCACGGTTTGCTCACGACGCTCGCGTGGCAACTCGGTGGGAGAGACAAGGCGCCGAAATACGCGTTGGAGGGATCGGTCGCGATCGGCGGCGCCGTTGTGCACTGGTTACGCGATAACCTCGGTTTGATTACAAAGGCGAGTGAGATCGAAGGTTTGGCGAGCGGCGTCGAGGACGCCGCCGGCGTGACTTTTGTTCCCGCCTTTAGCGGTCTCTTCGCGCCGAGATGGCGTGAAGACGCGCGAGGCGTCATAGTCGGTCTGACGCAGTACGCGAACAAAGGCCACATTGCTCGCGCCGCTCTTGACGCGATCGCGTTTCAGTCGAGAGACGTTCTCGAAGCGATGCGCCAAGACGCGGCTGAGTCGACATCGCACGCGCTGAACACTCTAAAAGTGGACGGTGGCGCCAGTGTGAACGATCTACTCATGCAAATCCAATCGGATTGCGTCGGAATTAATGTTATTCGCCCCTTAGATATCGAGACGACGGCGCGAGGCGCAGCCTACGCCGCCGCAATCGGAGCCGGCTTGATGACGGAGGACGACGTCTTCTCCGTCTCAAGGGACGCCGTCGCCACCGGTAAGGTGTTTCAACCTCAGTCTTCGGCAGAAGTCCGCGAGGCAAACTACGCGCGTTGGAACGATGCCGTTCAACGTACGCTGAACATGAACCCGAGCGCGTGAGCTCGATAGTATGTATCAATAATGTATCGAATCGAATACGCCGCCGCGTCACGTGTTGCTGAAGACCAAAAGTTGTCCTCCGCCTCGTCCACCGCGCCCGCCACGTTTCGGTTTCTCCGCGCCCGCGCCCGTCGCAGATACCGGGACGCCGCGCCTGTAATCGGGATCGTCGGCGTCGACGTTGGATGGTTTCGCTCTCGTCGATTTACTCGACTTGGGTTTCACCTCCAATTTCTCAACCTTGTCCACCAAACACAACGCGACGTCGTTCGCGTCCGCCTCACAGTCGCGCGCGTAATGCCCTTCCATCCCACACCGTCTGCACGCCCCCTTGACCGGTTTCGGCTTGGCCTTTGATTTCGGCTCGACGCTCCGCTCGCCGCCGCTCGGCGCGGGCCCTCGACGATAATCCGGATCGTCCAGATCCGCCAACGACCCTCGCACGCGAGGTACATCGTCGTCATCGTCTCCAGAGCTCAACCTCGCGTCCAAACCCGCGTCACCCCTGACGCCCTTACTCTTCCTCGCCTTCGCGTAGTCGCGCTTTCTCGCCGCGTCCACCAACTTGGAGTGCTTCGCCTCCTCCACGTCCAGCGCCGCCTTGAGAAACGAATACGCGCCCGGATTCTTCTTTTCCAATCCCGTCGCGAGCGCCACGCGCATCTCCTCGCGCAGATCGGCGAGCGCCTTGGACGGTTTCACGTTGGCGCCCAACGCTCGAGTCCGTCGTCTCGGCCCCGTCGTCCCGCCCTCCCGCTCCCTGCGCCGCGCCTCCTCGCGCGTGAGCCGACGGCTCTCATCGACGCGCGTGCGAGCGATCGCCGCGCGCTGTTGCGCCGCCCACTCGTTCGCCGCGCGCTCGGCGACGCGAGGATCGTTCGCCAGCTTTGCCGCCCGCTCGGCTTTCTTGCGAGCCTCGAAGGCGGCGGCGTCGACGACGGCGCCGCTGGCGTCGACGGGACGGTAGGTAAACTCCCCGTTTGCCTCTCGCGTGCGCACGAGCTCGGCGCCGCCGACGCGGACGATGTCCGGCATCGACGGCGCGAGAGGCGGCGACTGCGGCGGAGAACGTCGAGACGCGCGCGCGGGAATCGAACGCCGAGAGGTGAGGGGTCGAGGAATGCGCGGGATGCGCGGGAGAAATAAATGTAATCAATACGCGTGCGTCGCTCGCGGGGGGGGGTTCGGTCTAGACTAATCGAGCGCGATGGCTCGAACGCGGCGTCACGGCGAAGAAATCGTAAACGGCGCGAAACGCTCGACGAGCGCCTCGGGACACGAAATCGGACGCATGGAGACACCGTCGAGGCACGTGCACGTGATGGCGGCGTATCCAACGCACGCACCGTCGTCTGTGACGAGGGACTGGTGAAAGACGATCTGGATACCGCGTCGCTTCATCTCGACGGAGGACGCCACCGTCCAGTCCGGAATCGTCGAGGCGGCGGCGCTCGACGTGATTCGCTCTGCAAACCGCGCCTCGAGTCGTGACACGACGACGACGACACCAAATGTTTCCTTGAGTTCGCTCAGCGCGTCGGGTCCGCCGATCGCGTCCGTTCGCCCCCTCTCGAAAAATCGCAACGCGTCGACGTGCGAACAACTCGAGCCGAGCGAACGTTCGTTTCGAAACAGTTTCACATCCGTCGTCGCGCCTTCGCTCGCCACGAACGGACACTCCAACGTCGCAACGTTCACATTCGACTCAGAGTCATCACTGGGGTCGACGACCCCGTACGTCACGTCGGCGACGAGAAATACCGTCTCCTCGTCATCCGCCGAGACGATTTCCTGCCGAAGCGTCGCCTCGCCCTTCTCGACGCGCGTCGCCGTCGATCGCACGCGCACGACGTCCCCGAGCGTCGCCGCGCGCGAGTACTTACAATTCTCAATCTTCACGCACCTCGCCCGCGCGAAATCAAATCCAGACCCCTCTCTCCCCGTCCCCGTCCCCGTCCCCGTCGTCGACGCGCGCGCGAACGCTTCGCACGCCTGCGCCAAGAATCCAAAGTACCTCGCGTAAAACACCACCCCGTACCCGTCCGTGTGTTCGATGTACACTCGAAACTCGCTCACCGACGTCACCGACGCCGATGCCTCGTCCTCGATCGTCGTCGTCGCTCTCGCGCGTCGTCCTCGCCTCGGGACGCCGCGCGCGTCCCATCGTCCCGCGCCTCCTCGCGCGCCCCCTCGCGCGAGCCTCGCGCCTCCTCGCGCGACGCGCACCGCGCGCGTCGTCACCATCGCCCTCGCGCCTCCTCGTCGCGCGAGAGCGAGACGCGTCTCGCTCTCGCGCGCGCGTCCCGAGCTCGCCCAACGACCGAACGAATCGCCGCGCATCACATCGACGCGTCTCGCGACGAGAGACGGGGCGAACCGACGCGAGCGAGCGCCATGTCCGTCGTCCTTCGTTTCTCGGTGGTGAAGCGAGAGAGACAGACGAACCTTCGACTCGCGTGCGTCGCGCTCGAGCGCGTCGTGGTGGTCGCGGATGATGCGGATGACGACGAAGATTCCACCGCCGACGGCGATGCGCTACAGCGAACGCGCGGTGAGACGTCGCGAGAGGCGAACGAGGGGTTACTGCGTGATCTGGAAGTCGCGGGAGGAGAGCTCACGATCGTGGGGTTTTGGGAATCGAGGGAGACGTTTGATCCGCTCCCGGCGTTGCACTTTCTGTCTCGGGACGCGGGAGGGGCGCCGTCGTTTCGGTGCGCGCCGAGCGATGGGTGCGACGCGGAAGAGCGGGAATCGATCGAGGCGTTGCACGGGGAGATGCTGGGGGAGAATAAGACGGCGGTGGTGCAGATGAAGGGGGCCGACGGGACGACGAGCGAGTTGCACTTGGTGGCGGTGCCGGCGCGCCGGGCGAGCGAAGACGGAGGGGAAGAGAGCTCGATGACGGCGGCGATGGTGGAGAGGGCGCGATTCATCGCGTTTAAGACGAAAGAGATGGCGCCCGCGTACGCGATGCCGCTGTTGAAACACAACAGATTGGTGGTGGTGCTCGACTTGGACGAGACGCTTGTGCAGGCGACGACGCTGCACGCGCTGGACAAACGCGTGGAGAAGATGCGCGGGCGCATGGTGAGTCTGATGAAATTCGATCACACCAATCCGCGGGCGTCGGCGGTGATGGTGGAGGAGGTGAAGAAGGAGCGCATGGCGTGTGAGGTGGCGCTCAGGCGGTTACAGACGGATCGCGCCATGTTGGCGCAGTATTGCGTCGAGGGCGCGGTGACGCTGAATAATCGACGATCGGTGACGATTCCAGAGATTGAATCGCTTCCGAACGGGACGCAGAGACTTAAAAATGTGATTCGTCTGCCGAGTCCGCACATAAAAGGAGGGACGATGGTGTTTACGGTTGTCAATCCCGCCGATCCCGGCACGGCGATGTTGGTGCACGTGCGACCGGGATGGGAAGAGTTGCGCAAGTATCTGTCCGGGCAGGATCGGCAGTCGAAACGCGCCGAGGTGTTCGTGTGCACGATGGCGAATATCGAGTACGCTCGAGAGATGTGCCGAATATTGGATCAACACGGCACCGTATTCGATCCCGCGCAGCTCGAACACAGGGTGAAATCCGTCGCGCCGAACGAGTTGAAATCGTTGTCGACGACGTGCGGCGCGCACTTCCCCACTGAACTCGCCGTCATCGTGGACGACAGAACGTCTGTGTGGGAACCCGAGGCGCGTCCACACATCCTCGCCGTGACGCCGTTCATGCCGTACGGCACTGACGTCGAATTCGGGACGACCATCGAGCAACACGAGGCGCGAGGGACGGGGGGCGTCCTCGGCACGGCACAAAACATGATGGAGGCGCTTCGATTGCGTTGGCACATGGATTACGAAAAGTTTGCGCACAAGGCGAGAAAACACGTTCAGGACACGGTCATGCACGGCGCACTGCGTCCACCGCCGCCGTCGCCGACGAGGGACGAGGACGCCGCGCCGACGTCGAGGGACGACGCCCTCGAGGGCGAACACCACGTCGCCGCGCAGGGGCCGGCGGACACGCTTCGCGCGGATCACGCGCGTAAGAAAGCGATTCATCTATTTTATCCACCGAGCGCGGCGGATTTATTGACGCCTCTCATGGACGCTGAGGCGAAAGAGGCTGCGTTATCCATCGCCGAGCGCGGCGGCGCGGCGCGCGCCGCCGCCGGCGCGGGGTCGCGACTCGCCGCGGCGTTGGGAACGTTGGACCGGTACAACAAGACGAAGATTGACATGCAAATGGCGAAGAAGAGGGCGGATGCGGACGCGGAGGGGGACACTGACTCGAAGGACGCGACGAACGACGCGGAGGTGAAGAGTGAAAATGTCGAAAAGGAGAGTAAACCGCGGTTCAGGCACATCGACATGTCGGAGATTTCCGTAAAGACGCCGGCGACGAAAACGACGGCGTCGACGGAGCAGACGTCGCCTGCGAAGAAAGTCTCGCCGAAAAGTCACGAGAGGACCTTGTCGGGGAAGAAGCGATCTCGCAGAGACTCGTCCGATTCGGAGAGTTATTCCGAGCCCGTCTCGGAGTCCGAACCGGAGGAGGAAGACGAGGAGGAGGAGGAGATGGTGAATGACGACGACGAGGACGACGAAGACGACGAAGAATGCGACCAAGAGGAGGAGATCAAGGCGACCTCTCCCAGGGCGAAGGCGAGAAAAGCGCCCGCGAAACCCAAGACGAAGGCGTCGCGAAGCAAGTCTCCTGCCAAAAAGGCGCCGGCCAAAAAGGCGCCGGCGAAGAAGTCTCCGGCAAAGAAGTCTCCGGCGAAGAAGTCTCCGGCCAAGCCGAAGAAGGTGTTTCGTAAGGGGACGCGCGAATCGACTCGTCTTTCGCAATCGCAATAGGTCCTCGCCGTTAAAACTCTAGCTCTACGTACTCTACTACCGTGTAAATCAACAAGTTGCAAATAACTTAGAATCCTCCGCTGTCGCGCTTCGGACGTCCACCGCCTCGCCCTCCGCCTCGTCCACCGCCGCGCCCACCGCCGCGTCGCTCAGAGCGCTCCTGGCCGACGTCGGCGCCGGTGGCGACCGCCGCGGCCGCCCCGGCTTCGGGATTTTCCTCGAGGAGCACCTCCTTTCGACTGAGACGCGTTTGTCCTCTGCTGTTGATCTCGATCACTTTCACGTCGATCAAGGCACCTTCAGACGTGACATCGGCGACGTTAGGAACGCGCGCGACGTCGAGTTCGCTGATGTGCACCAATCCCTCGAGACCGGGCAAATATTCCACGAAGCAACCGAACTCGACAATCTTTTTTACTTCGCAGTTGCGGTAGGTGCGACCAATCTCCGGCTCGACAATCATGCCCTCGATCATGGCGATGGCGGCTTCGAGATCGGCATCACCGCCGCCGCTCACGAACACCATCTCTTTCTCTTTGTTCACGTCGATGTTCTCGGCGCCCGTCTTCTCCATGATGGAGCGAATGGTTTCGCCGCCTTTTCCGATGACTTTTCCGAAGAACTTTTCCGGCACGGGGATGGAGAGAATTCTCGGCGCGTATTTGCTCGCCTGACCCGCGGGCGGGGGGTTACACTTGTCCATCTCGCCCAAAACGTGAACGATGCCCTTTTGCGCCTCTTCCAGCGCCGTCTTCATGACGTCGATGGTGATGCCCTCCACTTTGATGTCCATTTGGAACGCCGTGATGCCCTCGGCGTCGCCGGCGACCTTGAAGTCCATGTCGCCAAGCGCGTCTTCCGAGCCCAAGATGTCGGTGAGGATGATGGGTTCGAGCTTTTCACCACCACCGGCCACTTCAGAACCCAAAATAAGACCCATGGCGACGCCGGCAACCTTCCTGCGAATGGACGAAAACGAAGACGCGGTCAGAAGCGAACACGGAATGAGGAAAATAAATGCAGTGAATATCCACGCGGCTCTCGATCGCAGTTTGGGTGAGTTGACGAATCAGCCCATCTTGCTTTTCGAACGCTTGCGCGGCGGCGAATGATCGACGCAAGACGCGTCGAATCGCGTTTAAATGTCGCCAAGTTATGACTCGATCTCTCTCCATACGCCGCGAGAGCGACACGACGGAGAGCGTTCTTAAGGACCTGGCTTTTCGAGAAAAACGAAGAGATCGAACCGAATCACGCACCTTTTGATGGGAACACCAGCGTCGAGCAGAGCGAGCGTGCCCGCGCACACGGTCGCCATGGAGGACGAACCGTTACTCTCCGTGATGGTGCTCTCGAGTCGGCACACAAACGGAAAGTCATCCTCGGACGGCATGATGGGCGCCAACGCGCGCTCGGCCAAGTTACCGTGACCGATCTCGCGTCGAGAAGCACCACCGACTCGCCCAGTCTCGCCCACGGACGAGGGCGGGAAGAAGTAGTGCAACATAAATCGCTTATCTTCGCCCGCTTCGACGTCGTCTTGTCTCTGGGCGTCTTGAGTTCCGCCGAGAGTGGCGACGCCGATGGCTTGTGTTTCGCCGCGAGTGAAGAGAGAGCTGCCGTGCGTTCGCGGAAGAACGCCCGCTTCGCACGCGATCGGACGAACCATCGTCGTCGTTCGGCCGTCTTGACGGCGGCCTTTGTCTCTGATGTTGTCGCGAAGGGCGCGCGATTCAATCTTGCCGCACGCGTTGACGACGGCGGCAGCCTACGGCGTGTACACAAAGAACCAGGTCAGTCACCGCGTGCGCTGCGCGAAAAACAAGAGATTTACAATGCGTGCAAAGGGCGCGTCCAGAAGTACTCGGCTGCGACACCAAGGTGGGCTGGCCGCCCGTTCGAAGCATTCACGTTTATATACGCGCTCGCAGTTGAGCCACGACCAACAAGTTCTCGAGAGAAACGGTGGTGACCATTCGGTAGAGCGCGATGTTTGTTCGAGAAAAGACAAGAGCTCGTCACACGAACGCGACGGATGGACGTACCTCGAATTGATCCTTGAGCGCCTCGACGGCGCGTTCGCGAGCGGCGCCGATCATCGCGCCTCGCTCTTGTTTAATGGGAATGACAATGGCCTTCTCCAAATCCTCCCCGACGAGAGCTTCGACAGCCTCTTCGACACCCTCCGGCTGAACGATGAGTTTGTCCATCATCTTCACCGGAGCGATGCTCGCGGCCCACGCCTCGATCTCCTTGCACGCCTTGGATACTGCTTGGTGACCTTTTTCGATGGCGTGCAACATTTCATCCGTCGTCAAAAAGTCGCAGAAACCTTCAATCATGAGCACAGCTTCGTCGGTACCGGCGAGCACCAAGTCCAAGCGCGATCCCTTCATCTGCGCTGATGTCGGATTCACGATGGGCTCGTCGGAACCGGGCATCAAACCGACTCGAACTCCCACGACGGGCTTCTTCAGAGGAATGTCGCTCACCGCCATCGCCGCCGAAGCGGCGGTGATGGCCAACGCATCCGTCGATCGCTCCGCGTCAAAGCTCATCAACCACTGCAAAACTTGAGTCTCGTAGCCCCAACCTTTGTACATCATCGGACGAATCGGTCGATCGACCAATCTCGCCTTTAACGTCTCGTTCTCTCTGAGCCCGCCGTCGCGCTTCTTGTACCCGCCCGACGTCTTTCCAGCCGCCGAAAACCGCTCCGCGTAGTTCACCGTCAACGGCACGAACGACCCGTCGCCCGTACAATCTCTCGACGCGCACGCCGTCGTGTACAGCATCGTCTCTCCCTCGTGCGCGAAGACCGCGCCGTTCGCCTGCAAACCGACGCGTCCCGTCTCCAAACGAATCGTCGACTCACCGATCGCGAGCTCGAGCTCTCGCGCCTCTCGCACCGCCTGTCCACCGACGTAGAGTTCATCCAACCGGTGTTCGGCGCCGCGCGCGCGCGAGAGTCGTCCCCGCGTCGTTCGCGCGGTTCTCGTCGTCGCCCTCGCGCGCGGGCGTCCCTCGCTCGAGCGTCCCTCTCCGGCGCCTCTGGCGTCGCCTCGCGTCGCCATCGCGCGTCGAGACATCGTCAGCGCGCGTCCGGCGACCGTCATCGCGATCGTCGTCGCGGTCGGGAGCGAGCGCGTGTGCCGGCGTCGTCGCGGTCGTCCGCGGTCGTCGCGGGCTCGCGATGATGATGTCTCGCATCTCATATCATCGGACATTCGATACGTGTTCTAATTCTTCAAAATACTATCCGTATAATATTCATCTAAACACACATTTAAAACCATATAGAGTTAGAAGAGTATACTGTATGGGATTCCCGTCGAGACCGAGCTTCGGACACACGGTGCAAAGCCTAGGGTCAAGACGACCGCGCGACCGCGCGACCGCGCGTCCTCAGAACGACGGCGCGTGCGGCGATCGCGAGGGCGACCCCGAACCCGCTCGTCCGACTTCCCCGCGCCCTCTCCGCGAGGACGCACCGCGAGGTCGACAGAGGCGGTCCGAAACCGCGCGACGGACACGAACGGCGGCGGGTCGTCCGAGACGGATCGATCGCGACGACGACGGGTACGCGCGACGACGCGACGCGCGAGCGCAACGCCAGGGCGACGAGAAAGGCGATCGTGCGTCGAAGGCGCGCGGCCGTGCGAAGAGTGGGCGGCGGTGACGCGTGCGAAGGGTGGGAAATCGTGAGAGGGAAGATCGCGTTGGCGAACG
>CEUM01131965.1_pt1 | contig 18970 bp, 10 predicted proteins | sample 356421 | NCBI WGS metagenome assembly CEUM01 (sample SAMEA2622716, study PRJEB7988) | marine metagenome | biome: marine biome (ENVO:00000447); feature: surface water layer (ENVO:00002042); material: "saline water (ENVO:00002010), including plankton (ENVO:xxxxxxxx)" | depth 5 m | reverse complement strand
TCGTGTAGTGTGTAAGCAACCATTCCCAAGTTGACAGTCAACTTAGCGATTCCTTGGTATCTGACTGTGTCGGAAGTTCCCTCGAAATCTCCAGTTCCTTCAAGTGCAGCCATTATGTGTGCGTCAACAGATCCGTCAATTCCATAATAGGAGTCATAGTCATGGTTCTTACCTGTTGCAGAAGCGAATCCTGCAAGTGTTCTGAATGAACCGTCGCTCTTTTCAGCGTTCTTTCCATTCATGTAGATATCTTTCGCAGTTGCGAAGTCATAACCACCGTCAGAACTTGCTGCAGCCTTTATTTCACACAGGTCGTTCATCAAAGAACGATGGTTGTCAACATCTGAAGCATAGGTGTAACCTCCATCTGATGCGTCGAGCCACTCTGGCTTTCCGTCATCACTTTCTTTCTCATCTTTATCTTCATCACTTCCAAGACAGCCAGCCATAGCAGCGCAACTCATCAGTAATACCATTAGCATTGATTTCATTCTCAAACTCATATAAATCATCTCGATTTAGGGCACCCGAAAAGCCGGATATACATAAGTTTTAGGTTACCCTAAAAATACAATATTTTGTCCATCCTTCAACTACTATTCGAGGTACTGCAGGACCAATTTCTCTTCGAAAACGTCATCCTGTGACGATGTAATTGGACGCGTGATTGTGAGTAATGTTAACTCGCCACCAGCATTTGGGAAGCCAACAACTAGAACTGTTGCAAGTATTGTTTCAAAGCCATCACGCTTTACGTTAAATCTTGAGATGAATAATTCCTCACCTCCATATTCATGTCCACCCTCGCTTTCAACGTCTTCAAGCCAGAAAGCTTCAGCGTCGATACTGAACGTAGGGATATAGGAATTCATGACCTCAATCGATTGTCTCATCCTTTCTTCATGGACCCCTAGCATTACACCCAATGCCATGCTGGATGAATCCTGGGAGAACTGGGAAAATGTGTGTGGTGTTCTTGCATTAACAACTGCAATAACTGCCCCATCATAGAACCAAGTATACTGTTCACTAGCTGGCCATGCTGGAGCATGTGGGTTTTCTGTCGCTATTGGATTACCCCATTCACTTGGAGCCTCCGGTTCACCAACTGGATAAAATCCGAAAGAATTCAACAATAACACAACAATGATTCCGATTGCTATTCGTCTATTTTTGAACCTAGTCCACTCTTCTCGAGCGGCTGGACTTGAGAAAGACACAACCAATGTCAGCGGAATTAGTACGAATATTCCCCACGGCACTATCCACAATAACGCAATGAATGCTACCAATCCAAGCATCAGTGTCTTGTCAAAATCTTCTGCTCGGAATTTTACCATTCCATAAAGCGCAGCGATGGTTACCAGTGATGCAATTATGCCACCCAGCACAAAGCGGCCTGTGAACTAACAAGCATAAGTTCAACCCTAGATGTGTAGGTCAAGCGGCACATTGTAATGGGTGAATGTGGGCTTCCGGTCCGATGGAAACCATCCTGAGTCTGGCCGAGGTGTCGTGGCGGCACCAAGTTCGAGACTTTTCATCGTGGAAGCCTTGGGCAAGGAGGGATGGCGCAGGAATTTATTCGATTGACCTAGAAATCAAATCTGGTACAATATTGGGTCTGATCGGTCCAAACGGAGCTGGAAAAACCACTCTGATGCGAGCGATATGCGGATTGTATGATTGCGAAGGATTCGATAAATCGTGTGAAACCAGGAGGGTAGAGATCGGTTACATGCCGGAACAAGTTCGCTGGGAAGGGAGAATCACGGTAAATCATGCATTGAAATCCATAGCAATGATGCGAGAGGATTCAGTGGATGTCGAGAGTTTGATACAAACCGTTGGTCTTTCATCCAAATCTGACCAGATGCTTGACAATCTCTCTCAGGGAATGCGACAGAGGTTATCTCTAGCCTGCGCATTGATTGGTAATCCAAAACTTCTCGTTATGGATGAACCTTTGAATGGACTTGACCCATTAGCTCAAAGGGCATTTTCTAACCTATTGAGGAACCTAGCCAAAAAGGGTGTTGCAGTCGTAATTTCATCTCACCAAGTTGCTGACCTTGAGTCATTAGTCGATGAAATTGCACTTCTTCATCAAGGTCAGTTATTGATTGAAGGAAGTCTACCAAAGGTCAGAAAAGATCTCGGTCTCGAAGACAATTCTGGAATTGTAGAAATGATATGTTCTGCTACTGGTATAGACCCTGATGACGTAAGTTTGGAGTTGTCAAGAGACAACATGCTTCCATTCAAGAGTCTTGGAGGTGAGGAGGAATGAACGCCTTTTCACTCGGAGTTCAAATTATGAAAGAACGTCTGACTGCAGGACGAATGATGGTCATTTGGCCACTTCTTGCTATGTTCATTCTATTCTCGAGTTGGGGGTTGTCTGACCCTAAAGTGAATCTTCCAGCGAGTATCGTAATCGATTCAGCCTATGATGTGATGTTCGTTTCTACAGCCTTCATCATTTTCTCTGCGACTTTAGGTGCCGTTCTGATTTCATTTGATGGAGTTAGCAGAGATAGGTTATCTGGAGTACTAGAAGTGAAATTATCTCAACCAATCAATCGTTCAGTTTTTGCAAAGTCTTTGTTGTTTGGACATTGGAGCGCAATATTCCTGCCCGTGATGGTTTTGAATTTGGTAAGTTTGTTTGTAATTTGGTACAGGATGGATGACTTTCCAAGCATCGAGGAATTATTCATCCACACCCTAGGAACCGCTCTTTTGCTGCTCTGGTATACCTCGATACAACTTCTAGCATCATCATGGGCTAAGGACATGGGCTCTTCCATCGCTGTAGGATTAGGAGTTTGGATGATTTTCACTCTACTTTGGTTAGTTTTGACCACGGTAGTTGCTGGTTTGTCCGGAGTAGGAGTGGATGACCTAAATTCTACAGAATATGTGAGAATAGATGCAATAATGGATCTATTTTCTCCAAATGGAGTCTATCATCATCTTCTAGAAATGCCATTAGACGATGTTGACAGAGGCATGTCTCCGCTTTACATCAGCATCGCAGCAATCCTGTGGAGCATAATCCCAATCCATCTATTCACTAGACGAATAGAACGCCTCCAACCTTAGCAAACATAGGAACACACTAAGAGGAGTTTGCCTTACGCATGGAACATGAAGAGAAGGTTATGTGCGGTCTTGCTTGCTGTTTTGATGGCAACAGTGTCGTTGACCAACACTACAATGGCAGAGGATTCTGGACGTCAAATGGAAGACGTGGACTGTTCAGGTTACACGTTCGAAGATTTGTTTGAGTATGATAACGCTGTATTCATGTTCGAGATATTAGATGATTGGGCCACTTCGGATTTGTACGCAAATTCCTGGGTTAACGAAAGCCGTGCTGCTACAGTTCGTGAAAACCTAGATGGTTTGTTTGATGGATTCCCTGGAGGAAACAATTCTTGGATTTCAACTGACGAAAGAGATGCTGTAAGGTCTATCGGTGCAAAGTGCATTGCTGACATGTACACAAGAATCGGAATTCGTGAAGGTCTACCTCACAGAGGTGGAGTCGATTGGAACGACGTAGAATTCGTAGAAGAGGGAATAGGCCTCGAAGAAGTCAACTTGATTCCAGAAGGCCATCCTGAAGAGAGATCTTGCTCTGGTAGGTATGCTTTCGCTAGTGCGGACTGCCAAGAGGTACCAGTTACAGCAACTAATAACCTCGAAATCTCGATGTTCACAAAAGAAGAAGAAACTCACAACACTCGATTTAACAAATTGCCAAATTCCGGACAAAGTGACTTCACAGTTGCCATGAATGTTACGAACGTAACGAGCGCTACAATGATGTTCACATTCCCGTTTATTGACGGAATGCGAATGGCTAACTGGACAATCTTAGATGATGGTGTTGAGAACCTCGGTGCAGGTTCAATTGAAGAGATATTCTTGCCAGACGGTAGCGTCAGAGTAAGCGTCGACATTCAATATGACAAGGCGGATTATCCAATGATTCGCAACATATTCTTCGACATGACTACCTCGCCTCCTGATACAAACGACTTCCCGGTTTGGACAGGCAATGAACCAGCGGATGACACAATCGTTCCAATGATCAAAGATGGTAGCGAGGTTGTTGCAATCTCTGGCGAGACTATGTTGGACTGGGCATCCGATAACGATGCTTGGGGACTTGATTGTCAGTTCACTGAAACTGGATGGTCAAGCAGGATGAACTCTGATGGTGACTTACTGGTCACATCAGGAAGTTCACAATCTTCTGATGCAACTTGCCACCTTGTAGACCCATACGGAGCCACTAGCAATGCAAGCCACACATGGAGATTCGGTCAACCTGCAAGCTTTTCAGCAACCGCAGGTATGTTCACTGATTCAGTAGAAATTGATTCTACACCGTCTCTTCTTGTGCAAAACCTTGCTGTAGCAATTTCAGCAACTCAAGGAAGTACAACAGGAGTTGCAACAAATGTCAACCTAGGTTCAACAACTTCTAGTGATTCGGTAAGTCTGTCTGGAATCTCTCCTGGTGCATTCATGATTCACGTGATGGCAACATCCCCAGGAATGTTAGATTGGGAAGCAGAGTTCGATTTGGGATTGGAAAAGAGAAACTCCCTACCAGTTGTTAGCATCAATTATGACTCAATCGAAGGAACATACGCAACATGGTCTTCTGACCAGTATTCATTCACACTTACCGGAACTGCGGTTGACCCTGATGGTGGAAGTGTAACACTGTCAGCTGACATGTGTGATGAGACATCAACAGGATTCACCACCAACGGTGACGATTGGAGTGTCACACTATCAATTGCAAATTGTGTCGCACAAGGATTAACTGAGTACTATGTTGTAATCACAGCAAAAGACTCTGTGGATGCAATCAGTTCCACAGATGTCACTGTCCCAGACCCATATTCCACAGATAACTCAGGCACAGAAAACACAGGTGACACGTCTGAAGAAGAGAGCGGATTACCATCCCTAGGCATGTTTGCATCAATCGTTGCAATGCTTGGTGCAGCACTACTGGCCAGAAGAGACTGAAACCGGCATTAGTCGGAGGTATTTGCGATGTTCAAAGGAAGGGTGGAAAAGGTCAGCCATGAGGGCGGTCTTTTGGTGAGTTATACTGGAGCATGCCCTGCGTTGGGAAGTGTGATGGTAGACTCAAGTGAAACCTACATCGGCAAAGTCGACGGCGTAATCGGCAATCTCGAAAACTCCCTAGTCCACGTTGCTCACCTTGATAGGAAAGCGAACGCACAGGGAATGGTCGGCCTAGAGATCACAATCCGAAGCAAAAAACCTCGAGATAATCAGCGCTCACGAGACAATTATCGCTCGAGAGACGATAATCGCTCAAATGACAATCGCCGAGGTCGCAATGACAGGCGTTCTAATGACAGAGGACGACGAGACGATAGAGACAGAGGTCACTCTAGAGATGACAGGGGCAGAGGCCGTTCAAGGGATGACAGAGGCGGCAATCGTAGAGACAGAGGTAACAACAACCGTCGCCAAAATGAAAATCACTCCAGAAATGACTGGGTTTGTGGAGAATGTGGCAACACTAATTTCTCGTTTAGAACAGAATGTAATCGTTGTGGAGCACCAAAGGGACGTGGCGGTAGAGGTCCATCAAAACAGTGGACTGGAAACGATAGAAGAGCTGGCGATAGAAACGAAGCTCCACAACCTCGTGCAGGAGATTGGGAATGCCGCAAGTGCAAGAAAATGAACTTCGCAAAGAGAAGTGAGTGTTTCAGTTGTGGAACTCCAAAACGTGTTGGTGGGCCAAGGAGAAAGGGCCACCATAGAAGCCATAGAGACCCGCCTCCTCTTCACTCAGCAAAATACGGCAGAGGTAGGAGGGATGACAGGTGAGTGCTGAGGGCCATTACCTCGATGCGATTGAAGCTGAGGAAGAAGGTGATTTTGACGCTGCTTTAGAGCACGCCCAACTGGCTGTAAAATCAGACCCTGAACACTCAAACGCTTGGTGGATGGTCACTTGTTTGTTGGCCCCAGATGGCAAATACCCAGATATCGAACAGGCGTCAAAAGCCCTTTCCGCCTGTACAAAAGTCGTCGAATTAGACCCTGCAAGAGTTGACGCCTGGGTCAAAGGTGGACGCTTAATGGTCGACCACTTAGGTCTGTTTGAGGACGCACTTCATTGGTGGCAGAAATGCAGAGAAGCTGCACCTCTTGAATCCGTACCTATTCTAGAACAAACTACGATTTTAGCGGATCTTGGAATGTACCCCGAGGCTAGGGATAGATTGAGTGCTCTGTTCGAGGAAAACTTGGACATATCAAACTCACAACTAGCAAAAGTAAGTCAGTTACACAAAACGCTGGAAATGTCCGCTCAGCAGGACACTAATTCCCATTTCAAACCGTGGAAGAAGAATGATGGTGGATGGACTGCAATCAAAATGCGTGCTAACAAAGCACCGGTCTCTGAGAATTTGTTATTCATGATGACTACAATTCCTTTCCTTATGATGGAAGTATTCCTATCTCGCTCATTGTTTGGCGATGGATGGCAGGGGTTCTGTTTCACTAGCATCTTGATCTTAGTGACCGTGATTATTGGTATGGGATTCACAAGAAGACTATACAGAAGTGTGAACAAGCCTGGATTCAACCTACTGAGAGCGATACAATTCGAAGCAAGCAGTGCTAGATTAGTAATCCCTAGCGATATTCGAATGGGGAAACTATACTTGTTCCTATTCTCAAGACACCCGCCAGCATTCCAGCAAAGGCTTGAGAGAATAATCGAATCTGGAAAGAGCCTTCCAAAGAATTGGAAGATGAATCTCCCGGATTTCGATTCCCATCTCGATGAAATTGGATATATCGAGGATGGAAGTGAAGACTCATCTGAACTCTCTTCTTACGAAGAAGAGTGATCATGTACCTGCAGTGTAGTCTTTAGAGTAAGCAATCTGCTCTTCAGTTAATTCATCGATTGAGAATCCTAGAGTGCTTAACTTCGTGGTTGCAAGGTCCATGTCCTGTTCCAAAGTGATGTCGTAGACCTTGGAATCCATGTCAGAACCTTCTGCTGCTAGGCGGCAAAGTGAAAGGAATTGATTTGCGAAACTCATGTCCATTACCTCAGAAGGATGACCTTCTGCTGCTGCAAGATTGACCAAACGACCCTCTGCTAGAAGGTGGACCTTTCTGCCATCCTTCAGGGTGTATTCTTGATTCTCAGCACGAATGGTTCGTACTGATTGTGACCTTTCTGCTAAATCTTCTATATTGATTTCACAGTCGTAATGTCCTGTATTAGAGATGATTGCACCATCTTTCATGACGTCAAAATGACGTCCAACAATTATGTCTTTAATTCCGGTTGCAGTGCAGAAAATATCTCCTAAAGCAGCGGCTTCATCCATCTTCATGACTCTGAAACCATCCATTACTGCTCTAAGTCCAGGAAGTGGGTCAACTTCTGTAATGATGACGTTAGCACCCATTCCACGAGCACGCATTGCGACTCCTTTTCCACAGTGACCATATCCTGCTACGACGAATGTCTTTCCTGCGATGAGGACACTTGTTGAGCGAAGAATACCATCAATCGTTGACTGACCGGTACCGTATACATTGTCAAAGTCCCACTTTGTGATTGCATCATTCACAGCGATTACTGGATATTTCAAATCTCCAGCTGCAGCCATTGCTCTAAGTCTGTGTACACCTGTTGTTGTCTCTTCTGTACCGCCAATTACTCCGGCCGCATATTCGGATTTGTCACCATGCACTCTGACGATCAGGTCGGCACCATCATCAAGGGTTAGAGTCGGTTTGAACTCTAGGGTTTTATCGATGCACCAATAGAAGTCCTCAACCGATTGACCGTGCCAAGCATGCACAGAGTAGCCTTCCCTTGCTAACCATGCTGCTACATCGTCTTGAGTTGAAAGAGGATTACAGCCTGACCATGACAAGTCAGCACCTGCTGCTCGAATAGTTTCGATAAGAACTGCAGTTTCTTTCGTGACGTGTAAACATCCAGCAACACGCATTCCTGCTAGTGGTTTGTCCTTCTCTGCCTGGGCACGCAATGCTGCTAGAACAGGCATTCTAGACCTTGCCCAATCTACTAGTAATGCACCCTGATCAGCGAGGCTCAAATCTGCAACGGTATACAACTCACCCTTGTCCATGGACACCGGCGAGTACGCATACCTCATAGAACAATCGGTTACACAATTCACCCCCGTTTTAAGGGGGTGAATTATGCCCTAATTCCGCTATTGCTGTTGCTGGAAATGTCCGGCATACTGCTGGGCATAGGCCCGGGCAGTTTCCTCAGGATATCCTTGAGCAATCAGTTGTTGGACGTATTGCTCCATTGGGTCCATCTGAGCAACACCAGCGTATCCCGCTGCAGTTGCACCGAAGTCATCGCCCATTGAAGAATCAATGATGTCTCCTTCCTTTCCGCCCCTTAGAACGAAGAAGAGGGAGAGAAGTACCAATACAGCAATTCCGATTCCACCGCCTAGATATAGCAATAGATTGTCGTCTTCAGCTGCCACTTCATCGCTCTCTGGAGCCTTGTCAGGAATACCGTCTCCGTCTGAGTCGGTATACTCACCTGACCACTCACAAGTGCTGGTTGTTGCATTCCAGATCCAGTATGCATCTGGTTCAGCATCTACAACTTCTGTAGGTGGTGTTATTCCTTGACATGCCGGCAATACAATCTGGATGTCATATATGATTGGCCATCTCTTGTCGTCACCTTCGTAAATCTTCAGATAAATTCTCCTGTCAAAGTCCGTCTCATTGGTGAACAAGTCACTGATGGTTAGAGTTAGGGAGAAGTCATCATTGTCTCCCAAAGCCTCTGACTTTGCCCACTTTCCTTCTAATTGTAGTGTGTACTTTGCAACAGCAGTTTGGTCGAATGTGGATTGATCTAATGCTGCTTCAACGTAAACATCTCCCTGCTCAGCACCATCTAAGATTGTACCTTCTAGTGTGATGGTGTCTGTTACAACCTGTGTACCGTTCAAGGACAAGTCTAGTTGGACGGTTGGTTCTGCATCACCGAAGCCTTCTGGAACTACTGAGAAGTACATCTTGTACTTGTCAGAACTCTTTCCTGCTTGGTCGAACACAACCAATTCGATACGAATTAGTGATTCTGTTTGACCACTTGGATCAACTGTTACGTTGTTGAATTGATATGACCACTTACCGTCACTCGAACTAGGAGTAACAAATGTGTGGCCGTCCAACTTGTAATTGTCTTCATCGTACGGCTTGTCGAATAGTACTGTCCACTCATATTGTTCGATACCGTTTCCAGTCAGAGCGTCAGCGTCTGAAGAGTTGCCAGCATCGAAATGGATTACCAGGGAACCTGTATCATCTAGATGAAGTCGCTTTTGAGGCCATTCTACACCTGAAACAGTCTTCAGACCTTGGTCTTCAATTCTGTCTTCGTATTCAGCACGCATATCGATTTCTACGTCTGCGATAGGTCTGTATTCGTCTGCTCTTGTGTCATCTGTCTGGACAGTGACTGAGATAGTTCTCGAATGACCTTCATCATCGTGCAGATACAGAGTAATTTCCCAGGTTGCTCCCTGTAGACATCCTGTAGCAGAGGACAAGTCAACCTTACAGAATTGAACCATTGGGTTTGCTACATCTGTGTGGTCTGTGCCACTAGCCATTGAAGCTCCCATCCAATCTGTTGGTCCGCTCATTACCCAGTCTGTGTTTAGAGTCTCTGTGGAAGTTGTTTGGAATCCGAAGGTTACCTCGGAGTTACTCTTCATGTAATGGTATGCATATCCACCTGTTGATGGGTCGAAGGATGGTACTTCCCCGTTAATGGTTAGATCCAATCCGTTTCCTAGCGTACCGAACCCTTGAGGGTATGGTGACACATGGTAATCTAGCATGTTTCCTAGTAGTGGGAAGGTAGCGCTGTCTGCTCTCTCAGATACGCTTTCCACGTCGATTGTAGTGACTATTAGTCCTCCATCTACGTAACTGCATACACCAAGAACAGTGTCCTGGGAATCTGCCTGAGATTGTATCAATCTCTGGAAGGACCCTCCTTCCTCTGAGTATCCACCACATGCACGTGGTATTGCTGTCGAAGATGCGCTCTTTGTATTGACAATCGCCTCAGTTACGGTTCCGAACTGGTCGAATCCTTGGAATGCTGCTAGGTCAACACCGTCCAAAATCGGGTGATATGGGTCTGCAACTTCCATGTTGTTGTAGGTGATTCTTGTCTCTGGCGTATCTCTAGGCTGAATTTGCATGTCAAACGGCAAGAGGCTCTCACCGGTTGAAGATGAGTACTCATAGTAGTCAGTAGCACTTGAGAGGTGCACTTGCACAGTACCACCAGACGACATGAAGTTCTTCAATGCGTTTTGGTTGGTAGATGAACCAATCAACTCATAGTATCCCTTTCCACCTTCATCACTCGGCTTAGCAGTGTTCACATCTTGTTGTGGCATGATGACCTTGTCGTAGTGTACCAGCCATCCTAGGTCTAGGTATTCACTCCAATCGTTGATGTTGTATTGAGTGTAAGTCATTCCAAGAATAACCAAATCTTCCTTGATTGCTGTAACTCTCGCTGAGTCTCCTGATAAGATTGCGACATCAACATCGTATGCGAATCCAGCGTGGAAGTATCGTGTGTTACCGGAGGAACTGCCGTCTGGCAAGGTTGCGTGGTAACTGATGTTGTACTTGTGACCGTCCATCCAACCGTTCCATGGTGTGAAGGTGACCGTGGTCCTCTCGTTAGCTGCGAGAGTTACGCTAGGTCCAGCGGTTGTGGTGTGGACTTGTGCTCCAGTGTCCATGTCGACTACTGTCATGTGGAATGTGTAATCTCCTTGCAGAACACCGTTTGTTGCAGATAGCGACCAGTCGTGTTCGGTTACGTTGTCTATTGGTAGGATACAATCTAGAACAACATCGGACAGACAGGAAAGCGTATCTGGTTTACCGAGTGTAATGTCTACGCTTTCAACCGAGAAGATTACTCTTGCAAGGTTGTTTGCAACAGAAATTTCTTCTGCACCATACCATGGTGTTCCCTGGGTTGTGTTGTCAAAGATTGATTCAACTTCAATCATGTAAACTCCGGATACAAAGTCGTGGTTTGATACTGTGATTGTTCTGTTTTCTTCAGCATCTAGGTCTACAACCGATGTGCTGTAAACCGCATCCTGAGTGAATGAGAATTCCTGCAGAGAGATGTTGTCGAATGCAACACCACGTACACCGTCGTTCTGTCCGTTGTGGATATCATCATTCGAGCGGAACTCGAAGTTGATGTCGACTACAGATCCTGCTAGACTGATACACTCATCTGTCCAATCGTTAGTATCTGCAGATGTTGTGTTGAAGATGTAGAGATGAGTCAAGTCAATGCTCCTGCTCTGTACAAGTCCATCAGTGTTGTAGAATACGTTGTAGTTTCCAGAACCACCGTTTACGTTAGTAGGGTCACCGATATACTCGATTTCAGTGTTGTCGATTGTTGTCTCGTTAACTGGGTCAATGAATCCATTGTCGTCCTCATCAACGATACAGAAACCGTCTTCGTTGTAGTCATTCCACTGACCGTAGATTAGACCACTGTAGTCGTTGCCTCCAGTTGTCCAATCAGCTGTAATTGCAGCGTAATCGTTCACGTCAGTGGTTTGTCCAGATTGCTGGATGTCGAACCATGTTTCAGCGAAATATTCGAAGTTTAGAGCAACGAAGTCACCACTCATGCTCGTCAAATCGATGTCAGGAATGGTTAGGGTTTCATTCTCCCAAACGCTGCCGTAGCTGTTAGGTGTGTCACAAGGATGACCGAACCAATATGCGTTTGAACCGAATATCTTCTCTGGACATGATGAATCGTCTAGGATTCCACCGTTTGCGTTGCCGTCATCGGTGTATCTAAATCCGGATGATCCACCCTCGAATCCTTCATCGCAAACAACGAGTGGAGAGCCACAGTAAACATCTGTTGGAATCGCACTGAATACAGTAGCCTCAAGGTCAAACGTTACGTTAGTGTTTCCTAGATGCTCTACCTTTACATTGACTGGGAAGTTACCCTCTGCGTACAAACTACCAGGCTTGAAATCTTCAATTCCGACAACTCCTGGGTCGAACAGATTGAACGCAGTAACATACCCAACGATTTCATCGTTTGCAGGTTGTTCGTCTTGACCGTAGTTCAATACTGCTGAGATACGATATGTAGTGCCATTTGTGAAATCTGCTGAAATTGCAGAAGTGTAGTCCTCGTTAGGAGCGAGGTTGTTCATGTTGATGTTTGACTGCTGGGTCTGAACATTATTTGTGAATACAGTGTTCTGCTTCCAAATAGTGACATTGTCAATTGCAAATCCATCACGACCACTCCAAAGTGATTCATTGGAACCTAGGGATCCTTCCCAACCAGACTTGAATCTAAATCTGATATCGATAGTTTCGCCAGCGAACCTAGACAACTCGAAAGCACCTAGTCCCTCTTCAGTGAAGTTGCCCCAACCGTACTGAGTGCCTGGGATTGCTCCTCCATATCGGTAAATTGCAGCGTCCAAACCTGTGTTCGCTTCGCTTTCTACTCTGCCGTTGTCATATCCACCCCAGTAGCTTGTTCCTGATGCACACTGTCCTGAGAAGTAAGCTGCGTTTGGACAGTTCAGTAGAACCCATCCAACATCTTCTGAGAATACTTCAATCATTGCTGCATCATCCCATACTTCAGCCAGAACAAATCCGTTCTGATCTTGTGAGTAAAGGTCGGATAGACCTAGGTGTCTGAAGATTTCTAGACTCATCCAAGCACGGTCTGCACCAGTCAAGTCCACGTCGTTTAGGACCAAACCTTCGTCCCAGTTTGGCTCATATCCAGACCAAGTGTCTCCACTGGAGTTTGTCTTCATTAGACCAGACCACATGAAATCGGTTGGATTGTTTGCGTTAGCAGCCTCTGATGCTGCATTGTTACCGGAGGTGTGACCTACGGTGCTGTTTGCCGCTACTTCCTCGTGCCAGTGAGCAACTCCGTAGTATGCTTCAGTTGACCAAGTACATCCTGCTCCACAGCCACTTCTGTCTTCGGGATTGTCCCAGTCCATTGCATAGACTGTGACGTTGCTGGATGCTGCTTCATCAACTTCCTTGATTTCAACATCTAGTGTTGCTTGTCCGTTTAGGATGTCCATTCCCGTGTTGGTTACTGTTACTTCGACTTCACGAGTTCCCTCACCGAGTGCGCCAACGTATGCATCTGTAGGGCTGATGTCAATACTGGAAACTGCCAGGTCCTTGTTATCCATCTCAATAACGACGATTCTGTCATAGGAACCATCCCAGCCAAAGTTGTCATCGTAAGTGAATTGGTCGTAAGCACCGTGTCCAACGATCAAGTCTGGAGCACTGTTCGCTCCACCAATGACTTGTCCAACAGTGACTGTGGTAGGCCTCATTGCACCGAAGTATTCCAGTGGGCTCATGTGACCTCCACCACCGTTTGATAGTGTTACCTGGACGCTAGTCGGTAGGTTCAGGTAGTAAGTTGAAGTAGTCTCTCCAGTAGATGAGGTAGAGTTGGACTGTCTAAACTTGGCAGCGTGAATGAAGTCCGGTTCTCCATCACCATTCAATTCTGCGACGGTTACTTCCCATGCGATGTATGGTCCGAAATACACGGTCTTAGTTTGACTGTACGTATGTGTTGATTGTGTAATTGTTGCATAACTGACGTTTTCGGTGTTAGCATCATTTAATGCCACGACGTCGATGATGCCGTCTTCATCCATGTCTCCGATGTCGAAACCACCGAACTCTACTCCGAGTTTGTGATTGTGAGCAGATCCTGTGTATCCTACACCAGTACCTTGACCACCAGTGGTGGCCCAAGCGAAAGAATCTGGGAATTTGTTTGAATTACAATCGAATTCGATTACAGTTACGTTGTCTGAATGGCCTGGTGTAGTGCTTGTACCTGTGAGGTAATCCACACCTTCTGCTCTGACAAGCCACATGTCGACGTCGTCACAAGAGCCGCTAATGCTGGTCTGAGATGGCTCACCCCAGTCACCCAACTCAAGTTCCCTGTAAGCGTTTTGAGTCGAATCTCCTAGAAGTGTAACTTGGCCCTGAGTTGATGAAGTAATTGGGCCCATGTAAGTTACTGCTCTTTGGTTCTTTATGTCTGCAAGTAACTCAAGAGTTACGATGTCGTCGTTTCCATCACCGTTTAGATCTGCTACTGCTAGGTCCCACATCCAAATTACATCGTATTGCTCTCCGATAGAGAAAGTTTGTTCGTTACATCCGCCGTTTTCGATGATAGTTACGTTACCTGGCGTGTCAACAACAAGCGCTCCAGAAGCATCTTGGGTCAGAGGTCTGTTTCGTGCATAGATGACTATGTCAATTGCATTGTCGCCTGTGAACTCTCCGACCTCAACCTGTTGGGTGTTGGAATGGTCTTCGAAATCTGCATCCTGGTTTGGATTAGCAGATGTCCAAATATCGGTCCTTTCCTGGAAATGACCGTTTTCATTCCACAATACCGAAATCTTGGTACTGCGGTCATTCGCTGTTACAATATCCAAATCACCGTCACAATCGAAGTCACCTAAAGCAACGTCTACAGGGTCTGTGTCAGTTGTATAGGTCCTTGAAGTCGAAGCTGACACAAGGTTTGCGGCGGTCGTTGAAAGTAACATTACTAAAACTAAGAATAACGCTCTACCGCGTCCTTCTACATTCATACTCTTCCAAAGCATCTTCATCACTCGTTTCTGCGGACTCTAACTACCACTTTAATTCCTTTGGAATGATGTCTGAATGTGATTTGCACAAATGCTGCGCAGTACATCGATTTTACCGAAGAGGGGAAAATTTCGATTAATTCACAATCCAGAGGCTAACCAAGCCGGAGATGGACCCCAACCTGTGTTGTCTCCACCATGGACTTTTACGAGTTTACCAGACCTGAACATTGCCTCTAAAAATAGATCGAGTTCCATGCCTTCTCTGTCACCTAAGTAGTCGCTCGCAGCTAAAGCAATCGTTTCCGTTGTTATTGCAGTAACTCCATGATTTCTTACTGCAATTCTGAGTAATTCTTTGAGCCACGCTTCAGCCATTGGGTCTTTGACCATTGGGCCTTGAGCAGGCTGAGGTTCTTCGATATCTTGCAATTGTTCTCTCAACTCATCGGCAGTTGGCCGCACTGGTTGTTCGAGTCCAACCTCAACCAATTTTGCTGCTAAATCCAATTCTCCAATCGGCCTTCTGATCACTGGAATTCTAGATGGGTCTGGTTCGGGACCCATGTCTTTCGGCTTTTCCTCAGGCATCGAAATATCACTGGCAAATCCTGAATTAGACAAAGAGGTGCTATCCACCGCCATTGGCATAGCCCAACCGACTTTGGAAAGGCCTAGTTCTGAGACTATGCTACGGACCCAGTCCGCCTCTCCCTCAAGCAAAACATCGACGTCATCGTCATCGCTACGAAATCGGTAACGAATGTAACCACGAAGGTCCTGCATAGTACATCCCTGCTGGTAAGAGGAAATCAAACCACCGGTTACTGGGCTAGATTTCTGAGTACAGTGTGAAGGATTCCACCATTTCGATAGTAATCAACCTCAACTGGAGTATCCAAGCGTACATCAACTGTAAACTCGACAGAAGTTCCATCAGATTTGTTTGCTGTGACACTTAATTCCTGCAAGGCTTGTACGTCATCAGTAACAGGGATATCATAAGACTCAGTTCCGTCTAATCCTAGCGAATTTGCATCTTGACCTTCCTTGAAAGTCAGTGGGAGAACACCCATTCCGACTAGATTTGACCTGTGGATTCTTTCAAATGAAGTTGCTATAACAGCTTTAACGCCTAGTAAATATGTTCCCTTTGCGGCCCAGTCTCTACTGCTTCCAGTTCCGTATTGTGAACCTGCTAGTACAACCATAGGTCCATCATTATCCATTGCAGCCTCAAAGACCGAAGAAACCTCTCCAGTCTTGTGATTTAGAGCATATCCACCCTCTGTTCCTGGAGCCATTTGGTTGCGAACTCTCACATTTGCAAATGTTCCTCGCATCATAATTTCGTGATTACCTCGTCTGCTACCGAATGAGTTGAAATCGCCCTGTTCGACACCCCTCTCTGTAAGCCACTTTCCTGCAGGACCATCTGCTGGGAATGCCCCTGCTGGAGAGATGTGGTCGGTAGTGATTGAATCGCCGAGTTTCAACAGAACTTTCGCACCGTGAATGGATTCAATTGGCTTCGCTTCCTTGGACAAACCTTGGAAGAAAGAAGGAAGGCGGATGTAAGTAGAATCATCTTGCCAAGGGTACAGAGGTGATGCCTCGCTTGGTATTGAGTCCCAACGCGGCTCCTGCATTACAGTCGAATATCTCTCACGGAACATTTCAGGCGTGATTTTTGCCATCGCCGCACTCAATTGTTCATCTGATGGCCAAACGTCAGATAGCATAACCGCTTCACCCATTCTGTCAAACCCGATCGGTTCAGTTGTCAAATCAACATTCAAACTTCCTGCTATTGCATATGCAACAACCAAAGGAGGGCTTGCGAGGTAAGATGCCTTGACCTTTTGGTGGACTCTTCCTTCGAAGTTTCGATTACCCGAGATTACGGAACCTACAATCAAATTGGATTCGTCGATTGCAGCTTCAATATCTGAATCGAGTGGCCCCGAGTTTCCGATACAGGTAGTACAACCGTATCCAACATTGTTGAATCCAAGAGCTGCCAGGTCCTCATCGAGGCCATTTGCCTCGTAATATTCGGTAACAACTCTTGAACCGGGTGCCAATGAAGTCTTGACCCATGGCTTTACCATAAGTCCACGCTTCCTTGCATTTCTTGCCAGTAGGCCCGCAGCAAGCATAACACCGGGGTTGGAGGTGTTGGTACAGGAAGTAATTGCAGCGATTACTACATCTCCGTGATTGAGGTCGTAATCACCACCAACCAAGGATGATTTTGATAGGTCTGCCTCTGAAAGGCCATGTCCTTGATGTCCGACTTCGTGAGTTAGTGACTCTTCGAAGTGTGATGCCATGTTTGACAGATCGACTCTGTCTTGAGGGCGCTTTGGACCTGCTAGCGCAGGTTCAACAGTGGACAAGTCCAGTTCGAGAAGTGCGGTGTAACTCTTTTCTGGAGTACTTGAATCGTACCACAGGCCCTGAGCCTTACAGTAGGCTTCTACTCCCGCAATATCCTCTTCAGTTCTGCCTGAGAGCCTCATGTATGATAGAGTGTTATCGTCAACTGGGAAGAAGCCACATGTTGCGCCGTATTCAGGGGCCATATTCGCGATTGTGGCACGGTCTGGGAGCGATAATGCAGCCATTCCTTGGCCAAAGAATTCCACGAATTTACCAACAACTCCGTGCTCACGAAGCATTTCTACGATTCTAAGCGTCATGTCTGTGGCTGTTACGCCTGCGTTCAGAGAACCGGTTAGGCGGAAACCAACCACATCTGGAGATAGCATGTAAATCGGCTGGCCGAGCATAACAGCCTCTGCCTCAATTCCACCAACACCCCATCCTAACACACCAAGTCCGTTGATCATAGTGGTGTGGGAATCGGTTCCAACCAGTGAATCAGGAAGCCAAACCCCGTTTTCTTGGCGGGCTACTGTTGCGATCCACTCAAGGTTTACTTGATGGACAATACCTCTTGATGGTGGCACTGCTCGGAAGTTTTCAAGAGACTGCTGACCCCATTTTAGGAAAGTGTATCTCTCCATGTTCCTGTGATATTCAATATCCAAGTTCATATCTAAAGCCTCTGGATTTGCACCTGAAATATCAACTTGAACAGAGTGGTCAATGACTAGGTCGACTGGCACCTGAGGATTCACTTTCTCAGGGTCTCCGCCCATCTCTACCATGGCGTCTCTTAGTGCTGCCAAATCAACAACTGCAGGTACGCCCGTGAAGTCTTGAAGAATTACTCTTGAAGGACGGAACGGAATTTCTCCCCTCTCGCCATTTGCATTCCAAGATGCGATATTCCTGACATCTTGTTCTGTGATTAGGAAACCGTCGCAGTTTCTTAGTGCTCCTTCCAAAAGTACACGGATTGAGTATGGAAGGCTTGAGGTGTCGAGCCCGGACGCGTCAATTGAGTCAAGTGCGTGATAGTGTCCACCTAGTGGGAAATCTTTCTTCGATGAGAATGGGTCCGCCTCGCTCATGATAAGGCTGCGATACAGCCAATCATATCAACATGCCTTTTGCTGGCTTAATCACCAAAATTGGTACCATGGAGTGCTGTCCTTGATTCCATCATCTGTGATTGTTACTGAAACGATTGTTACGTCGTTGTCTGGCTTGTCATTTTGTCCAGTTGGAACTTCTGCAATTGCATCGACGTGTTCCTGGCCATCAGTAACAGTACCGTAAACGGTGTGACAGGAGGCTTGAGCACAATTCTTGTTTGCGACTTCTCGGCAGCCACCTGTTCCATCGGATTCTTGGTCTCCGTCCAACCAGCAAGGTTCAGATCCGGTTGGGACGATGTAAAACTGTGAACCATCAGTGTTCAGTCCTGCGTGAGCAGCAGCAAGAGAACCTGCGCTGTGACGCAAACCATTCGTGTGCTCACTTGGTAGTGACCATTGATTCTGGGCACAGGTATCCTCTGTGTAAGCGACACCTTCGCTATTTGTCTGCTTACCATTGCAGTATCCGTACCACTTTGCAGCGTAACCACCGCTGCCACTATTCATCTCAAAGTCTCCTCCTTGAATCATAAATCCTTCAATCACTCTGTGGTATATGACGTTGTTGTACTTACCAGACTCTGCTAGTAAAATGAAATTCTCAACATGTAGTGGGGCTTCTGCTCTGTGTAGTGCAATTGTTATTTGTTCATCGTGGAAAACGCC
>CEUM01051257.1_pt1 | contig 19092 bp, 15 predicted proteins | sample 356421 | NCBI WGS metagenome assembly CEUM01 (sample SAMEA2622716, study PRJEB7988) | marine metagenome | biome: marine biome (ENVO:00000447); feature: surface water layer (ENVO:00002042); material: "saline water (ENVO:00002010), including plankton (ENVO:xxxxxxxx)" | depth 5 m | reverse complement strand
AGTCTCCGATTGGAGACGAGTCGCGAGAGAATCTTCTCCCGCGACGCGAGCGACGCTCGACCTTGCGCGACGTATCTCGCGCGCAGTATCCGCGTCAACGGGTCATCACCGTCCATGACGCGCCACCGAATGACGAATGAATGAGCACGCACGCATCGAATCGAATGAATCATTCATTGGAATGGGCACGAATCCGAACGACGTCACGCGACGACGCGAGGACGAGGGACGACGCGTGAGCACGCGACGGTGGTCGTCGACGCGCGCTCGACGATGCGTGATTCGCCCTCGCGCGCGCGAGACGGGACGAATGGGACGCACGAGACGCGCGGGACGAATGGGACGAATGGGACGTCCCGGGGACAAATGTTCATTCGCGCGCGTCTCGACGGTGACGTCCGCGGGCGAACGCGCGTCGTCGCGCGGGAGGTGGTGCACGGACGAACGACGGCGAGGGATGTGATCGAATCGGTGACGAGGTCGCGGGCGCTGGCGATGACGTGCGCGCTGGTGGGACGACGACGAGATGGGTCGAGGGCGACGTATCGGGACGGCGACGCGTTGGACGCCGACGCGTGTTCGACGGCGTTCGCGTACGACGTCGTGGATGGGAGGGTGCGTCGCGTGGGGTTGGTGGGTGGGGGTGGTGATGGTGGTGCCACGGGGGCGGAGTCGAGATCGGCGTATCTGGAGATGTACGCGTGGAACGGTGGGACGACGTTTAGTCGGAAAAAGGAAAGTTTGGGCGGTTTCGTGCGCTACTCGACGCAGAGCACGGTGAGGGATCGAGACGAGGCGGAGGAGGATTTAGCGCGATGGTTCACGTGCGCGCTCACGGAGGAACCGCTCGAGACGTGTGAGAACGGGGTGGTGATTGATCGCACGGGCGCGTTGTATAATAAACAACCCGTGCTCGAGGCGTTGCGGAATAAAGCCGTCGACGGCGCGCCGCTGCCGAAACGCATCGAACACGTGACGGGGATGAAGGCGTTGGTGACGTGTCAATTTCACAAGCGACGACGCGACGCGGGCGACGGGGAGGATGAGACCAAGGCCAAGTCGGTGAACGCGAGGAACTTTCGATGCGGCGCGACGGACGCCGTCTTTTCGTGTCCAATCACGGGTTTAGACTTCAACGGCAAGACGAAATTCGTCGTCGTGCGACCGAGCGGGGTGGTGGTAGCGGATAAGGCGCTTCGCGAGGCCAAGGTGTCGGTGGAGGATATGAACGACGGGGTGAAACTCACCGACGCACCGCCGCCGATTCCCGTAAATCCGCGTGGGGAAGAGCTCGAACTCTTAAAGTCGATTTTGGAGGAGGAAAAGAAGAAGAAGGAAAGGAAGAAAAAGTCGAAAAAGGATGCGTCGGGAGAGACTAAGCGCAAGACGACCGGGGACGCAAGCGGCGGTGGTGACGTCGAGTCCGCCGCGAAGAGAGCGAAACCGACGACCAACGCGCCGGACGAGGCCGACGAATCCGTGTACGCGTCCATATTCACCTCCTCCGACGATCTGAAGGATGCGAACGCCGACAACCACTTCCTCGCGAGAAACGCGCGAAAAGCGTGGTGAACGAGGAAGTGATGAACGACGTAGTTTATGATGTAGAGATTTGGTTGCATTTACACTGTACTACACAAACGCGCAATGCGACTACGACGCCGTCGCCGCCGCGCGAGCGCGTTCCCGCCGCGCGCTCTTACTCCTCATCGTCGTCGTCGCCACCCGACTTCTTTTTACGGAAGAGCATGCGCGAGATGAGACTACGCGAAGTTTTCTTGCCACCCTCTTCCTCGCCGTGCAGGGTGGATTTTTTTCGACGCATGGAAAAGAATCCACCCTTTTCTTTCATCGCCTTGTCCAAGAGAAGCTTGAGATAGGTGGCGTCCGACTTTTCGTGTTGTCGACACGCGATGCGCACGTCATCCGTAGACCGCAGGGTGATGTGATGCTTGTCGGCGTCTTCAAACTTGATCGAGTACGATTCGATGAATACCTTGCCGACGGCGATGACGAGCTCTTCGTAGGACACGTCCTGTTCGAGCTCGAAGAATCGAATGTCATCGTCCAAGAACAGTTTCACCTGAATCTTTTCCGTCTCGTCCACTTCGGGCGGTTCAAACGTCTTGAGTCGATCGATTTCATCCATCATCTCTTGAATATCTTCGTTTAGACGTTGAATCTCCTCCTCGGCGCGCACGCGGAGCTCCTCTTTGGCGCTGACCGCCTGTTGTAAACTCTGACGAAGCTTTTGTTCCGCCTCGAGCTGTTTAATCAAGTGTTCGCGCTGCTTGCGTTCGTTGTCAAAGTCGCTCAAAATGTGCAGACGAGACTTGCGTTCGGCGTCCAATTGCTTTTGTAACGCCGTCTTTTCGCGAGATTCGTTGTTCAATTGATCGCGCGCCGTCTTCGCCTCCTTCTCCGCCACTCTAATCTTCTCGTGCGCGGTGAATTGCACCTTGCGTTCATCCTCCAACAACTGCCTCGTCTCGGCGTGCACGCGTCGCTCCTCGGCGAGCTCGGAGCGCGTCTCTTCGATTTGTTCCAAACGTTGTTCGAGCTGCGTGAGAAGATCCTGGCGCGAGTGCGTGAACTGCGTCTGAAGATTCGTCTGTAATCCGCGCGTCTGCTCGAGCTGTCGAAGCAACGATCGACGCTCCTCTTCGCCCTGCACGATTCTCGACTCTTGCTCGGCGCGACTCGCCTCGGACTGTCGAAGCAAACGCTGCAATTCCTCCACGTCCCCGCGCTGACGAAGAAACTGTTCGTGCACGCCCTCGCGATTATCCGCCTCACCATCGAGCATGTCGCGCAGCGCCATGCGCTGGGACTCGTTGTCGTCGAGCTGGTGCTGTAAATCCTCTCGCTCACGTTCCTCGGCGTCGAGCAATTCTCGCAAACTCTGCGCTCGTCGCTCCTCCTCGTCGAGTTCACGCTCCGCCTCGGAACGCAACCGTCGCTCGCGATCAATCTCCTCTTCTAAATCAATCTCGACCCCGAGTTTCGTAAACCTCGGATCGCTCGTCGGCGCGAGCAACGTCCATCGTCGCACGCACTCCTCGGCCCACGCGTGATTGACGACGACGACGCTTCCGCCCGACGTCGCCGCCTTGAGATACGTCGGCGTTCCCGCTCGATAACACACCGCGTGCGTCGTCGCCGACGTCACCTCCTCCTCGTGCGTCGCCCCCGCCGCCTCGATCAATTCCACGATATCCAATTTCTCCTGTCCAGAGTATCCATCCACGCACACGCGAAGCGCGGAGAAACCGGAGACGCCGTCGGGACTTCGCAACGGCGCGTACAACGCCTTGGCGTTCGGATCCACGACGCGTCCTCTCGCGACGCAATCCTCGATCCACGCGTACGACGTGACCAGTTTCCCATCCTCCGTTCCCAATTCGTACCCGCGTCCGCGCTGAAACGGCGTCACGACGTGCGTGCAGTCGTCGTCGTACCTCTCCGTCGTCGACGCGCCCAGTCTTTGTAATTCTCTCGCAATCTCCATCGCGTCTTCTCTCGCGTATTCGCACACGGCGACGCGCGCGCGCGAAAAGTGCGCGTACAGGTCATCCTCCTCCTCCTCCGCCGCCGCCTCGCGACGTCGTCGCGGAACCTCGCGCGCGTCTTCGAACGCGTCATCATCGTCGTCGTCCCGAGTTCTTTCCCGTCCGACGAATTCCTCGCGCCAACGTCCCCGCGCGCCCGATCTCGCGTCGTCCTCGACGTCATCGTCGCGAGAAAATGTCTCTTCGCTTCCCGCGTCGTCGCTAAACGTCGGTCGAGGCGGGGCGTCGGCGGACATGGCGACGAATGCGGCGCGACCGCGCGTGTCCACCCCGCGGCTCTCGACGCGATGGATGCGACGCGATGTTCATCTTCGCCTCACCGCGCGGCGCGCGATGACGCGCGCGGGGTCGAGATGGACGAGGTCGACGAATGAAAAAATATCCGTCTCCATCGTCGTCCCGACGTACGAGGAACGCGTCAACGTGGCGCTGTTGTATCTGTTGATTCGCGAATCCGAGCGCGCGTACGGGGACGCGCGCGGTCGTTGGGAGATCATCGTCGTCGACGATGCGAGCCCGGACGACACGCAGGGAGTGGTGAAAAGATTGCGAGAGGTGTATGATGATGAGTTGCTGGTGTTGAAACCGCGAGAGGGGAAACTTGGACTCGGGAGCGCGTACGTGTACGCGTTGAATTTCGCGCGCGGGGAGGAGGTGGTCATCATGGATGCGGATTTGAGTCATCATCCCAAGTACATTGGAGCGTTTTTAGACGCCAGACGCGGGGGGGATTTAGACATCGTGAGCGGGACGAGATATTCTCGCGGTGGGGGGGTGCACGGATGGGATTTACGTCGTAAATTGACGTCTAGAGTGGCGAATTACATCGCAACAGTGGCGCTCAATCCCGGCGCGAGCGATTTAACGGGGAGTTTTCGGTGCTACAAGCGCGACGTGTTGCGAGATTTAATCTCGCAAGTCACCTCTAAAGGGTACGTGTTTCAGATGGAAATCATCGTTCGCGCCAAGAGGTGTGGATACACCGTGGGCGAGGTTCCAATCTCCTTCGTCGACCGCGTCTACGGCCAATCCAAGCTCGGCGCCGCCGAGGTGGTGGGCTACCTCAGAGGACTCGTCGGTCTCTTCTTCACCCTGTGACGGCGATCGATTCGCTCGCTCGCGGTCGGTGGACGATCGATAAACATCACGTGCGCGCATCAATCAATCAGTAGCTCGATTTGTACGTAGACTCTCTAGATTATAGATCAATCGCGTCCCGTCCCGGCGCGCCTCGCCTCGTCGCGCCTCGTTGCGTAACACCTTCCTTCGCGCGTCAGTCGTCGTCGCGTCGTCGCGTCGTCGCGCTCGCGTCGAGCCGTCCGCGATGGACGCCTCGAGCGATGCGAGCGCGAAAAGCGACGCGACCGTCGAGGCGAACGCGGGGAACGCGCGCGCGCGTCGGCACCCGCTCGCCGAACTGCGCGCGCTTCGTCACACGTACGGAGATTCGCTGTTGAAATTCATCTTCAGCGTCATGTTCGGTCTGAAAGGGGGGCTGATGTCCCTCGTCGCCACCGCCGCGCTGCCGTACTCGCAAAAGTATTTACGATTCAGCGCGGTGGAGATGCAGCGGTACGGCATCGTGGCGATGTTTCCTTGGACGGTGAAACCGATCATGGGCATGGTGAGCGACTTGGTGCCGATCGGCGGGTATCACAAGAGGTATTACGTCGCGATGACGTCTGCGATCGGGTGCGCGGCGGTGGTGATGTTGGCGTCGATAGAGTTCACGCCGGGAATGGCGGCGCTGTACGTGATGGGATTAGTAGCGATTAATTTACAAGTGGCGACGGCGGATTTGTTAACCGAGGGCAAATACACAGAACGCATGCAAGAGCATCCGACGAAATCGAGCGATATGGTGAGTTTCGTGTGGATGTGCATCACATTGGGGTCGATATTTGCGACGTTGTGTAGCTTTTTTTCCATCAAGTATGAGAATTATAGGTCTTTGATGTGGGTCGGCGCGCCTCTGAGCGCGCAGGCGGTGTTCACGTCGCTCGCGGGCTGGCTCCCGGAGAAAAAGGTGCAGCCGAGAGACGAGAGCGGTGGAGACGCGGCGGAGAGAGGGGATAGAAAGGCGGGATCGTTCTTCGAGGGGAAACTGTGGAAGGAAAACTACAAGGTGTTTCTGATGTCGGTATTCATGGCGGTGATGTGCGTCTTTTTGGCGGTGGTGCAATTCGTGCAACCGGAGAATAAATACGTAGACTTGGCGGTTACGGTGGGGGTGACTTTGGTGCTGAGCGCAGCCATGTACGCGGCGTTACCGAGACCCATCGCGAACGTCACCTTCTTTTTGTTCCTCACGAGTGTGTTGAGCGTCTCGTTCGGGAGCGCCATGAGTTACTGGTTCACGGTGAATGAGGCGTGCAATCCGGGAGGACCGCACTTTGATTACCTGTTCTTTTCCGTGTACACGTCCATCATCGCGCGCGTGTGCACGGCGATAGGCGTGTACTTGTTCCAAATCTTCTTTTCCAACGCCAATGTGCGATTCACGTTTTGGATGTCCGCCCTCTTGAGTTCGCTGGCGAGCGTGGGCGACTACGTCATCGTTCGGCGTTGGAACATTGATTGGGGGATTTCGGACAAGGCGTTTTATTTGATCGGTGACACCATCCTCGAACCGATGGTGGGCATGATGGCGGCCATGCCGAGCGTGGTGTTGATGTCGAAGATGTGTCCAGAGAACATGGAGGCGACCATGTTTGCCATCTTGGCGAGCTTTAACAATCTCGGGAGCTCGCTCTCGAGCGCGCTCGGCGTCTTCGCCATGGATTTCGTGGGCATTCACACCGATCTCTCGGACGCGGGCGCGTGCGATTTCTCCGGCTTACCCAGCCTGACTTTTTACTGCGGCATGCTCTTGCCCTTGGTGTCCATCCCTCTCACCTTTATCTTCGTGCCCAACATCAACATGCAAGACACGGTGGATTTCGAGACGGGCGAACCCGTGCGGGACGCCTCTGTCGAGGCGACCGAGCGCGCGCCGCTCATCGCCAAGACCTCGGAGGATGAACGATGACGGATGATGCGCGCCCGCCTCCTCGTAGCGATACATTCTGTACGATGTAATTTAGACTTTTCGTAGCGCTCCATAGGGTCGCCTCGCCTCGCCTCACCGCTCCAACCACCTCCGCGCACATTCCACCGTGTTCCCGCACACACCGACGCGCGTCGCGTCGTCATGGTGGCGGACGCACCGCGCGATGACAGCGACGGTGGCGATGCCGTCGCGTCCGCGTCCGATGGACGCGCGTGCGCGCGCGCGCCGTGGGCGGGTCTCGTCGATTTCACCGCGCGGCTCGAGAGGGTGTTCGGCTGGCAGCTTCTCGCCGCGATGGTGTCCGCGGATTTCTTCATCAAGGGCGTCGTCAAGCACATGATTAGCACGACGTCGTTGCCGTACGCGCAGAGATATCTGAAATTCAGCGCGCAGGCGTTTCAGCGTTTTGAAGTTCTCGTGAGTTTCCCGTGGATGTTGAAGCCGCTGCTTGGACTCATCACCGACACGACGCCGCTGTTTGGATACAGAAAGAGAGTGTATCTCACATTATTCGCGTTGGCCGGGACGGTGTCCATGGTGATCATCGCGAAGAAAAAGTTCGGGCCGCCGGACGCGGAGGAGTACGCGGCGTACGTGTTGATTATGAATCTTTTGATTGCGGGCGGCGAGTGTCTGGTGGGTTCGAGGGTGTTCGAGGCGATGTCGACGAAACAACACCTCGGGGCGGATTTAATGACGTGGGATTGGTCCATCGTCACCGTCGGGAGCATGGTGGGGACGCTGTTGGCGTATTTCGGGTTACACGAGAAGAATTATAGAATGATATTTTGGATGGCGACGCCGTGCGCGGCGCAATTCATCTTTACGAGCGCGTTCGGTTTATTACCCGAAGAGCGCGTCGGGAGCGATTTCAACGCGCACGCGTTGGCGAAGAAACACAAAAACCTCTTCGCCGTCGCCATCACGGTGTCTTTGTGCTCGCTCGGCGTCATCGGCATGCAGCTCGTGGACGCGATGGAGAGCGATCTCATCCTCTGCGTCGTGTGTTCTCTGTGCATTCTCGGTGGACTCACGGGCGCCATACACGCTCTTTTAGACAGAAAGACGGCGTCCTTGATTGTGTACGTCATCATAGAGCGGTTTTTATGCGTCAACGTCAAGCAGGCGAAGATGTATTGGTACACGGAGGACGAGTCGTGCGTGCCTGGCGGGCCGCACTTTGACTACGTCTTTTACAGCGTGGTCACGTTCATGTTCGCCCTCGTCGCGCAAGCGATCGGGATTTGGATGTTTCAAAGGTATCTCAGTCGATCAAAGGTTCGATTGACGTTTCTCGTCGCCACGCTCACCAAGGTGGTCGCCAAGGCGGCGGATATTTGGATCATCATGCGATGGAACATCAGGATGGGCGTCGACGACAGGAGCGCCTTTGTCCTGAGCGAGGGAATCATCGAGGGCATAGCCTTCGTGTTCACCTATCTCCCCGCGGCGACGGTTCTCGCGAAGGTTGTCGATAAGAACGTCGAGTGCACCGTGTTCACCATCCTCGCCGGTTCCGTCAACGTCGGCAAAGCGTTGGCGTTGACGTTGGGTTCGGCGTCGATGACTTTTGTGGGCATTCATACCGATTTAGTACGAGGTGAGTGCAACTTTGACCGCTTCGTACCGCTGTTGGTGATCAGCGGACTCATCATTCCGTTGTTATCCATTCCACTCATCTATCTGCTCATCCCGGATTGGGACATGCACGACGATATGAGCGAAAAGACCATCGACGAATCCATCGAGGCGAGCGCCGAAAAAAAGTAGTGTTGTAGTGTAGTTCATTAGAAGTAAACGTACAGTAGGGGTATGGTAGGTATTCATCATATTTATTACAAACGGCGACTACGCGGCGAGTGTCGAAGCCAAAAAGTCGGCTATGTCGTCGAACTCCTCCGCGCACGCGCTGTGCGCCATGCCCGCGTACGTCTTAAACTCGACGTCGATCCCTTTCTCCTTTAACAACTCGTATGATTTTTGCCCGTACGTATACTGCAACACCATATCGTGCGTCCCGTGCCCTTGCAAAATTTTCAGCCCGCGCGCGTGCGGGCCAAACTTTTCCGGGTAATCGCCGCGCAGCGGCAAGTACGTCGAGAGCGCCATGCATCCGCCCAATTTCACCTCTGAACGTAAACTCGCCGTAAGCGCGATCGCCCCTCCCTGCGAGAACCCAGCGACGATGATCTTTTCGCTCGGAATCCCCTTCTCCATCTGTTCTCGCACCAACGCGTCGACGTACCTCGCCGACTCCTCGATCATCCCCCGATCGTCCACGATGGAGCTCTCATCCAAGGCGTTTAAATCAAACCACGCCGTCATCCGCATCCCCCCATTCAGCGTCACCGGCACCGTCTTCGCCGTGGGAAAGATCCACCGCACCTTCTCGTGTCTCGGCGTCGCGATCTGCGTCGCCGCGCCCGCCCACCCGCGTCCCGTGTCCCCCAATCCGTGCAACATGATGCACGCGCTCGTCGCCACCGATCCATCCCGAGGTTCGACGACGATCGGCGTCGGGTACGACGACGCATCCATCGCGCCCACGTGCGTTCCCACCCCTCTCGTTCGCCCCCCGCGCCCCCCGTACGTCGATCGATGATTCCCGAGACGCGCCCGCGCCCCCCCGCGCGCGGTCGTCGTCCCACCCGCGCGCGTCGTCGCCGTCACCACCACCAACGCGCACGTCACCACCACCGTCGCGCGCGACCGCACCGAGGCACCGCACCACCGACGCGCACGAGACCCACGACACGGACGCGAGATCGCCGCCGCCCTCGCCCTCGTCCCGCGCATGCCAATGACGACGACGAATGACATGATGAAATGAATCAGAATCAATCCACGCGCGCGCGCGCGGGACGGTCGGGGGGGACACACGGACCGGTCATGACTCGTCATGAATACACGACACGACACGTACGTAGTGGACACACACCAAAGCGTATCAATATCCAAAAAACATATCCAAAAACAAAACCAATACTACACCCCTCGGTCGCGCGCGTGCCGCCGTGCCGACGTCACTCGCCGCCGGCTCGATTCCGCACGCGCGACGAGGACGAGGCCGATGATGATGGGGACGATGACGACGACGACCGTGTCGACGACCGCGACCGGTCGCGCGAGGGGAACGGTGCGTGGTGCGCGCGCGGAATGTGGGCTCGATGTGTTTTTTACTCGCGTCTGCCCGGACGTCGGCGGAGGGGTCGTCGGTGGTCGGGTGACGACGCGCGGGGGCGACCGGGGGGCGGCTGGATGGCGGCGGTGACGCGGGGCGACGATGATGGACGCGACGGGACGCGATGCGATGCGACGCGAGGGTGGAGACGGGCGAACGATGCGCGGGATGGATGGATGCGTTCGTGTGTCTCGGAATTCGTGGGAACGCGTGGACATTCGTCGCGTCCTCGCGCGGGGCGCGTCGAGTGGAACGCATCGATTGCCGGGTCGGGTCGCGCATCCCTTTATCCCTTGCGCGCGCGGTCGGTCGGGAAGCGAAGGACGGACGCGCGAGGACGTAAAGGGGGAGGCGAGGCGGGGGGGGGTGGATAAAAAAATAGTCCTTCCTTTTTCGTCGCTTCGTCGGCGCTTCGTCGGCGTCGCGCGTCGTTCGCGGGCGAATGAGTGCATGTGATGCGTGGACGGCGACGAGAGGCGTGACTGACTGACCCTGTGTGATGCGCGGTTTTCCCGACTTTGCAGAAGACCGCCGGACGCGCGCCGCGAACGCGCGTGATTCGCGCCGCCAAGGGTGAAGAGACGGAAGAGCGTGGAATCCCGTTGGAAAAGTACCGTAACATCGGTATCATGGCGCACATCGACGCCGGTAAGACGACGACGACGGAGCGCGTCTTGTACTACACGGGTCGCTCGCACAAAATCGGCGAGGTGCACGAAGGCGCCGCCACCATGGATTGGATGGAACAAGAACAAGAGCGTGGTATCACGATTACGTCCGCCGCGACGACGTGCGCGTGGAAGGATCACCGCATCAACATTATCGACACCCCGGGCCACGTCGACTTCACCTTGGAGGTTGAACGCGCGCTTCGCGTGCTCGACGGCGCCATCTGTCTCTTTGACTCTGTCGCCGGTGTTGAACCGCAATCCGAAACCGTCTGGCGTCAAGCCGACAAGTACCGCGTTCCGCGTCTCTGTTTCGTCAACAAGATGGACCGCATGGGTGCCAACTACTACAGAACGATTGACATGATCGTGTCCAACCTCGGCGCTCGTCCGTGCCCGCTCCAAATTCCGATCGGTGCCGAAGAAGACTTCGCCGGTGTCGTCGATCTCATCTCCATGAAGGCGCTCGTCTGGAAGGGTGAAGAGCTCGGTGCGTCCTGGGACGTCACCGACATCCCGGATGACCTCAAGGAGAAGGCTGAAGAGATGCGCGCCAACATGATTGAAATCGCCGTCGAGCAAGACGACGATGTCATGATGAAGTACCTCGACGGCGAAGAGCCGACCGAGGAAGAGCTCATCGCGTGCATCCGTAAGGGTACCTGCGATCTCGCCTTCGTCCCGGTCATGTGCGGCTCCGCTTTCAAGAACAAGGGTGTCCAACCGATGCTCGACGCCGTCCTCGCCTACTTGCCGGCGCCGACGGACATCGAAGACGTCCAAGGCACCGCGGTCGATGATGCCGAGGAAAAGCTCAGCCGCAAGGCGTCCGACGACGAAGCCCTCTCCGCCTTGGCCTTCAAGGTGATGACGGATCCGTTCGTCGGCTCCCTCACCTTTACCCGCATCTACTCTGGCCTCATGGAGGCTGGTTCCTACGCGTACAACTCCGTCAAGGGTAAGAAGGAGCGCATCGGCCGTCTCCTCGAGATGCACGCCAACGAGCGTCAAGACATCAAGGTTGCGCGCACCGGTGACATCGTCGCCATCGGTGGTCTCAAGGATACCACCACCGGTGACACCTTGTGCGATCAAGGCAAGCAAATCATCCTCGAACGCATGGAATTCCCGGATCCCGTCATCAAGGTTGCCATCGAGCCGAAGACCAAGGCTGACGTCGAAAAGATGTCCACCGGTCTCATCAAGCTCGCCCAAGAGGATCCGTCCTTCCACTTCACCCGCGACGAAGAGACCAACCAAACCGTCATCGAAGGTATGGGTGAGCTTCACCTCGACATCATCGTCGACCGTCTCAAGCGCGAGTTCAAGGTTGAAGCCAATGTCGGCGCCCCGCAAGTCAACTACCGCGAGTCCATCTCCAAGCCGGCTGACATCAAGTACACCCACAAGAAACAATCTGGTGGTTCCGGTCAATACGCCGAGGTTCAAATCAAGTTTGAACCGCTCGAGCCGGGGAGCGGTTTCGAGTTTACCACCGAACTCAAGGGGGGCACCGTCCCCAAGGAGTACATCCCGGGCGTCGCCAGCGGTTTGGAGCAAATGATGGGCTCTGGTATCATCGCCGGTTTCCCGGTCGTCGACGTCCGCGCCACCTTGTTCGACGGCAACTACCACGACGTCGACTCCTCCGTCATGGCTTTCGAGATCGCCGCCAAGGGCGCGTTTAGAGAAGGCATCGCCAAGTGCGCGCCCAAGCTTTTGGAGCCCGTCATGGAAGTCGACGTCATCACCCCGGAAGATTCCATGGGCGACGTCATCGGCGACTTGAACTCTCGTCGCGGCGCCGTCAACGAGCTCGGCGACAAGCCGGGCGGCATGAAGACGGTCAAGGCGTTCGTCCCGCTCGCCGAAATGTTCAACTACGTCTCAAAGTTGCGCGGCATGACCAAGGGTCGCGCCAACTACTCCATGAAGCTCGCGAGATATGAGCCGGTACCTATGTCTGTGCAGGAAGAGCTTCGATCGAAAAAAGCGGAGGCTGGAAATTGAGCTTCTTTCTCCTCTTTCCTTTCTCCTGGCAAGCTCCTTGTAATTGATTAATTGCGTTACTTTCTTCTACAAAAGCGTCGACCCGAGCCAGCACCGCACGAACCCCGCCTGATGGTGCTGATTCAACTGTTCAGCCGGTTGTAGTTCATACGTCCCGACGTTCGTCTTCTTTTTCGTCGACCTGAGCTGACAGCATCGCCACTCGCCTCTGTACAAGACGCACATCTTGTACTACTGCGCCTTGGGTTTTCTGAGGAGACACGTCGTCGGGTCGAAACGCCCCACGAAGGCGAATGATTTACAGCAACAAAATATTGTTACACAGCGCGACTCTAGATACTCTAGATTGAAATTTGACGATCACCGTCGACCGATAGCGCCGCCGCCGGCGCCGATGGCGCCTACGCCGAGACCGCCGGCGCCGCCGAGACCGCCGCCGATGAACCCGGCGCTCCCTCCGGCGACGCCGCCGATGGCGCCGCCGCCTATACCGCCCGCGACGTTCCCCGTGACTCCGTTCACAAACGTGCCCTGGACTTCGTCCACACCCGCGACCGGCTCCTCGTACGCGTACTCCTCGGCCTCTTCCGCCGCGACTTGCTCGCACGCGCTCAGACGATGCTCCGGCGCCAAGAATGGATTTAAAAATTCACACACGGGATCGAACACCGCCCCTGCAGAGAGCTCGAACCCGAAGACGTCGAAACACGCCGACCCCGTGACGTCAACGAGACTTCGTCCGCGTCCTCGACCGTCGCGCGCGTCGCTTGAGAACGTCCATCCCTCGGCGGCGCGAACGCTCGCGAGCGCGAGCGCCGACGCAAACGCAAACGCAAACGCCGTTCGACGCCTCGCGCGCGTGTCGCGGGCACCATCGCGCCGCATCATAACCGTTTTATCTCTCTCTCTCTCTCTCTCTTTCTCGCGCGTCCCGTCGTCGACCGGACCGTCTCGATGTGACGTCTCCGGTTCGCGACTCCGAAGACTCCGCCGTCGACTCACCCGCCCGACTCTTCGCACCGCCCCCACGCGCGTCCACCCACGCGCGTCTTTTCGCGCCAAAATCTGAGCGCGAAGAATAACACGCGCGCCGCGTCGTCGTCGTCGACCGCGTCGACGCGTCGCTCGCGTCGCGAAGGAAGTCGCCCGAACGATTGTCGAATCACATCCAAACCGTCACCGTCACCATCTTCTCGCGGTCGCGCCGTCGCGATCGCGCCGTCGTCATCGACCGCGCCGCGTTCACGCGCGACGTCGTCGTCGTCGTCGAACGCGCCCACCGAGCGAAGACGCGCGAAGACGCTCGCGCGAACGCTCGACGTCGTCGTCATGATTCGAATTCGATTCGCCGCCGACCGCGAATGAAGACGACACACGCGCGCGCGCGCGCATCGATCCGTCATGTCGCCCGTCACCGCGCCGACCGCGCGTCAAGCGCGCGCGCTTCTCGTCGGATGCACCTCCCTCTACCTCGCCCGCGCGCGCCTGGCGTCGCGAGCGACGACGGACGAGGGCGCGCTCGTGTCTCTGGCCACGATGCTCCTCGCCGCGCTCGGCGTCATGCGTCGCGAGACGCGCGACGGGGCGCGCGATTCGCGCTCGTCGACGACGTACGGTGCTTTCACCGCGTTGGCCCCGGTGTGGGCGCTGTGCGCGATGTCGGCGCGGGCGAGTGGACGTTCGACGCGCGGCGCGTTGGCGGCGTCGACGGCGAGCGCGTTTAGCGCGGCGGGAAGCGTCGCGTACGTCGACGCGTGGACGCCGTCGAGCGCCCGGCGTGCGTTCGTGAGCGCGGTGGTGTGGATGATGGTGATGCGGGCGGTGATGGGGACGTTCGGGTCGGACGCGGTGACCGTGGCGACGGCGCGCGCGTTCGGTTGGGGACTCGCGGGGGCGGCACACGCGAGAGAGACGACGACGCTGTCTCTGGGCGCCGCCGTCGTCTTGGAGACGTGCGCGCGAGCGTATTCGAACGCGCCGCGTGATGTGTCCGAGGCGACGGCGTTGGCGTGCGCGTTCGCGCTCGCGGGTGTGTGTTTCTTGTCGGCGAGCGCGCGGTTGGTGTGTTGGCCCGAACCGGCGGGCGGGACGACGCGCGCCGTCGTCGTCGGCGCCGCGTTCGTTCTTCCGGAGATGTTTTACAGGGCGTGTACGAATTCAACCAACATGCTCGCGGGCGTCGTTCGATACGCGCTGCGCACGGACGCGGAGAGTTTGAAGACGTTGACCGCGCTCTGGGTCTCGGGCGTCGTCGTCGCGGCGAGCGCGGCGTACAACGCGCGCGCCGTCTCGCTCACGATGCGACGCAAGGCGTTTCACTTTCTCGTCGTCGTCATGTTCGCGCCGACGTTGACTCGAGACAGTGCGCACGGTGAGCTCGTGCGCGTCGCGTTCGCCGTCGCGTTCGCGGTGTTCGCCGCGGTGGAGTGCGCGCGCGTCTTCGACGCCTACTACGGCGTCGGCGTCTTCGGGTGGAAACTCAGTCTTCTCCTCGCCCAATTCGTCGACGAGAGCGTGGTGTCGCTCATCATTCTCGATCACTTCTCGCTGTTGCTCGGCATCGCCGTGCCGGTGTGGATGACGGCGGTGGAGGACACGAACACGCTCGCGCCGTGGGCGGGCGTGCTCGCCGTCGGCGTCGGCGACAGTTTCGCCTCGCTCGTCGGTTCCTCCGTCGGTCGCGTTCGCGTCTTCGGCAAAGAGTCGCCGAAAACGCTCGAGGGTGCGATCGCGTTCGCCGCGAGCACGTTCATCGCCGCGAGATTCGTCGGCGTGGACATCGGGATCGTGAAATTAGCGGCGGCGTGCGTCGCCACGGCGGCGTGCGAACTCGTCGACGACGGCGTCGATAATTTCGTACTTCCGCTCTATTTCGCCGCGCTCGTGGGTCTATGATGTTTTTTGATTTTTTTTGAGTTTGTGTATACATAGCATACGTGTGATGACGACGACGACGACGACGCGCATCAATCATCTCTATTTCGTACAAACTAAGCAGCCCATGAGTCCACCCGGACTCAACTCGAAAAATTTCGCCTCGCGAAAACCCGCCGCGCGCGCCAACTCCACCTGTTCCTTCCCTCTCGGAAACCGCTCGATGCTCGGTCGCAGGTACCGATACTCCGCCGCGACACCGTTGAGATCGGCGATCGGGACGACGACGTTATCCAACACGAACCCTTGCACCGCCGCCGTCGTCGCGTCGTCTGGATTGTTAAAATCCAAAACCGCGAGCTTCCCGCCCGGTCGCAACACGCGTCTCAATTCATCCAAAGCCTTGGGAATATCGCTCACATTTCTCAACCCGTACGCGATCGTCGCGCAATCGAACGCGTCCTCATCGAACGGTAGATTCAACGCGTCTCCCTCCACCCACTCGATCGGCGCCATGCGCCCGCCCGCGCGTCCGCCGTCGCCGCGTCTCGCGTCTCGCTCCTTGGCCGCCGCGCGCGTCAATTGATTCGCCGCGAAATCCAATCCCGTCACCGCACCGGTCGCGCCCACGACGGCGCTCATCTTGATCGCGACGTCTCCAGAGCCGCAGCACACGTCCAACGCGCGCGCCCCCGGCCCGCACTCGATCCATTTCGTCGCCGCTCGCTTCCACGCGCGATGCAACCCGAGCGACAGGGCATCGTTCAATCGATCGTACACCGGGGCGATATCGTTGAATAACGCGCGACGTTCGTCCGCCGCGTCGGAAGACTGTTCGAATGGATTCCCAGCGACGTCCTCGCGCGGGTCGGAGACGGCGCGGGCGCGCGAGGACGACGCAGACGTCCCGGCGGCGCGCGAATGGGACGGATTCGTCTTATCCGGGACGCGACCATCGAATGCGCGTCTTGGACGACGCGCGACGACGCGCGGCGACGCGCGCGCGCGTGATTCGAGAGATGACGTCACCACGGTCGTCATAGCGCGTCGGTGAACGTCGACGAACCGTGTACGCGCGCGAGAGTGCGGATGCACGCGACGATTCGATTCGGGTTGGAATGCCGAGCGGCGCGGAATGCCGAGCGGCGCAGAGGCGATTACACTACAAGCTACCGATGACTACGCGCCGTCGCCGCCCGACCTCGCGATGTCGGCGACGAAAGCGCACGCGTACTGCTTTCGTTTCATTTTCACGTGCGCGTCGACGAAAGCGTCGAGCTGTTGACGATCGGCGACGCCGCGCGCGCTCGTCGACGCCACGTCTCTCGCGAGCGCCGCCGACTCGGCGTCCGAGAGCGACGCTCGACGCTCGCACGCGTCGATCGCTCGATCGATGAGCGCGTCGCGCGCGTGTGTCACCTCCAACACGCGTCGTCTCGCGTCCTCGTACGCGCGCTCGGCGCGTCGGAGGACGGTATTCTCCACGAGCGCGCGTTGCGTGCGCGCGTTATTTCGCTCCGACGTCGCGCTCGCGTTCGTCTCGAGCGTTCGCTCGACGTCCTCTCGCAGGTCTCGAACGAACCGCTCTGATTCACGAATCGACGGTAACGACGATGCGAGCTCGACGAAGGCGTCGTCGCGGGACGCGCACGCGCGCAACCGCTCGTTCGTTTGCGCGCTCGCCGCGTCCCGACACTCGCCTTCGAGCGCGCGCGTCGGATTCGAGGACGTCGTCGTCGTCGTCGCGCGCGTCGTCAACGTCGTCGCGCGCGTCGTCAACGTCGTCGCGCGCGTCGTCAAACGCTCGAATTCACGAACGTCAAACCACGGCGTCGGGTCGTCCTCGCGCGACATCGGGTCGTCTTCCCTCGGTTCCCGTCGTCGAGAATCTGATTTCGACGCGATTGCGAAAAATCAATGGGAACGACGACGACGACGACGACGACGACGACGACGACGGGACCGGCGCGCGACGGGGGATGAAATGAACGATGACGCCCCGCGCGCGACCGACCCGCGCGGTGCGTTGCGTCGACGCGCGCGCGCGCGTCGGTATGGTGAATGCGACGCGCCTCGAGACTTTTTTAGACTTTGCCAGTGTATTGCTACGCTTCTCTACTTTTGTTTACTTTAACGCGCCGTACGCCTTGTTGAGCTTTTGAAACGCCTCTTTCGCGCCCGGTGCCGAACACTTATCCGGATGTAAGAGCTTGGCGAGCTCGCGATACGCCTTGGTGACCCATTTCTTTTGCGACCCGGACGGTAAATCGAGCACCTGCCAATCCGTCCCGGCGAGCGTTACGCGTTGCACGGCGCGTCTCTCGATCTCCTCCTGCGACAGTTTCACCTCTGGCGCGACGAACCCACCGTTCGCGTCGCCGTCGTCCTCGTTTCGTTTGCGCACGCCTCGAAATCCACTGAGTAAATTGCCCGCCGCGCGTTCGCGTCTCGCCGCGTCCGCCGCGCGCTCCGCGTCCCGCGCCTTCTTCTCTCGAGCCTCTCGAGCCTTACCCTCCAGCGCCGCGCGCAGTTTCGCTTTCTCTGCCTCCACCTTTTTCATCTTCGCCTCGAGCGCCTCGCGCTGCGCCTTGACGCTCGCCGGTTCAAACGCCGACGCGTCCGCGCGAAGCCGTCTCGTCGTCTCGCCGCGTCCCGCCGCGTCCTCGTCCCCTCTCGACCCATCTCTCGTCCACGTCGCGCGACGCTTCGAACCGACCGTCGTCGACGCCGCGGACGATTTCGCCGATTTCGACGTCGTCGCCGTCGCCGTCTCCCCCCCGTTCGCGCGATCCCCGCGCGTCCACGTGCGTCCGGGCATGTCGCGAACGACACGCGCGTTCGTTCCCGTGCGACTTTTCGCGCGCGTTCCGGTCGACGCGCGCTCGAGTCTCCGCGCGCGCGCGCGCGACGCCGTCTCTTCTCTCCTCACACCGAGTCTCCGCGTCGACGTTCGATCGAGGGCGACGTCGCGACGGTGTCCCCGTCGACGAATGCGAATGCGTCTCGACGCGCGTCGCGATAGGTCGCGCGGGATGCGACACACGAGGGCGCGCGCGAATACGCGGAGCGTCGAGGGAGAGAGGTGATGACGACGGTGACGATGCGCGTCGTCTCGACGGGGGCGCGCGCGACGACGACGAGACGGGTGAAGAGGGCGCGAAGGGGACGCGCGACGACGTCATCGATGGTGGCGACGAATCATCGGTGCGTCGAGCGCGCGTCCGTCGTCGCGCGCGCGAGTGAGGGGGGCGATGACGAAGAGAGCGATGCGTACGCGTTCGGTGGCGCGAGCGGACGGCAAGGGGCGCTGAATCGGGAGAATCCCGAGCTCGAGGAACGATTCGCCGTCATCGGTCAGGGCGACTGGCAGTGCCAGAGCTGCATGTACGAATACAGGCCCAAGGTTGGGGATGATTTCTATCCCGTCTCCGCGGGGACGCAATTTAAGGATTTGCCCGAGGACTGGCGGTGCCCGACGTGCGGGGCGGATAAGACGAAGTTTAAGTCGCTCGGGAAGAAGGTGGCGGGTTTCGAGCAAAATCAAGGATACGGTTTCGGCACGAACTCGATGACGGAGGGTGAAAAGTCGCGATTGATTTACGGATCCTTGGCGTTTTTCTTTCTGTTTTTCATCGCCGGGTATCTCATCGATTGATGGACGCGACGACCGCGACGACACGACGATTTCTACGCGCTTTTTGTTTGACTACGATGCAATACGACGGGCAGCTTTCTCTCTCT
>CEUM01047724.1_pt1 | contig 19128 bp, 15 predicted proteins | sample 356421 | NCBI WGS metagenome assembly CEUM01 (sample SAMEA2622716, study PRJEB7988) | marine metagenome | biome: marine biome (ENVO:00000447); feature: surface water layer (ENVO:00002042); material: "saline water (ENVO:00002010), including plankton (ENVO:xxxxxxxx)" | depth 5 m | reverse complement strand
AGGTAGCCGCTGTTGACGTTGCCCACGGTGTAGCGGCCGGCGCCACCGAGGCGCACGAGCAAGTCAGGCGGCAGGGTCACGGTTCCGGTTTCATCGATGATCAACTCACGGTCCTGGCTGAGATTCTCCACGTCCACACCCTCACCGTGTTCAGCCACGAAGCGGCCGTCCCGCAGTTCAAGCGAGCGGTTGGCAAAGGCTGCGACCTCTTTGGAGTGGGTCACGATCAGGAAGGACACCCCGTCGTTTTGGTGCAGGTCCTTGAACAGCGCCAGGACTTCACGGCTGGTGACCGGGTCGAGCGCACCGGTCGGCTCGTCGGCCAAAATCAAGCGAGGCTGCGTGATGAGGGCACGGGCGATGGCCACGCGCTGCTGTTCACCACCGCTCAACATGGCCGGCAGGGCGCTGACACGGTGCGCCATTCCGAGGCGGTCAAGCATGGCGTCGGCCAAGGCGAGGGCCTTCTTCGAAGACACGCCCTGATGACGGAGCGGTTGGGCGACGTTGTCACGAGCGTTGAGGTCGGGCAGGAGGTTGCCTTCCTGGAAGATGAACGAGACCGTCTTCTGACGCAGTTCAACCAGTTCCTGACCGGTCAGTCGGGTCATGTTCTTGCCCGCCAAACTGACCGAGCCGGCGCTGGGTTTCATCAGACCGCCAAGGCACTTCATGAGGGTGGATTTTCCAGAACCCGAAGGGCCGACCACGGCGATGGCCTCGCCGGCCTTCATGTCGATGTGAAGACCACGCAGCGCCACGACGTTGCCGTCCTCGGCTTTGGATTCGTAGACGTGGTAGAGGCCGTCAGCATGCAGAATCGTATCGCTCATCTTCACTCCCCCTTCAGCACGCTGGCCAAGTCCGCCTTCAGCGCCCGACGTGTGGTCACCAACAATGCCACCACAACGGCTGCAAAGACCGCCAGGGACACCAGGATGATCTGAGCCCACGGGTAGACGAGCGTCCGCTGGATGGTGGTGGTGGAGCCACCGAAGATTTGGAAGATGAAGCCGAAGATGTCGAAGAAGCCGTTGAACGACAAGGCCAATCCTACACCGAGCACGATGCCCAGCACCATGGAGACCATCACGATGGAGAGGATCTCAAACAGCACAAGACGAATGATTTGGTTGGGCGAGGCCCCGATGGCTTGGAGCACGGCAAGTTCCTTCTGTCGCTGGCTGAGCACGAGTGACAAGAACACGAAACTCGAGGCCACCGCCGCCACGCTGGCGACGACGAACTGCAGCGAGAGCAAACCGGGCGTCCCGAAAATCAGCCCGCCGTTGCGTTCCACGTCCTTGTGGGTGCTCGACCAGTCAACCACGGAGGAGACCCGTGCATCGGCCGAGACCTGAGAGGCGAGCGATTCGAGGGCGTCGCCTTCCACGCCGTCGACGCGAACGATCCAGGTGGTGGAGGTGTAGTTGGCCGCTGTGTCGGCGCCGACGAGGGAGACCCAGGCGTCCTCGCCGATGATGAGGGCCGAGGAGATGGTGGCTGCACTCACACCCGGGATGTACTCGTGGGTGCCCATGTAGTACATGCTCGTGGTGTAGGGCGTGACGATGATGCGAACGGTCGTGTCGGCCAGGAACAGGTCCGAAGCGAGCGGTGGCGGGATTTGGGAAGGACCGGCCAAACAGCCGGTTTCGTCCGCCGAGGAGCCGTCAGGACACGTGGCGTTGGTCAGCGTGGCACCGGAGAGGTCGAAGAACCCGAACATGCCTTCGAGGTTGGCGTCGGTCAGGTCGGCGCCTTCCAGCGAACCGCCCATGAAGTTCACAATCACGGTGTTCTGCAGGTTCGCGCCCCGCAGGTCTGCACCCGTCAGGTTGGCATCTACGAGGATGGATTCGCTCAGGTTCACGCCTGCCAAATCGGCATAGGACAGGTTGCTGCCTGAGAGGTCGATGCGGCTGATGTCGCGCCCCGAGAGGTCCTGGTTGGCCAGGTTGATGTCGGACCAGTCACTGTCCATCAGAAGGGTGTAAGCGAAGAACAGCGTCTCCAAATCGGGCTGTTCGGTGCCGCCCGTGGCGAACTCAAAGTCGATCTTCTCCCACACGAAGGTGATGGTCTCGGACTTGTCGTCGCTGGCCTTGAGCAGCACGTCGTCAAGTTCGTTCTCGTCCCCGCCACGGTCGGAGCCCGGCAGGTCAAGGGAATACGCAGCGTCAGGTCCGGCGCTGAACCCACCGGCGGCGTAGGCGTTGAGCGTGGCGCCGATGTCTTCACCGGGCAAGGCTTGTTCGCTCCATTTGAGCACGTCGCCGTTGCCGTCGAACAAGACGTAGGTCTGCAGCGCATCCCCGCCGTTTTGATCGCTCAGGGTCAACTCGGGCACGCTCGTGGCCACCGGCGTGGTCTTGGCGCTGGTGAACTCACCGAGCAAGGCCAACGCGGTGGCTTCGTCCACCGGCGTTTCGAGCGTGATTTGGAGATCGGAGCCCACCGTGGCGTCCACGGTCTTCTCGTCGACGAGCGTTCCCGTGTAGCCTTGAACGGCAGCCAGGGTCACGATGGAGAGCGTCAAGAGCATGATGACGGCGAGCCGGTTGACCGATTCCGCCGACCCCGAACCTTTGAGGCCGCGCTTGACGTCCTTGAGCAGCGGCGTGCGGCCAAAGAGCACCTGCATGATTTGCGGGCCTTTGGCACCGATGCGACCGAGCAGCAACGCACCGCCAATCCACAAGGCAAAGGGCCCGAAGATGCCGATCAGGCCTTCGATGAAGAAGTTGGAAACCAGACCGTCTTCGCTTCCGTTGGCCTCCAGCCACGTGTCGCCCACGGCGAGCATTCCGAACAGGAAGGCCAGCCAGTGGAGCCAGCGCTTGGGTTCGGCAGCGGCCGTGGTTTTGCGAACGCCCTCTTCGATCTCGAGTTCAATGAACTGGCGTGCACGGCTTCGACCAAAGAGCAGCGCCAACCCGAGGGTGGTGATGGCGGTAAACAGCGTGGAGCCGACACTCAACGTCGGGTTGACGTCGAAGTCGCCGGTACGGAATTCCATGAACCCGACCGCAGAGAGAACGACGGGCACGGCCACGAGCGCCAGCAGGTAGCCGACGAGCCACGCCACCGAGGACATGACGAAGAGTTCCAGCAGCACCATGCCCTGCAAGCGCTGCCCGTCTGCACCGATGACCCGGTGAATGCTGACCTCACGGCGGCGTTGCTCGAGCGAGAGCACCAGCCCGTAAATCAGCACGGAAATGGAGAGGAACACGATGGGGATCATGATGATGTAATCGAAAATCTGAATCAAGCCGAGGAAGATGTTCAGGAACAGAATGGTCCCGCTGATGATGTCGGTGTAGTACAGCTCAACTTCCTCGTCGGTGTAGGAACCGTCCTGCACCCGCGTCCCCAAGTCTTCCAACCAGTCCGCTGCGTCAGCGGTGGAGGACGTAGGGAGTGCGGTGCGGTCGACCGTGACACCGAGGTACATGTGGTCGTTGTCCATTAGGGTCGCTCGCTGCGCTTCATCCATCACGGTCCACGTGGAGAAAATGGGGTTGAACGGCAGCGTTGGATTGCCAAAGGGCCACGGTTCGTAGATGCCCATCACGGTCAGGTTTTCCACAGTCATTGACATACGGCAGTAGATCATTTCGTTGTTTTCCGGTGTAATTTCACCCGCACAGTTGTCCTCGGTCACCGTTCCCTCAAGCAGGGTGGATTCATCCACGACGTAGACGAAGGTCAGCGATTCGAGCACGTCGCCCACGTTGGCTTGGGCTTCACTGGCGATGGTGGACGGGAGGATGATGCCTTGCTTGTCGGTCATGTTTTCCGGCGTTGGCCATTCGCCCAGTCCTGCGATGATGTTCTCGCTCAACCGGTCGGCCAACTCGCCGTCGAAGGCTTCGGGGCCGAGGAAACGGATGGCCCGCTTGTCGGAGATGGGCGGCCCGGCATCGGCGGCTTCGGGGTAGTCGAAGGTGACGTTGCTCCAATAGGGGTTCTCGTCGTCCACGATGGTCCGCATTTCAAGCGGTTGGGCGACCACGAATTCCAGGTTGAAGAAGCCCCCACTGTGAATGCCTTGCCGGCCGAGGACGAGGGTGCAGTCGTTGAATTCAGTTGAGAATTCGGTCAGCAATTCATCGCACACGCCGGTCATGGTCGTGGTGTTGTTTGACCAGCCCGTGCCGTTTTCCACCGGCGTGCGAGCGTATTCGATCTTGGCGTCAAACGGCTCGGATTTGAGCGATTCCTCGAAGAAGAGTTGCGACAACCCCACGCCGTAGGCCAGCACCGTCGTGATGACGAGGGAGGCGAGGAAGACACCGGCGATGACGGCCAGACCACGTTCTCGTCCGCGCCAGGCGCCTTGGGCGGCCAAGCGAAGTGAGCTGGGGAGTTCGACCACTTTGTGTTGAATCCGGCGGAGACGGGAGCGGTCGGTGGCGAAGTCAGACGGAACGAGTTCCTTTGGCTCGGTGCTCATTCTTCTTCACCTCCGTCGGTGGTTTCTGCCACTTGTTCAAGGTCGTCCGATGCCGATTCGGTCTCATCTTCATCGTCCAAGCCCCAAGCCGAGCGGATGTCGGAAGCTTCCGTCCGACCGTCGTTGAGCAACAACATGCGGTCGGCGTTGGACGCCAAGTCGGGGTCGTGGGTGACCATGAGGATGGAAATCGGGTTTTCTTCGTCGTGGCAGAGCGCCTTGAACAGCGCCATGACTTCCTTCCCGCTGGCGATGTCAAGGTTGCCCGTGGGTTCGTCAGCGAGCAGCACGGGGCGGTTGCCAGCGATGGCTCGAGCAATAGCGACGCGTTGCTGTTGACCGCCCGAGAGTTGGTCGGGGATGAAGTGCATACGGTCGCCGAGACCGACCTTTTCGAGGGCGTTGCGAGCCGCTGCTTCCGCTTCGGCGGACGGCATGCCAGAGAGCTCGAGGGCCATGGCGACGTTGTCCACGGCGGTCAGGTTGTCGAGCAGGTGGAAATCTTGGAAAATCCAGCCGACGAGTTCACGACGAACGTCCACGACGTTGGACGGGCCTCGCAAGCCGTAGGAGCGCTCACCCAGCGTGATGGTGCCGCTGTCACCGGCGAGCAGACCGCCGATGATGTTGAGCAGCGTGGACTTGCCAGACCCCGACGGGCCCATCAGAGCGACCATCTCGCCCTGCTTGATGTTCATGTCCACGCCCTTGAGGACCTGGAGTTTGTTGGAGCCGGAACCGAACGCTTTGGTGAGTCCTTCAACTGATAACATCTCGGCACCTTTCATATCAATGGGCCTTGAAGGTGTATATCAACCGATGTTTGAATTGCCCATCCAGCCCTCCAACGAACGAAGCCTTCTTACACGGAAAAGCAAAGCAGAAATCATGAGCGAAGTTCCTGTCAACGGCGAGGAATTTCTGCTTCAGCAAGCGAATCAAACCTCGGACGAAGAGGAGGAGGGCGTGCCCATGTCTCGGGGCGCTCACATAGGAACCGGTCTGTTTGCCTCGGCCTTAGGGGTCATACTTGGTGGCATGCCGCTCGGCATCTTCATCTTGACGATGCTGGAAGGGGGAGATGCCATTGAAATGGTGCTCATTGGCCTGTTTGTCAGCCCGTTTGTCCTCATTGGAGGAACCATGTTCATCTTCGGCATGGTTTCCCTGGGTGCCGGTATCATCGGCTACCCGCTGATCAAAGAGTACGACGACGAGGACGAAGAAGAGGGGGATGGAATACCGGTGTCGACGGCCTTTGCTTACACCAGCGAAGACGACATGCTCGAACAAATTCGTGAGGCTCAAGTCCAGCCTGCCCTTGCTGAACCGGGCGAGAAGGCACCAACCCTCGGATGGGGCATGGCGCCTGCTTCCGCCCCGACCACCAGCGACGAGCAAACGACGTCCGAGGATGGACCACGTACCTCCGAGAACGCCGACCAAAGCGACACTGGCACCGGCGGGTTCTGGGGCAACATCACGGACGACAACGGTGCGTCTTGACCAACCTTAGACCACGCATGTCGGCACAATTCCAAAAAACGCAAGGAGGCTTTGTGTCCCGTGGAAGTACATGACCTCCCCACCCGTTCACCCGATTCAACCATGTCGGACAAAGAACGACTCGCTGCCTTGGGGTGGGGCGTTCTCTTGATGGGTGTTGGATTTCCGTTTGCATACGCACCGTTCGGCTTGACAAGGAGGACATACCCGAAGAGATGAGAACTCGTTTTGGGAGCAAATGCGAACGCCCGACGATGCATGTTGGCTCGCTCATGCCTGCGTTTGCACAGCGATACCGGCGGCCGTAGCCTGCTTCTTGAGCATGCGCCCGAACACCGGCGGCACATGGGCGAGCCAGAACATCACGTAGTAGCCATAGGGTAACTGCGGCGATTCGTTGTGAACGTCCAAGCGCTCGTAGCGGGTGCTCGATTTGAGATGGTGCGAGGGATGAAGCGGGAGCTCCATGAGCGTCCAGCGAGAAAGACGGTGGCGGCTCTCCCAGGCGTGGGTGGCATTAGGGCGCTCGTCGTCGTGGCGTCGGAGACCGTGGTGCTGGAGGTAATTGACGAATTCAAGCAGGTAGACAGCGGCAATGGCCTGCACCACGAAGCCTGCCGCCAGCGGAAAAGCGATGAGGGCCAGTCCGGCGATAAAAGCCCCCTCAACGACGAACACCCGCTTGGTGTCCTCGGGTCGTGCAGCCAGCGCCCCTCGCACTTGTTTGGGCACCGTCATGAGCACGTGAGCGTAGACGCTTCGGCCCCACGGCGAAGAGGTGGGGTCTCGGTCGCGGGCCCAATGCCGATGATGCGTGTGGTTGTGCTCGGTGGTGAAGTGAGCGTAGATGACCGAAAAGAGTGTCAAACGAGCCAGCCACCAGGAAGCAGATTTCGGTTTGCGATGGCCCAGTTCGTGCGCTGCGACGATGCCTGATGCACCGTTGTTCAGGCCGGCTGAAATCATCCCGAGCAAACTCATCACGGTGATCCCGTCAAGGGACAGCCGCCAGAACAAGGTGGCAACGACCACCAGCACGCCGATGGCGTGGAGGTGAACGATCACGTTGTGGGCTTTTCCTTCCTGAAGCGGATGGGTGTTCGACGACGTGCCAAGGGCCAGATCAATGAACGGGTACACGACGAGCAGCAGCACGATGCCGCTGGCCATCCACCATCCACCGGCGACCAAACCGGCCACCGTGATCACAGGCGTGAGCAAGCCCCACAGGTGCGGCACCCATGACCAGCGTTCGCTCATCGGGTGTCGTCACACGCATGTGACTTGTAAAGGATGGCTTCAGTTCATGCCGAACAGACGACGGAGTCGATCCGACAGGCTGCGACGGGCGAAAATCCCGTTGCGGGTGACCTGGGCGTTCATCGTTTCATCCACGTAGCGTTCCAAATATGCATCCATTCAAATCGTCCTCCTTGATTGAAGCGCACCTCGTCGGTCAACACCGGCACGGTAGAAGGCCACCGCCGTCATCCAGCGATTCCAAAGGCTTCGACCGAACACCCCGTTGCGGTAGGTGAACGACTCAACAGCTTGCTCGGTGTAGGTCTCCAGTTCGTGGTCCATGTGTATCTCCTGAAAGGTTTGCTTCTTTCATGTTGAATGTGGTGCCGGACCTATATCAATCACCGGTAAAATTGCCAACACAAGGATGTTAAAAATAAACCAGGTATTCTTAGATACACCGTCGAGGGTGCAGCCTGACACGCACAACCCCTGTCGATGTCACGCTAAAATGGCCGAACAAACGGTTAAGTGGGCCCGGGCAAGGTTTCCACCATGGGGAAGAAAGGCGTCTTGCTGATGAACGTTGGTACACCTGACGAACCCACCGTCGCCTCCGTTCGGACCTACCTCAGGGAGTTTCTCCTCGACCCCGATGTGATTGACATCCCTGCTCCGCTGAGGCATCTTTTGGTCCGTGGAATCATTCTGCGAACTCGCCCCAGAAAAATCGCTCCCCTCTACAAAAGCATCTGGATGGAGGACGGCTCACCCCTCCGCGTGTACTCAAAACGAGTCACTGAACATCTCCGACAGATCAATCACGACATTGACTTTGAATTTGCCATGCGATACGGCAACCCGAGCATCCGCAGCGGTCTTGAGGCCCTCAAGCAGCGAGGCGTGACGGACCTCCTGTTGCTCCCGATGTTTCCTCACTACGCCCAAGCGACGACAGAGTCCTCACTGAAACACGCTCACCACCAACTGAAAGCGATGAGCTGGCAGCCGAACCTGCTGGAGATGGGTCATTTTGAAACCGCTGAGGAGTTCATCGGACCACTCGCCGAATCCATTCGTCCGCACCTCTCGGAAGACACCCACTTGTTGTTCTCCTACCACGGCCTCCCCGTGTCCCACGTCAAGCGAATTGACGCCTCGAAGAAGCACTGCCAGACCGTGGAGGCCTGCTGCACCGTGAAGTGCGAGGCCAACAGCCTGTGCTACGGGCGGCACTGCAACGAGACCACGATGGCTGTTGTTGATCGCTTGGGGCTCACACCAGACCAATGGTCGCTGAGTTACCAAAGTCGGCTCGGGCCCGTCAAGTGGCTCGAACCCTCAACCACGCAGATGGTCGAAGCCCTTGTCAAGAAAGGGGTGAAGAAACTCGCCATCGTTGCCCCCGCATTCCTCGCAGACGGTTTGGAAACACTCGAAGAATTGGACATCGGCATTCGTGAGGAATTCATGGAACACGGTGGTGAAGACCTGAAAGTCATCAACTGCCTCAACGACGACGAACAGTGGATTCGTGGCCTCGAGCAACTCATCACCAACGAATTCGAACACGCCGTCGCCTAGAAGTGCTCTGCAATTCGTTCAGCCTCGGCGACCACGTGCGTCACCGACACGCCGCTGAAACACCAACCTGCTCGGGTGAAGTCCACTGATTCTGAAGACAACGACGCCATATAGCCAGGCGGATAAGATGGAATGGAGCGCACACCGATGTGTTCAAACACGACCGGCTCAGCGGTGCCGAGGTGCTTCGTGAGGGCCGCTTTGACCGTTTCATGTGAACCCGTTTGAGGCGTGGGCGACATGATTCGGAACAAACGATGGCCGGCAGGTGCCCGTGGTGTGCCATGAACATCGCTCTCGTGGAGAATACCGCTGATCGGCGATGAGGGGTCGGGAATCAAGGTGCCGTAACCAACGGGTACGTTGGCGACATCGTCGTTGCCGTAGCCTGCGACATAGACGTTGAGGGTCGTGAACGCATCGGGCCGTCGGTCCAGCGGTGCACACCAAATCACGGAGGCCAAGGGAATGCCTCGCTGGTCGGCAACGGCCGTTGGGGTGGTATCGCCGGCGTTGAGGGTCAATTCGACGTTGTCAAGCAGGTTGAGTTCGTGTTCCAAAGCATCAATCAGCGTCTGCATTCCACCCGTAAAGGAAGCGGTAGCTCCTTTGTTTGGCTGAAAGAGCGGATATGTTGCATTCATTTTCGACTTGATGCGCTTCCACTTGATGGGTGGTTCAGCGCCGAACCGAGTCATGGAAGGCATCAGGAAATCTGCATCAACGTTGGCGGCCCGGTCGTTGACAATGCCCAGGGTCATGGCATCGTTCACGTGTGCCAACGGCACGGCCTCAGCCACCGAACGACCGCCCCGACGAGCCGTTCTCAACCCGCGGAGCAGGTTCAGTGGGCCCCGTTTGAGCACCGGCCAGATGGACAGTTTCTGCGACCGGCCTTGCGAGTAAATCCACCGCGCGTTCGCTTCGGGATTTGAGGGTGCGAAACGGTCGCCAAGTCCGAGGTCGTCGACCAGACGCCAAAACGCAGGGTGAGCTCGAGTGGCGTTCACAGCCACGTCGCACACCCAATCGTCTTGAGTCCATGTTTCAATGACGCCCCCGAGTCGATCGCCCTTTTCGATGAGTTCAACGTGAACGTCCGGGCGTTTGGAGGCGATTCGGTAGGCCACCGTTAAGCCGGAAAGACCGCCACCCACCACACAAACGGTGGACGAGCGTGGGAGGTCGGTTGCTAGACAAAGAGGACGACGTAGTTCATCGCCGTAGCGAACCCATTCCTCCACCGAAGCCACGCCATCACCCGTTGAGCCAATCCACCGGTTGACGAAGGACCTCGAGCAGAGCAGCCTCGTCCGACCCGTCCTCCACCTCGTGACAATATTCCCACCGTGCCGTGAGGGGGAGCGACATCAGAATGCTTTCAATTCGACCGTTGGTCGTCAGACCAAACTTCGTCCCACGGTCGTACACGAGGTTGAATTCGACATAGCGGCCACGTCGGACTTGCTGCCATGCCTTCTGCTCTGGTGTGAACGGGATGCTCATTCGCCGCTCTACAATGGGGAGATAAGCGTCGAGAAAGTGGGATGCGCAATCCTCAACGAACGCAAAACATGCAGTCTTGCTCTGCGCTCGCAAGTCATCAAAAAAGACACCACCAACACCTCGGCGCTCACCTCTGTGCTTGATGTGAAAATAATCGTCGCACCATGCTTTGTAGGCCTCATAATCAGCGACTTCATGGCGGTCGCAAACAGATTTGTGGACCTGGTGAAAGTGTTTAGCATCGTCCTCAAAGAGGTAGGACGGTGTCAAATCAGCACCGCCGCCAAACCACCAACTTCCTTCGACTAAACCCTCCCCTCGCTCAAAATATCGGTAGTTGGCATGGACCGTGGGCGCCATCGGATTGTGAGGGTGGAGCACGAGGCTGATTCCTGTGGCAAAGAAGTCCAAATCCTCCCCTTCCAGATCGTGTCCTCCACCCATCTTGGCGGCCGCTTCAGGACTTAGCGTTCCGTGGACGACGCTTACGTTCACACCCGCTTTTTCGAACACCTTGCCCTCGGAAAAGACACGGCTTCGGCCACCACCGCCCTCTTCCCGCGTCCACTCATCTTCACGGTACGTTGATTCGTCAAGTGAAGCGATGGCATCGCAGATGGTGTCTTGGAGCTGATGCACCATGTCGACCATGGTTTGCCTCATGCAGATTCACCCGTGATCAGTCGCAACACAGCCTCAACGCAGTCAATTTGTGCACCTGGGGCAAAGCCGTGCCCGAGGTTGAACACATGGCCCGGTGCGTCGCCAGCTTCGTCCAGGACGCGTTGAGCCGCAGCACGAGCAGCCTCAGGCGAGCCGTGCATTCGGGAGGGGTCGAGGTTTCCTTGGAAGGCCAAGCGGTCACCGAACGAAGCGCGGTTGGCACGCAGGTCGTCCCGCCAATCAAGCGAGAGCGCATCGATGTCGAGCGTGCGGATGGAATCGTGAAGGTGGCCGCTGCCCTTGGCGTAATGAATGAGCGGAACCTTGCGCTCCGCTCGTTCGCGGAACACCTCGATGGCTCGTTGGGTGGCTGGGAGCGCGATTCGCTCATAATCCTCAACGGACAGCAAACCGGCCCACGTATCGAACAACTGAACCGCATCGGCACCGCCGTGGTTGACCTGGTCGGCAAGCAAGTCACCCACGGCTTCGGCCATGTGAAGGAGCACCCGCTGTGCCTCGTCAGGCTTGGAGAACACGGTTGCACGCGTGTTGTGGAATTCCTTGTCGCCCGTACCACCGGCCATGAGGTACAGCGAGGTGGTCCAGGGGCATCCTGCAAAACCCAACCTTGCAATGTCGTCGTTGTCCTCACCGATGGCTTTGAGCGCGTCAGCTGCCCAAGGGGCGTGTTGACGAGCCGAGAAGGTCGTCCAATCCTCGACGTCGTCGAAGGAAAACGGTTCAATGCGGATACCTCCGCCGTATTCGACATCATAGCCCAAGGCAGGAAGCGGTGTGAGAATGTCGCTGAACACGATGGCGGCGTCAATGGAACCGTAGCGGTGAATGGGTTGCATGGTGATGGTTGTGCACAGGTCAAGGTCCTGACAGCGTTCCCAAAACGAGTGCTCCGCAGCGAGTTTTCGGTATTCAGGAAGATGGCGTCCTGCCTGGCGCATGAACCAGACCGGCGTACGGTCCACGGGCTGACGATTCAGAGCAGCAACAATGCGCTCTTTCCCGTTCATGCGTTCAACTCCATGTGCGAGAGGGCATCGTCCATCGCTGCGACCAGGCCGCGGATGTGACCCTCATCGTGCGCCGTGGAGATGAAGCCGATCTCATACGCAGAAGGCGCCAGCATGTATCCTCGGTCGAGCAAGGCACGGTGCACATCAGCGTACAGGCCTGCAGCGTCCTTGGCGATTTGATCGGCACGAACGGCGGGTTGGCCGTTGCCGGGCGACATCCAGAACAGACTTTCACGACGAACGAGTCGCATCGGGTTGCCGTGCTTTTCCAGTACGACGTTCATCTCCTCCTCGAGCAGGGCACCGAGGGATTCCATGTAATCATAGGCGGCCTCGTCAAGCAGGTCGAGCGTCGTGGCCCCAGCGGCCATGGCCAAGGGGTTGCCGGACAGGGTGCCCGCCTGATAGACGGGCCCCAGAGGCGAGAGTTGTTCCATGATTTCGTGCCGAGCCCCGTACGCGCCAACGGGCAAACCACCACCGATGACTTTCCCTAGCGCCGTGAGGTCGGGGGTTACACCACACAAATCGCCGTAGCTGCCTTCCTTGAAGCGGAAGCCGCTGATGACCTCGTCAAAGACGAGTAAAGCACCGTGCTCATCGCACAGACGACGCAGGCCTCGGAGGAATTCAGGCCGTTGAATCAGCAAGCCGTTGTTGGCTGGTAGCGGTTCAATGACCACGGCCGCGATGTCCTCCCCGTGCTCGCTGAACAAGAACTCCACCGCCTCGAGATCATCGAGCGGGCAGATCAGAGTGGTCGCCACGGTGTCTTGAGGGATGCCTGGGCTGCTGGCGATGCCGAAGGTCGCCAACCCGCTTCCTGAAGACACCATCAGCGCATCAACATGGCCGTGGTAGCAGCCTTCAAACTTCACCAGCATGTCTCGACCGGTGTATCCTCGAGCCAACCTCACGGCGCTCATCACCGCCTCCGTGCCTGAGGAAACGAAGCGAACTTTGTCCATGTGGGAAAACCGCTTCTTGACCCGCTTGGCCAGTTCAATCTCGCCGAGGTGCGGTGCGCCGAATGACGTCCCGTTGAGCATTTTTTCGTGCACTGCCCCGATGATGGCAGGATGGGAATGGCCGTGGATGAGCGGGCCCCAGGACTGGACAAAATCAACCAACACGTTTCCGTCCACGTCCGTGACATGGGCGCCCGAGGCTTTTTCGAAGTAAATGGGATTACCATGCACCGATTTGAACGCCCGAACCGGGGAGTTGACGCCACCAACCAAGTGCGAAAGCGCCTCGTGATGAAGGGCATCGGATTTGCTGCGGTTCATGCGTTCACCTCACTTGACCCATCGCTTCCTTGCTGCCTCACGAGCGTGGTAGGACACCACGACGTCAGCACCCGCTCTTTTGAACGCTGTCAAGACCTCAACGACCATCCGTTCTCGGCTGGCTTCGTCGCTGGTCGCGTTCATGACCATGGCATATTCGCCGCTCACGTTGTACACCGCAACGGGACGAACAACACTGTCGGCGACCTTTCGAAGCACATCGAGGTAAGGGAGGCCGGGTTTGACCATGAGAATGTCCGCCCCTTCGGTCTCGTCCAAATTGGCTTCCAAGACGGCCTCCTCATACCCCGAGCGGATGTCCATTTGATGCGTGGCACGATCGCCGAACTCCGGACTGGATTGGGCAGCATGGCGGAACGGACCGTAAAACGATGAAGCGTACTTGACCGAGTAGGACAGAATGCCCGTGCTGGTCAAGCCTGCTGCTTCAAAGGCCGTGCGAATGGCCGACACGCGTCCGTCCATCATGTCGGAGGCGCAGACGTAGTCAGCGCCCGCTTCAGCGTGAGACCGAGCGATGTTGACCAGCACGTCCACCGAAGCATCGTTGACGATGTCGCCTTCATGCACCAACCCGCAGTGGCCGTGGTCCGTGGCCGTGCAAAGGCACACGTCAGTCATGACGACGAGGTCGTCGCCATGCACCGCTTTGAGTTCCAAAACAGCGCGGTGCAAGTGCGAGGAAGGGGCGTGGGCATGGCTCGCATGAGCGTCTTTGTGTTCGCTCGCCACCACGCCGAACAACATCACGGCGCTCAGACCGTGGGCGAGGTCTTCGGCTACGGTTTGGAGCAAAACATCCACCGATTGCTGGTGGATGCCGGGCATGCCCTCGATGGGTTGGTCGACGTTCTCACCGGCGACAACGAAGTGGGGTTGAACCAAAGAAGAGAGCATCGAATCACCAAAGAGCAACTCGCGACGGGCCGCCGTCCAGCGATTGATGCGGGGTCTGATGTTCATCTCAATCCGTCCTGTGTTCTTGCCACCATTTCACGAGCGCTTCCGAGGTAGGGCCGCTTAACACCGACACGCGGGCGTTGCTGAAGTGGTCCAGCGAGGAGATGGTTTTCCGTGCATTTTCTCCCATACAAAGAATTTCGCGCGGGACCCTGAGACTGTTTTCAGCCCATGAACGAGCAGAAGAGGCCGATGAAAGCACCAGCACGTCGAGTGGTTCAACCGCCATTTGCTCGATGGCTTTCGGTCGGTTCTCATAGCCCGTCCACGACGTCACAGCGAAGCCGGCGTCCCGGAGGGTACGTTCCAGTTCGGGTGCAGCGAGGTCCGACCGAGGCAGGAAGAGCGGGGTGTCAGCGGCGAAACGCTCGACAATGTACGTCGCCAATTCCCGAGCGTTTCTGGCCTGCGCACACACGGCTACCGTAACCCCGAGGCGGAAGCAGGCGCGAGCCGTTCCCTCGCCGATGGCCAGCCAGGGGATTCGCCCGATGTCCGGGTTGGATTCGGCAGCGGCCACGGCACATTTGGCAGCAAAGGGGGATGTCAGCACCAGATACGGCCAGTCCCGCTTGCGCTCATAGTTGTGGAGAAACGAGGAAGGCCACCGGTCAAACAGGGGCACGAGGTCGACGACGGGAACGTTGTCCATCGGTATGCCCTGATTGGACAACACCCGTGAGATCCGATCGGAATTAAGCGTCGAGATGTAGCGAGGGCCCGAAGGCGCCATGGGTGGTGTTTCGAGCGGCTGGACGGGGAGGGTGATGTCCAAGCCGTCGGACGGTCCAGCATAGCGGAACATGTTGTAGACCGTCCCCTGACAAAACAGCGCACGCCAGTTTTCCGGCGCCACATGAACATGCACGCGATTGCCTTGAACGCCCACACCGGCCGGGAACAAACAGCCGCCGCCCACCTCTTTCAGAAGGGCCCGCTCGGCCGCCACGTCGTGTTCGGTCGGTTCGTGATTCAGCAGCGCTCGAAGGGGAGCGAGTTCCTCGTAGCGAGCACGCGTGCAGTGAACGGCGATGGCCCCTTGGCCGGGCGCCGTGGGCCAGTCTGCAGGATCGATGCGGAACGCAGCGAGGTCGCCTTTGACGTCGTCGAGTGCTCCAACGCTGTTGAGCCGCTTCACCCCCACCTCTGCCAGCACCACGGCGTCCACGCGCCCTTCCATCAAGCGTGAGATGCGTGTCTCCACGTGGCCTCGGACCGCCAGCGGAACGATGTCAGGGCGCTGGCTGAGGAGGAAGGCTTGACGGCGTCCGGAGACGGTTCCAAACGTTGCGCCGTCGGGAAAGACCTCGAGGATGGACGCAAGGGGGGTGGAATCGGTATCGTTGAGCACCGATTCGAGCGGAGGGACGCCCTTTGTGGCTCGTGTGATGACCAAGTCCGTGGTGCACCCTCGCTCGAGGTACGCCAGGTTCGACACCCGCTCGTCAACGTCAACGGGAACATCCTTGCTCGAATGAACGGCGATGTCGACCTCACCGGAGAGAAGGCGGTCGTCGATGGCATGGATGAACTGCCCGACCGAAGCCGACAGCTGGCCGCCCAAACTCCGGTCGCCGGTGGACGTCAACGGAACCAAGACGGCCTCAATGCCGTGGCGAGCGAGGGTATCACGGACCGTGTTGGCCTGCCACATGGCGAGGTTCGAAGCACGTGTCCCGATACGTACGGTCATGAAGCCCCTCCGAAAACCGAGTTCGGCTTGCTCATCGCCAACACGGAGCGCTGGACTTCATGGTCAACATGAGCAAGGATGGCTGAACTCAGTGTTCGCTCCGTGGACACCACGAAGTTTGACAGGGCAGAGAGGTGGAACGGCGAGGTTTGGTGGCAAATCCATGTGGCGATTTCTCGTGAGAAAGCCCCGAGTTGAGGAACGTCTTCAGGGGAGGCATGCTGGGAGGCCTCCCACGTTTTTGCAAGCCCTTCCATGGTTTGATAGACGTGGGCACGGAATTTTCCTTGCGCTTTGTTCTCCAGAGCTTCGCTGTAGCGTTCTTGAATCGTGTCGATCATGGCTTCGCTTTTGGCGAGCGTTGAACCATAGTCCCATTCTTTGCCGAGGTTTCGAGAGACCTTGATCCAGTGGTTCATCCCAAGCAGTGTTTGGTGTTCGCTTACGCCTGATTCGTCCAATGAGGGCGGCCATGAGAAATCCATGATTGTGGTGGGGCCGGCCACGGGAAGCGAGTGTTGATGATTGTAGGTTGCCGTGGCGTTTCGAATGGTAGAGATCACCAAATCGGGTTGTTGTTTTCCTTCGTCCCAGGTTTCGTAGGAAATCATCGTGCAGTGTTCAGCCAAATGAGGGGCGCGCTCCGCCGAGATGGCTGGGTTCCTTGAGACCACCGTGATGTCGGTTTGGTTGGCATCGAGCAGGGCTTCGACCGCCTTCATGCCCATGTCGCCAAAGCCCAGCACCGCTGCCTTCATTGGACCGTGTTCACTCAACAATTCGTCCAAAGCCGTGGTGGCCAAGGACAGCATGGATTCGGTGGTGCTGGTGAACCCGAGTTGCTTTCGAATGGAACGATTGGCGGCGACCACGTGTTCAAAGAATCCCGAGTTGTAGTGGCTGATTAGGCCACGGTCTTTGTGGAAGTTGATCGACTTGCGGAACTGCGACATCACCTGTAACTCCCCCATCATGAACGAATCAAGGCCGCTGCAAATCTTCACGAGTTGGCGCCAAGCTGCGGTTCCTTCAAACACCTCAAACGGGAGAGGTTCGAGTTGATTGACGTCGGCAATGGTCGAGCAAAGAATGTCAGGCCCTACACCGAAGCCGACATAGAGGACGCGGTTGCAGGTCGAAAATTCGAATATTTCTGCATCTGCTGCCTCACTGATGCTACGGACATAGGCCGCTCGTTCATCGTCCGAAATCCCCTCTGTGGTGATGTCCTTGGCAGCGGTGATCGTATCGGATGTGAACTTAAGCGCGGCGAGAGAAATACGCTCTGTGTCCTTTCCGTCTTCACCTTCGATGCGCTTGGCGACCGCCTCGGCCAGCCATGCCAAATCGATCAGCGCTTCGCTCACTGAAGACCCCCGTGGGCTTCCAAGGCAGAGGTGCTTAGGAACCTTTGTAACCGGGAACTTCGCATCCTGTTACGTTCCAAATTTGAGATGTACCAATTGGGGCGCCTCAAGTTCGAACCAAACAGACGCGAAGCACGAGCACGTCACCCATCCCTCGGCGAGCGTTTGATAGGTTCGTGTGGTCGCCCGGAAACCATCCGAGCCACCCCCAACCGGCCCCGCCAACCGAGGACCGTGGCTCCAGGAGTGAGCCGCATGGCAGGAATGGACCCGCAGCTGAAAGCCAAACTGCAGAAGCAACGCTACCACATCGTGGGCGAGCACGGTGGCGTGAAAACGTGCCACTGGACCAAGGAATCGCTGCTACGCGACCGCCAGTGCTACAAAGGCAAGTTCTACGGCGTCGCCAGCCACAACTGCATGCAAATGTCGCCGGTGGTCGACCAGTGCAACTTGGCGTGCACCTACTGCTGGCGAGAACCGCACATGGATACACTGGAATTGACCGACCAGGACCCGCTCGACCTGCTCTACGAATCGGTCCGCGCCCAGCGCCGTCTGCTCTCAGGCTTCGGGGGCAACCCCAAGGTGCCCCGCGAGAAGTGGCTGGACGCTCAGAACCCGAAGCACGTGGCGATCTCCCTCAACGGTGAGCCCACCCTCTACACCCGCCTCGCCGAGTACATGGACCTGTGCCACAAGCACGGGATGACCACCATGCTGGTGACCAACGGCACGCTGCCCAAGGTGCTCGAGAAATTGGACACCCTGCCCACCCAACTCTACGTCTCGGTCGACGCCCCCAACAAGCAGGTGTTCGACGAGGTGTGCCGCCCCAAGTGGAACAGCGGTGCGTGGGAGCAGTTTGAGAAAACCATCGACCTCCTGCCGTCCCTTGACACCCGGATCGTCTGCCGCCACACGCTGATGAAAGGCGTCAACATGAGCGACACCCACATCAAGGAATTCGCAGCACTTGACAACCGTGCGGACCCTGATTTCATCGAAAACAAGGGCTACGTGTTCGTGGGCCACAGCCGAGAAAACTTGGCCATGGAGAACATGCCCACCCACGACGACATCATGGCGTTCTCTCAGAAAATTGCGCCCCTCACCAACCGAGAAGTCCTCTCTGATTCCCGCCCCAGCCGAGTGGCGCTCGTCGGCACCGAAATCACACCCATTCCAGTCCCCGAGCCGACGATGTTCTTCCCCGAAGACCTAGGAATTGCCCCGCCGGTCAAGCACCTGCCCGTCATCTCCTGAATGATGTGCTGCGTGCCCGAGCAGGGGGTACCCCTTGAGGGGACGGATCATCAAAGGGGGCCCTCTGCTGAACCACAATTAAACGAGCTATAACCAATGTATGATCGTAGATTTCAATTTTAGATAAAAAAGGGTGGAGGTGAGGAGAGCTACTCCTACAGACATATCGTTCGTACTTCCTCCCTTCGGCTATTTGGAAATTCTCCCCGCGTACTCCGAGTTCACTTTCTTCCCTTGTTCACAATACGGACATTATTGGGGCCCTCGTGTCGTCTGACACACACTACTCCTGCCATTCCTATGGGCTTCGCGCTACTGAGGTTGTTATCGATATCCTTACTGGGCACATTGTTGGCCTCTGGTATTGTATAGTCTGCCCTCCGCTTTAGGATGAGTGTCCATCACAAATTAAAATTTCTCAAACAAAACCATTCACCATGGTAATCAGTTTAGGATAAAATCACAGGGTGTGTCCGAATACCCATTGCCCCGTTATTGACAAACCAAAGGTCTTGCAGTGGGTCTTGTCAGACGCTAC
>CEUM01019299.1_pt1 | contig 19259 bp, 12 predicted proteins | sample 356421 | NCBI WGS metagenome assembly CEUM01 (sample SAMEA2622716, study PRJEB7988) | marine metagenome | biome: marine biome (ENVO:00000447); feature: surface water layer (ENVO:00002042); material: "saline water (ENVO:00002010), including plankton (ENVO:xxxxxxxx)" | depth 5 m | reverse complement strand
GTGGATTCAGTCATCGTGCTCATCGTTCGCTCAAGGTGATTGAGCGCTTCTTCGCTTCGTCTCATCATGCGTAATCGGGCGATTTCAGCCAGGTACATGGCGCGTTGGGCGGGTTGGCGAACATGCCCGCTTCGAAGGGTGGTCTCACCTTGCTCGAATTCCTTGAGCATCCGAATGTTGTCTTTGCGCAGCGGATCGACGCTCAGCATGGATTGGCCGTCTCGGTCAAGGTGTTGCTTGCCTGTGAGAAGACTGGCCACCCAGCGTAATCGGACCGCTTCCACGTCGTCGTTGTTCAGGAGGGCCAACCGAGGAACGGCTTCCTGATAGTCTCGTTGAGCCAAACTGGCAGCACAGAGCACGAGTCGGGCAGTCTGCGCGTCCCGTCCGCCCTGGAGAGCCAGAAGATCCACCGCCATCTCCTCGGCTTCGTCCCATCGACCCAAACCGACGTGCAGCAACATCTTGGCTTGGGTTGACCGAATCATGTCCAAGCCCACGAGCATGGCTTCTTGGCCTTGCGTCGAAGCCTCAAACCGTTCAATCGCCGTGTTCCAGTTGTCGTTACCGAGTAATTCTGCCGTTGGGCGTTGTTTGAGGTAAATCATGTCGCTCATGCCCCGCAGGCGGGTCCGGTCTTCATCCATTGAGGCGTCAAAGGTGATCTCGTCGAGTTGGGTGGACCGGCTGCGGGACAGGCCCCACACCACCAAGAACGCAACTTGACCGGCAGATGCCAACATCCACGTCAACTGCTCGAGCATGTCTTTTTCAAAGACCGCACAGACATCCGCCTCCCATTCACCGCACTGTGCGCCTTGGGGCAGGAAACTGGAGTCCCAGAAGGTGATCATCGCCAACGCCAGCAGCAGCATGGATTGGCCCGCAAAACCGGTGAAACAGAAATTCAGCACGTGGGCTTGCTGGATGGGCTCGGCGCGGAGCAAACGACTGTCGGCCAGCCGGATACCACCCCGTCCGGAAACATCCTGGATGTCAAGGAACAGGATGCGTGCCACTTCGTACACGAAGAGGAAGCCAATGGCGGCGACGTTGAGCAAAAGGAACAGCAACAGGGTCGTGACGATGGGCACGCGAATCCCCGCCTGGGGGATGTGGGAAAACAATTCGATGAGGCCGAACCCGAGCAGCCCCCCTTCTTCCATGTAGGTTGATTGAAGACGGTATTCCGGGAGGTTGAGCACGCGGTCCGAATGCACAAACATGTCCGGGTTGTAGGCCAGAAGGATCAACGAGAGGAGGGTGTTGGCGGCGACAAACGGCATCACCACCAAGTTGAGATGAACCACCTGAGCGACAAATTGCTGCCGTGCGTTCGGGAGGTGGTTGTGGAACGGCGAAGCCCGCCCCTTGGCAATTTGTTCGGACGACTGTTTTAGGGCGTGCCACGACGAACCGAGTACCCTGCCGTAGGCGAGGATGGCGGGGCTGAATGCAACGAGCGCCACGGTGCTGTAGAGGGTTGTAGGCGAAACATCGCGTGTCATCAGTACTGCTCCAATCCCCATGGCGAGCAGCAACCATGCCACGGTGAGCGCGAAGTACGAGGCGTTTCGAAGGGTAGAATTGCTCTGAAGCGAGGCTCTGCTCACACCGTGAGGTTTGATGATTTGAGCGCCCAGTGATGTCCCGCTTGAAACAACAGCGGGGATGACAATGAGCACCAGGGCAAAGGCGACGGAAGGTGCGTGGTACCCCGCTGAATTTCCGGCTCGGAAATTGAGGAACTCAAACAACAACACGAGCGAGCCGGTCAAGGCCATCAAGTAGGAGGCAACTCCGAGCCGTGTGCCTCGTCGTGCCAGCAATTTGCGTACGTCCTCCACCGTGGAGGTCACTTGATGGACTTCGTAGGTGCGAGGCCCGGTGGGAAACGCGACCTGCAGCCCTTTCAGTTGGCGTGGAACCACGTTGTGCCAAAAGAACGCTGCCGTCAGGATGGCCAAGAACAGGGGCGCAATCATGTCACCCTCGTAGGCGTGAACGATGGACGGGGATGTCATGCTGCTTCACTCGGATGACGGGGGAACAAGAGAGGGTTGAGGTGTTTTTTCGCTGATTTCGCGAGTGATGTCGTCAATGAACGTTGCCAACGGAATACCGGCGACTTGATCGCCGTTTCGGGCTCGGAGACTGACCGTCTCGTTCTGCACCTCCTCATCACCGAGAATGATGAGGTAGGCGGGCTGGAGTTTGCGGTGGTTCCTGATTTTCTTCATGATGTTGTTGTCGGAGTCATCGAGTTCAACGCGAACACCTGCCTCACGCAAGCCTTCGGCAACCTTGCCGGCGTAGTGGGCGTGCTCCTCACGGATGGTGATGACATGACATTGTGTTGGTGTGAGCCATGTTGGAAAGCGGCCTGCGAAGTGTTCGATGAGCACGCCGCAAAACCGCTCCATGGAGCCGAACGGGGCGCGGTGAATCATCACCGGCCGGTGGAGTTCACCATCTCGGCCTTTGTAGGTCAGGTCAAACCGCTCGGGAAGGTTGTAATCCACCTGGACAGTTCCAAGTTGCCATTCTCTTCCAATCACATCTTTGACCACAAAGTCGATTTTTGGACCGTAAAAGGCGGCTTCACCTTCTTCTTCTGACCATGCCACACCGAGCGACTGTGCAGCCGCCCTGCAGGCTTCTTCGGCCTTGTCCCAGCGCTTGGGGTCGCCGACGTACTTGGAGGAGTCCGGGTCTCGCAGGCCCACTCGAACACGGTAATCTTCCATGCCGAGTTTGTCGAAAATGATCTGCACGAGTTCAATGCACCCAAGCACTTCATCGGCCAGTTGGTCTTCGGTGACGAACAAGTGGGCGTCGTCTTGGGTAAATCCACGCACTCGGGTCATGCCGGAAATCTCCCCGGATTGCTCCCACCGGTAGACGGTGCCGAATTCAGCCAAGCGCAACGGGAGGTTGCGGTACGAGCGTGCTTGGCTGGCGTAAATCTTCACGTGATGAGGACAGTTCATCGGTTTGAGCATGTAGCCATCAATTTCACCGGCTTTCATCATGTTGGACAATTCGCTGCACGTGCAGCCTTCGTCAGCCAGTTTTTTCATGAGGTCGCGCTCGACGAGCGGCGGGTACTGCGAATCTTGGTAGTACGGGAAATGGCCAGAGGTTCGGTAGAGGTCCAACTTTCCGATGTGCGGTGTGAAGACCTGCGAATAGCCTTGTCTTCGGAGGTGGTGCGAAATGAAATCCTGCAGTTCTTGACGGACAATGGCGCCACGAGGCGTCCAAAGGATGAGGCCCTGACCGACCTCTTCGTCGATGTGGAAGAGTTGCAGGTCCTTGCCCAGCTTTCGGTGGTCTCGCTTTTTGGCCTCCTCAAGTCGCGTCATCGTTGCCTTGAGGGCCTCTTTGGTCGGCTCAACCATGCCGTAGATACGGACCAGTTGCTCACGGTCTTGGTCGCCTCGCCAGTACGCCGTGGACACGGAGGTCAATCGCACAAACATCAGTTTGGCCGTGCTTGGCACGTGGGGGCCGAGGCACAGGTCGTACCATTCGCCTTGCTTGTAGATGGTTGAACCGTCACCGGCTTCCAGTTTGTCGTCAATGATTTCGAGTTTGTATGGATTTGATTCAAAGTGTTCACGAAGCGTTGTTTGGTCGAGTTCGACCCGCTCAACCGTCAGGTTCCGTCGAGCGATTTCGTGCATTTTCTTCTCGATGGCTTTCAAGTCGCCCTGGGTAATGGGTTCCATCGCGAAGTCGTAGTAGAAGCCTCGGTCAATGGCCGGGCCGATCGTGGGCAAGGCGCCAGGATAGAGCGCCATCACCGCTTGAGCGAGCAAGTGGGCGGCCGAGTGACGAAGGATGTGCATGCCTTCATCCGACTCGGAGAGGATCCCTTCTACGGAGCAATTGTCATCCAACGTCGTGGACAGGTCGCACTCTTGACCGTCCACTTTGGCAGCGAGGCAACCGTGTTTTTTCCCGAGTGCATCGGTGATGACCTCGCCACAGGTGATTCCGGCGGCGTATTCGTTCACCGTACCATCGGGCAGCGTGATGTGAATCATCGTCATGCTGTTCGCGCTCCTCAACCCCTACGGGGTTGCCCCCTCGCTATGAATCCCGCGCTTTGTCCCCTGCCGTTGATGAGCGTTCTACCAGTCCACATCGAAGTCGTCGCCGGGTTGAGCGCTGGGTGATTTGAGCACCTCAGATGGTGCGGTCGTCGTGGGTGCCGGGGCATCATCAGCGGATGCTTTGGTGGGCGGTTTGACCACGAAGGACGTGCGGTCCTCCACGGCGTTGATGCGTTGGTTGTACACGGTCGGGACCGTTGATTGAACCGTTTTTTCTTCCTTCATTTCCCCCTCTTTTGGTGGAGCAGTTGGCGTGAGGTTGGCCTCTCCTACCTTCAATTCGGCGAAATCTCGGGCCAAAATGTCGTCAAGGTTCGGTTCGTCGGACGGCGCCCTTTTCATGATGGACCATCCTCCCTCCTCCTCATGAAGGCTCGGGTGGATTGGACCCAAGAACGGTCAAAGCAGGGCTATTTGAGGGAGAGTCGCCACGATGGTCCATGCGCATCGGCGTGGTGGTCAATCCCGACGCCGGTCTCGGTGGGAAATTGGGGTTCAAAGGCAGCGACGGTCGTGCAGCAGAAGCCCGGGCGGCCGGGGCTGAAGACCGTGCGGGCCCCCGCATGAATCAGTGCCTTGTCCACCTCGCCGACCTCGCTTCGTCGTCGCTCAATCGAACAGGTGTTCAGTTGACCCTTGTGGCTTGGGAGGGTCGCATGGGTGGCACCTGGGTGCCGGGCCTCGGGGATGAGCGTCACATTGCGTTGACCACGATGGGGTCTACTCCTGCCAGCACGGCGCCGGAGGACACGGCGAGGTTGGTGAGTGAACTTGTTGAGGCCGGTGTTGAAGCCATTCTCTACGCCGGTGGCGACGGAACGACCCGCGACATCGTGAACGCCTTGGAAGCCGAAGGCCCTGAGGCGCAAACCATTGCTCTCATCGGTGTTCCTGGCGGCGTGAAAATGCACTCGGGCTGCTTCGCCACCACACCAAAGGCCGCTGCAGAGGTGGCTTTGGCCTTCGCACTCGGCGACCTTCGCACGGCCATCACCGAGGTCATGGACCTTGACGAAACGGTCTACGCCAAGGGGGAATGGAAGGTGCGCATGTACGGTGAGGCGTGGACGCCTTCTTCCCCACGATTCATGCAGGGCGCCAAGGAGCAGGTGGAGCGTGTGAGTGAGGAAGACACCATCGAAGGTTTGGCCCACCACGTCAGCACCTTGCTCCAGGACGAGCCCGACCTGATGGTCGTTTGGGGGAGCGGGGGGACCTTGCGCCGCATGGGCGAACACCTCGACCTTGAATTGACCCTGCTTGGCATTGACATACAGCACGGGGGCAAGGTGCACGCTGACTTGAACGAACAGGGGTTGCTGGAGGTGATCAGCGCTCACACCAACGCCGACGGGCAGCGCCCGCTTCTTCTGCTTCTCTCGCCCATGGGCGGTCAAGGTTTTCTCATCGGGCGGGGCAACCTCCAACTCTCACCCGATGTGCTCCGCGTCATCGGCCACGGCAACATCTTGGGCGTTGCCACCCCTTCGAAACTCATCGGTTTGGAAGCGGTTCGAATTGATACGGGAGACGACGACCTCGATGCCGAGTTCCAAGCCAAGCGGTTCATCAAAATCCTCCAGGGCTTCAGGACCACGCGGCTCATCCGTGTGGCAGAACTTTGAGGCAGAACTTCGTCCGATTTTGTGAAACATGGCTGACATGAATCGGTCTTGCGAATTTCAAATAGCGTCGAGGAGGTCATACCGTTATGCAAGGAAAACGTGTTGTGGTGTTGACAGGAGCAGGAATATCGGCAGAATCTGGCATTCGAACGTTCCGAGATGACGGTGGACTTTGGGAGAATCATCGGCTGGAAGACGTGGCCACACCCGAAGCTTGGCGAGCCGACCCCGGCTTGGTGTGGCGGTTCTATCAAGCGCGCAGACGCCAACTCAACGAGGTAAAACCGAACCCCGCCCACGAGGCTCTGGCACAACTAGCGGAGGGTTTGGACAATTTCACCCTCATCACACAGAACGTCGACGATCTTCATGAGCGAGGCGGAAGCAGCGACGTCGTCCACATGCACGGGCAACTTGTGACGCTGCGCTGCGAAGCAAGTGGACGAAGCGAGGTCCGAATGAGCGACAGTGACCTCAGCGATACGTTCCTGCGCTGCTCGTGTTGCGTTGAGCCCGCACGTCTTCGCCCCGACATCGTGTGGTTCGGTGAAATGCCCATGCACATGGAGGCCATTTACGCAGCCGTGGATGCTTGTGAGGTGTTCGTGGTGGTGGGAAGTTCGGGCCATGTTTACCCGGCCGCTGATCTTGTTCACATCGCCAAAGCCAACGGGGCGCGCACAGTGCTGGTCAACGCTGAGGCGCCGCTCAACGTCGAAGCGTTTGATGAGGTGCACCTTGGCAAGGCCGGCGAGTTGCTTCCAGGGCTCGTCGAAACGTGGCTTTCGGATAACGAATGACTGACCGTCAATCCATGCCGACCACGAACACATGATCGCACTTGGGGCATTGCACCTCGCCTTGATGTTCGATGGGGAAGCGCAAGTTTGCTCCACAAGCCGGGCAAGGTGACCTGACCATTGGATTGGCGGGTGCTGTTGGTGCAGTCTCGGCAACGAGGCCTTGTGCTTCGAGTTGATACTCCATCACCAATTTTGCGACGGCCGAGATCAAAAACACGACCAGGCCGAGTTTGATGCCAAGGTTCCCGAACTTGATCGATGAAATCAACCATTCAAACTCGTCGTCGCTGCAGTTGCTTGCTCCACCCATGGCGCAGAAGCTGCCCAGGACAATGATCAGCAACACTGCCAACACGATGAGGACGCAGGAGGCGGCCATCATTACGCCACCAATGCCCATGCCCGACTGTGCGAGTTGCGTCTGTTTGATGGTCTCTTCAACCTGTTCAATGCCCGCCGGCAGGTGCATTTTTCCTTCGTCGTCAACCGTTGGACTTTGCAGCATCACCTTGGGCTTTCGTCCGTGTGTTGAAATGAACACAAAAATGGCGATCATGAGGGGCGGAAGCGCGCAAAGAAACGACATCACGGGCGTGATGAGTTCCTCGCACTCATCCCTCTCCGGAGCGGTGGTGTTCAAGTCGCAACCGGTGATGAAGGGAAACACCAGGTACCAACCGAGCGTGATAAGAACGAACAGGCCGCTTAAGCCACCGATTCGCTTCAGCATGCTTGCTAATGTTTGGATGAACTTTTGAAATTTCACCCGTGAACAACGGTTTCACGACTCATGGGGGCCTTTGATTGGGCTGGTGAGAGGGAACCATGGGTTCAGTCAAGCTGGCCGGAGGCTGCTTTGAGCAGGCCGAGGAAAGGTGGGCTGGGCCTGCCCGGGCGGGATTTGAATTCCGGGTGAAACTGCACACCAACGTAGTAAGGGTGGTCGTTGAGTTCGAAAATTTCGCACCGTTGACCAGATTCGTCCTTGCCGACAAAGACCAGCCCGGCTTCTTCGATGCGTTCGATGAGGTCGGGGTTGACCTCGTAGCGGTGTCGGTGGCGCTCGTCCACTGCGTCGCCCGGGCCGTACAGGGCTCGAATGGTTGAACCGTCATGTTGCCACAGGGTTGGGCGACTGCCCAGTCGCATCGTACCCCCGAGGTGCGTTTTGGAAATTTCAGGCATGAACACAACCGCAGCGTGTTCGGGATTGTCCTCAAACTCCGTGGAGTTTGCACCCTTCATGCCCAAGACATTTCTGCAGAATTCAATGGTGGCGATTTGCAAGCCGAGGCAGATGCCGAGGTAGGGGACGTCTTCGGTTCGTGCGTAATGAGCGGCTTTGATCTTCCCCTCTACGCCGCGGTCGCCAAACCCGCCGGGAACCAAGACGCCGTCCGCTTCCCGAAGCGCCTTCCACGCCGTGTTGTGCTCTTCGCCGTCCCAGCCATCTTCGAGGTGGCTGGCCTCAATCCAATCGATGACAAGTTTTCGGTCCACAGCCATGGCGGCGTGCTGCAGGCTCTTGATGACGGAAAGGTAAGCGTCGGAGAGGTCGGTGTACTTCCCAACCATGGCGATGTGAACCTCTTCGGCCAAGGTATCAAGGTGGTAGGCCATGGCCTTCCATTCGTCCAGCATGCCGGTGGCTGAACAGTCTACGCCGAGGATATCGCACAAGCCCTGCTCCTGAAGCATCAGCGGAACGTGGTAGATGTTGGGGACATCGTGCGTGGACATGACAGCCTCAGGTTTGACGTGGCAAAACGCTGCAAGTTTGTTCCGAGTTTCATCGTTCAGCGGTGCAGAGGAACGGCACACCAAGATGTCGGGTGTGATGCCCAATCCACGGAGTTCCTTGACCGTATGTTGGGTTGGTTTGGTCTTCTGTTCGCCGACAGGACCCATGACTGGCACAAGGGAAACATGGACGAAGGTGACGTTTTCACGGCCAACACGGAACTGGAATTGGCGAAGGGCCTCGACGTAGGGTGATGATTCGATGTCGCCAACGGTACCTCCGAGTTCGATGATGCAGGCATCGGGGGTTTCGTCGCTGCCGTCAGCGGGCCTTGCCGCCACGTCTTCGATCCAATCTTGCACGGCGTCGGTGATATGGGGGATCACCTGCACCGTCTTGCCGAGGTAGTCTCCACGGCGCTCGGCTTCGATGACCTTGGCGTAGATTTTCCCGGTCGTGAGGTTGTTGTCCTTGGACAGGTTGATGTCAAGGAAGCGTTCGTAGTTGCCGAGGTCAAGGTCAACTTCGCCACCGTCGTCAAGGACGAAGACTTCGCCGTGTTCAAACGGTGACATGGTCCCTGCATCGCTGTTGAGGTAGGGGTCAATCTTGATCGAGGTGACCCGCAGGCCAGCGGCTTTCAGCAGCACGCCGATGCTGCTGGCGGTGACACCTTTTCCGAGTCCTGAGAGGACTCCCCCGCTGACCACGACGTACTTCATTGCAACATCAACGGGCTTTGAGGCCGTCGCGCCTACCTAATCAACATACCGAACCGTCCCGACAATCGCGTGCCAAGACAACGTGAGCGAAGGATGAAAAGGCGTCCGACGAACAACACAGCGAGGGCGGACCATGGCATCGATACCTGCAACCATGATGGCATGGACCAAGACCCGTGCCGAGGTTGGTGGCTTCTCCAAGGAAGAACACGCTGTGCCTTCGCCGGCCGCAGGTGAAGTTCTCATCAAGACCCAATCCACCTCGGTTTGCGGCACGGACATCCACATCTGGAAATGGGACCAATGGAGTCGGGACAACGTGCCGCTTGGCACCGTTACCGGACACGAAACCAGCGGGACGGTGGTGGCTGTGGGCGATGGGGTCTCCTCGCACAAGGTCGGCGACCTCATCGCCGTTGAGTGTCATCTTGCTTGCTGGAATTGCCCTCGTTGCGAGGAAGGAAACGCTCATGTTTGTGAAAACGGGTCGATTTTCGGCGTCCATGGCAACGGTGCCTTCGCCCCGTACTTTGTGGTCCCTGCTGTCAACGCCCGCCATGTGCCCAACGGCCTCGACCCCGGTCATGCTTCCATTCAGGATCCCCTGGGCAATGCCATCCACACCTTGACGGGCGGTCCCGTTGAGGGAGCGACGGTCGCTGTTCACGGTCTAGGCCCCATCGGGTTGTTCGCCGTGAACGCCGCCAAAGCCATGGGTGCTGCCAAGGTCATTGCCGTGGACTGGGACAACACCTACCGCATGGCGCTCGCCGAGGAATTGGGTGCCGACTTGGTGCTCGGGAAAGACCATGACGTGGTTGCCAGCATCCTCCAGGCAACCGACGGGCGCGGCGTGGACAACAGCTGCGAGTTTTCAGGGGCTGCCTCAGCCCTCTCCAATGCCATTCACTCCACCCGAATGGGAGGCTATGTCAACGTCCTGTCCGTGTACGGTGGCGGCACCCCAGAGGTGCCCATGAACGAGGTCGTGTTCCGCTACTTGCACCTCAAGGGCATCAACGGCCGAAAGATGTGGTCAACATGGGACACCATGCATGACTTGTTGGAGCAAGGCCTCATCGACGTGGACAAAGTCGTCACCCATCGCATGGACATTGACGACTTCGAAGAAGCCGTTCAGTTGGCCATGGAAGGCAACTGCGGCAAAGTCGTGCTTGACTTCTGAGGTTCAAGCCTTGATCCAACGGTAGCGTCGTGCCCCTTCCTCAACGCCTTCTTCACCGATGTCAACGAGAGCGAATTCGCCCTTGGGCTCAATCACGCTGTTGTCTTGGGTGCCCTTGTGGAGGTTTTCGTAGGTCACGTGGTCGATGGCCATGCGTCCTGCGAGGCGCTCAAACAAGCGCCAGGTGGCGACCACTTCTCGCCAACGGGGGTTGACTTTGCCTTCGAAGACCTTGGCTTTGGCTCCCGAGCCGTAGCCGCACATGCCGAACAAGGTGTTGTCGAGGTTGCTGTTGTCCTCGAGGTCGGACTCAAACGTCGACATCAACGCAAGGAAGATGGAGCCGGTGTATTGATTGCCAATCAGGCTGCTCGCACGCTGGCCTTTCTCGATGCGCTCTGCGTGAAACTGCGTATACTGGGTGGTTTTGGAAATCTTCCGACGGTAGGCGTCCTTTTCCTTCTCCCAAGCCGCCAGTGTCTCCTCGTCATCGGAGCCAGGGCGTTCAGGCATGGGACCAATCTCGGCCACCACGTCCTCCCACATCGCTGTGTGCTCACGATCGTGGCGAAACACGTCGGGGAACATCCGCTTGGCTTGGTAGGCATAGGGCAAGTGCATGATGATGCGAGACCACTGCTCGGTGAACGGGTCATCCGTCGATGGCTCAATGCGGCCAGCCCGCTCGGCTTTGTTGCTGAAATCAAAGAAGGCTTGGCGAACAGCATTTTGATAGCAGAGGTTGGAAAATTGCCCGTCGAAAACGGGGTCGTCTCGGTGGACGCTGACCTTTTCTTCACCGTGGGCGAAGATGCCGAGTTTCCTGACAGTGGATTTCGGCAGATGGCGGATCATCCGGTCAACGAGACCTTTCTTGACGGTCTGACCGGCTTCCTGAGCGAGTTGAATGACGTTGGAAATAACCGAGCGAATGGACACCTCTCGGCGGGGCTTGAAGAAATCGTGGACCGGCGTGGTTGAGACGCCGATGCAGTCGGGGATTTCAAGCAGTCGCGGGTTGCGTCGAATGAGCAAGGCGCCACCACCCGCTCCCTGTGTGTACTCTCCGGAGGATTCCAACGCGTATTTGGCGTTGTCAGAGAAAATCACGATACCCAAGCGCTCGTCGTTTTCACTGGAGCGTGCCACCCAGTCCAGCGTGGTGTGGAGGGCATCGACAGCGCCAATGCACGCAAAGGTCATGTCGACCACATCGCAGGTGCGGAAGCAATCCTCACCAAAGCGTTCGGCGTAGCGCTGGGTCAACATGTCGACGATGTAGGTCGCCGTTGGTTTTGCGCCGTCAAGCGCTGATTCAGTGCCGAGGTACATGCGACCGATGGTCCTCGGGTCGAGACCGTTTCGGTCAATGAGTTGCATCACGGCCATGGCGCCCATCGTGGCGGTGTCTTCGTGAACATCGGGGATGGCCATGGCCTCAAGCCCGAGGCCTTTGCTGAGCTTCCCGTAGTCCGCTCCTCGAAGGTCAGCGAAGTCCTTCATGTCCATGTAGAGGCGAGGAAAATGAATCGCAATGTCGTCGATGCCGACAGGGGTGTTACTTTCTTCGGGCACCTTTGTTCCTCGGACCTTCAGTATATGAAGGGCAGGTTTCAACCATGGGCCCATCAGACCTCTTCGTCAGGCATTTCTGGAATCGAAGGGTCTTGCTTGGCCCACAACACGTCGTCGATGCGAAGGACGGAGAGGGCGGCTTCCGTAGCGCCAGCCAACACCTGACGGGTGATGCGCAACGGCTCCACGATGCCATCATCCACCATGCTCGATGGCGATTTGTTTTCCACGTTCAAACCGATGTGGTGAGCATCAGGGCCTTGGTGCGTGCTTTGCTTCGCCACCGTTTGGAGCAGCGAATCCAGCGGGTCAAGACCGGCGTTTTGAGCGAGGGTTCGTGGAATGATTTCAAGGGCGTCAGCGAAGGCTTCAATCGCCAATTGTTCGCGACCGGCGAAGCCTTCGGCGAACCGCCGCAAATGTCGGGCAAGAGCGATTTGCGTCGCTCCGCCTCCAGCGAGCAGGTAGGGCTCCTCGAGAAGTTGGCACGCCACACCGAGGGCGTCGGCGAAACATCGCTCAACTTCACCGACGGTTTCGTTGGTTGAACCCTTGGCGATGAAGGTCGCACCGCCTTCCTCGGTTTCGACGATCCAGTGCATGACGCCGTTCCATCGTTCGTTACGGCTGGAGATGAACACGCCCAAGTCGGAGGCCGTGAGTCCCTTGACATCGTTGTTGAGGGTGGCGTTGGTTCCCCGAGCCAGCAGATCGAGGTCGGAACGAGCCACGCGGCGGTAGGCTTGGATGCCAGCGTCGGTGAGGGCTGCGTGAACATCGTCATCAATCCCTTCTTTGCAGGCGAGCAGCGTGACACCGAGGTCGACCAAGTGGTTGATTTGGTCCAACAGCATCGTTTTTTCTTGCTGCCGGAAACTCTCCAACACACCGGTGCTGGCGACGTTAAGTTTGACGTTGCTCATCATTTCCCGTCGTTCGAGGCCACCGTCAACCAAGGCAACCTTGCCTGATGTCAGCGATTTTGGCATGCGGTCCGTGACTCTCTTTTTCGCCAGCACCAGTCCGGTGACAAGCGAAGAGTCCGTCATGCTCCCCCCCGTTTGGGTGAGAATTTTCACGCGGGTTGGGTCGGCCAGGATACCGTCCGGGCGATCTTCAGCCACCGCTTTCGCTGCCTCGATGGCAAGGCCAGCAAGGTGCTCCTGCATGGCCCGGTGAATCTTTCCAGAGAGCGAGGTCGTGGCGGCGGCCATCATCTGGTGCTCAGTGGCGTCAATGACCAAAGTCTCGAAATGTTGCCTGCACGCTTCTTCGGCCTGACGGTACCCTCGTGCGATGGCCGAGGGGTGAACACCCTGCAGCACCAACTCCCAAGCGTTCTGCAGCAATTCTGCTGAAAGAAGCACGGCACTGGTCGTTCCGTCCCGTGCGATTCGGTCTTGGGTGGTGGAGGCGTTGATGAGCATGCGAGCCACCGGATGCTCAACTTTGGCCGATTCGAGGACGGTGACACCGTCGTTGGTGACCATCGTTCGCCCTTCATCGTCGATGAGCAACTTGTCCTGGCCCAGCGGGCCCAGCGTGGTCCGCACGGCGCCTGCAAGTGCCATAGCGGCCGTGATGTTGTTGCGAAGGGCTTCACGACCGGTGGTTCGCGTCGTCTCCTTGAGAATGGGGACTTCGCTCATACGCCGTCCACCGACCTCTTCCCCATAAGCCAAGCGCTTGAGGCTTGAGGTTGGGTTCAGTCCTCGTCTTCAACGACTTCAAAGTCAGCATCAACCACGCCGTCATCGACGTTGATCTCGCCGTCTTCGCCACCTTCTTGCTGCGCCATTTCAGCGGCAGCAGCCTCGTAGAGCTTGGTCGAAACACCGTGCATGGCCTCCTCGATTTCCTTGACCTTGGCCTGGATGGCGGCGTCGTCCATGGCGTCGATGTCAACGGGCTTGCCGTCGTCATCCTGCACCATCTTTTCGAGTTCGTCGAGGTGAGCCTTCACCGGGTCAACGTCGCTGTCCTCCAACTTGTCGGCCGATTCCTCGAGGGTGCGCCGGGTTTGGTAGACCACTTGGTCGGCCATGTTTCGCAGTTCCACCTTGGCCTTGCGGCGCTGGTCTTCTTCTGCAAACTTCTCGGCTTCGGCGATTTTCTCTTGAATCTCGTCTTCGCTAAGGGACGTGGCGGATTCAATCTTGATCGACTGCTCCTTTCCGGTGCCCATGTCCTTAGCGCTCACGTTGACGATGCCGTTGGCGTCAATGTCGAAGGTGACCTCAATTTGGGGCACGCCACGAGGCGCAGGTGGGATGCCAACCAGTTGGAACTGGCCGAGGGTGACGTTGTCCTTGGCGAACTCACGCTCACCCTGGAGCACGTGAATCTCAACCGCCGGCTGGTTGTCAGAAGCGGTGGAGTAAATCTCGGAGCGTCGAGCGGGGATGGTCGTGTTGCGCTCAATCATCGTCGTCATGACGCCACCGAGGGTCTCAATGCCGAGGGTGAGGGGCGTCACGTCGAGCAGCAAGATGTCCGAGACACCTTCGTCGCCTGCGATGATACCGGCTTGAAGGGCAGCGCCCATGGCCACGGCTTCGTCGGGGTTGATGCCCTTGTAGGGTGGCTTGCCGGCTTCTTTCTCAACAGCGTCTTGCACGGCAGGAACACGGGTGGAGCCGCCGACCAAGATGACCTTGTCGACATCGCCCTTCTTCAGACCAGCGTCCTTCATGGCTTGTCGAGTGGGGACCATCGTCTTCTCGATGAGTTTGGCGATGAGGTCTTCGAACTTGGCTCGGGAGAGCGAGAGGTCCATGTGGACTGGTTGACCGTCGGCCATGGAGATGAACGGCAGGTTGATCTGCGTCTGCTGGGTACCAGAAAGTTCGATTTTGGCCTTCTCAGCAGCTTCCTTCAAGCGGGACATGGCTTGCTTGTCCTTGGAGAGGTCGATGCCGGTGTCCTTCTTGAATTCACCAACCATCCAATCGATGATCTTCTCGTCGAAGTCGTCGCCACCGAGCTTGTTGTTGCCCGCCGTGGCCTTCACCTCGATTTGTGGCTGACCGTCGACCTCGTAGATTTCGAGCACCGAGATGTCAAACGTCCCACCGCCCAAGTCGTACACGAGAATGGTCTGATCTTGCGTCTTGTCCACGCCGTAAGCGAGGGCCGCAGCTGTGGGCTCGTTGATGATGCGCAGCACGTCAAGGCCGGCGATGCGGCCGGCGTCCTTGGTGGCTTTTCGCTGTGCGTCGGTGAAGTAAGCAGGGCAGGTGATGACCGCTTGCTTCACTTCGTGGCCGAGGTAGGCTTCAGCGTCGGCTTTCAACTTCTGGAGAATGAAGGCGGAGACTTCCTGCGGGGTGTAGGTGGTCTCGTCCACGTCGGTGGTCCACTTGGTTCCCATGTGGCGCTTCACCGAAATCATGGTTCGTTCTGCGTTGGTCACGGCTTGTCGCTTAGCGGTAACGCCGATGAGCCGCTCGCCGCCGTCTTTGGCAAACGCCACCACCGATGGGGTGGTTCGGGCGCCTTCTGCGTTGGGGATCACCACGGGTTCACCGTTTTCGATGGTGGCCACGCAGCTGTTTGTCGTTCCTAGGTCAATTCCAATCACTTTGCTCATTGTGTTCACGTCCTTCAAAAGATGGGGATGCCACCGTCGTCTTCGTCATCGTCGTCGTCGCCGAGGTCGATGCTCACCTCCCCCGGGGCAGGGAGGGAGTCGTCATCACCCTTCTCCAACGCCTTTCCTTGTGGCGTCAATTTCAGGGTGATGTCGAGAATGCCGTTGTTCAAGGTCCAGTCTACGACATCGTCGCAGGGGTGGGGGAGTTCAACCAACGCCAAGGGCTTGGGTTGGGTGGTGCGCATGATTTCAATTTGCGAACCGTTCTTGATGAGTTCAATTTCGAGGTGTTCGGATTCAATGTCGCCTTTGAGGGCAAAGTCGAGGGTGACCGACATGTTCCAACCGTCGAGGTAGACATCCTCAGCAGGGAGTTTGACGGTCTCGTCGTCGTTGTCTTCCAGGGCAGAAGGATCCATTTCGACCGGAGCAGCATCCACGCGGATGTCCATGCCGAGGTTCTTGAACAGGTCCTCCACGGAGGTGCCAGCGTTGAACATCTTGGAGATGTCCGATATGTCGAAGTTGAAATTCACTTCACCTTTGGCGATTTTTTCAGGGTTAATCCCGAGGGCATCGAATTGGTCCTTGAACTGGTTCATGAAGCCCTTGAGTTGTTCTCGATTGATGGGCATGCCCATGTTTCGGAGCATCTCTTCGAGTTTGTCCAACAAGTCGTCTTCCCAGTCGTCAGCCATTGCCCAACACCACTACTAAACCATCGGTTATGTAATTGCGAAGGTGCAACCCCATATAAATCTAATCAAATCGGCTCACTGCGACCAAACAGGGAAAAAAGCGGTCGTGACGTGTTGACGAAGAGCATCTTCATCCACGTGGCCACTTCAGGTGGCCCGGCATGTGGGGCAATCTCACTCGCCGGTGATCAAGCGAACCATGGTACGGACATGGATGCCGGTGGCGCCGTGGCCGACCATCTTGTTGGTCTTGGCACCCCAGTAGGTTCCTGCAATGTCCATGTGAGCCCAAGTGATTTGCTCGGCATCGTCGCCTTCGCCTCGGTTGGGGACGAATTGCTTCAGGAAGGCAGCGGCGGTGTTGGCGCCGCCCCATCGACCTGCTCCGAGGTTGCGAGTATCGGCGATTTTGGAATCGGTCATCTCCTTCTCAAAGGCGGGCAGGAGTGGCATCGGCCAGGCGAGCTCGCCAACGTCGTTGCCTGCTTCGTGAATTCGGGTACGGAAGTCGTCGTCGTTGGACCACAAGCCGGTCGCTTCGTGGCCGAGGGCCACGACGCATGCACCGGTCAAGGTCGCAAAGTCCACGATGTATTCGGGGTCGTAATCGGTGCCGGCCTTCCACAGGCCGTCGGAGAGCACCAAGCGGCCTTCAGCGTCGGTGTTGAGCACCTCGATGGTCTTGCCAGAGAGGGTGGTGATGACGTCGCCGGGTCGCTGGGCGTTGGCAGCGGGCATGTTCTCTGCCATGCACGTGATGGCGACCACCTTGCCGGGGTAGCCGCTGGCAGCGAGGGCTTCCATGGTCCCGAAGACGGTGGCGGAGCCGCCCATGTCGTACTTCATTTCGTCCATGTTGGCACCGGGCTTGAGCGAGATGCCACCCGTGTCAAAGGTGATGCCCTTGCCGACCAGCATGGGGTGTCGACCTTTCTGGTCGCCGTTGAGGGTGAAGATGACCATGCAGGGCTTACGAGACGAACCCATGCCGACCGCAACGAGGCCGCCCATGCCGTGTCGCTTCGCGGCTTCGTAGTCAATGACCTCGACCTTGGCGTTGTCGTACTGCTTGGCCCAGCGCTCGGCTTTCTCAGCGAAGGCCATGGGGTACATGTCGTTGGGGGGGCAGTTGCCAAGATCCCGGGAAAGGTGGACACCACCCACGATGGAAGCGGCTCGGTCGATGATGGCCGACAGGGCTGTAGCATCGCCTTCGTTGCAGTTGATACGAGCGGAGAGGTTGGTCTCTTCCTCGTCGTCGTCCTTCTTCTTGTAGACGTTGTAGGAGTAATCGCGAAGCATCATGCCCTCAGCAAAGGAGGCCATTGAGGTGAGGTCAGCATCGTGGAAGACCACGGTCAATTCGTTGCCGTGGACTTTCTTGGAGGAAGCCACCACGGTTGCGCCGGCTTCTCGGTAGGCGTGGACATCGGCCTTGTCGGTCTTTCCAAGACCGACGAGCATGGCCTTGCCGCCATCGGTTCCCACGAGGGTCATGGTGGCGTTGGCCTTGGCCTTGAAGTCACCATCGCCCAGCACGCGGTTGATTTGTGCCTTGAGGCTGGTGGGAATCCCCTCAACGATTTCGGGGAGTGCTTCTTCACCTTCGAACAGAGGAAGGACGAGGGTTCCGTTGATGTTGTTGCCTGAACTGATGGTCACTTGCATGGGTTCACCGGTGTATGCCAACGATTTCCACCACTTCAACCCTCGCAGTCACCGGTCAGCCTTGGGAGGACGTCCCTCGCCTCAAACGAAGTCGTCTTTTCGTCCGTTGAGGTCGTTGCGCTTGAGGGTGCTAACGCCAATGAGGGCGAGCAAGACCGAAACGGGGTTGAACAGGCCGTAGCCGAGCAGGAACCCTTCATCCTCCTCCACCACGCTGAACGAGACGTTGCTGTCCACGGTTTCGTTGACCCAAATGGCGGCGTTGATGACGCGCTTTTGGTAGTTCAGATTCCACATGCCATCGCCGTTCACCACATCGTCGTCCACCTCAAAAGTGACTTGGGTAGCATTGCTGGCGTTGACACCAAAGAGCGGTGATGCCCACAGGATTTCACCCGCAGAACTGTGGTACTCCAGACTGGCGTTGGCGGTTGAAGCGCGGCCGTGGTTCACGATGTCCACGGTCAGCTCGTCGTCGTCAAGCACGATGGATTGGACATCGAGCCGGGCACGCCAGTACCAGACGTTGTCAATGAGGAAGCGCATGACGTCCATTTCCTCAGCGAGCCGGTCGTTGAGGTTCTCGAAACTGCCGGGGACGAACTGCTCGTCGTCGGTCTCAAAGGTGAACGTGGGAAAGCCCATGACGCCGTACCCGTAATCTCGGCTCGTACCACAGTTTGGATAGAGTCCTTGATTGGCGTTTTGCATCGGAATTTCGGAGATGTTAGCGTTCACATCGTCTCGAATGCGCCAAAACAATTCCCAGTCGGGGGGTTGCTCGGGCCACTTGCCCCACGGGTAGAGGATGATCCATACACCGGTGTGCATGGTCACATAAAGGTCAGCGTCGGTCACATGAGCGTTGATGTAGGCTGCGTTTGCTGCTGTTTCTGCTTCGCTGAACGCGCTGCTCCCCGGTTGGGTGGTGGGGCAGGTGTTCCAGTAGTGGTCGTAATTTCGGTTGAGGTCCACTTGGTTGATGTTCCAGCGGGTGTCAATGTCGTTGCCGTCCGGATTGAGCATGATGAGGATGTGGAGTTCGGAATTTTGCAAGACGTTGATGGCCTCTTCGTTCCCTTGATTCCAGCCGTTGATGTACCATTTTGCCGACAACCATGCCAGGGCTGTTCCGAGGTATTCGTTTCCGTGGTGGCCGCCGTCAATGTAGATGATTTCCTTGGCAGACCCGTTGGCTTTGGTCTCCATCGACCAGTCCGAGAGACGAACGACCCAAAGCGTCCTTCCAAGTTCCGACTCTCCGGCGCTGACCAAATCAACGATGTCAGGGTTTTCGTCCGCCCAATCGTTGACCTCCATCGTGAGGGCAGCCCATGTCATGTGAACGTGATTGTCGATGGGTTCACCGGGCCAAACCGGTGTTTGAGAGGGGTCGTATTGGGCTGCCGCTGGTGGAAGGGTGGCCATCATCATGCAAACAACCAAGCCGATGGCCACTCGCATGACTGGGCGTTGCGGCGGTGAATGAAAAACGCTTGCCTGAGTCGGGCTCACCAGTCGGAGGTGAAGG
>CEUM01020871.1_pt1 | contig 19265 bp, 16 predicted proteins | sample 356421 | NCBI WGS metagenome assembly CEUM01 (sample SAMEA2622716, study PRJEB7988) | marine metagenome | biome: marine biome (ENVO:00000447); feature: surface water layer (ENVO:00002042); material: "saline water (ENVO:00002010), including plankton (ENVO:xxxxxxxx)" | depth 5 m | reverse complement strand
TCCAACTATCAAATCAATATTAGAATGATTTTTTTTGATTTTAGTTGCCATGTCCATCACAGATTTAGAATGGCCATGTGCAGTATCAATAACAATGACATCTACATTATTATTAACTAATTCAGCAACTCTTTCATGAGTATCTGAATCTATTCCCACAGCTGCTCCAACTAGCAATCTACCATGCTTATCAGTTGCAGCATCTGGATAATTCTGTTTTTTCAAAATATCCTTTACTGTAATTAAACCTGTTAAATCACCACTTTCATTTACAACTAAAAGTTTTTCGACTCTATTTTTTTGTAAAACATCTTTTGCCTCTTCTAAAGTGGTTCCATGATTAACTGTAATAAGATTATTGTCAGTCATTCTGTCTGATACTTTTAAATCCAAATTAGTTTCAAATCTTATATCTCGATTTGTTAGTATACCTTTGAGTTTTCCATCATCAACAACTGGAACACCTGAAATATGATATTTTGACATAATATCAAGTGCTTCATCTAAAGATTTTTTTGATTCTATTGTAATAGGATCTAAAATCATCCCACTCTCAGATCTTTTCACTTTATCTATTTCAGCGCATTGTTCAGATATAGTTAAATTTTTATGTACAATACCCATTCCTCCTTCTCTAGCGAGAGCAATAGCCATTCTACTTTCTGTAACTGTATCCATAGCAGCACTCAAAAGTGGTATATTAAGTTTAATATTTTTTGTAATTTTTGTTTTTAAGTCAACTTCTCTTGGTAATACCTCTGAATATTGCGGTACCATTAAAACATCATCAAAAGTTAAATTTTCTTTAAACTTCATAATCATTCCTCATATAAACTTCCAATTTTTGATTCAACTTCATTTAAAATATTACAATCTTTTACTAATTTTTTCATTGTATTATGATCTTCATAAAGAGGTCTGTCTATATCAAGAAATTCAACATATTGTCTTATTACATCTTTTGATATCTTAACTCCATCTCCAAATTTGTGATCTCTAAAATCTAATGCCTGGGCTGCAGCCATTAGTTCAATTCCTAAAATACCATAAGCATTATCTAAAATTTGATTATTTTTTAATGCTGTATTCATTCCCATCGATACAAAGTCTTCTTGATCTGCAGCTGCAGGTATAGATTGTATACTGGCAGGTGCCGATAATATTCTTTGTTCAACTATCTGCATATCTGCAGTATATTGACTTAGCATCAAACCTGAAAACATACCCGCACCTTTTGTTAAAAACGATGGAAGACCATTACTTAATGCTGGATTATTAAGCCTATTCATACGCCTTTCAGAAAGCACAGAGACCATCGTTACTGCTGCGCCTAAATTATCTAATGGTAATGACACAGGTGTACCTTGAAAGTTTGCTCCAGACAATTGAATTCCTTCTTCAACGAAAAAAATTGGGTTATCTCCAACACCATTTAATTCAATTTCTACTTGCTTTGTGCAGTATTCAATTGTGTCAATAACTGCTCCAATTACTTGAGGTGTTGATCTTAGAGAATATGCATCTTGTAATTTTGTTTTTATTCTTTTTTCAATAAGGTCACCATTATGCAAGTTTTTTCTCAAAGAACGAGCAGATTTTATTGCCCCTGAAAAACCTCTCACTTTGTGTATTAAATGATTCAATGGGCCAGGATTTGCTAATAAAGCATCATATGACATAGCAGCAGCAATTTCTGCATGTTTAATCCAATTTATAGTATCGTTTATAAATAATCCTGACATTGAAGTAAGTAAATTTGAACCATTTATGACTGCAAGACCATCCCTTGCTTCTAGTCCAGGAACTTCAATTCCTGCTTTTTCTAATGCAGTTTTACCATCTAATAATTCATTTTTGTAATAAGCTTTTCCTTCGCCTAACAGAACCAAAGCTATTTGAGACATTGGTGCTAAATCTCCGCAAGCTCCAACAGAACCTTTTGTGCACACTTGAGGAGTAACACCTGCATTTAACATATCTACTAAAGTTTTTGTAATCACCAATCTACAACCAGACATTCCTTTTGCATGAACATTAATTCTACTTAACATAGCAGCTCTAATGTGTTCAATTGGTGCAGGATCGCCAATACCTGCTGAGTGATTGTAAATTAAATATTTTTGAAAATCTTTGATTTGATCTGGATTTAAAATAGTTTCTGAAAATTCACCAATACCTGTATTAATACCATACATTATCTCACCATTTTTAATCTTAGAATCTACTAATTGCCTACATGAGTTAATTTTATCAATAGAGTCTTGAGATAATTCTACCTTATAACCATCTCTAGCAACATCAACTAGATTCTTAATATTTAGATTATATCCTGTAATTAAAACTTTCATAAATACCCTTAAAAAATTTGGACTAAACTTAAAAAAAAGTTATGCTATTAACCTAAAAAATTATCTATATCATTGATAATTTCGTCAAAATGTGAATAAAAATCAGGATTTGGAGTCAATTCATCAATGATAAATTTACCATATCTTGAATTTGATAATCTCGGATCTGTTAGAATGCAAACACCTGAATCTCTATCTGTTCTAATTAATCTTCCAACTCCTTGTTTAAGTTTTAAAATCGAATCAGGTAATTGCATATCATAAAATGAATTTCCCCCCTGACTTTCAATTAGATTACAAAAATGTGAATTATATGGATTAGATGGATTACCAAATGGTATCCTTGCTATAAATAATACTTCTAATAATTCTCCAGGTAGATCTACACCTTCCCAAAAAGTTGAAGTTGCAACTAATATTGATGATTTAGAACTTTTATATGTATCTAACAATTTTTTTTTGCTAAACTTTGAAGTTTGTGTTAAAACGTCATTTTTATTAACACCATAACTATTTAGCAAACTTTGAGAAATAGCATTTACTTGCTTATATGAAGTACAAAGAACTAAAACTCTTTTATTTAGTGAATTATTGATTTTTGAAACTTGGCTCGATATTTCATTAATATATTCACTTGAGTTTATATCCATAGACTTGTTAAAAATATAATATTTTGCTTGTTCTTCATAAAAAAAAGGTGATTTGTATATATTTGTGTTTATATCAATACTTTCATCACATTTCATTGGTAACTTTGAAAAAAAATAATCAAAAGAGTCATTTATAGTAAATGTTGCTGAACACATCAAAAAAGATTTGTAATTATTGAACAAAGATTCTTTTAAAAACTTTTTATAATCACCATCTAATAAATGAATTTTAAAATAGTGTTTATGACTATTTTTTGAAAAAGAAACCCACCTTACAATACTTGAGTCTTTTTTATTAAAAACTTTTAAAATAGAATGTAAATCCAGTATTTGTGATCGAATTAAATGTAAAAAGAAAAATTTCTTTTGATTAGTTTTTAATATAGAATCAATTTCTCTCAAAAGTTCACTTAAGTTTGTTAATAAAATTTCAGTATCTAATCCATTGGATTTGAAATCTTGTAGTGTCATAATTTGATCAAACTGTCCAAAATTAAGGTTATCATAAACATCTTCAAAGTTACTTTTAAAATATTCAAACATTATTGATGCATCTTTAATTATTTTATTAACAGAAGTATTTAATTGTAAAAAATTATCAGTTTTAATTGAATTTGTAATAGTTTGTACTGACTTTATTAACTTAATAAACCCGTTATCAGAAACATTTAAAGTAAGTGTATTTCTCATAGCATTTATAAAATTATGACCCTCGTCAATAATTAAAATTGAATCTTTTGGTAATATTGATTTACTTGATGTGATATCAGTACATAAAAGAGAATGGTTAACAACAATTATATCAGAATCTGTAATCTCATTTACTATTGTATGATAAAAATCATTTTGATTACCATCATTCAAAAAAATTTCATCAATAGATGAATTATCATAATCAGAAAATGATAATTTACTCCATAAAGAACCTAAATTCTGCCTACTTAAACCATTACACTCCTCAACATCTCCAGTAGATGTAAAATGGGACCAAACAATTAAAGTAATACATTCATTAATATCTGCATCATTCATATATATATAGTCTTTAAGTATAATTTTTTTTAATTTGTTTTTGGAAATATAATTATTTTTTCCCTTTAAGATTATGCCTTTAATATTAAGATTAAGTTCATTAATTAATAGAGGAATATCTTTATAAAATAATTGCTCTTGCAATGTTTTTGTGTATGTAGAAATTATTATTTTCTTATTATTATCTTTAGCAAATTTTACACTTGCTATTAAATAGCCTAATGATTTTCCAAGTCCTGCTCCTGCTTCAGAAACTAATTTAGATTCAGATAAAAAATTATTATAAATATCATTTGAAAACAAATCTTGAACTTCTCTGTAGGAATAATTTTTCCAGGCATTTGACAAAATTCCATCTTGCTTAAACCAAGAATTTATACTTACTTCTAAAGATTTATTATTACCATTAATATTTTTTATGACATTATTTTTTAATGTAAAATCATTCTTATCAAATTTATCGTAAGGTTCATTATGATTTAGAAATTGGTAAATTTTGCTGTATAAAGTAGTATTATGAATTTTTCTATCTGAGCATATTTGATTAATGTTTTTAAAAATATTTTTAGGCATTGAAATCATTCTTTTTATTGTATGAATGAAAATTTTTCCAGTATTAATTGCATCTGGTGTGGCTCTATGAGCATTGTCATGATTTAGTTGAAAATGCATTGAAAGATATTCAAGGTTAAATTTTTCTAAATTAAACAGAAAGGATCTTGAAAGAGTTAGTGTATCAGTTGTTGAATTAAAATTTATTTGCTTATCATATTTTTGTAAATATTTTTTTATAAATCCTAAATCAAAATCTATATTATGAGCAATCAAATTACTGTTATTTACAAATTCAATAAAATCTGGTAGGACTTTTTTAATATTGGGAGAATTAAATACCATTGAATTTGTGATGCCAGTAATTTTTGATATATGTTTAGGAATTTCAGTTTCTGGCTTTACCAATGTTGAAAATTCAGAATGATACATTCCTTTTTTAAATTTTACTGCAGAAATTTCAATTATTTCATTTTTATTAGGATTTAACCCTGTAGTTTCTAAATCAAAAGAAATAAATTCATTAAACCCAATTTCATTTAAAATTTGTTCTGTTTTCAATAGTTTAATTATTCTCTTCTATAACAAATTTTGGAAAGTGCATATCAAACCTATGCCAATAGTAGTATTTAGAGAAAAAATATACTATTAAGATAAAGACAAAAAGATATGGAAAAAGTGTCCATGAAAGAAGAATATTCATTACCATTATTGGGTAAATAAATGATCTAACAAAATCTTTAGGCAAACCTCTAAAAAATGCAAAAATATAAAAAGGTAATATTATTAATGCAAAATGTGATATTACAGGGTCTATCATTAAGTTATATGTAATATAAAAAACACTTAATAACATCAGAATAGAAAAGAAATATATTGTTTTTCCATTCAAGTTTAATTCAGATATAGTTTTTTCATCTCCATTAATAAATTCTTTAAAAAATATAAATTCATATGAAAGTATAATGGGTAGGGCTGCTAGTATGTAAATTGGAATATATTCTAAAATTAAGCCAAAACTAAATGTGTTGTATATCCATCCTGATAAAAAAAGTAAAAAATTAGTACAAATTAAAAAAATAATATTTTGTAAGAAATTTTTATTCTTAATTACATTTTTATAATAAAATAAATTTAAATATGAATATAAAAGAATGGTGGGGACAATATTAATTGATGAAATACCAATTATAAAAACACCTAAAAAAATACTTAAGAATGATAATTTTTTCATTTTATCTTCATTTAGTATGTGAGATGTTAAAATTGGATAATCTAAGTTATTATTATCTTTTACATAATCAAGAGTAGTTGAATCATATGCATATTTTAGTTTATTAAGTTCTATTTGAATATTAAGACCACCCATTAATAAAAAAAGTCCCAAAAATATTACAATATTAGAAAGATCAAAATTAGTACTAAAATAATTGATAGAAGACTGATTAACTTGAAAATATGCTGAAGCTATTCCCCATGAAAAAACAGATGCAGTAATAAGAAATTTTGGAAGATTATAAGCAAATATCCAATCTAATTTTTTTACTAAAGTCTTATGTATACTATGTTCTTTAAAAAATTTTTTAATCATTTAATTATCTGTGTTTATGTAATTTATCTAAGTATTCTTCTGACACACCGTCTGTAATATATTTTCCGTCAAAACATGATGTATCAAATGTTTGAATGCTTGGATTTAACTTTTTAACAGAAGCAACTAAATCCTCAAGGTCTTGGTAAATAAGTTTATCTGCACCAATTTCATCACATATTTGATCAATGGTTTTATTATACGCAATCAATTCTTTAACATATGGCATATCTATACCATAAACATTAGGGAATACTATTGGAGGAGACGCACTCGCAAAAAAAACTTTTTCAGCGCCTGCATCACGAGCCATTTGAACTATTTGTTTACTGGTGTTTCCTCTAACTATTGAATCATCTATCAACAAAACATTTTTACCATTAAATACTGAATCAATAGTATTTAACTTTTGTTTTACAGACTTCTTTCTAACTTTTTGACCAGGCATAATGAAAGTTCTTCCAATATATCTATTTTTAACAAAACCTTCTCTTAATTCTTTATTAAGCTCAATACTAATAGGTAATGCGCTAGTTCTACTTGTATCTGGTATTGGAATAATTGTATCAATCGATTCTAAATCTTTTTCAGAGAGTTCTGATTTAATTTTATTAGCTAAAAACTTACCCATAGATAACCTACTTGCATAAACGTTTATGTTATCCATTGTACTATCTGGACGAGCAAGATATACATATTCAAATATACATGGAGATACAGGTCTTGATTTTTGATAAGTGTGAGTGCTTTCTTTTCCATTAATATCAATAAAAATGGACTCACCTGGATTAACATCTCTGACATTTTTATTATAACCTAAACAATCTAATGCTACACTTTCCGAAGAAAACATATGATTTTTATCTTTTTTCTTTCCATAAACCAAAGGTCTTATCCCATTTGGGTCTCTAAATGCCAAAATTCCATACCCTAATATCATTACAATAACTGCATAAGCACCTTGAACTCGATCATGAACCTCGTCTACAGCAGCAAAAATGTCCTCTTTTTTCAATTTTTTTGATGATCTGTTATGAAGAGCATTTGCAAAAACATTTAATAGTACTTCGGAATCAGAACTGGTATTTAAATGTCTTAAATCCTTTTCACATAATTGATTAGACAATTCTTTGGAATTAACTAAATTTCCATTATGAACTAAAACTAATCCAAATGGAGAATTTACATAAAAAGGTTGTGCTTCTGAATTACAAGAACTCCCTGCAGTTGGATAACGAGTATGGCCTAATCCATATTGACCCTCCAAGGTAATCATTTTTTTCTCACTAAATACATCTCTTACTAAACCATTATCTTTATGTAAAACTAAATTACCATCATCAGTACATGTTGCCATTCCTGCTGCATCTTGACCTCTGTGTTGTAAAACTGTGAGGGCATTGTATAAGGATAAACATACATTACTTTTTTCAGTAAACATTCCTGTTATTGCACACATATTTTATTTAACCATCCCTTCTTTTGGATTTGGAAAATTTTTTAAACTATGGTCAACATATGCATCAATAATACCATAAAAGTATAAACCCAGTACCCACCAAGCATGTGTATTTCTTTTTCCTATTTGATTTGTTTTATTAAAATGGACATATCTATTAATAGAATAAGACTGAGTAGCACCTAATACTAAAGCTTTAATATATTTTTTATTATTTATCTGACCAACAGTAGGAATCAAATTTATTGTCCAATTAAACTTCTTTTGATTAGATTGGGCTAAACTCATGTTAAATATAAATATCAATATAAGAAAAGATCTAAACATCAACTAATCCCACAGCTTCAATTTCAATTCTACAGCCTTTTGGAAGTTTTGAAACTTCAATTGTTGACCTTGCTGGAAGATCATCAACAAAGTATCTTTCAAAAACATCATTAAGAGTATTGAATTTATTTATATCAGTTAAAAAAACTGTCAATTTAATAATATTTGATAAATTTGAATTAGATTCACCTAAAATAGCCTTTAAATTCTCCAAAACTTGAATGCACTCTTTCTCAAAATTTCCAGTAACTAGTTCACCATTTGGCTGTAATGGTATTTGGCCAGATGTAAATACAAGATTATTTATAACCTTTGCTTGTGAATATGGACCAATTGCTTGAGGGGCTTTTTTAGTATTTATTGTTTTAATTTTCATTATTTAATATCCCATAATGATAAACCTATGTTACAATTTAGATTCCTATGTAATTTATAATTAGAAACTAAAATTAATAATTCACATGCAGCTATAACTTTAGCGTCAAATAGATGTCCACCATATGCTTTAAATTTGGTATCAGAAAAACTTACATGTGTATGAATGAAAGGTTTATTATCTAATAAAGATACGTTTCCAGTTAAAGTCAATAACTCATAATCTTCCTCATACACTTTTTTGACATAAACTTTCTCATCAATATCATAATATGCAATTTCTACATCAGAAATAGCACCAAGGCCGCTGATCCACCCTGAAGTTAAAGATTCTTTTTCTGAGACCTCTAATAATTTTTGATTTATAAATTCACCTTTATCAACTGATATATAAATTTTATCGTCAATTCTCTTATAATTCATTATCTTTCCATCTAAGATTTAATTCTCTATTAGCTTTTGTCTCATCTAGTCGTCTAACTGGGGTTTTTAATGGCGAATCTAAAACCTTATCAATGTTATTTTTTATATTGGAATCAATTTCCAGCATAGCTTTAATAAACCTATCTAATGTTGCCTTGTCCTCTGACTCTGTAGGCTCAATCATAATAGATTCACTAATATTTGTTGGAAAATAAATTGTAGGTGCATAAAAACCATAATCTAACAATGACTTTGCTATATCAAGAGCTTTAGCACCTTTATTTTTTTGATTTGATGCTGATATAACAAACTCATGCAAGGTTCCATCTGAAAATGGCACATCATAGACTTTAGAGAGTGATTTTTTTATGTAATTAGCATTTAATATTGCATGTTTAGTCATATTTTTTACACCCTCTTCCCCAAGCATTTTAATATATACAAATGCCCTAACAAGAATACCAAAATTTCCATTGTAAGAATGTATTTTTCCTATGCTGTTTTTAATATCAAAATCCCAAAAAAATGAATCTTCATTTTTACAAGCCATAGGATAGGGAAGCATGTCTTTTAATTTATCAACAACTCCAATTGGACCAGAACCTGGACCACCACCACCATGAGGTGTAGAAAATGTTTTATGAAGATTAATATGAGTAATATCAAAGCCCATATCTGCAGGTTTCGAAAGACCAATTAAAGCATTAAGGTTTGCTCCATCCATGTACATAATTCCATCAACATCATGTATTAAATCAGATATTTCAGATATTCTATCTTCAAACAGACCTAATGTATTTGGCTGAGTTAGCATCATGCCTGCAACATTATCATTTATTTTACTTTTTAGATCATCCATGTCTACACGGCCACGCCCATCTGTACCTAATTCAACTGGTTTATATCCAGCTAAAATAACACTTGCAGGATTTGTTCCATGGGCACTTTCAGGAATCAAAACTATATTTTTATTAAGATTATCATTTATTTCATGATATTTACGCATCAATAAAAGACCAACAAATTCACCTTGTGAACCTGCTGAAGGTTGAAGTGTAAATGCAGACATTCCAGTTATTTTCTTCAACATTTGTTCTAATTCATAAACTATTCTTATGGCAGGTTGACAATATTTGTCAGATTTATTTGGATGAATTCCTGAAAATTGATTTAAAGATGCTACATGTTCATTGATTTTAGGGTTATATTTCATAGTACATGAACCTAGAGGGAAAATATCCTTATCAATATGATGATTCTTTGTAGATAAATTTACAAAATGTCTCATAACTTCAGGTTCTGTGATTTCTGGTAATCCAACCTCATCTGATCTTAATAAATCACTTGATATAAATTTAGACAATTCTAAATCAGGAACATCTAAACTTGGCAACGTACACCCTACTTTACCTTTTACACTTTTTGAAAAAATAATTGGAGTTTCTTTATTCATTCTAACCTTTCCTTAACTGTGAATCAACATATTTAAATATGTGATTAAATACCTTATCTGTATCATTATTATTTTTACCACCAGCAGTAGCAAGATGAGGTTTCCCTCCTCCTCCACCATTGATAATATTTCCAATCTCCTTACATATTTTTATAGCATCTATTTTATGAATAATACTATCTGTAACAGAACATACATAATTTACTTTATTATCTGAATTTGAACTTAATATAAGAATACCATCATTCTTAATTTGATTTCTAAACTGATCAGAAAATGTTTTTAAATCTCCAGAATAGTCTTTTAAATCATGTAAAACTATTTTTACATCTCCTAAGTTCTTTCCATTTGATAAAATAGTTGAAAAATCAACTTTATTAGAAATGTTATGCTTCATTTTCTTTTCTAAATCTTTATTTTTTGATAGAAGTGAATTTGTTTTTTCAATAATTTTATCTTCTGTAGTACGAAGAACATTTTTTGTCTGTTCAATAATTATATCAATTTCTTGATATTTATTTATAACTTCTTGGCCTGTAATAGCCTCTATTCTTCTTATTCCTGTAGATAAAGATGATTCTGATATAATTTTTAAAATACCAATATCTCCGGTTCTTTTGACATGAGTTCCACCACATAATTCTTTTGAAAATCCAGGTATATCAACTACTCTAACTTTATCTCCATATTTTTCACCAAACAATGCTACCGCACCATCATTTTTAGCATCCTCAAAATTTTGTACATTAGTGCTCAATTCTATATTTTGACGGATTTTATCATTAACGATATTTTCAATTTTTATTATTTGCTCTTTTGTAATTTTTTCATAATGAGTTACATCAAAACGTAATTTATATTCGTTTAATAATGAACCAGCCTGTTGTACATGGTCCCCTAATATTTGCTTTAGAGATTCATGTAAAAGATGTGTAGCAGTATGATTTGCCTTAATTTTAGCTCTTCTGGCATTGTCAATTTTTAAATGTACTTTAGCATTTAAGGAAACTTTTCCTTTTTTTAATAAACATTTATGTACAATAAAACCATCTGCTAATTTTACATCATAAACATCTAGGCAAATCATCTCGTTTTCAATTAAACCTTTATCACCAACTTGCCCACCTGATTCTGCGTAAAATGGTGTGTCTTCTACCACAATTTCGTAAGAACCATCATTTAATTCTCTAAATTTAATAATCTCAGAATGAGACTCAGAATGTTCATAACCAATGAAATTTGAACTTTTCATTTCTTTAACTTCATTCCAAGCCACTTCATCATTTTCCATTTTAAAATCAGAACTAGCCCTAGATCTTCGTTTTTGTTCCTCCATACAAACATTAAAGCCTTTTTCATCAACCCTAATATTTTTTTCATTAGCCATCAATCTTGTTAAGTCAAAGGGAAACCCATATGTATCATACAATCTGAATGCATCAATACCATTTATTTTATTATCACTATCAAGTGTATTTATAATTTGCTCAAAAACTTCTAAACCATTATCAAGAGTTTTATTAAATGATTCTTCTTCTGATTTAATTACATTAATAATATGTGACTTTTTTTCCTCTATTTCAGGAAATGATTCTCCCATAACATCAATCACAGTTTCTACAAGCTGATAAAGAAAAATATTTTTCATACCAAGGTTTCTACCAAAACGTGAAGCTCTTCTCAAAACTCTTCTTAAAACATACCCTCTTCCATCATTACTTGGCACTGCTCCATCAGCGATTGAAAAACAAAGCATTCTAATATGATCTGATATAACTCTATGGCAGACACCATTAATCCCTTTATCATATTTTACATTTGTTATTCTTTGAATTTCATTAATAATATTCTTGAACAAATCAGTTTCATAGTTTGATGGATTATTATTTAATACGCTTAATATTCTTTCTAAGCCCATACCCGTATCTACATGTTTCTTGGGAAGTTCATGCAGTTGACCATCTTTGTCTCTATTATACTGTATGAAAACTAAATTCCAAATTTCTCTATAAACTTCATCATTATTTACTCCTTTAGGGCTTTGAGAATCTATATCATCGCCAAAAAAATAATGAATTTCAGTACATGGACCACATGGTCCTGTCTCACCCATTTCCCAAAAATTTTCTTTTTTACCAAACCTAGTTATTCTTGTATGATCAATATCAGTCTTTGACTTCCATAATTTCTCTGTTTCATCATCTTCTTCATAGACGCTAACCCATAATCTTTTTTTGTCGATTTTCCATACATTGGTAAGCAATTCCCATGCCCAGATTATAGCCTCTTCCTTGTAATAATCTCCAAAAGACCAGTTTCCTAACATCTCAAAAAAAGTATGATGATAATCATCGACTCCAACCTCTTCTAGGTCATTATGTTTTCCACTTACTCTAATGCATTTTTGAGAATTAACTAATCTTGTTGATGAAGGTGTTTCCTTTTCTAAAAAAATAGGTTTAAATTGATTCATTCCAGCATTAGTAAAAAGTAGAGTTGGATCATCAACTGGGATAACACTTGAACTTCTAGCAAACTCATGTTTTTTTGACTTGAAGAATTCAATAAATTCTTTTCTAATTTGCTTAGAACTAACCATTAAAACAATACCTGCGTTTCCACAAACATTGAATATGTCTGTTTGTAATTTGGATTACCATCAATATCAAAACCATCAAATTTATAACTGTATCTTGCTTTGTATACTAGTAACATTGAATCTGAAATATCTATACCAAGATTATATCCATAAATAGTATTTTCATCTGGATTTTCAAAATCAAGAGGATTTCGAACATTAGATCTTTGATAAAAGCCATTAAAATATTTTAATCGAGGAATTTTTGCTGTATTCAATCCAATACTAGATATAAAACTTCTATTATTTTGATCGGTTTCCCACCTTTCATTATTCCACATTTCTCCTGTTAAATCTTGATAACTTAACCCTATGTTGATAAGATTTAAGAAACTTCCCCCCATATCTAAATATAAACCTTGCAATTTACCATATTGATATAATTGATTAGATTTTGTTTCAACTTTAACTTCTCCATTTACCTCATTTAAGATAGCTCTATTAATTTCATAAGCTCTATCCCAATAATTATAAAGAAAATGCCTTCCACTATGCCTGTACTCCATTTTGAATCTAAACGGACCATAGTGACCTCTAAATCCAAAAGGCGTAAGGCCATATCCCGGACTCCAATCACTCCCGTCTGTTAATTTACAATCATCACACTTAGAAAATAATTTTGCAGCCTCTGAATAAAATTTAAAGTTTTCATTTATATAATAGGTCATACTTAAACCTATACCTGATACTGATTCTTTTAAATCTGAAAAAGTTATTTCAACTTTTTGATTGTCAATAATATTATTAGGGTCAAGTTCTAAGTCAGAATCCCAATTTGCAAGCGCCTCCTCGTAAGATCCATAACCAGTATGTATAAACCAATCAAATCCATCACCATCAGCATCAAAATCTAATTCATCAGCCAAACCATCTCCATCTGTATCAATTGCATAATCACTGTCATCTGGGAAATCATCAATAAAATCTGGAACTTGATCATCATCTGAATCGTCTAAAGCACCAGTTTGATTAATATCAGTTACATATGATACCCCTAAATTAAATTTTGGTGATATAGGATAATTTAAATTCAATGATATTAAACCTGGTGTTTTTCTAAAATCACTAACAACCAAATCAAAACCTAAACCTGCAGGAAAATTCTTACCAAGTTGTAAACCTATTTTTTTTTCTTCTGGATATTGCATAGAATTTGAATAATTTGAAACTAAAATACCGTTTCCTACTGTGATATTTGCTAAAGAACCTACCCTAAAGTATAATTGATCACCAGGATATCCATATCTTATGTACCTAAATTTATCAAGAATGGTTCGGTAAGCATTTTTAGCATTATCAAATTTCCATGTTTCATCATAAAGTTTACCATTAGCATCAATATATAAATAAAAATCGAATCCCATTCCCCAATTTCTGTAATTAAACTCTGGTCTCATAGAAATTTGATTGTAAATATCACCATCAATAACAACCGTACCGAAACTACCTGTCCAAATTGGAGTTTGCTCTGCTAAACTCTCCAGCAAAGATTGATTATAAATAAAAGAGAAAGTTAAAAATATAGTAAATAATCTAATTTTCATTTAGAAGTCTCAACTTTTCCAATCAATTTAAAAATATAATATATAATCACAATATGTATAAACATAAATGCAACCAAAACAAAGAAATAATATGGCCATTGTGTTGTAAAAAGTAATGGATTATCCGCAATTGGAGCTTGACAAATATAAAGGTAATTTGGCATTATTCCATAACTATAACCAATAAATAAATTTATCAATCCAATAAAAAAGGCTAGTATCAAACCATTTCTGAAAGCTGTTATCCATGAATTAAGTCGTAATTTATAATCATAATTTATTGAAAGATACAATGGAGCAAGCAAAATAGCTCCATGAGATAAATAAAATTCTGGAAAATAATAACCATCCCAACCATTAATAAACTGAGGTGTAAGTATTGAGTGGATAGCACTGGGAATACCAAGCAAAACCAGATACTCGTACATTGACTGGTTGAATTTAAACATGATAAAAATTATAACAAGTGAACTGATACCACATAAATGCAAAGGTAAACTGTTTGTCAAATCCCAATGACCCAATCCAGTCATGTATCCATGTAAGAAAATAAATCTAGTAAAAAATAAAACTCCTAAAAACTTGGTAAATATAGAACGATTCTTGTCTGACAAATAATACCCAATTATTACGATTAAAGCTATACATAACAAAGTGATTGAAACGCTTGTTAACCACAATTCTGGATTGGATGAATAACTTAAGGCTTTGTCTCTTCCCATTTTTACATTCCTAAATATGCTTTTACTTGCTTCTCAATTTTATTTTTTAATTTTTTATCTTCTTTGATTGCTGTCTTAACCTTTTCTCTACCTTGACCAATTTGATTGTCTTCAAATGAAAACCACGAGCCAGTTTTTGTAATAATATTAGCTTTCGTAGCTAAATCAATTAAGTCACCTTCGTATGAAATTCCTTTACCATACATTATATCAAATTCGGTCATCTTAAATGGAGGAGCAACCTTATTTTTAACAATCTTTACTCTGGTTCTATTTCCCACAACCATATCCATATCTTTAATCTGTCCAATTCTTCTAATATCGAGACGAAGTGATGAGTAAAACTTTAAAGCATTTCCACCAGTTGTTGTCTCAGGACTTCCAAACATCACCCCAATTTTTTGCCTTAATTGATTTATAAATAAAATTGAAGTATCAGTTTTACTAACTAATGCTGTTAATTTTCTTAAAGCCTGAGACATCAATCTAGCCTGCAAACCCATATGAGAATCACCCATATCTCCCTCTAGTTCAGCTTTTGGAGTTAGCGCTGCTACCGAATCTATAACAATGATATCTAAGGCCATAGATCTTACCCATGATTCAACTATCTCTAAAGCCTGCTCGCCACTATCTGGCTGAGAGAGCAATAAATTACCTATATTTACACCTAAATTTTCTGCATAATTTGGATCTAAAGCATGTTCAGCATCAATAAATGCAGCATAACCATTATCTTTTTGTGCTTGAGCAATTATATGTAATGCTAAGGTTGTTTTACCAGAAGATTCAGGACCGTATACTTCAATAATTTTACCTCTTGGAACACCTCCTATTCCAATAGCAGAATCTAATGAAATTGAACCAGTTGAAATTGAACCCTTTTTATATTTTTTGCCGCCTTTGTCTGTTAATCTAACTACAGCCTCTGGGTCTTTAGTCTGTTTTTTTATTTGTTCAATAGCAACTTCAATTGCTTTCTGTTTTTTATCTTGATCCATAGCGCTCCTTTGTGTGATAGAAAAGAATGTTTTAACTCTAATTAAATAGGTTAAAATTTTACATAAAACTCTTATAGAATATAGTAAATTTCAAAAATCTAATAAATCAATATTATAAGAAATTTTATATTTCTTTTAATATTCTCCAAAGCATATATAATGATGCTTGCTTTGTCATTAGTCTATGAGATTTTCTATCAACGTTAAAAATAAATTTTTTTGTTTTAATTTTATCTAAATAATAAATAGAAATAAAAACTGTACCAAGAGGCTTTTCTTTAGTGCCTCCTTCCGGACCTGATATGCCTGTGCAAGCTATTGATATATTTGTTTTAAATATTTTAGATATATTCAATGCCATTTTTTCAGAAACTTGATTACTAACAGCACCGTATGTATCTAACGTAACTTTAGGAATCTTAACAATTTTTTGTTTTATTAAATTATTATAAGCAACAACACTTCCAATAAAAAATTTCGATGAGCCAGAAATATCTGTTAAAGATTTTGAGATAAATCCACCAGTACATGACTCACATATAGATAAATTTAAATTCTTATTAATAAGTATATTAGATACTTTTTCTTCAAGTGTTACCTTATCTATTCCATAAGCATAATCATCTAATATTTTAACCAACTCATTCTTTGTCTTATTTAAATTTGCCTGATCAGATAAAGCTGTTAATCTGATTTTAACGCCTTCATAACTTGGTAAAAAAGAAAAGAATATGTGTTTATCATTTTTTGATATGAAAAACTTTACTTTTTCATATAATTTTGTTTCATATATACCACATGTATTAATTGTTATGACATTATTTGTAACTTTTCTTATTTTTTTAATATCATCTAAATAAGAACAAAGCATGGACTTCATTTCAATTGGAACACCAGGTAAAATTATGATCTCACTTTTTTTGAATTTAAAATACATACCTAATGCTGTACCAATGCTGTTTTCTAAAGGGTTAGAAATTGCCAATATTTCTGATTGACATTTAGGTAAGTTAACTTTATTAAATTTTTTTGAAATTATTGTGTGTCTATCTGAAAGAAATTTTATTTCAGTTTCAAATAATTCAATTAATGCTTTTTTTGTTATATCATCATGAGTTGGTCCCAACCCTCCTGTTATGAAGATATAATCATAATTTTTGATAATAAATTTATCAACTTTTTCTTTAATTTTAAAAATATCATCTGGGATTGAAAGATGAATGGTTGTTTTTATATTTCTTTTATTCAACTCTTCCGAAATTGATTGAGCATTGGTATCTAGAGTGTATCCCTGCAAGATTTCATTACCTATGGTTAAAATACCAGCAATTTTCATATTTTTTTACTCTTATATTGCTTAAAATAATCAATTAAACTAGTGAATGATAAAAAAAGAGTAACATATAATGATATATCAAACAACATCAACAAGTACTCATACACATTATAATTGAGCATATTTTTATTATTTAAAATAAAGGGAGAATTTGTCATAATAAAAAAATGAATGCATACTATCAACATAGTTGTTTTGGATTTGGCTAAATAGTTTGTTTTCAATATAATATTATCTTTTCTAAACTTTTCCTCTCTCATTGTAGTTGCAATTAAATCACGTAATAGCAATAAAAGTAGAATGAAAAATATCATGTAGTTTGGATCTGTTTCAATTGCTTTGGAAAAAAATATTGTCAAGTAATTAAAGTCATAAAAGATGTTTTGATTAAAAGGAGGATTTATAAAAATACATACCCAACCAAGAAATACCAAAATTTTATCTGCTAAAGGATCATATAATTCACCAAATTTTGAAACAACATTAAATTTTCTTGCAATAAAACCATCTAACGCATCTGTAACAGAAGCAGTCAAAAAACAAAGTAAAGCTAAATGAATGTAATCATAAACAAATAAAATAAAAAAAATGGGTGCTAATATAATTCTTGATATTGTAAGGATATTAGGTATATTTTTTGTGAATGGAGACATTTAATTATAATTCAATCCTATCATCTATTGAACGAGATAAAGTAGTTTGATCAACGTGCTCAATTGTACCTCCAATAGGCAAACCTCTTGCTAAACGAGAAATTTTAACAGTATTGTTTTTTAGTTTGTCAACAATTAGTAATGCAGTTGAGTCTCCCTCAATACTTGCATCTGTTGCAATTAAAATTTCTTCAATATTTTTATCAACTTCCAATCTTTCTAGAAGACTATCTATATTTAAATCCTCTTCATTGATACCATCAATTGGAGAAATTAAATTACCTAATATATGATACTGTCCGTTATATCCAGTTCTCTCAAAGATTATAACATCTGATGGTTTTTTTAATATGCACACTATTTTTTTGTTTCTTCTTTGATCTGAACATATTAGACAATTATTTTCATCTGAGGTACTATCCAGATCAATAAAACAATGACAAATTTCACATTCAGAAATTTTTTCATCTAAATCATTTAGATGTTTAGCAAAAGATTTAAGATATAGAGAATCTGACTCTAATAAGAATATGGCCAACCTTTCGGCTGTTCTTCTACCAATGCTTGGCAATTTACATAAGTCAGATATGATGCTTTCTAAAGTTTTAGGTATAGATTCCATTAAAATCCTGGCAAACCTCCAGGTAAGCCTCCTGAGATTGCACCCATTTTATCTTTACTTATTTCATCAAATTTGTTTTGCGCTTGATTTACAGATGCAATTATTAAATCTTCTAAAATTTCTTTATCATCACTTAGCAATTCAGAATCAATATCTAGAGAAATTAATTCTTTTTTTCCATTAATTACAGCTTTAACAGCACCACCACCTGAACTTCCTTCAATTTCCATAGATTCTAATTCTTTCTGAGTCTCCATCATTTTATCCTGCATCTGTTTTGCTTGTTTCATTATTTTTTTCATATTTCCATTAAACATTTTTTTATCTCCTAAGAATTATTGCTATTAGTAAATTTAGTTTTTAAGTCATCCAAAAGTGGATGCTCCTGCTCTTTTTCCTTAACCTTGATTTGCGCTTTCACAACAACTGAAATTTTATGTTTCAAAACTTTTAATATCGTATTTTCAATTAAAGTAATATTATCCTCTAATATTTTCTGAACATAAGTATTATCAGTTTCTCCCAAATCAATTTCTATT
>CEUM01015510.1_pt1 | contig 19269 bp, 16 predicted proteins | sample 356421 | NCBI WGS metagenome assembly CEUM01 (sample SAMEA2622716, study PRJEB7988) | marine metagenome | biome: marine biome (ENVO:00000447); feature: surface water layer (ENVO:00002042); material: "saline water (ENVO:00002010), including plankton (ENVO:xxxxxxxx)" | depth 5 m | reverse complement strand
CTTCACTTGCAGATTATCTTCTTCGGAAGAGAATATTGCCCTGCAAGAAATCACGACTTGACAACATGTCCAATCTGCTCGTGGACTGCAACTAAGAAGAGAATCCGGGAAGAGATGGGCTCTCGCTGAAATCTTAGAACCCAACTCTATACTCTAATTTCATGTTGAGAACATGCTTGATGCGCCATCTAAGATGAAAGAAGAAATTAGGCTTGCTAGAGCTGCAACCCATAGCAATTGGATCATTTGACCAACTGCACTGGTAAAGCCACCACCACGAAGACGTGTTGCGATTAGAGAAACTGCAAGGACTTGAACTAAAATCAGAATCGATGCAATTATTTTGAACATCAAAATATTATCAGCAACAGCGGTCGGATCCTCCATAACAGGAAGTACGAAATCGCCAGCTGCATCTGAGATTGAGCCGATGTCTGTAGTCTCTGCAATACTTGTAGCAACACCTGCGATGGTTTCTCCAAGTTGTAGAACAATTGAGATTGTTACATTCAGAGACACTACGGAAGAAATTAGCAAACCAAACGCTACACCCCACATTGTGGATGCGGAAAGACTCCTTCTTCTTCGTAATGAGAGTAGATTTGTGACTGAACGAGACACCATGTCAGCGGTTTCAGCAGGTTCGCCAGATGATTGCGAACCTTCGATGTAGATTCTGTTATACCGAGAAATAACGGCAGAATTAGTGTCTGCTGCGAAGTAATCCCACGCCCGCTCACTGTCGATTCTTGTTGAAAGGCGCTTCTCCAATCTATCGATTGATTCGTCCAACATTCCGAAATCGATTCCACGTAGTGCTCTGATTGTAGCACTTGGTTCTGCACTACGTGCTTGTGCAGTACCACCTAATGCCCGTATGAAGTCGGGATATGCTTCATCCCTTCGCAAAACTTTACTCTCTTCTCTTTGGACTAAAATTGAGGGAATAAGTAGTGGAGTAAGCGGCAATGCTAGAAGAATCAATCCATACTTATCCCATGTTGTTGTCAAACTTTCCCAATATGCGATTACAACAATTATCGTGACTATGAATAACACAATGCTCACCAAACCCGCACCTAACCAGGTTTGTCTAAACAACAACCTGAACGGCGTCTCAAATTCGTCACGAGCGAAAGTTTGGTCATCTGGTATAGTGGCTCTAAACGCGAATAAAGCGCCCACCTGAATGATGACAAACAGGAATCCTGCAAGCAATAGCCATCGGATTCTAGTGGCTAATTCAATTGGTGTTGCGCTACTGCCATTACCAATTTCGAACAGTACTAAGTGAATACCTGCAACCACCAAACCGAATAATCCGGCGGATACAAGTGAGACATAAATCTCCTTTAGTGTGTCAACACCCTCTAGCCTTGTGTCATAGAGGGTGTTGTACTGTTCAGCTACAGTCTCTTGCTCAGCACGCATGAAGGCATCGATAGGCTGACCTGCTTCAATGGAGAAAGCCATTCTGTCAAGGAAATCTGTCCAAAGCGGTGAAGGTGATTGCTGAGCAACAATTCTCGCTGCTTCAGGTAAAGAGGTGTGCCATTTGTCTACAAGAGTCTCAATGCGCTTAACTTCTTGAGCTAATTCACCATAGTCCTTCATTTGGCGCAGTATATCGAAAATAGTGTCTGCTCCAACTTCACCAAGGGATAAAATTCCCATTCTGGTGATGAACATGTGCATCTCTTTCTCGATTTTTATCGCTGAACGATTTACTTCGAGAATCGGGAAGTAAATTGCTGCACCTCCAGTCAATAGAGGTAGCATAATTATCAGGAATACACCGGTAAATCCTGCGAATAGTCCGCCCTCAGCGAACCCACCTGTTAACCAAATAAGCAGAATTGCAGATACTAAACCAGCCAATGCTGCTGGTAATACAAACGCTATGAGAAAGCGAGGGACTGGCATCTCAAGGCGACGCAGAGCAATCTGCCATGTCGCCATTCGGTCCATCTAATCATCTCCAATTTCAGCGTTCAGTAATGCTAACCCAAGTGTCAATGGCAGCGCGGAATGTTTCCCAACCGCCATTGTAGTAGAGGTTCAGTAAATCGAATACGTCATCATAATGAGTTAATCCTCTATCGACCATTGTTTGAATTGCTTCAGTTCGACGCATTACCTCATCGTATACATCTCTCTTATTTTCGAACCCAGCTAATGCTGCAATTTTATTCTCTAATAGATGTGATTGGAACATACCACGGAAGTAGTGTTTATCCTTGATTGGGTCCCATTCGAACATACCTCTAGTTAGAACACCATCGCTATGTTTGTTGTAGCCAATTACCTCATCAATTCCGGTAATACGTCGAGCAATACCGCCATTCAACTCTACTACTTCTTGGAAAATTGCGAAATTTAAGTTATCGAAGAAACGAATTGGAACATTGATTGGGTCACCAGTGAATCTTTGAATCATCTTTACGATTGAAGATGCGTGGAATGTTGCAATAACAGGGTGACCTGTCTGCATAGCCTGGAATGCGGTTGCACCTTCTACACCACGAATTTCACCAATGATGATGTAACGAGGTCGTGAACGCAGAGCCGCCTTGAGCAAGTCGAACATCTCAACTCTGCTTTCTTCATTCTTTGAATCACGAGTAACCAATCTCTGCCAAATCTTGTGCCTAACCTTCACTTCAGGCGTATCTTCCGCTGAGTAAATCTTGACATTGTGGTCGATAAACGGTAAAATCGCATTCAAAGTGGTGGTCTTTCCAGATGCTGTTTCTCCACTCACTAATACAGACATTCCGTACTCTAGGCACATCCATATGTATGCTGCAACTTGTGCGCTCATAGTACCCCATTGTACCAGTTGAGTGATTGAAATTGTTTCTTCAGCGAACTTTCTAATTGTGAATGATGGACCTAGCATAGATACGTCATCAGAGAAGATGATATTGATACGAGAGCCATCCAAAAGTGCACCATCGATAATCGGTTTGTTATCAGAGACCGGCCTACCTATACGCTCAGACATTGCTCTGAGATATCGTGCAAGCAAATCTCTCTCACGGAAACGGATATTGGAGGTCACCATCCCGAAGACCTTGTGATCCATGTGAACGTGCTTAAGTCCCACAGAGTGTATATCTTCCAGCATTTCATCAGATAGAAGTGGCTCGAGAGGACCGTTGCGAATCAAATCACGAATAATCGTATATCTCAGCCTATCTCTTTGCTCCTTGGTTACGATGATTCGCTTGTCATCCATTCCAAGAACTTCCCACATTCTGCCTTGCCTGCGCACCGAACCTCTCGCTTCTGAATCTAGGATGGTATATCTATCAATCATTCCAGATAGGATATTTTCGAATTCATCATCAGTTGTGAATGTAGGTGCACTTGGTGCTTCTTGTAGCAAGACTTCAATCAAAGTCCTTCGAATATTTTCCTCTTCATCGGTCAATTGAGGTTCAAGGCCGAACCAGAGTGTCTGTCCTTCTGAACCATCATCGTCAACTGGACGATACATGTGCACGAATATTGGTTCTTTAGTGATGTAAATCAGATTCATTGGCTCGATTTTACGAGCGTCGCGGTCCAGAGGCCCGTAGTAATACGGCCTGCTTCCATATTTTGCTTCAAAGTCCTGTACCCATTGTGAAACGTGAGGATGGGCGGCCATGACAGATTCAAGGTCTCCACGTTGGAATTTGAGTTCCTCATCCATATCAGCTCACCGCCGTAATATCTACGATGAAGCCCATGTATGGCTCAACACGCCATCCAACGCTTGCTTGAACCGGGCCTGCGGCACGGAGGAATCTAGTAACTACGATTGTCCTCTTGATTTCTCCACCAACGAAACCTGCATTCAGGTCGAGTAGAACTTCACATGATGAGCGTAATTTGTGTAGTAATTTGCCATCCATTTCTGTAGGATCGACAGTTAACAATAGCGAGCGTGATTCGCTGCAAATCTTTCGCAGCTTCTGCAATGAAGTAAGATATTGAGAAGGCTCTAATCCTTCTGGTATCAATGAAGATGCTGAGTCAATAACAACAACATCTGCCTTTTCGACTGCATCGGATTCTAAGACGTCAAACAAGTCGACACCTTCCTTTGCCTCCGCGATAACACCGAATCTGGAGAATACCATCAACATCCCTGATGCGATGTAATCTGTTACCGGATAACCAATGGATTCCATTTGCTCAATCCAGCCACGAGTAGTTAATTCGGTAGTAACTACTAGAATCTTGGAACCGTTCTCTAATAATCCATAGATTAGCCTTTGACTAACTAGTGATTTTCCGCTTCCAACTTCGCCCTGAACCATCCACAGGCTTCTATTTGGTAGGCGAGCGCCCATTGCGTTTGCAAGGCTGTCTTGTTCCAAGGTGAATTCATATCCATCCTCTACGGGCTTTGGTGCATCATCAAACACTCAGCCTCACCTCCGCAGTTTCAGAATCCGTTCCTTTAACTCCGTCACCAGCAGTGGATTGGACGATTATTGTCACAGTTGCCAAATCATTGTCAGCATAATTGAAACTCGCATCAGATACTGTCACTTCCATGACGTAATCTGTAGCCCATACTCCATTAGCAGGATATAGTGTTGAAGCACCTACCACGCTGGTTGATACTCCATCAACAAATATTGAAAATGAACCTTTGTCAAGTGTTCTTGAACCAGTATTTTGGAAATACAAGGTGATTTCCTGGTTGGCACCAGATGTGTCCAATAGCACATCACCCCTATCCCCACTGAAAGAAACATCGGTTTCTGCATTAGCGGCCTTACCCTTAGCATTGGTACCGGTCGCTACTGCAAGGTCGCCCCATGAATCTAAGAGGACAACTGATGCTGCACCGCTAATCAATAGAGATGTCACGAGTAAAATCATCGAACTAGCACCACCGTCAGCCATAGTAAAACCTCAGAGAACTGTTGCTGCCTTGGTCTGGCCGTCAATGGTAACAGCTAGGCGAGTAACAGTAGACTGTGCCCCGCTGTCATAGTAGAATTGGAAAGTCTCCCCGGGGAAAATGATTGTTGGTTGATATCCTTCATGTCCGTCAGAGAGATTTATTGGTGAACCCCCATCAGTAAACAGCCAAGCAAAATCAGTGTCAAAATCAGTGCTACCTTCATTGGTAACATTCAGATAAACCAAATTCCCAAGGGTTGCTGAAATGTTTAGGTTCGTACCAGGGTTAGGACCTGTGACCTCCAAGAAGTACGAGGAGGTGTAGAGATACGATGATCCGTGGTCAAGGATGTTTAATCCAGTAACCGTACCTCCGGAGATCACAAGGTCCGCGAGGAAGGAGCCTGCACTGCCATTCACTTCGACTTGGCCAGCTGTGTAGTTGGCTCCGCCGTTGTTTATTGTGTATGACACCACTGCTCCCTCAACGTTATTGGCGTTCTCAATGGTAAATTGTGCAACGGGTTCAGCAGATGCCTCGATTTGCGCTATGGAATCATCCACTTGTGCTTCGAGAGTAGCCATCGCTAATGCGAATACTACTAGCAATGAGGTTCCTACCACCATCGCTCCAACTGCTACGCTACCCATTTCACTCTCCACCTCTGAGTGCTCTAGCCCTTCTCCAATTGGAGATTAGGGCAGAGAATGTTAGCAACTCCCTGTGTGGCAAATGGTCCTCTAATGCGCTTTCTGTATCACCAGGAGCTGCCATTTGAACAATTGCCAAAACAAGCCTGCCTTCATCTGCACTTAGCATGCCAGAACTCATCGCCTTCTGAGTGAAGGAGACTGCCGCCATACCTGTGAGATTGTCAAGCAGTAATGCTGCTACAGTCGGTGCACCGACTGTTCCATCAGCACCATCACCTAAGTGCGCCGGAGCGATTAGGAATGGATTAGATGCTAAGGCTTGAGCCTCATACAATTCCAGTAGAGGTGCTGCATCATCAGTTTTCAGACGCTCTGAACCAGATGCTGAGATGACTTCTCCCGAGGCTGTAACGATAGTATCGCCTTCACCAAGTTCAACATCACCAGACATTGCATCTGCAGAACCTGCTTCACCAGCATGCGAGACAGCGCCGTCTTCGAGTTTGTTTTCGACTCGGTTGAGAATATCCTCAACCAGATCGATGCGACTGGAAATCAGTCGCTCAAGACCCGATGTATCGACATTTGCCTGTGCTTGTGCTGGAGCTGCTGCTACTGCTGCACCCGGAATAGATCCGGAACTGTTGAGTCTAGCCCTTGTAGGCCCGGGGGAAATTGTCCAAGCGTCATCTTCTGTTAATTCGCCTTGTTCAGGCATAGGAACTTGCTCGATCGCTATGTTTGACATAACGCGCAAGCGCTCCTCAGAGAGGTCGCTAGGGCCTTCCCCAGACTTTTCACTGCTACCGAATGGCCATGCCATTTCAGTACCTCCTAATTCTCCTTGAACCCCAGTACTTCGAAAAGTAACTGTTTGGGGTTCAGTTCGAATCAGATAACTAGTGATCCTCTGGTGGTATCTGTGATGTACAGAGTCTCGTAAGTAGAGCCTCCGCCTTCAACGTGTATCCAAAGTGTGATTTCAGAGTTGATACCTACGGATGTTGCTGAGCAATCGTCACCAGGTGCTGCGTTCATTACAAGCGCATAGGTTGTACCTGGCTGTAGATTGTTAGCAACCGCTGCACCGCCGACATCATCTACTTCTGTAGCTGCTGCAAATGTTCCAGAAACATATTGGTACGCTGGTGGGTTGGTATTAGTTTCACAAGTCATTTGGAAATCTGTAGTTGCTTCATCTAGGACTTCAGAACCTGGAGCGGTTTCGAAGTACATTAGGTAAGATGCTGCATCGTCAAACACAAATATTGAGTTGACTGAAATCTTTCCTGAAATCTCTTGCTGAGTATCAGAACCTGTCTGTTGTGCGTTTTGCTGTAATTTCTCACCGGTTTGGATGATAACTGCGGAAGCGACTGCTGCCACAAGAATTAGTGCAATGAATACAATCATTGCACCGATACCAATAGAACCGATTTCATCATTCTTAAATTCGTTATTCTTCTTCATTCATAATCACCTCAAACAACTTGGTCTCCTTGGGTTGTGCTCTGGTAGTATAGAGTCTCGTAGGTTGAACCGCCGCCGTTAGCGGAGATTACCATTGAGTGCTCTTCATTTAGTGCAGGAGCGCATGATGCACCAGCTGCCCCACCGACTGTTAGATCAATCATGTAGGTTTCACCTGGGTCAAATTGTGCTACTGCTGTTGCACCGTCTAGTTCTGTTGCTGCTGACAAATCGCCGTCAACAACTGCGGGTGTTCCTGCGCCGTCATCACAAATCACAGCCCAGTGGACTGCGGTGTCTGCTATCGGCTCAGAACCTGGGGCTAACTCAAAGACCATTGTTATCTCCTCTTGGTTTGCGTTACCATTTGGAGCCTGGTCGCCTACCCAGACAGTAATAATCGAGATTTTACCCGAAATTTCCTGTTGCGTGTCGCTTCCCGACTGTTGTGCGTTTTGCTGCAACTTCTCACCCGTCTGGATGATAACTGCACTCGCGACTGCGGCAACCAGAATTAGCGCAATGAATACAATCATTGCACCAATACCGATTGACCCCCAATCGTTGTTTTCTTCGTTCATATTTTTCTTCTGCATTGGTTTTCACCTCTTTTTTTCTTTTTTGTATCTCTACATCCTCCCTACCGGCTCAACCGCCGCAGGGTGGAAAATGATCAGGCGGTGGATCCACCTCCATCGCCCATGTCTATTACGAGTGGCATAGTTACCACTCCGGTTTCATCTGGAGAGAGTTTCTCAACCAGAGGGAGAGTATCTGTCTTGTAGCCAGGAGGCATCCAAGGTTGTAACAGTAGGTCGCGGATAGTTTCCATGCTGCGATTTTGTACGCGCATCGTTACTCTTACTTGTCCTGCTTCTACTTCATACCCTGTCTGAATTGCTAGCTTACGGGAAAGTGGAATCTCATCTAATCCAAAGCGCAACCCCGGTTTAACTTCGAACCGGACAAGAATGACATCACCTGGTCGCATGATTGGCAAATCAATCGATTCTGGGACACATTGCCAGTCTTCTGGCACTGGTGGTGCTAGGCGCATTTCTGGAATTGGACGTGTGCCGTCATTACAGATTCTGACAATCATCACACCGGTTTCTCCACCTGCTGGCCAGCGTGTGTCGACACCCATCCAGAAGTTTCTGAACAAGAATGGGTTGAGTGCGACTGCAGAATCTACGACAAGATCGCCGATTAATTGCTCGACTTCTTCGGCGGCATATCCGACTTCACCGACTTCAGCGGCTCCAGTAGCATTCCGCAAACGGCGTAGAATAATCTCAATCTCAGCTTCAGTTAGAGTTTTTTCTTTGAGCAGACGATTTAGCATTGCAATATTCCTTCGCAAGTCTACTACATCTTCTTCCAAGGCACTAAGAGCTTTTTCAGCACGCCTCACAGAGCGGCTTGCACGCATCAGTTGATGCTGCTCAAGGCTTGATCTCGCCTCGGTGATATCGTACTCTGTGGCTGCTAATGAAGAGTCATCTCTCGAAACTCCATACACGATGTGTTCTAGTTCACGGCTTGCACGAATCAATCTATCCGCACTAGTCTGTGAATCACGAATCACTCTGCGAGCGTCTTCGAGGTCTGAGGCCCCCACATCATACTCTTCTGATTCAGTCATCGATTCCCACCTCCTCGTCGCTGAACAAATCTTCGACATCAATGCCTTCCATGATGTTTTGAGGCTCTTCTCCAGAGATTTCCTCTAATGGGATGGAATCTTCAGTAGGTGTAACATCCTCGGATGCCAACCCGATGTCGATTGATTCCGGAGGTTTTTCCTCTTCGTCCATCAGTACACCAACATCCTCATCCCAATCGATTACAATTGATTCGGGAGCATTTCCTAAGGCAGCCGCTGCCGTGGATCTTGGCTGAGATACTATTGAACTGATATCCAAACCATCGCTTGCCAGTTCAGTCAGCAACCTAGCAGGGTCGCCCAAATCTCTCTCGATGCGGCTGGCCTGCACTTCGACTTCTGTTAGTCTGCCGTAGAGTGAACCGTACATTCTGTTTGCGTACCAAATTAGGAAGGTCACTCCAAATACTACCACAACCAAGTATGTGACTAATGAGAACATGTTTGTTGAATCTGGATTCATTTGAGGTGGGAATCCTAAGATTACACCAATCATACCTAATATTGGCATTGCAAGAATAATCGATAATTGGCGTTTTGAGTTGGATAAAACATCGAAATGGTCGCTGTAAAGAGTGCTTATACCCTTTCTAGCACGCTGATAATCTTCGTGAATTAGTTGGAACTCTATTGTAGACTTCCACGTCATTATCCATACCCACAATGCTGCAATAAACAGGATTGCAGGTCCTCCCCAATCGCTGGAAACCAATCCCATTAGATGGAAGGCAAATCCAAGAGCGAGAACTCCTGAATAGATAGCTGCGAGGCGGAACTTGTCATTCTGACCGACCAATCGAAGCAGACCTACAGATGCAACTAGAAGTACAAGGACTGCGATAAATGAAATCGTAACACCTGGCGACCAAGAGTTCACAGTAGTGTCACGACTTACGGTACTAGGCGCTAGAGGAGTTCCATTCCATGCAATTCCATTCATTTGCAGTTCGCAAGACACTTCGGTGGATTGCGCCCACCAATCAAGGTGGTCGCTTTCGACTTCCCACTGTACGTTACGGGTTTCACTTGCAACCATCATTCCGTGGTCAATTACTGGGTCAAGAACTTCAACGCCTTCACAAGTTAGAGTCGAGGTTACTCCTATTGCAATCGAGGTTCCTATGTTGCCAACTGTTGCAGAAATTGTTGAAATTGATCCCTCTTGCATTTCATCATCATCGAACTTGAAATTAGCGATGCTGAGAGATGCCTTTTGTGCAAAGTAGAATGAGAATGTCTCTTCTGTATATTCTGTGAAGCCGTTGTGCTCGTTAGGATGGTACAGCCTGAATGTTAAATCATAACCATCGTTCTCCAAGGTGTACGGGCCATTTGGAGTGTCGATTACTACAACCAATGGATTCTCGGTTTCCCATGCTGGCCTTGCTGGCAAAGAAATAACTGAATGAGAAAGGCCATCACAATCATTATCCAAGTTCAGTTCCTGATTTTCACCGCCTACTTCTAGAGCAAACGCCCACTCAAAATCTTCAGGGTCAAGGTTTAACCGAGTCAAATTGACTCTTCTTTGAGCATCACACAACTCAATCATGTACTCAACAGGATCTTCTCCAGCAAGTCCTGGAATGTGTGACCAAATTATCTCCTCGGTTAGATTAGAGTTATCTTTAGGAGGAAGGCTGAGTTGATAATCCATGTATGCGAACATTCTCGACATTTTCAGTGCTGTTTCCGCTATTGCTGAGCCATTAACTTCTGAATCATCAGGAGTCAAAGTTAGTCGTAGCAGTCCCTCTAGATAGAGGTCGGGCTCGAATTCTTTAGCTTCAACCGAGAAAGAAAGTTCTCTAGATTGTCCAACAGGTAAGAACATCGAGGTTGGCGCAGGCTGAGATACTTCCCATGCTAGAGAGTTGATTTCTAATCCTGCACGAAGAACATCATATTGCAAATCCGCTGTGACATCCTTGTTTCCAACATTGGTGATAGTTACCTTCCAATCTCTGACCCACTGCCTGTGATAATTCACTTCAGTTGGCCAATCTTCAAACTCGACCAAGAATAACGGAGCGACAACTAATTTGATTGTCCTAGAGAATAGGAAGTCTCCGTCATTTGTATGGTACAGAGAAATCGTGACATTGTGAATGTCGCCGTTAGCGAGCGAGAAGTCTCCACCTAATGCAGGTACCACGATTGTCAAATCATTCTCAAGACTACCATTAATTGGCAGAACCATCTGATTTTCAACCCAACTGGATTCCCAACCACCCTCAATAACTGCAGTTACGTTCAGGAATTCTTGCAGGTTTCCTTTGTTGGTGAATTCTACATCTATTGTTTGGTTGACACCTGGCGTCACGGAGATCAAATCTTGCACATCAATTTCCAAGTGGTGGTCCGCAGACATATTTGCAACAATGCTTGCTGACAAATTCATTCCGCCTACCGCTTCGACCCATAGGGTGGTCATGTGTAATTCATCAGCGCTTGCTTCTAGGTCTGGAGTCAGTCTAATCTTGACCGAATCCAAATATCCCGGAGCAACAATCACTTCTGTTGGAGATTCTAGGGAAAAGTCAACGTCGTTAGCTTGGGAATTATCTAGCCAGACTAGGAATGTTGTAGCGACGTTTCCTGTGTTGTTGATGTAGACACGAGTTAGCGGGTTTTCATACGGGGACAATTCCACTGTATGATTGGTAGGTTGAAGTTCAAAATTAATCGATTCTTCAACTCTAATCAGTAGCGTGTTTAGTGAAAGAATCTCTCCTGTGTCTCTGTCTTCCACCCTAATGGTAAGTGGTTGTAGTGTATCTGCAGGAGCCTGTGGATCCGTAGTAACTTTGAGTGTAACGTTGGAAATGTGTGCATTTCCTGTGATAGGATGGTCTGCCATTGAAGGAGACAAATTAGCGACAATTGATGGATTGTTTTGGTCAGAAGTTTCGATACTTGCAGACCAAAGATCAGGAAGGTTATCTTCGATCACTAGCCTGTAAGATGAAAGGTCGTTTCCTGAGTTTGCCAACTTGATTGTGAAATTAGTTAGATTGCCTACGTCTGCATCTAGAGGCCCTTCAGTGATGATTTCTCCATCGATAACACTTGGAACTACAATAGTGATGTTTCTCGTGACGCTACTAGCCAGTACACCGTTTGCTTGCTGACTTGCCGTCAAGATTGGAGTTGCTGTAACTGGAACAACTAGCTCTCCAGCGAGCGGAAGTTCATCTCCCGGCCCATCTATTGCAAGCCAAGATTGGAAAATTTCTCCGACTTCTAGACCAGATACGGAATTAGGCGTCACATTGGTAATCCATCTTGCAGCCTCGTTGTTGCCTCCAGTATTTACCGGTTTGAACAGAGCGGTAGAGGTAGTGATATTGGCGTCCACGCCCCCAGTTACTGTACCTCCAAGGTTGTGTCTCACTTCGACAGAAAGAGATAGAATTCGATCTATTCCGCCAGTTCCGTTTGCTTCAATAATGTCCTGTTGAGTTAGAATAATTTGGTCAGTCTCTGGGCCCGGGTCAACTGCGATAACGGCTCTAATCACAAGTTGTGTAGAGTTGATTGCAGGAATACCACCATCCACTGGAGTTGCCGATAGCCAAGCATACAGGCTATCACCGGCTGCGTTTCTCTCTCCCGGGTCAAGCGGGGAAGAGATAGGAGCAGGTGTGACTTGGACAGAAACTGAAACATTCGCTCCAACCGGAATCACATCGGTTCTGGTTGCGGATGCTTGTACCTGCCAATTGTCAGCTGCAGCAGATAAGCCAGCCGTAATATCAAATGCAGCAGGTACGTTTCCGCTATTTGTTATTGTGAATAGAAGGGAAGAAGTCTGTGCGGGCGTGACAGTGACTGGCCCGCTAGGACCTACCACTTCCGCTTGGTATTGGTCGCCAACCATGACATGAGCTACGCTTCGTGCAGTGTATGGGGACGCAGAATTACTTGTCAAATTCAGGTAGACATTCTCTAGAGTAGGCTTTACTGCGTTAGCAGGCACCGTCACTGGCACTACTATTGATGTAGATTCACCAGCATTTATGCTGATGACGTTTCCATTCTGACCGTTATCATGCCACCCCAGGTCTGAGCCCAATTCAATTGTCAAGGTATCCGTGTTTCCAATATTAGATACGATCCAAGTAAGCGTGGTAGTAGCACCCGGTTCAATTGCTCTATCTCCCGGAGTAGACAAGTCTACAATGAAATCTGAGAATGTAACAACGATTACATCTGCAACGATCATGTTTGTCCACATAGTTCCATTGAAGTAAACCTTAGATGCCATCGTCCAAGAACCCATCATAGAGGTCGAATCAAATGAGACCGAGAGTGGCGAGCCGCTAGATGGATACAGCAAACTTCCTGGTGCTAAGATTTGAGTGTTTGACCAATAGGAAACTTGGTTACTTGGATTTGAATTGTCGGTGAAGTTCAATTCGTAAACAGCTGACAGATCCATTACTCCGTCATTCCTGACAGTAGCCGTGTAAGAATGTACAGAGTGGTTCAGTCTCAAGTCAGTAAATCCTGGTGTTGGCCCCGGTACGTTGTGTCCCAGAACTGTTCCTTCGTGATACATGGTCACATCGAAGTTAATTGGACGTTCATTGTTCGAAGTATCTGTGTCAGCCACAGAAACAACCCTCGCATAGAGAGTCTGTCCGTCGCCAGAAGATGCTGTCCAGTTAATCAAGACCGGATTCGAAGAGGATGCGCCTCCGATGGTCCCTAAATCGATTGAGGTCACAGGAGTCTCGCCAGATGATGCTGAGGCACGGTGAACAATGTTCAGTATCGCTGAACCTGCACCTGCGCCGTTATTGGTGACTACAACTCGGAGGATGTGATCACCAGGTGCGAGTTTGATTTGCCCTGCGTCGTCAATTGAGCCTCCTGAAGAGAAAGTCATCACTGAGACATTGAAATCCGGGGAGTTCCTTCCTGACGTTGCATCCGCAGGAATGATTGGAACTACAACCTGTACAAAGAGGAGAAGAAGCATTGAGAATGCAACCTTACGATTAGACATCTGTCATACCTCCTCTAAATGCATGAATCTGAACAGATTTTCCTTGGCGGGTCCAAACAGCCAGCAATTGCTCCATGAGTTGATTGTGAACTTGGTCGCCAATGCCTAACCTCCTACGCTCTTCCCAGAGCAGGAGTTGTTCTGCCTGAGTTAAGACGCCGTCCTTGAGATAAAGTTCGAGTGTTCGCCTGTACGAGTCACGGTCTGAAACTGCGTAGACAATCTCATCCCCTGGCAAAGTGTCAGCTCTGTCCTGCAGGATGTTCCCTAAATTCAGTGCCTCTTCGTACGAGAGATTTCTCCTGTCGAGGTCGCTTTGGATATTGGAAGCGATTTCCTGTAAAGCATATCGGGTGGTAGCCTTGTGGATTTGTCGCATGAACTTGCGACATCTCCTTGACATACGTCCGGCTGCCATGGCTGTGTGTTAGAACCGGGCGGATTATAAGACAATCGCTCGCAGTACCTGATTTGATGCGTCATGAATGCAATATTATTCAGTCTGCATAAAAGGACTATAGAGTTGCAAGATATTGAAAAAACAGCCAATGAAAGCCTTGATTTGCTATCACTTTCTGGGGGAGCCATGGCAGAAGCAATAACACTCGAAACCGGAGACAAATCACCGCTATTTGACGCACTAGATTCAAAGGGAGAAAGGCATAACCTAACAGATTTGATTTCATCTGGAAACAAGGTCATCCTGTACTTCTATCCAAGAGATTCCACACCAGGTTGCACGGTTCAAGCATGTGACTTCAGAGATGACATGGCCAGATTGGCCTCGCTTGGATACAAGGTCTATGGCGTATCCAAAGATTCAGTAAAGAGCCACGAGAATTTCATCGACAAGCAGGAGTTGAATTTCCCATTGCTAATGGATGAAGATGGAGCGATTCACGAAGCATTCGGTACATGGAGAATGAAGAAGAATTACGGCAAGGAATACATGGGTTGTGCAAGATCAACTTTCGTAATTGGCGAAGACGGTAATCTGATTTTCGCTCGCTACAATGTAAAAGCAAAGGGCCATGTCTCTATGCTAATGCGAGAGTTGGGAATAGATGAGTGATCTCAACGGCCAAAAGGTCGGATTGCCAAATGGCGCAACTGCTTGGCAACCTTGCATGATTGCAAGCGATTCTATTGGCTCAGGCACTAACATTGGCGCATTATCTCACATCGGCAGGAACGTTACCATAGGAGCAAGATGCAAAATCCAAGGGTCAGTCTACATTGCAGATGAGTGTGTAATCGGTGATGAAGTATTCATTGGGCCAAATGCAACACTCACAAACGATCGCCATCCGCCATCAGGAGGCAATTGGTCCCCGGTTGTGGTTGAAGACAAAGTGGTAATAGGAGCTAACTCTACAGTAGTTGCAGGAGTTAGGCTAAACACAGGTTGTGTAATTGCAGCAGGTTCTGTCGTAACAAAGGATGTGCCAAGTGGGGAAGTGTGGGCAGGGAACCCTGCAAAATTTCTAATGACCTTAGAGCAGTACAAATCAAGGAGGGAATCAAGTGAGTAAAAAATCTGTATGCGATTTCCTAAGAAGATGCATTGAATATGCAGACGCTTCGATGAAAAGAAAGGAAGAAAGGGGCGACGATTCCAATATAATCGATGAATGGAAAGCATATCGCAACTATACTCAATACGCACTCGAAGAAATTGAAAAGGGTGATTTAGACCACTGGTTTGAGCGAAAATTCTCCACAGCAGAAATGGAGGTTGAAATGGATGAACTCGACCACATCACCCGTGCAAAGTGGCTGACTGCTACTGCATCTCCGAGACCACTTGCCATGGTATCTACCAGAAATCAAGAACGAGAAAATATTGCTCCGATGACTAGTATTTCAGTTGTTTCGAATACTCCACCACTCATCGTAATGTCGCTATCACAAAACAGAGAAGGTAGGCAGAGAGACACCTACCTCAACCTCATTGAAACCAAGGAATGTGAATTGCAATTCCTTGCTCCCACTAGGAAAGCTGCAGAAGAAGTCGACCTTGCGAGTAAGCCCGTAGAAGGTAGTGAATGGGAACTGCTTGAAAGCGATGGACCGATTCATCCACTAGCAGTAGTGGTAATGAAGTGCAGATTAGTTGAAGATAATCCTCTACCGGAAGGTGCTGTTGCTAGGCTACTCACATTGAGAGTTGAAAGTATGATTGTCCCCTCATACCTACCGCCTGAAGAAGGGCTATCCTTGCTATGCCAGCATGGAATGGATATGTTGACTCCTAGCCCAATTGACTGGTCCCATACTGCTACTCATCACAGAAGTTGAGACAAACCGTCATCAAGGCCTGTCTTAGCAGCCCAGTCGATTTCTTTGTTCATCGACAAGTCCGGCAATCTTCTCTTGCTATCTCCATGATTTGATTCACCGTGAATGATTTCAACGCCCCTGAGTTTTGCGATTTTTGTTGCCAAATCCAGCATGCTAATCTCATCGTTAGTACCGAGATTGAAGGCCTTTCCAGATAGATTAACTCCATCATTTACCCTCAGTAAACCCTCAATAACATCATGAATCCAGGTGAGACTTCTTGTCTGCAGTCCATCACCGTGGACCACTATCGGATTGGATTCCATCATCATGGAAACAACTTGTCCATTGTCATCTCCACGAAGCCTAGGGCCGTATACATTGCATGGGCGCACTATTCTAACATCCAATCCTTTCCTAAATTCGAATTGACACAATAACTCACCAATGTGTTTTGACGCACCATAGGAATGGCGCTGGTGCAAATGTGCAGGCGTGAATATGCTTGTTGAATCGTTTCGCAGCGGCATGTTTTCCTGCTCACCGAATGCCTCAGGAGATGAGTAAAAAATGAGAGTTGAGTTATGCTCCTTTGCTGCCTTCAATGACATCCTAGTGCCGTTGACATTGACATCTACTACCAGGTCCGCCTCTTTGTGGAATCTGCGTGTACCGTTAATTGCGGCCAAGTGATGAATAACCTCTGGATCAAATCCATCACACGCTTTCTCCCAATCTGAAAATAAGCGTACATCGCCTTGAACGAATCTTGCCCCTTGATTGATTTGCGATTTATCTCCCCTCGATAAATCATCTAAGACAACCACCTCATCTCCACGCTTCACCAAAGCATCCACTAAATGCGAACCGAGGAAACCTGCTCCCCCTGTTACGAGAATTCGCATTTACTCACCTACGCGCTCCATTACCTGGAGTGTCACCTTGTCACCAACTTTACTGACTCTGATTTTGTCACCATGGTTGACAGCCTGACAAGGGTCTTCATCAAATCCATGAGAATAAGGCATGTCAAGAAGGCTGCACGCAGGCAAGGTCAAGGAACATACATCACGATTGACAATAGCTTTCGGACCCTTGCCGGTGTAGATTAGACCCATCAGTACGTAAGGCGCAACCGTAGAGCCTGAACCCTTTGGATAAATCAGAATCTTGTCTTCAATAGCCTGACCGTCGAGAGGGTGTCCAACTTCCTCAATCACACCACTGTCTCTGTTAACATATCCAAGGTATGTGATTGGCACATCTGTAACCATCGCTATTCCTTCAACTTCCCAATCCCCTTGCGAGTTAAGACCACCACCAGAGAGTGAACACTCTCCTGATTGATGCGTCTTGGCAGAAGCATGCTGAGGCTGAGCCTTAGGCTGCAATTGTGTAACTTTACCCTCACTCAAACTTGGATTGAAGGCGTGCGCCACACAATCCTGAATCGTTCCAACAGAGGTTGGCATCTTGTTTAGACCACTTGTAAGATAGTGCTCTGCTTTGAGTGAGTTTGTCATCAAATGGTTGTAGTGGTTGCGATTATAGGGAGTAACTTCTGGACAAGTATCTTGCAAAATTACGGCTCCCGCCTCTTCTAGAACACCAATGGAACCATCTGCCTCTGCGAGTTCGTAATTGTGCCTCGAGGTGAAAACCCACAATCGCTCATTGGGGATTAATTTCCCCATTTCACTGTGTGAGCGTACTGCAGCAGCCGTTATTCGAATCTCTTCGAGGCTGGCTTGGGGGCAACCGATTACAATGAGGTCAACTTGTCCTTTTGGCGCAAGTTCATCGTATCGTGTGGACAAATCAAGCTCTGTGAACACGAGTGATTGTTCAGAACCTGTCAAATCAGGGCATTCAGTGTGGCCTTCCGCCCACAGCATTGCACAACCATAATTCGCAGCTGCGGCAGTCAATGCTTTCTTCGATGCGAAACTGATGTAGGAAGGAAGTCCTCGAATCATCGGCATAGGCCCGAATGGAACATTCCACCCAGGCCTTACTTGCTTGCCGATCCAATCTCCAAGGATTGACCAATCCGCTAATGATGTCAATTCACACTCAATATCTACAACGATGTTTGGAACTCGATTTTCTTCCAAGTGCAGACCCCATTTAGGAGCATATCCCGTCAATGCAGTAGCCAAGGCAGATAATCCTGATTCACGATTTGTGACTAAATCTGTCCATGAATTTGAGAACGCTACAGCATTAGACTCAGCCCAAGAAGCAATCCCAGATTCTCCTTCGACCCCCCTATCATATGGGGTACAGGAGAGGGTTGACTCGATTCCTAATTTCTCGTAAGCTGTGATGATTTCGAATTGTTGTTCTAGGAAATCTGGATAATCAATATCCATCTCTTCCATCTTCCTCTTGTCACAACCTGCTGAGTTCAAAGTCGTGGGAATTGCAACTGAACCCTCGCCTGCTAAATCAGCGAGAAATCTTCGTAATCCGTGACCTCCAGTGATTACTGAAACACCTGAAACGTGACTATGGTCTACCTCAATGAAACCTTGTGCACCAGCAGTTCTGGCCAAATCTATCACCAACCTAGCGGCTTTCTGTCTGGTGAGACCTTCTGCGCCCGAAAGCATCGATGCGAGCCTTTCGGGTAACTCCATGAATAGACGCTGGAGAAACACTCACATGAACACTTTGTAGGGAATAGGCTCTAATCCAAGGAAGTCTGTGACACGCCTATGAAGGGTGAAAAGGGCAAGCGTAGACAAAAAATAATGAAATTTTTAGCGATATCTTCGATTATTACATCACTGGTTTTGAGCAGTATTGCATTGCATAACTCAACCGATTTGGACGAATTAAAGTCCGGTGATGATGGTGAGACTTCGCTGTCGAGAATCGGTGACCTGTATGGCACTAATGGCTGTGAAAATGGAGGATTTAGTATCCAAATAGGTGTCGACGACGACCGCAATGGAGTCCTTGATGATGCTGAAGTTAGCGAGATTCGAAATGTATGTCACGGCGCTCAAGGGCCTCCTGGCCCAATGGGCAATAGAGGATATTGGGGTCACAATGGAACTGATGGATTAAATGGAAGTGACGGAGTGATTGGCACATCTGCATTCATCGATTCATTTGTGGGACAACATGGGCCATGTCCACATGCAGCCATTATTGAGATGGGAAATAATTCGACTTCAGGAGTGGTCGATTCAAGTATCAAAATCTGTTTTGAGGATTTGGTCAATGGACGAGTAACTGATATCAATCCTAATTCTGGTAATTCATTCTCGACCGCATGTAG
>CEUM01137644.1_pt1 | contig 19311 bp, 14 predicted proteins | sample 356421 | NCBI WGS metagenome assembly CEUM01 (sample SAMEA2622716, study PRJEB7988) | marine metagenome | biome: marine biome (ENVO:00000447); feature: surface water layer (ENVO:00002042); material: "saline water (ENVO:00002010), including plankton (ENVO:xxxxxxxx)" | depth 5 m | reverse complement strand
TTTTTTTTAATTGACAGGAATATTAGAAGATATAGTCCTCTAAATTTCCAGATTCATCGACTATGACCTTAGTAATGCCTTCGTATCCAGTTTCTTGGTTTTTTGATAATAACAACAGATGTATTGCCCTATTGTGAATTCCAGGCTTAAACTCCGATAATCTATGATCCACACCGATTAGGAATCCATCCAATTCTGCGAACATCCATGCTTGGGTTGCTTTTTCTAAATCCTCTTGTCTTATCAAAAGCCACCTTGCTCCTTTCATATGCTCTCTTAGGCTGGATTTGTCTACCACCTCATGAAACCATACTACTCGCATAATCTAAGCTCCTATCTTGTATCGTAAAAGGGCAATCACTCCGCCCATTCCGAGTAATTGTTTGCCATCATCATGTTCTGAAGAACATTGTACTAAATCTCCTCCAATGTCATCTAATTTTTTTACCCAATCCGATAAACGCATTTCTCCAATTTTATCCTCACTTCTTAGCAAGTCTGCATTGATCAGTAAGGTTTCTATTGCACCTTCATTCATCGCTTTCTCAAGCATTTCACTTCCATAGGCTACTTTCCCATCTGTGGCAAGACTCGACCATGCTTTCTGTAATAATTCAGTCTCCTTGATTATTGAATAATTTTCGAGTATTTGCCCTGCTAACCCTTCCCGAAGAACTTCATTAGCAGATCCTCTTCCACCCATAGAGGTAGGAATTAACTTTGCAATGTTCATGCCAAAATTCTCTGTTAATTCTGACTTCAATTTTTCTTTAGCATGACCTGGGCCTGCAAGAATTATCACAACGCTTTTTCCAATTGAATCATTTACCTCAGATGCTACTTGCTTTCTAAAGGAGTCCGCAACGGCTGAAGAGGATTTGATATCACCTCTTTTTCCTCCACCACGCATAGTCCACATGCCTTTTTCGATGAGTCCTCTGGGGGTGATTCCGAAGTGAATGATTTCGTCACTTTCTACAACCAATAACGCAATTTCTTCTCTTCCTGATGCGGTTACAGATTCCTTGAGTAAATCTTCATCTATTTTTGAGAAACCATTCTGTCTTGTTATGGATATTTCATCTCTAACTTTGATTATGTGAGTGTGATGAGAACCAATGTCAAATTTTGCCTCAGTAATGATGCCATGAATTCGCAAATTATCACTGAAGTCAACATATTCTGAGTTTTCAACGTCTAAGCGAATGTACATTTTTTTCCTTTCCGCAGATTTTGACCTTCCTCCACCGGTATCTGCGGTTGTTGGATCTCTACGCTCACCGAGCATTCCAATGTTCATGCCTTTTGATGCAATCCTTGCTAGGACCCAAAGGTCATCCTCAGTCTCCAGACGGATTTTTTTCTCATTAAACCCATCTTGAATGATTTTCATTTACTCACCAATCAACCAAACACGCCGAGGAGATTTCCATCCTCATCAATGTCCATATCATCCGCTGCAGGTACCTTTGGCAGCCCCGGCATTGTCATCATATTTCCAAGAATTGCTACAATAAATCCTGCTCCAGCATTAAGCCTGAATTCCTTTACAGGTAGAGTAAATCCAGTAGGTGCTCCTAATTTACCGGCATCATGGCTGAATGAATACTGGGTTTTAGCCATACAGATTGGGAGATGGGAGTATCCCCAGGATTCAATTTGGGCTATTTGTTTCTTTGCTTTTGCCTCTAGATCCAGACCGTCAGCCTTGTACATCCTTGTTGCAATTGCTTCAGCTTTTTCTACAAAATGAGTATCTTTGTTGAATAGAGGTGTAAATGGTCTTCCATTGGCTATGTGGTCTTGAACAGCGGAAACAACTGCTTTGGCTAGGTCAGTTCCCCCATTACCACCTTTTGCATGAACTTCAGTTAGACATACACTTGATGCACCTGATGCTAGGGCTAATTCTCTCAGCGCATCCAATTCAGCATCTGTATCTGATGCAAATCTGTTGATTGAAACAACTACTGGGACTCCAAAACCGCTCATGTTTCTGATGTGTCTGTCAAGATTGCTTGCAGCTCCTGCTCTCAATGCTTCAACATTTTCGGTTTCTAATTCCTCTTTTGTCGGCCTATATCCACCCTTTTCACCAAATGCTCCGCCGTGAAGTTTCATACTTCGCACAGTGACGTTCATTACCACACAATCAGGAGCTTTGCCAGACTGTGCTGCTTTGATGTGCATGAATTTCTCAGCACCCATGTCAGAACCAAAGCCTGCTTCTGTGATTACGTAATCCGCTACTCCAAGAGCGAACCTATCGCCAACAATACTAGAATTCCCGTGGGCAATATTTGCGAATGGACCGCCGTGAATGAATGCTGGATCACCTTCCAAGGTTTGCACTAGATTCGGAAGTAGAGCTTGTCTCAAAAGCAAAGCCATAGAACCTGCAGCTCCAATGTCCTCTGCTTTCACAGGTTTTCCATCGAGGCTTTGAGCGATTACTATTTCACCGAGCCTTCTTCTCAAATCGGCATAATCCGTCGCTAGTACAAGAATTGCCATTACTTCACTTGCAGCAGTTATGTCGAACCTATCTTCTCTTGGGACACCATTTGCAGGTCCTCCCAAGCCAACCACAACTTGCCTCAGTGTTCGGTCATTCAAATCAACCACTCTTGGCCAGAACACTCTTGTCGTATCTATCTTGCAATCATTTCCTTGCTTGATGTGGTTATCCATTAACGCACTCAGTAGATTATGTGCAGATGTAACTGCATGTAGGTCGCCGGTGAAATGCAAATTGATTTCTTCCATTGGTAAAACTTGAGACATTCCTCCTCCTGCTGCTCCACCTTTGATTCCAAATACAGGTCCCATAGATGGTTCTCGAATCACGCAAGTAGCGGATTCTCCAATTCTATTCATCGCCTGAGTTAGTCCGATTGTGGTTACTGTTTTTCCTTCTCCAAATGGTGTGGGGTTGACACTGGTTACGAGAACAAGGTTGCCTTGTGACTTACCAAAACTTTCCTTTAGTGAAGGCCAAGTTATCTTAGCCATATGCTTTCCAATAGGATAAAGTGAGTCTGCTGGAATCCCAAGTTTCCATGCTATTGCTTCAATCGGCTCGAGGGTTGCTTGGTTTGCTATCTCTAAATCTGATGCCATTGATTCGTTACAATTACCTAAAGCCTATCAACCATACTGTTGCTATTCACCGGCCCAAGAGCCAATGAAGCCGCTAAGTGACAAATCACTCTTGCTTCAAGTCGCCAAGATATTCAGGCAGTTCAACGCCAGCCATGTTTGCAACGTCATGGATTGGAGGTAGTGATTTTACAAGACTGGAAACGAAGTTTGCAGTGCTTGATCCATCTGTTGAACCATTTCCTGAATCCCATACGGTAATCTTGTCGATTTGTAGGTTGGAAATTGCTTCGACTTGCTTTGCTACGATTGCTTCGATCTTCTCGACCATTAGCAGTGTAGCGGCTGCCTTTGCATCTCCGCCAGCGCTCTGAACAAGTGACTTGTAACCAGCAGCCTTTGCTTCCAAGACTGCCTTTTGTCCTTCCGCTTCAGCGTTGTATCTTGCGAGGGTTGCAGCTGCTTCACCATCTGCGATTCTGCGCTGTCTTTCTGCTTCAGCATCTGCAGCAATTTCGATTTGTGCTTTTGTGATTTCTTCCCTTGCAATTTCTTCTGCTTTGAGTCTTTGAGATTCCACTTCATATTGTGCCTTCTCGATTTCTACTTGCGCTTGTCTACGGGCAACTTCAGATCTTCTCTTTGCCTCTGCTTCTTTCTCTGCTAGTTCAGCATTGTAATCAGCAATGTTTGCTCTGGAAACGTTCTCACCTTGTACAGCCAGAGCTTCTTGTTCTTGAACGTAAACACGCTTGTCCGATTCTGCTTGCTTTTGACCCTTAGCGGATGCAGCAACGTTTCTTGCAACTTCGATATCTTTCTCTCTCTGTGCGGCTGCGACACCAATTGCACCAGACCTGTCGTGGTTTGCAACATCGATTGCAGCTTGGTTGTTTGCTTTTGCAGCAGCCTCTCTTCCGATGTTCTCGATGTAGTTGGATTCGTCAGTAATGTCTGTTACGTTAACGTTGACAAGGTACAGACCAATCTTGTGAAGTTCGTTGTCTACGTTTAGACTAACTCTTGACAAGAACGCTTCACGGTCTTGGTTGATCTGTTCGATTGTTAGTGTTGCGACTGTGAGCCTTAGTTGACCAAAGATGATTTCACTAGCCATTGACTCAATTTGATTTCTTGGTTGTCCAAGAAGCCTTTCAGCTGCATTTTGTGTGATGGATGGGTCTTTGCTTATTGCGATTGTAAAAGTAGATGGCACGTTAATTCTGATGTTTTGGAGAGACAATGCGTGCTTCAAATCAATTGAGATTGTCATCGGAGTCAAGTCAAGGTACTGGTATTCTTGCACCAAAGGAAGGACTAACTTACCACCACCGTGAATAGTTAATGCAGTTTTTCCGCCTAAGTATGAACCAGAAATTACTAAAATTTGGTCTGCTGGTGCGATTTTATATCTTGTAGCGTAAAGCATGACGGTCAAACCGATCAAACCAAAGAATCCAACGAAGATAAGAGAAACTACTGCTGCCATCAACATTACCACTCAGTGGGTCCTTAAGTAGTTATAGCCGTTAGTAGAATCGCTATTCTTCCTGTTTAATGCTAACATGTTTCTTGTTAACAGGTGTTACAATCATAATCTGACCAAGATGATCCACGACTTCAATAAAAGTACCTGTCTTGATTGAAGTCCCATCTTTTGATACTGCCGGAGCGGTTCTTAACGCATCTTGATATGTGACTTGTACTTGTCCCTGCCCATCTTCCGGTATTGATAAGTAAACTGTACCCTTTGCTCCAATAGAGTTTGCATAATCTACAGTTCCATCATCTTCCATTGATTTGAACAGCTTGAAAATTTGGCCCATTACATACATAGATGCAAGCCCAGCAACTGTACCTGCTCCTACTGCCATAAGGGAAGAAGCATCTGATTGGGAGACACCCAAACCGACTAATCCGAACATCATTATGAAGGAAATAATTCCTTGCAGTGTTATCATCTCAAAGACGAAGGCTGAATCCATGTTAATATCAACATCAAAGATTCCTTCAACAGCGCCATCTACAACCCCTCCTATCATGAATAGCAAAAAGTAGATGATGAATAGCAACCCACCGACTAAAGCCATTGATGCAAAAAGGATATCGATTCCGGATATTGTATCGAAACCGAGAAATTCAAAAATTCCGCTTAGTGTCAAATCCATTGTTATCAATCCTTGAATCTTTGATAGATTATTCAACCTTCCGATTGTTTCCTTCTCTGTATTGCCTTTAGTACTAAATAACGCTCTAGACCAAGTACAGGTCCAATCATTAATCCAGTGATAATTGCAACAGCAATCTCATTTAGGCCGGTGGAGTACAAACCTACTGCAATTGATATCAGTAAGATTAGAATTAGTCCTCTTCTGAAGAATAAATAGTAAGGAGAAAAACTCTCGAAAAGTCGAATGTTGTCAACAAATTGACGAGCAGGGTCAGTCATTTGTGATCAATCCAAATCACTCGTTCAGTCCCAGAAGTTGTCACTCCAGTCGGTCAAAACACCGACACCGATTGACTCGTTTGCAAATACAATAAATCCGATTATAGCCACAACCATCCAGACAGGAATGTTAGACGAGGATACATCCATTTTTCCAGGGTTAAGTTCCCTGTATTTTGCTCTGTAGTCTGTGACATATTGCCTGTTTTCCATTTTTTTACCGGAAGCATTTTTCTTCACACTGTAATACATGTAGATCATTATTGCAACAATTCCACCGTACATTGGTCCGAATAGTTCGGTGGCTTCCAGTGCTGCGGTAAGTTCCCCTAGTAGAGCGGCTGAAAAGTAAAGTGTAAGTACAGAACTCATCAATCCGAATAGCCCACCTTTCTTATTTGAGGTTCGGTCAGATTTGCCAATAGAGTTGACAACTTGTGCAGATTGTTGGATTTGCTGCCACTGATTCTGTGCTTGCATCATGTAAAATCATGATTAGGTGATTTATCAATGCTTCGCAGTTTTCGATAATTTTGCTAAATTACAAAACAAATCATCGTTTAGCACACACATGGTCGGCAAGAGTTACATTATTGCTGGCAGCCCAATTTTTCATTCATACTCTCCACATTTGTTTAGACTTATTCACTCGTTTAACAACCAAAGATTTGAGTCAACTATCAGCGAAAATGATTATTTTTTCCTTGAAACACAAAAATTGAATGCTAACTCATTTGAAAAATCAGATGATATGGATAGATTTTCCCAGGATTTAACCTGGCATGATTTCAACCTAAATGACAAATTTGGGATTGATTATTTTGCAGAATTCAGAAAAAACTTGGATGAGGAAATCCTTTCTTATGTGAACCTAACAAGTCCTCTCAAACATACAACTTCTTCGTTAAAATTCGAGAATCTTGATGATTCTCTATCCTACGAATCCGTTAACTGTTTAGCAATTTGTGAGAATAATACCTACTCCATAAGTACAGACGGATTAGCTGTTGTTTGGTTGGCATTGCTTGCAGGTTTAGAAATTGAAAAGTCTGTGTTGTCAATTGTTGGAGGCGGTGGAACAGCACGCTCCGCTGCGAATGCGTGGATTAGTTTTGGAGGCAAAGTCAACCAGATTTCTGGAAATCGAAGAATTTCTATTCCGGAAGAAAGTAAAACAGATGAACCTTCAGACTTTATGTTGCTTATTGATTCTTGTGAGGATTTTTCATCCTTGAAATCAGATGCAGTAATTCTTCAAGCGAAATACAATTCTACCCAAGAGGTTCCAAATCACCTAACAAATTTGGGGGGTACGCATTTATTGGTAGCTCAACATTTGTTGTGTTGGTACCTGTTGTGGAACGATAATCCAAATTTCAAGATTCCAACCTTCTCAGACCTCTTGGCAAATCTAGAGGAATTCATAAGCGATAAAAATTGAATCAAAATTAGTGAAATTTCAATACACAAAGAAGACCAGTATGAATCAATGGGAGCAGTTTTGAACTCACATTGTGGCAAAAAATCATCTTTGCTACTATGTTTGTTGATTCTATTTTCAACGGGTGCCTATGCGGTTCCCAACGAAGATACAAACTTCCTTGCAGTTCATCAGGGAACTGATTTTCCTGTTGGATGGATCGATGTAAACTCGGATGTTGACTACAGACTCTATTATCCTGGTCTTGAAAGCGGAGAAAATGCTAACGCTGCTGGAAACGGACCTTTCCCGTGGATGATTTTCATAGCCGGTGAATACACTGGAACAGGGAATTACGAGGACATTTCAACTTCCATCGTAAGTAGGGGATATATCGTAATGGTGATTGAATTAAACGATGACCCTGAAGATGAAATAGCAGTTGGAAAAGATATACAGGATGCGATTGAGGAAATCTCAATTCAGAATAATGTCGACCCAGAACAAATTGGAATTTATTCACAAATTGATGAAAATCATTGGGTAATTTCTGGTCATGGCTTGGGCTCACACTCTGCTTTGGAGGTGTACGGGCATTGGAGTGATATTGCTCAGACTCTGGAATTAGATACATCCCAACAACCTCCACGTGGCGTATTTGGTTTGGGACATGTCGATGGTGAATACATCCTGGAAGGGGGAGTAGTGCCATCATTCCAAAACCTAAGTCCACCAACTCCAGCAATTGGTCTGTTTATCACCGGAACAGCTGACGGAATTGCTGATGTTCAGACAGAAATTCTACCTTTAGTAAATTCAAACCCACCCCTTGGAATGCATCTCATGTCTGTGGTCGGGGCAAATCATCGTCAGTACGCTGAATGGCCACTCTTACAGGGTGCACAAGGCGATAACGCAGCTACCATGACAAAGGAGGAGCAAATCAACCACGCCTCTGAGCACATAATTCCATTCTTAGATTTAGTTTCTAAAGGAGACCATGACAGTTTCAGGGATGCGTTCAATAGGGAAGTGGATTCGTACAGCGTTTCTGATTCTGATGCATATACGGATGAAAATCTGAACAAATCTAAATTCATAAATGGTGAATTATTTCAACCATCAGATGTGTTGAGTTTCGGACCACAGTCCGACATTGTAATGCAGGTAAACTGGTCGATGAGGGATAACTCAACAGCATCATCGATAAACCAGAACTTGATTAATATCTCATGTTGGCTTTACTCAAATTATGAAATTGTCACCGATATTGGATATGGTGAAATGACTCAAAATTCAACCACTTCTTGTACAATTCCAAGTTCTGGGACACCCCCAGGTTGGTATTCTGCAGTTATCGAAATAATGGTCGATGGTGCTCCGACCAGGTGGAAAATTGATGTTCAAAGAAGTGATGGGCCGATGTGGACTTACGAGCCGTATGATGACTTGCAAGTTCCGCAAGGTGGATGGGCTGAATTAGATGCATCCCAACTAGCAGTTGATCCAGACGGTCAAATAGTTCGGATAACAAGTGCACAGGTAAATGGTTCAATGTCTGATTTTTCAGTTGAGATTTTAGATTCTGGAACCAGAATGAGGGTTTATCATACGGCATCTGATACTGAAGATTTAGCGCAGAGAATCCTCAATATTTCACTCAAAGCAGATGGGCAATATGATGACAGAGCAAATATCAGCATGAATTTAACTTTAGTCGATGCAAATAACCAGTTAATTGTGCTAGGTCAGCCAAGCCAAATTAGAGTTGATGAAGATAGTGAAATGTTCACGTTTGATGTAAACACTATCGTATCAGATCCAGAAAATTTTGCCCTTGATATTCTTCTTGATGGCGAGTCTTCTGGACAGACCGAAATCCTAGCCTTTAGCATGAATGGAAGCGTGATAGAAATGACACCACTAGAAAACAAAAATGGTGTCGAAATATTCAATCTAAGCATATCTGATCAGTTCAATGACCCAGTTTTGTTTGAATTAGTCGTTACGATTTTACCAATTGGCGATCCTATTGTGATGAACTATTCTTCTCTTGATTTGGAATTCCAAGAGGATGGATCTACTACATTGGACGTAAGCACAATTGCTTATGACCCTGATGGAGGGAGTTTGATTTCAACTGCAACTGGTGCCTTCTCGCTATTCGAATATTCATTGGTAGATGATATCCTCACAATTATTGGAAAACCAGACCTCAATGGTAATGGAATTATCAATTTGTCATTTGCAAAACAAGAACAGCCACTCAATACACAACAAATACAAATCAACATATCAGTTACACCTGTAGATGACCAGGTTGGGATAAACATACTAGAGTTTACAAAAATTGGTCCGGGTGCATATCTTGTTAGATGGCTACAACAAGATTTAGACGGTGTAGGAGTGTATATTCCTGCAGTATACAAAAACGGAGAAGAAATAATTTCTATCATTGATACAAGTTGTAACGAGGTCCCTGCCGATTCTGCCACAAGAACATGTACTGATACTTTGAGTTTTGAGGAAACAGGCGTTCAAGAGGTTGTTTTCAATATAGATTATCCTGATACTGAACTTGGCGAGAACCGTTTTGAAATCCCGTTGAATTTCTCTCAAAATAGTGAGTCGAGCATCGAAGAAGAGACAGCAAGCAACACAAATATTACTGTCATATTGAGTCTAGTTGGTGTCGTTCTTCTAGGATTGGTAGTTGCTTTCTTCATCAACAAAAAAGATACTAATAATATTGCAAACCTATCCTCGCAGGAAGAAGAGGTTGTTGAGAAATCAACCACTGAATCTGGTGGTTCGGGATTACTGGCAAGGGCTAGAAATCAACAAGATTCTTGACTAAATCCACACGTCATTTTCTGCTGTTAATTCACTTTGTGAATCACCGGTGTTAACCACGCCGGTCGGCTCAATGAGCAATACATGACATTCATTTTCAGCTCTTGGTTTGTGCTCTACACCCATAGGAACGACAAACATCTCGCCTTCACTCAAATTAACCGTCCGATCTCTTAACTCAATTGCCATAGAGCCCTGAATAACAATGAATGCTTCATCAGTATCTGCATGTGAATGCCAGATGAAATCTCCTTGTAGTTTGACAAGTTTGAACTGATAATCGTTTAATTCAGAGACGACTTTAGGTGACCACAAATCATCGAATTTTGAAAACTTATCCGTGAAATTTACTTTCTCCATGTATCAAGGATACAAAATCCTGTTAATCACAGTATCCTCTTGAAATAACATCAAAGTGGAATGTTACCATGCTTTTTCGGAGGCGACCATTCTCTCTTGTTTCTGAGAATTGAAAGGGCACGAATCAATCTTATCCTTGATTCCTCGGGCTCTATTACATCATCCAGCCATCCATTTCGGGCAGCGACATAAGGGTCTCCAAATTTAGCCTTGTACTCATCGACTAATTTTAGTCTTACATTTTCTTTCTCTTCATCGGGTGCCGCAGCAATTTCTCTTCTGTGAATGATATTCACTGCCCCTTCTGCTCCCATGACAGCAAGTTCTGCGGTTGGCCAAGCAACATTGTAGTCACTTTGCAGGTGTTTGCAAGACATTGCTAGATATGCTCCGCCATATGCCTTCCTTGTAACTAGAGTTAACTTTGGAACTGTTGCTTCAGCATAAGCGAAGAGCAATTTTGCTCCGTGTCTGATGATTCCTCCCCATTCCTGTACAACACCGGGCAAGAAGCCGGGGACATCTTCAAATGTAACTAATGGAATGTTGAAAGCATCACATGTTCTGATGAAGCGTGCTGCTTTTATCGAAGCGTCAATATCAAGGCACCCTGCTAGTACCTTTGGTTGATTGGCTATTACTCCAATCGTAGATCCACCCATTCTAGCAAAACCAATTACGATATTCTCGGCATATTGTTCGAAAAGTTCAACGAAGTAGCCATCATCAACTACTTCTTCAATCACCTTTACCATATCGTATGGCTTGTTTGGATTGTCTGGGACAATTTCAGCAAGCTTCGGATTCAATCTATTCTCAGGATCAGCGGTTTCTTCTATTGGAGGTACCGCGTCGTTGTGGTCTGGAAGGAAGGATAACAATTCACTAGCAAGGAAGAATGCATCATCCTCGTCATCTGCAACCATGCAGGCGATTCCTGATCTAGATGCGTGTAAATTTGCCCCGCCTAGACCTGCAGCATCGACTTCTCCACTCATTACCTCTGGCGTTTCCAGAGGGCTTGAAAGGAAAAGTTGACCATGTTCTTCGCCTAGAATTGTAAAATCAGCAAGGCTTGCTGCCAAAGCACTGACACCAACAACCGGTCCCAAAACTAGACTAATCATCGGTAGCCTCCCAGACGCTTGTACGAATCTATCGAGTAACTCACCAGTTCCAGCAAGGGCATTGACTCCATCATGTGCTCTTTGTCCACCGCCATCCCATACGGCGACTACTGGGCATTTTGCTTTCTCAGCCATATCCATCAGTTTAGCGATTTTGAGTGCATGCATTTCACCCATTGAGCCTCCGTGGACACTAAAATCCTGAACGAAAGTGTATACTCTTCTTCCGTTGATTGTACCGTGACCAGCAACGACTCCATCCCCTTCAGTTTGATGAAGGAACATTCCATGATTGGTATTTCTGTGCTTAATGAAGGTATCAAGTTCTACAAAAGAGCCCTCATCAAGCATGTTGCGAATTCTATCTCTGGCAGTACCTCTGCCACTGGAGCGGATGGCTTCTTGTTTCTTCATTCCGCCGCCGAATTTAACTTTTTCACGGAGCGCTTGGAGGTTCTCAATGGAATCACTCATATTCCGCGCCATATTCTGTCCACCTCGATTCGGTTTTTGATTAAACCCCTTCAATTGTATAATCTTTGATTATTTTCTCCGCATAAATCCTTAGCAAGTGTTTCAGCGATGTCTTTTCCTTCACATAGTGCCCAGTGTACTTTTACTGCGATAGAATCAGGGCTTGTGGTGACTCCGTGTCCTAGCAGACCCATGTCTTGTTGTTTCCTTCCCTTAGCATAAACGTTCATATCAACAGGTCCATTAATGCACTGACTTGTGATTATAATTGGAATCTCTCTATTTGCACATCTGTAAAGAGCCCTCCATAATTCATCATTTTCGGGAGCATCTTTTTGTGGGTTATCTATTGGTAGATGACCTAATCCAGTGCCGTGAATAATTATTGCACTTGCACCTATTGATGCCATTGCTTCAATTTGTTCAGCGGTGAGCCAAGCATTAGCAGTTAGCTGGGGGATTTTGAAATGGTTTGAGTATTGAGTTGGACGTGTTTCAACTTCCCTCTGACTTGGTGAACAGTCAGAGTACCACTGTTGGACTTCATGTGAAATCTCGCTTGGTTTTACCTGCACTATGGCTATGTTTCTAGCATTGATTGCAGAAAATGCCTCTCTTTTTGTTGTATGCATCTTTCGAGCAGAGCATCCTGGAATGATTGCGATTTCACCATCTGACCCACTTTCGTGCATAGCAATAGTGACGGAGTCTCCTTTTTCTCCACAAACATCATCTCCATAAGCTGCCCAGTACACTGCTGCTAGAAGATTTTCAGTCGCATCAGTTGATCCTCTGTCCGATGAGCGTTGAGACCCTGTAACCACGACTCTTCCTGGTGTTTTTCCACCTTTTCCACAAAAGGCAAATGATAGTGCTGCGGCTGTAATGTGTAGCGTATCAGTGCCGTGTGTTACCACAACTCCATCTGCTCCTTGCGCAAACGCATCTCCGATTGCTGCAGACATCAAATTCCAGTGTTGTGGTCTGATGTCATCGGAAAACATGTTGCCAATCTTCTTTGCACTGATATTGGCGACATCGCTTAACCTTGGATTTGCATCAATCAAATCTTCTGGTTCAAATTTTGCTGTGACGGCTCCTGTTTTGTAGTCAACCTTGCTGGCGATTGTACCTCCTGTATGGATGATGGTGACATTTGGGAGTTCTGATTTAGGGGTAGTGGTTATTTTCTCTTGTGACTGAGATTTTGGGTTTGAAATGATTTCACATGAAATTATGTCATCATTCTGGATAGAAAGATTGTAACCATTTTGTAATTTAATTGTTGTGAATCCCTTTTTTGCAGAAGGATTTAGGATTCCTGTGACCTGTGATTCACCATTTTTTGAATTGTACTTCAATTCCACTTCCGAAAACAAGTCAGCCTTGATTTCCATACCCTGCCGAGGTTTGCTTGGCTCATCAACTTAGCCATGCCTTGAGGAAGAAATTGGAAGGTGCCGGGAGCGGGGCTTGAACCCGCGACCTTCGGATGTCTCAGACATCGACGGTTAGTTGCGTCTCATGAGCCCTTTCAGGCTGCCCTATGAGTCCGACGCGCCACCAACTACGCCACCCCGGCTGGTAATTCGCCGACTAACCTCCCCTCTTTGAAGCATCCGCTTGTTTACTAAGCCCAAGACCGAAAGGCTTGATGTGCTAGTCGTTCAGCCCGGAACAATGGTGGACTTCAAAACTGCTATGGCGGCTGCTGCCGCGGACAAGCAGAAAAGGCAGAAGAAGTCAGCTGATGAGAAGAAAAAACGCAGGACGGGGGCTAATCTTGGTATAGAACCCTTCGACCCAATTAAGCATGTTCACAAGGAGAGAGCAGAAACCGCTTCGATGTGGTTAGTTCTCGGTTTCGCAGCAACTGTTACGCTGATAATGAGGTATCTGTTAATGGATATGACGGACGCTGCAAATGCGAGGATACTTTGGTTACTCCCAATGTCGGCAGCCTTACTCCTTCCTCAAATTCATAGGGCAGTCATGCCACCAAAATATGTGGAACATTATACAGGCGGTACATGGTTTAAGGCATCATTTCTCCACGTATTCACGTTCTTAGCGCTTACCTTTGTTTTAGTAAATCCTCCTCTCGGGGACATTGTTGCTCCTCAAATTGCTTCTGATTGGACAGTTGTAATCGATGATGGCGAGAACTTGATTTATCCAGAAGAAGGATTGTCAGGAAAGGATGACTTAATTATCATAGAGATAACAGAAGGGAATAGTATCGGACATGATGCATGGTTATTATTTGGCTTAGCTGATAACGTGGATTCATTTGGTGCGGATGTAACTGTTGAAATTCAGAATAATGGTCCCTCAGAAATAATAGAGATGGACCAAAACTTCTGGGAAGATAACTACGATAGAATTGTTAGCGTTGATGAGAATAATACTCAAACATCACCTGAATTATTGCCTCATGGAGATCTTGACGCTCCAGTAGCAATCAACCTCTCAGACTTGAATGTTGGTAAACACAGTATCACTGTTACAATTGAGGAACAAGGCAATCCTTGGACAAATACACGCATCCTAGAGTGGGAAGTAAGAGTTGTCTTAGTTGAATTAGAATAGCATGTCGCTGTGCTTAACTAATATCTCTTTGATTATCAAATCAATTTTCTTAGTTTGGTAACTATAGAACTTAGTGTCCTCAATTTTTCTTCTTCTGATTGCTCTGATTAGAGGTGCGGCTGGGGTCCAGCAAAGTAGGTCAAATGTCTTCATACTCCTTGCGCATGGTTAAGGGGTACCATAGGTTGTCGGGGGGAGTAAAGTGAAAGTGAAAAAATGAATTATTCCACAAATGATACAATCTTGGCTGTTAAAGCGTCGAGTTGAATCTGCTCTCCCCCGCCTTCAACCAACCTGTAGTCGACTTCAGCCATTAATTCGGTTAAGCTCAATTTTGCTGATTCTGATAGGAAGTCAGCAGAATACAATTCTTTGTGCAGTTGATTGATAAAGTCCGTACCAGCCAAGCCAAATTTGTCAAGTAATTCTTGAAGTCTTCTTCTTGCAGGATGGAATCCATCTTGCTTGCATGCTAGCAGATATTGATGGAGTGCTTCTGGAGGGGCAGTAGCAGAAGTCTCGTAGACCAAATCTCGCGATATTTTCTTTTCCAGTGCTGCTGAAACTTGGAGCGCTGTAAGAGCTTTTCGTAAATCGCCATTCGCTATGTTCGCAAGAGCGTCTATCGCGTCCTCATCAATTTCTACTTCTTCTTGAGAGGCAACATTAGCAATCTGTTCTCTCACCTGTGCGAATGTCAATGGTCTGAATCTAAAAACGGCACACCTTGATTGAATTGGCTCGATTATTTTTGACGAATAATTGCAAGAAAGAATGAATCTGCATGTTTCAGCATATTGCTCCATTATCCTTCTTAGTGCACCTTGTGCATCTGATGTTAGAGCATCTGCTTCATCAAGGAATATCACTTTGAACTTAGCACCGCCAAAAGCCGCAGTTCTTGCAAATTGCTTAACTTTTGATCTGATGCTCTCTAATTTTCGTTCATCTGAGGCATTCATTTCCAGTAAATTTGATCTGTAATCTGCTCCGAATACGTCTTTTGTGAGAGCCATGGCAGCAGTGGTTTTTCCAGTTCCAGGAGGACCTGCAAAGAGAAGATGGGGGAAAGTTCGCTTTTCCGAATAGGTTCTGAGTCGGTCCACCACGCCCAATTGTCCTCTGATTTGGGTGACGGTTTGAGGTCGGTGTTTCTCAACCCAAAGTTCAGACATTGGTTTAACTAAAAGTCGAGCGTCTTTGAACATTCTCATCGATTAATAGGCTTGGAATTGAAACGGTTTTACATCAATGCATATAACCTACTAATACCTGTAAGGGACGAGCCCAATGAGCAACTTGAGTGTTTCCCGCCGTACTTTCCTTGTTTTGTTGATTGTAAGTACATTTATACTGGCTGATTTAAGCCTTGTAAATGTGATTTCAAATGAAGACCAAACTCTATCTGACGAACCAATTGTAAAATTTGCTACCAGCGTTGATTATCCTTCAAAAGATACCATGATTAATTCCTCTTCCCCAAATTCCAACTATGGCTTGGACACCGATAGCCCGCTCGGTGAAAATATTATGGGAGAATCAAGGCTATTATTCACTTTCCCGATGAATTTGAGCGGAACTAGTTCAATCAATTCAGCAACACTGAGTTTAACTTGCGGTACTACTGTTTTAGGGAGCCAAGATGCAATGATTTACTTTGCTGAATTATCTCGAAATTTCGATGAGGTGAACGCAACGTGGATGCTGCCAAACACGGCACAATCCTGGAATTTAATGGGTGCAAGCGGTCCTAGCGACCGTGGTGATTTTGAACCACCAGTACCAATTTCCATGAACTCAACAGTATCCTTGAATGTCACAAAAATAGCACAAGATTCTGCTAGAAATAACCAGTCCACCATGAGCGTCATCGTTACTTCAGTAGGAACCGAATATAGCTGTGCAATGTCTGAAAATGCTAACTCACAAAGTCGTCCGAGTTTGACCTTGGATTACTCTTCCACGCCAATGGGTGACGGAGGAAGTTTCGATGTTGATTTCGTAGATGACGGTGCTGCATTAACCGACGGTTCATTTTTGCTGAATGCGGATACAACTCCCACCCCTGCTTGGACGAACGGAACAGGTAGCAATATGGAAATCCAATTTTCACTTGATGATGATTGGCAAGATGATAACGACTTAGATTGGCATTTCTTGAGTTATACTTCAAATGCATTCTCTGGCACTGCTGCAACAGGTTCCATGACAGTCCCATCAAATCTCGAATTCACTAACGGCTCAGATGTTTATTACAGAATACGAAGCATTGATTCTACCAATGCAATTTCTGATTGGACAGAGGGATGGTTCACGCTACCTAATCACGACGTGATTCTAAATTCAGATGGAACAGCAACCCTGATTATCGACCACAATGACCTTGGTTTAGAAAATGATTTAATCTTGGATGCTCAAGTTGATGAGAGGAGCAGGAACTCAAAGTTTGGAACCAGTACGACCATGCAAGCAGCTTTGACTACGAGCAAAGAAGCACTAATTCACGTCAGGCTAAATTTAGATCAACTCGGTTTACATTCCAACTCGACAATCATAGATGCGAGTCTAAATCTCACAAGAGTTTCTTCGAGTGGAATACCTGAACTATCGATTCATGATATGACAACTGATGGGTTGTGGCTTGAAGAGGAGATTACATGGAATAGAGCACAAAACTCGCTTCTTTGGATTCCAGCGGGAAGAGATTTCATTGGAACAGCAACAGACACCATGGTAGGAAATCCAAGTGCGGGTGATTACTCATTTAGCATAACCGATTCAGTACAACAATGGGTCCGTGATGGCGCAGAAGGAGAAGCAGACTACGCTATCGTTGCAAGAGGAGAATTTGGCTCTTACGCAAGTTCAGGAACTGATTCTATGACCTACTATTCTTCAGAAGATTCTACTGACTCAAACAAGCCAGTGCTTTACATAAATTATGACTGGTCAAATACACCCGCAACGCCAGCACCTGAATTAATCGGTCCACTTGATGGGCTAGCGGTTTGGAATCAATCCGGACATAATTTCAGCGGAAATACCACACCTTCGATGACATGGAATGGAACTCTATCTTCTTCCTACGACATGGTATTCCAACTTGCTACAGATGAAGCATTTAGAGAAAGAGTCAACATTTTGGACACAAGAGTTGACAACAACTTCACGACATCATCAGGTTCTTATTCCCTAATTGGCGGAGATTCACTCGAACTGGGTAACATGTACTTTTGGAGATTCGCTCACATTGAAAGCGACGGAAGAATGGGTCCTTGGGAGTCTTCAAGTTTCTTTGTCAGTGATTTAAGCAGCACTTGGTTAGGTGGAAACAGATATGAATTCAGGCTAAAACATGGAAATGGGTCACAAGATGGACAATTCCCAGAATGTGGTGATACATACATCGATTCAGGTTCACCAACTACAAATTATGATGATGAAAGTGAGATGCAGGTTTCTTGGAACACTTGGCCTAGTGAAACCACAATCCTATCAGGATGTAATCTATTATCCAACTTGCTACCTACCGGATATGCAGTGGAATATGCAACATACTCCATGCAACTAGCTTCAACACCCTACAATAGTCCAACTATCGGAATATGGGAATCTTCAGAGCATGATTGGAATGAAGCAAGTGCGACATGGGCTACTTATGATGGAGTAAATTCATGGGGTAGTTCTGGAGCAAAGGGCGCAGAAAGAGGCTCTCTGCTTTCAACAGCAAACCTTGCTTCCGCAAGCAGTGGAGATAGAATCGAATGGAACGTCACACAAGCTGTTCAGAACGCTATGCGTGATGAAACCCGTGTAGATTTCATAGTTGGAGTGGTTAATGCTGGCACTGGAAATAGCCGTGACGCATTATTTTATTCAAATGAGGAAGTAATGTCAAAGAGGGCAGAGTTGACATTTGTATACGTTCCTGGTTCTAACGCTGTACCCAATCAACCAGCCCCACAAACTCCCGCAAATGGCTCTTGGTCGTTTGAAAGTGGAGTGGATATGAGACCTGATCACACTCCAACACTCAGTTGGACTTACTCCGGAAATCTATCGATTGGTGGCTGGGCTATACAATTGGACACAACCACTTCCTTTGATTCAGCTTCTACTCAGTTCTTGTCCTCTTGGACAGATAATGGATTTGATGTTACAAACAATACCTATACTCCCGAGATTGACTTGACAAATGGAACCACATGGCATTGGAGAGTACGTGCAATTTCCTCGACAAACCAATTAGGACCATGGTCTAATTCCTATTCCTTCGTACTACCAAACCTAAATGCGTATTCAATTGACGCAAACACTTCTACAGTAGAGCTGAGACATCACGATGCTATGCCTGATTTAAATCTGCCAAACTTTTACGATACCTGGATTGCTGAAGATGGTCTCGATTCCACAATCAATTACACCTCCTCTTCAACACTGAAGGTTGGTGAATTGACAAGTAGCGGTTTAACATATCAGGGAACTACCTTACTCAAAATCCCACTAAATGAAATTCCAGCGCCTTCCAATGCTAGAATTACCGGGGCTGACCTCAACCTATACTCTCAATTTACCAGCGATACTGGTGTCAATATTGCAGTAAGACCAGTTCTTCAAAACTGGAACTTAGCAGTCAATGGAACCTCCTATGACGGTGTTAACAATTGGAGTGACCCCGGAGCTAGAGCAATAACATCTGATGTAGGTTACCTGAGCGATATTCAATCCTCAACAGCCTCAGATTGGATGACTTGGGATGTGACAGAACTCGTCCAATTTGCTATAGCAAATGGTCAATCGTATCTTTCGGTTGCTCTAATGGCAAGCGATGATGAAACTGGGACTGTAACATTCACCAGCGTTGATGGTACTACTTCTGAAAGACCATGGGTGAATCTAACATGGTCAGCAGGAACGGGAACCTTCCCGTCGAACTCAGG
>CEUM01034098.1_pt1 | contig 19349 bp, 17 predicted proteins | sample 356421 | NCBI WGS metagenome assembly CEUM01 (sample SAMEA2622716, study PRJEB7988) | marine metagenome | biome: marine biome (ENVO:00000447); feature: surface water layer (ENVO:00002042); material: "saline water (ENVO:00002010), including plankton (ENVO:xxxxxxxx)" | depth 5 m | reverse complement strand
CTATTGAAAATGTGCCGTTTTCAAGTAAGTGGATTTTAAGAATAGATGCCGATGAGTATTTAACCGATTTATTGATTGATGAGATAAACCAAAAGCTTCCATCAATACCAGAAGATGTACACGGAATATTTTTCAAAAGACGCGTCTATTTCATGAATAAATGGATTCGTTTTGGTGGTTATTACCCAACTAATTTACTTCGAGCATGGCGTGTAGGAAAGGCAGTTTGTGAGCAAAGGTGGATGGATGAACATATGAAATTAGTTGAGGGGAGGTCTGCTCAATTTCAGCATGATATGGTAGATGATAATGCGAAAAACTTACACTGGTGGATAGGAAAGCACAATGACTATGCTACCAAAGAAGCAATAGAGCATCTCAACACTAAACACAAGCTATTAGAGTCTTCAGAATATGTTGAAGGTATTTTGTTTGGTACGCAAGAGCAACGTAAAAGATGGTTAAAAGAAAAAGCCTATGCTATTATTCCTATAGGTCTAAGACCATTTATCTATTTTCTTTATCGATATGTCCTACGACTAGGGTTTTTAGATGGTTTTAGAGGCTTGTTATTTCATGTATTGCAAGGGTTTTGGTATCGTTTTTTAGTAGATGCCAAAGTTTATGAAATAGAGAGAAAGTCGAAACGAACAGGACTCTCTATATTGGAAGTCCTTAAAAAAGAATATAACTTAGATTTATGAAAGTAAGACTCGATCAATTCAATAACGACTGGTTTCATCCTGGTGATTATTTAAAAATTGTGTTTTGGACACTTTTCAGTATTGTTTTTATACGAACAGCTTTTCCTTGGCCAATGTTTATTAAAAAGAGATTGCTTCAAACATTTGGCTGTAAGGTAGGTAAAGGCTTTGTGATTAAACCTCGAGTAAACATTAAATACCCTTGGAAATTAACAATTGGAGATTATGTTTGGTTAGGCGAACAAGTTTGGATTGATAATTTAGGAAATCTAAAAATTCATAATCATGTTTGTATTTCGCAAGGAGCAATGTTATTAACAGGAAATCATGATTACAGGAAGTCCTCATTTGATTTGAAAGTTGGAGAAATTATACTAAAAAATGGTGTTTGGATAGGAGCGAATTCCGTAGTTTGTCCCGGTGTTGTTTGTGGTGAAAATAGCGTACTTTCTGTTTCATCTGTAGCTACAAAGGATTTGATTCCTAATAAAATCTATCAAGGCAATCCTGCTACTCCTAAAAAAGACCGTTTTTAATGAAGGTCAGCATCATAACTGTCACTTACAACAGTGCTGATACATTACAGGATTGTATTGATTCAGTTGCGAATCAATCATATAAAAACATAGAACATATTGTCATTGACGGGAATTCCAAAGATAATACACTGGAAATTATTCAAAAAAATACCTCTGTATCGAGGTATTTATCAGAGTCAGATAACGGTCTTTATGATGCTATGAACAAGGGATTGAAGCTAGCTTCTGGTGATATTATTGGCATCTTGAATTCTGATGATATTTATGATAACAAAGATGTGATATCTGATGTGGTAAACGCGCTAGGATCGAATGAAGCTTTGTATACAGATTTATGTTATGTAGATTTTAATGACACAAATATTTTGAGGCGTTACTGGAACTCTGGAAAATATAATAGAATCTCCTTTGAATATGGATGGATGCCACCACATCCAACTTTGTTTCTTAAAAAAGAAGTTTATGAAAAGCATGGATACTTCAATCTAGATTTGAAAAGTGCTGCTGATTATGAACTTATGTTAAGATTTCTCTATAAGGAACGAATAAAGCCAGTCTACTTACCAAAAATCATAGTAAGGATGAGACAAGGAGGGATAAGCAATCAATCTTTAAAACACAGAATAAAAGCAAATAAAGAAGATCGAAAAGCATGGAAAATCAATGGCTTGAAAATGCCTTTCTTCCTGCCAATTTTAAAACCATTGAGGAAAATACACCAATACTTTCAAAAACCTTGATATTTTTGTCATATGGAAAAAACCTCTTGCATATACATTGCTGGGCATAATGGATTAGTTGGCTCTTCTATTGTTCGTTTATTACAGAATGAGGGATTTTCTAATATACTTACTAAATCTTCTTCTGAATTAGATTTAAGGAACAGTAATTCTGTTGCAGCGTTTTTTCAAGAAAATAAGATAGATTATGTTTTTTTAGCTGCTGCAAAAGTAGGAGGTATATTAGCTAATAATACCCAAAGAGCTGAATTCATCTATGATAATTTAATGATTCAAAATAATGTAATTCACAATGCATATTTAAGCGGAGTGAAGAAATTATTGTTTCTAGGTAGTTCATGTATTTACCCCAAAATGGCTTCTCAACCTATATCAGAAGATTCTTTGCTAACTAATACTTTAGAGCCAACAAATGAGCCATATGCTATTGCTAAAATTGCAGGCATCAAGATGTGCGATGCATACAGAAGTCAATATGGTACTAATTTCATTTCTGTGATGCCTACCAACATGTATGGCCCTAATGATAATTACGATTTATCAACCTCTCATGTTTTACCTGCTCTAATTAGAAAATTTCATGAGGCTAAACAAAACAATTTAAAGAGCGTTTCTATTTGGGGAGACGGTTCTCCAAAGCGTGAGTTTATGCATGTAGATGATTGTGCAAAAGCATGCTTATTTTTAATGGAGAGATATGATGAAGAAGGGGTAATTAATATCGGCACCGGTGTAGATATAACGATCAAGGAATTAGCGGCAAACATTCAAAAGGTTGTTGGTTTCGATGGAAATATATCATTCGACATCTCAAAGCCGAATGGAACACCTCGAAAACTGTTGAATGTTTCTAAAATTGAAAATTTGGGTTGGAAACACACCATATCCTTAGAAAAAGGCCTAAAAATGGTATATTCTAATATTGACTTTGAACTTTCTAGATTTCTGTGAAAATTCTTATAATAGATAATTACGATTCTTTTACTTACAACCTTTATCATTTAGTGGAACAGTTTGCTGATGAAATTTTAGTGGTAAGAAATGACAAAATAAATTTTTCAATAATTAACCAATACGATAAAATTATTCTTTCACCAGGACCTGGATTACCAGAAGATGCGAATGATTTAAAAGAGTTTATAAAAGAATTTGCTTCCAAAAAAAGTATTTTAGGTGTATGTTTAGGACATCAATCAATAGGTGAGGTTTTTGGACTTAAACTCTTAAACATTAGTAATATAAAGCATGGAGAAAAGTCAATTTTGTCTGAGATATGTAAAGAAGAGATTTTATTTAAAGATATAAACGAACCAATAGAGGTTGGACATTATCATTCTTGGGTAATAGATCCAAAAAATAACTTTGATGATTGGACCATTACTGCTAAATCGAAAGATTTGATCATGGCTATTTCGCATAATGTTCTAGATTTAAAAGGAGTTCAATTTCATCCAGAATCTGTACTTACTCCATTAGGTGAAAAGATGTTAGAAAACTGGATTAAATCTTAGTAATCATACCAATCCTTTTTCTTCTCCCATTTTAAATCTTGTAATGTAGAGGCTTTTACACGAATTGTGAAGTTATAGCTCTGATGATAACCAAAAGGAATCCATTTAAAAAGCATTTCCCAACAGTGTAAGTCTCGATATATATCTAAAGATGTGTGGGTTAAGCTCTTCTGTATAAAATCGTAGCCAGACCGGAAACCTATTTTCCACTTATCAGTAAGTTTAACATTACCACTAAAGCCCAAAGATTGAGTGATAGTTTTTTCGAAAATAGGCCTATTATATCTGAAAGTATAATCCACGTTTAAATTCCAGGGTATATCAAAATCAATATAATCCCAGTGTGAAGAATAATCAGTATTTTCATTTTTATTAGTTAGAGATCTTAAATTCAAACTTGCTGTCGCATTAGCATCTGTTAGTCTGCCAGGCTTGAAATACTCTGAAAAATAAAATTGATTAATTCTCTGACCATTTTCATTTAAGTTGTAAGGGTCATATCTTGCACCAAAATTAATGTTAAATGTGTTGAATAGTTTAGTTCTACCGTTTATTGCGATGTGTGATAAATTCATAGAATCAGCATAAATGTTATATCCTGTAGAAAACCCAAAACTTTCTAGTATTTTTACCTTCTTTAAACTGTTTAATGAATCATTTTTAGTAGGCACCTTAATCTCTAATAGATTTGCAAGGTTGAAAGATATATTTCCAGCCTTTGATTTTCCTGGACTTCCATAAATACCATTTTGAAAGATTGAGTATAACTGTGTGTTTCCTAAAGTGTCCGACTGTACTTCTTGATAAAACCCAAATCTGTCAATAGAAAAATCAGGTGTATAATTAAAAGAAATAGAAGGAGTTGCCACATGTCTGATTGCTCGGATAGGGCCTTTTTTCATTTGAATAACCCCGTACAACTTCGTATTCAAACTAGTAGAAAAATTGTAGTTATATGCTCTTTTAAATCCGTAAAGCGTATCGGTATTAAGCAGTTTGCCATCCCAACTTTTATTGATGTGATTAAAATACCAGCGTTCTGTATAGTTAAACCTTGAAGATACAGTTATGTGTTTTAAAGCTTTAAAGGAGGCGTTAACTGGTATCGAGTGTTTTAATCCGTTGCTAAAATCCTGCAAAGATTCTCTAGTAAAAAGAAGAGAGTCAATGGTTCTGATTTCATTTTTAGCATTAACAGAATAGGACACACTAATGTTATCGTACCATTTTGATTTTAAACTTTGATTCAATCCTTTAAATGGTTGAAATCTATTAATGCTATAGTTTAATTCAGGTAAGCTCAAATTAACTGTTTTGTTCAAAGTGTTTTGACTATGTCTAAGGTTTATTGAAAGATTAGATGTTTTCCATGTTTTAGAATAAGAAACATTAGAACTATAAGTGTTTTTTAAATAATCATTACTGTTGAAACTGTTGTTTTGATGGTACGAGCTGCTACCAGCATTTACATTCGCTGAAAATCGACTGCTAGGGTTGGCTTTTGGATCCTGATTATGTTTCCAGTTAATGAAAAAATCTCTTATGTCTATGAAGTTATCTAAATCTCTATTTCCAGATTTCTGACTAGCGTAGCTGACACTGAAATTACCGCTGTAGTAATATCGCTTTTTATAATTGGAGGAAGCACTTAGCTTCCAACTCCCTTTAGTATAAATATCACCTCTAAGTGATAAATCCATGTAGTTGTTTATTGCAAAATAGTAACCACCGTTTCTTAAAAAGAACCCTTTATTGGCTGACTCTCCATAGATAGGAAAGATAATTCCTGAACTTTGTTTTTGTTGATTCGGGAAAAAACCAAAAGGTATGAATAAAGGAGTGGGTATATTTGCTATTTCTAGATTAGCGGGTCCGGTAATAATCTTTTCTCCTGGAATTGTTTTAATCTTTTTAGCGCGTATTGCAAAATGAGGTTCTTGAGCATCACATGTAGTATATCTTCCACTGTGGGTATGAATAACATCATTATCTTGTTTTTTAACTTTTTCTCCTAATATATATCCCTCACCCTCTTTTGTTACAACTTCTTTTATAATTCCCTTTTTAGATTTAAAATTATAAGTAATTGCTTTTGCTGTAAAGCTTTTTCCATTTTCTTGAAATACAGGTAAACCATACATTTGCCCAGTACTATCTTTGAGTCCAGAGGCAAACACTGTATTTTTATCATAGTCTAGCTCTATAAAGGCAGCTTTTAAAATAATTTCTCCGTAAGTTACTTTAGCATTATGGTATAAATAAACCTTTTTGTTTATTAAATCGTAATCAACAGAATCTTCAGCATACGATACTACCTCTTCTTCTAATGCGTTATTAGATAAATAGGTGTCTGTGGATAAAGCCAGGCTATCGGTAGTAATTTGTTGAGCGTTAACTGTTGATAAAAGCAAAACAAATATCGAAATCAAAGACGCTAAATAAGCTATTTTTGATACTGTTGTGGGTATGTTAAATGAAATGCTCAACAATAGTTTTTTTCATCTTCCAAAACTAATCAATTCTAAATTTTGATAAGTGTAATTATGAAACGTGTTTTTCTTTTTTTTCTTGTCTTTGTTTTAGTGATAATTCCACCTACAACTTTTTCACGTACAGATAAATCCTTTACAATAGTTTTAGATGCCGGACATGGAGGTAAAGATCCTGGTAACCTTGGAACGGGAAGGTATAAAGAGACAGAAAAGCAAATTACATTAGCAGTCACATTAAAATTAGGAGAGTACATTGAGAAAAATTTACCTGATGTAAAAGTTGTTTACACTAGAAAGGGAGATACTTATCCAACCTTATGGCAACGCGTAAATATTGCTAATGGAGCAAAAGCTGATTTATTCATTTCTATTCATTGTGATGCGTTCACAAATTCAAATGCTTATGGTTCTAGCTCTTTTATTATGGGGTTAGATTTTACAGAACATAATTTAAGAATGGCTAAGAAAGAAAATTCTTCTATTTTCCTTGAAGAAAATTACGAGGAAAATTATGAAGGGTTTGATCCAAACTCTATTGAAAGTGTTATAGCTCTTACACTCAATCAAAGCGTTTACATGGATAAAAGCATTCAAATTGCACAAAAGATACAAGAACAATTTAGAACAAGGGTTAAAAGAAAGGATAGGGGAGTGAGACAAGCTCCTTATTTTGTTACAAGTAGAACATTAATGCCAAGTGTTTTGGTAGAACTTGGTTTTCTAACTAATAATGCAGAAGAAGATTTCTTACACTCAAATGATGGACAAACTTATATGGCTTCTGCAATATATAGAGCAATTAAAGAATATAAAATACAACAACAGCAAAATGAAGTTATAAGTATACTTGACAGCATAAAATATGATGAAGAGGTCAAAAAAAGTGAAAGAAATCAAGTAGAAGTTCCGGAAGATAAAAGTAGTGATACTAAATCAACTATCTTTAAGGTTCAAATTTGCACGGCAAAACATGAACAAAATTTAACAGCTATTGAAGGAAACATTGTTTCTTTCTTTCAAGAAGGAAATTTGTATAAATTTACCATAGGTAATGAATCAACGATTGTAGATGCTAAAAAGTTGCAAACTTTGGCTAAAAATAATGGCTACCAGGATGCTTTTGTTATTGCCTTTCATAATGGCAAAAAAATAAGTTTGCAACAAGCTAAAGAATTAACCCAAAGCAAATGAGTAAAAACAATTCAGAAATAAAAATAGGACTAGTAGCATTAACAGCTATTTTAATTTTAGTTTGGGGGGTAAGCTTCCTGAAAGGCACAAACATATTCACTAACTCAACATATTTTTATTCTATTTATGAAGAAGTAGATGGAATTGAAGCATCTGCTCCCGTACGTATAAATGGATTTACAGTTGGTAAGGTTACGGAAGTTTTTTTTCATCCAGACAACTCAGGAAAAATCATTATAAAGTATATAATGCATGAAGAGTTTGCTATTCCAAAAAATACCGTAGCAAATATTTATAATGCTGATCTCATGGGAACAAAAGCTATACAGTTACATATTGGAAATGCAGCTATTTATGCTTCTTCAGGAGATACGCTTTTTTCAAGTATTGAGGGAGATTTAAAAGACGAGGTGAATAAACAAGTACTTCCATTAAAAAATAAAGCTGAAGATTTGATATCCTCCATTGATTCTGTAATGACAGTTATTACAACTGTTTTAGATAAGGATGCCCGTGTCAGTTTAACAAATAGCCTTCTAAGTTTAAATCGTACTTTCTCTACAATGGAGCTCGCTATGGTAAAACTAGATAGTATGATTTACTATAATGACAGCAGGATAAATAATATCTTAACAAATGTTGAATCTATAACAAGTAATTTACACAACAACAATGAATCTTTAGGAAACGTTATTAAAAACATTGAGTCCATTTCAGACTCTTTGGCTAAATCGCAAATACGCTCCACTATAAATAACTTAGATGCTTCTTTAAAACAGTTTGATGATGTTATCACAAAGATAAACAATGGAGAGGGTTCTATGGGTCTATTAATTAATGATAAAGATTTATACAATAATTTATCAAGCGCTTCTAGTCAATTAGATCAATTACTAGCTGACATGAAGAAAAGACCTAAAAGATATGTTAGTTTTTCTTTATTGGGGGGGCAAAAGACAAACTTTGAGTTTAAGAAAACATCAAAAGACACTGTTAAATAATGGGCATAGAAAACATTTTATTTTTAATCATTTTTACAGGATCATCTTTGCTCTTTGCTAGAAATTTAAAACGTATTCTTCGCAATATTAAATTAGGAAAAGATGTAGACAGAAGTGACAATAAGGGTTTACGATGGAAAACAATGACTAGAGTAGCTCTAGGTCAGTCTAAAATGGTTAACCGTCCTGTTGCAGGAATTTTACATATTTTGTTATATGTAGGGTTTGTTATTATTAATATTGAAGTAATAGAAATTATTATTGATGGAATATTCGGTACACATCGTGTATTTAAATTTATGGGTAGTTTCTATAACTTTTTGATAGGCTCTTTCGAGGTTTTAGCATTATTAGTATTGGTTTCTTGTGTTATTTTTCTTGTGCGTAGAAACATTATGCGTATTCAACGATTTTTGAAACCAGAAATGAAAGGATGGCCATCATCTGACGCTAATCTAATATTGATTTTTGAGGTTTTATTGATGACCGCATTTTTGTTCATGAATGCTGCAGACATTTTGTTGCAAGAGAAAGGGGTTTATGTTCATGCTGGAGCGTTTCCAATAAGCAGTTTTCTAACTCCGATGCTTTCAGATTTTTCAGATGGAACATTATTACTAATTGAACGTTTATGTTGGTGGTTTCATATTATTGGAATATTTGGGTTCTTGAACTATTTAGTAATATCTAAACATCTTCATATCTTGTTTGCTTTCCCGAATACATATTATTCCAACTTAAATCCTAAAGGTGAATTTTCAAATATGAATTCGGTTACAAACGAAGTTAAAATGATGTTAGACCCAAATACAGATTCTTTTGCAATAGATACTTCTGACACTCCTATTGAAAGATTTGGGGCTAAAGATGTGACAGATTTAAATTGGGTTCAGCTCATGAATGCTTACACATGTACTGAATGTGGGAGATGCACCTCAGAGTGCCCTGCAAATGCAACAGGTAAAAAACTTTCCCCTAGAAAAATCATGATGGACGTTCGTGATAGAATAGAAGAAGTTGGAAAAGGGATAGATAATAATGGAAAGGATTATTCAGATGGAAAATCCTTGTTGAATGATTTTATTACACCTGAAGAATTATGGGCTTGTACAACATGTAATGCATGTACTGAAGCATGTCCAGTAAATATAGATCCATTGTCAATTATTGTTGACATGAGAAGGTATTTAGTAATGGAAGAATCAGCGGCGCCAACAGAATTAAATATGATGTTTACCAATGTCGAAAACAATGGTGCACCATGGCAATTCTCTGCTGCAGATCGTTTAAATTGGAAAGATGAGTAAAAAATTTAAGTTAATTGAAAAAGTTATAGACGGAGAGAATATTAGTCCAGTACTTCCTGATCACATTAAAAACTATCTGATAGATATTGATGGCACAATTTGTGATGATATTCCTAATGAAGAACCTGAAAGAATGGCATTCGCAAAAGTTTATCCTGAAGCATTGGAAACGCTAAATAGATGGTACAATCAAGGTCATGTAATTACTTTTTTCACTTCTCGTTTAGAAAAACATCGAAAAGTAACAGAGAAATGGCTAAATGATCATGGCTTTAAATATCATGGTTTGTTAATGGATAAACCAAGAGGAGGTAACTATCATTGGATAGATAATCACATTGTACGAGCTACAAGATATGATGGTAAGTTTACAGATCTTATTGAAAAGACAGTTAAAATTCAAGTTTTTGAATAAATGAGTTTGCAAGTAAAAACAATGGCCGATTGGATAGCTGAAGGTAAAGAAGCTGAAATTTTATTTTGGGTAGGTTCTGCCGGTAGTTTTGATGATCGAGCTAAAAAGATTACCCGTGCTTTTGTCAAAATTTTAAACAAAGCAAAGGTGAATTTTGGTGTATTAGGAATAGAAGAATCTTCTAGTGGAGATGCTGCTAAGCGTGCAGGGAATGAGTTCTTGTTTCAGATGCAAGCTATGATGAACATAGAAGTGATGAATTCCTACAATGTAAAGCGAATTGTTACTACTTGTCCTCACTCATATAACACCATCAAAAATGAATACAAAAGTCTAGGTGGAAATTATGAAGTTTTACACCATACAGAGTTTATCGATGAACTCATCAATAATAAAAAATTATCTATTTCTGGAAATTTAAAAGGAAAGCGCATTACTTATCATGATCCGTGTTATCTAGGAAGAGCTAATGAAGTATTTGACATTCCTAGAAACCTTATAAAGAGGTTAGGTGTAGAACTTATAGAAATGAAGCGTTCTAAAAGAAGGTCTTTTTGTTGTGGTGCAGGAGGTGCTCAGATGTTTAAAGAGCCAGAGAAAGGGCAACAAGACATCAACATCAATAGAACAGAAGAAGCATTAAAAACAAAAGCAAAAGTGATTGCAACAGGCTGTCCATTTTGTAATACAATGATGACTGATGGAGTGAAAAACTTAGCAGAAGGCAGTGTGGAAGTACTTGATATTGCCGAGATAATTGCCGAAGCAGAAGGTCTATAATTATGTTTGTTCCTTATTCTGAAATTGCAAACTCTTCTAGAGTATGGGTGTATCAGTCCGATAGAAATTTGTCTGATGAAGAAGTTGTCTTTATTCAACAAAAACTATTGGTTTTTTGTAAAGATTGGAAAGCTCATCAAGCACACCTAAAGTCTTCTTATAGAGTGTTGCATAATCGCTTTATTATACTTTTGGTAGATGAGCAACAACAAAATGCTAGTGGCTGTTCCATAGATAGTTCTGTGAAAGTTATTAAAGAAATAGAGATCGAATTCGGTATCGATTTATTTAATAGAACTCAAATTGCTTTTGAGCAAAAGGGAGAAATTGTTACACTTTCTATTCCTGAATTTAAGAAGGTGGTGCAAAGTGACACGGTTGTTTTCAATAATTTAGTTACAACAAAAGCTGATTTAGAAGAAAACTGGGAAACAGTCGCAAGCAAAAGTTGGCACACTAAGTTTTTAGTGTAAAAAGATATCTTCTTTAGTAAGTGGTTTTTCGGATTTTCTCCAAGAGAATCCTTTTAATAATTTCCATTTTTCGGGTAATTCTTTGTATGGGTATAAAGTAGCATCAGGCTCTTTTTGAAAAGATATTCGCTGAATATTTTTCACTTTCACATCAATACGCATTTCTGAACAACTAACAGTGTTAACACCTGTAATCAACTCAGATTCATCTTTTAAAACATAAACAGTTTCACCATTACCCAATACATCTATTTTTCTCAATTCATTATTCTTGAAATACCCAAGCATTTCTCTTCCTTTAATTTGATTGAAAAGGTTAGGGCTTCCTTCCGAAATAATAAAGGCATTATTTTCTAGTAAAAGGGACTGAATTTGATTGTTCGCCATTTGTAAAGAAATGTTATTTCCAGAAAGTTGATAATCGCTACTCCATAATACAGGTTCTTCAAAAAGTCTAATGGTAGAATCTGAAACACTGTATGTTAAATTCATACACTTACCGCATAAATCCTTACTGAAAAACTTAACATGATTATAAGCTTTCAGTAGTCGTTTTCCTGATTTATCTAGTGTTCCCTTTATAGTGTCCCCATGCATAAAAAGAGAGTCGCTAGCCATGATGAGTGTCAGCAAAGTATTTTCTGTAATGATAGAGCTGTCTTCTTTTTCAAAATATTCTGCCCAATGCCCACTGATAATGTAATCATTCAATGTGTCTAAAATAGCTACATTTTTAATAGCTAAGCCATAACCTCTATTTCTGTCGTAATATAAGCTATCACCAGAAAGACACTGATCTCCACTCCATAAATATGCATTTTTGTTGAATTGTGAAATGTCAGATTGTGTATTATACCAACCGTTTTCACAATAAATCAAATTGTTGTCGCTATTGATTTTAGTAGGCCCAACAAAGTAGGCTACTTCATTGAGAGTATGATATTTAAGTGTATCGCTTTCAGTTGTGTATTTTGGATTTTCTAGCAATACATCCTTTTTAAAAAGAAGCATTTTGGTTTCTGAATAGTAATTTCCTTTTATACTATAAAGATTATTATCCCCGCTTAAAATATTAGCCCCAGTATAATAGGAAGCTATTTTAGAAGATAAATCGTAATGTAATTCCTCAGTTGTAAGATGAACTTGCTCATCTTTCAGCACAATATCCCCTTGTATAATAGCTTTATTTTCTTGACCAATGTAATCTAAATGATTTCCATACAAATGGAGTGAGTCCCCTTGATTAATGTGTATGTTACCAAAAGCTTCAAAACGGTTTTCTTTAAAATAATGCCAGGCAGAATCACAAAACATAGTAGCACCTTCATGTTTGAATATAACAGAATCGACTAAACGCCTAGCGTCAGGGTTTACATCTGCATCGAAATAAGAAAAGTTGGAGTTTATGATCTCCAACTTTGTCTTTTCTTGAGCATACACCGACCCTACTAATAAAAATAGTAGAATTATGTATGAATATGTTTTCAAATTATCTGTTTAAAGTTTGAGTTCTATCAGGACCAACAGAAACAATTTTAATAGGAGTTTCTAATTGTTCCTCTAAATAATGAATATAATTCATTAACTCTTTTGGAGCATCATCAATTGTATTAAGACCCGTTAAATCCTCTTTCCATGAAGGCATTTTTACATAAATAGGTTCAAGATTGGCATCATCAGAGTCAAATGGCAAGTAATCTATTAATTCTCCATGATACTTATAGTGTGTACAAATTTTAATATAATCAAGATCACTTAAAACATCAGCTTTCATCATCATTAGCTGGGTAACACCATTAATATTGATAGCATATTTTAATGCTGGCAAGTCAATCCATCCACATCTTCTTTTCCTTCCTGTTGTAGCGCCGAATTCATTTCCAATGCGACCTATTCTTTCACCAACTTCATCAAATAATTCAGTAGGGAAGGGGCCACTCCCAACTCGAGTACAATATGCTTTAAAAATTCCAAAAACTTCTTTGATATTATTAGGAGCTACACCTAATCCAGTACAAGCACCCGCAGAAATAGTGTTAGATGATGTTACAAATGGGTATGAGCCAAAATCAATATCCAATAGTGTTCCTTGTGCGCCTTCGGCTAAAATTTTCTTTTCAGCTTTTAAAGCTTGATGTAGGTAATGCTCACTATCAATATGTTGGAAAGATTTTAATGTTTTAATACTTTCAAACCAAGCTGACTCTAAGTCTTTTAAATCATACTCAAAATCATGAGCTGCTAAAAGGTGTTTATGCTTGTTTATTAAACGGTCGTAACGGTCATTGAAATCAGGAGAAGAAATATCACCAACACGGAGACCATTTCTTCCAGTTTTATCCATATAGGTAGGGCCAATACCTTTTAGGGTAGATCCAATTTTAGCATTACCTTTTGATTTTTCTGATGCAGCATCTAATAGTTTATGTGTAGGTAAGATTAAGTGTGCTTTTTTGGAAATTAACAGCTTAGAATGCAAATCCACATTTAATTCTTCTAGGGCGTCTATTTCAGCTTTAAAAATAACAGGATCAATAACTACACCGTTTCCAACAACGTTTATAGCATTTTCGTGAAAAATACCTGATGGGATGGTATGTAACACATGTTTGATTCCATCAAATTCTAGAGTATGCCCAGCATTTGGACCTCCTTGAAAACGGGCAATAACATCATATTGAGAGGTTAATACATCAACAATTTTTCCTTTTCCTTCATCGCCCCATTGAAGGCCTAATAGCACATCTACTGACATTGCTTATTTATTATTTATTTATTTGAACAATTATTTTCATCAAGACATTTGCCGTAGAAGTTTAAAGCATGGTTGGTAACTTTAAAATTAAAAATTTCTTCAACAGTTTGTTTTATATTTTGAATTCTAGGATCACAATACTCAAACACTTTTCCACATGAATTACAAATTAAATGATCGTGCTGGCCGCTAACAAGAGCTTTTTCGTATTGCGCTTGATTTTTACCAAACTGATGCCTTCTAATTAATTTACACTCCATCAAAAGATCAATAGTGTTGTAAAGTGTGGCTCTACTAACTCTATATTTTTTATTTTTCATCATAATGTAGAGGGTTTCTACATCAAAATGTCCATTATGCTCATAAATCTCTTGAAGTATAGCGAAACGTTCAGGTGTTTTTCTTTGCCCGTTATCCTCTAAAAATTGAGTGAATATCTCGATGACTGATGTCGAGTTGCTTTTTGACATTGTTTTTTTAATGAGCGTTAAAAGTACACTTTTTTACAATCTACTCATTTGAAGTAGGGATGATTTTTTAACAACTTTTTAAAGTCGCTCAATAGTTTTAATACCATCTACTTCTTCCAGTTTTTTAATTAGACTGTATAAGTGAATTGTATTGAACACTTTTACAGTAATATATCCTTCAAAAAGCCCAGCTTTTGTAGAAATATTAATAGAGCCAATATTTACACTTAACTGGTTGGAAATAATACGTGTTACCTCGTTCATTAAACCAACTTGATCTATTCCGGTTAGGTGTAATTTTGTTGTATATTCAATGTCATCTTTACTTGCCCAAGTAGCTGATAGTATTCGATATGCATATCTCGAGCGTAGTTGTATAGAATTTGGACAGTTATTTGTATGAACTTTGATACCCTCATTAATGGTTGTAAAACCAAATACTTCATCTCCAGAAATTGGAGAACAGCATTTTGCAAGTTTATAATCAAGTTGCTGTTTTTCTGAACCAAAAAGAATAATATGATGTTCTTTTTTTTCAATCTTGTTCTTGGCATATTTTTGGCTTTCGCCACCAGTAATTTTGTTCTTGAAGAAACCATACCAACCCTGATTTCGTTGATTAGCGAAAGATCGAATGTCTTTGTTATTTAATATCCCAGCACCAAATTGATAGTATAAGTCTAAACTTGTTTTAAGGTGAAAGAAACGAATCAGTTGCGTTTCGGTTTTAGTGTCAAATGGAATTTTGATATGTCTTAATTTACGCTCTAAAATTTCTTTACCCTCTTTACCAATGCGCTTTTTCTCTTCTTTTAAAGCGTTTTTAATTTTCGATTTAGCTCTTGAAGTTTTAACAAAGCTTAACCAATCTTCTTTTGGTGTTTGTTTATTAGAGGTAATAATCTCTACCTGATCCCCACTTTTAAGGGCGAAAGAGAGAGGGACAAGTTTTCCATTTACTTTAGCTCCTAGACACTTACTTCCAACTTGAGTATGTATTTCAAATGCAAAATCCAGTGGGGTCGAACCAACAGGTAAAGTTTTTAAATCTCCTGCTGGTGTAAATACAAAAATTTCATCTGTAAAAAGATTCATCTTGAAATCATCTACAAAATCTAGTGCATTTGAATCTGGATTTTCTAACATTTCACGGATACGATTAATCCAATCATCCAAACTAGTGTCTTTTCCACCTTTTTGTTTATATCGCCAATGTGCTGCATATCCTTTTTCAGCTATTTCGTCCATTCGCGTTGTACGAATTTGCACTTCAACCCATTTTCCATTAGGACCCATTACCGTGGTGTGCAAAGCTTCATATCCATTAGATTTTGGGGTAGATATCCAATCTCTTAGCCGGTCAGGATTAGGTTTATAAAAGTCAGTTACAATTGAGTAAATACGCCAACAATCTGCTTTTTCAGTCTCAAGTTTTGAATCAACAATAATTCGAATAGCAAATTTGTCATAAACCTCCTCAAATTCTACGCCTTGCTTAAGCATTTTGTTTCGGATTGAGAAGATAGATTTAGGTCTTCCTTTAACTGAAAAGATAAAGCCTTGACCTTCCATCTCCTCCTTAATGGGAACAATGAATTTATTGATATATCTCAATCGTCCTCTTTTTGTTTCTGCTAATTTTTCTGAAATCGCTTTATAAACTTCCGATTTGGTAAATTTTAAACCTAAGTCTTCAAGCTCTGTTTTGATAGCATAAAGACCTAATCTATGAGCAAGCGGTGCGTATAAATAAAGAGTCTCTGAAGCTATTTTTAACTGCTTATGCTTTGGCATACTCTCAAGTGTTCGCATATTATGTAAACGATCAGCAAGTTTGATCAAAATAACACGAACATCATCAGAAAGAGTTAGTAACATTTTTCTGAAGTTTTCGGCTTGCATAGACACATTTTGATCGTACACATCCGAAATCTTCGTTAAGCCATCAATAATTCTTGCAACTTTATTCCCAAACATACGCTCAATATCTTCAAGCGTATAGTCAGCATCTTCAACAACATCATGTAATAGAGCGCATACAATGGAAGTGCATCCTAAACCAATATCCTTAGCCGCAATTCTAGCTACATCAATAGGGTGGTAAATGTATGGTTCACCAGATTTTCTGCGCATTTCTTTATGAGCTTCAACGGCAAGATTAAATGCTTTACGAATGATCTTCTTATCGGACGTATCAGTTTTATCTTTACAGTCTCGTAACAATCCTTTGTATCTATTTAGGATTTCCTTTCGTTCTAATTCTAGATCGATTTTTTGCATAAAGTAAATGTAAGTCTTTTTAGAAAAAGAAAAACCATGCAGAACATGGTTTTCGTATCTTATGTTTTGGTTTATTTTATTTTATTTTGCTGCCAACACCTGTGTAGATACTTCTCCAAAACCTACCCTCACATTATTTTTCTTACTGTATGCTTTCATAATTACTGTATCTCCATCATGAATAAATTTACGCTTGCTTCCATCAGGCATTACTAATGGTTTTGTTCCTTTCCAAGACAGCTCTAACATTGAACCATATGAACTTTCATCGTTTCCTGAAATTGTACCTGAAGCCATCATGTCACCAGCATGAATATCACAACCGTTTACAGTATGGTGTGCCAATTGCTGTGTCATATTCCAATACATGTATTTGTAATTAGATTTTGAAACAGTATGAGGTTCAAAATCAACACATTCAATTTGAACTTCTAAATTGATATCTATGTTTTTATTACCTTCATATTTTAAGTATGGAAGCACTTCTATTTCTTGCTTTTCACCTTCACAACGAAAAGGCTCTAAAGCATCTAAAGTAACAATCCAAGGTGAAATAGAGGAAGCAAAATTCTTTCCTAGGAATGGTCCTAATGGAACATATTCCCATTTTTGTATGTCACGTGCTGACCAGTCATTAAAAATAACCATGCCGAAAATATAGTCATCTGCTTCAGCAGTAGAAATATTTTCTCCTAATGGTTTACCTTCTCCGGTTATGAAGGCCATTTCTAATTCAAAATCTAACAACTTACAAGGCCCAAAAATAGGTTCTGTAGCATCTAAAGGTAATTGTTGACCTTTAGGTCTAAAAATTGGAGTTTCAGAAAGGATTATTGAAGAAGCCCTTCCGTGATACCCTACGGGGATGTGAAGCCAATTAGGTAGTAATGCATTATTCGGGTCTCTAAACATACAACCTACATTGTATGCGTGCTTTCTAGAAGAATAAAAGTCAGTGTAATCACCTACCTTAACAGGCATACACATTTTCACATTAGTAATGCTTGATAAACACTTAACTTTTAAGTCTTCATCCATTTCTGATGTGAAAACTTCTGAAATACGATTTCGAACAGCTCTCCATGTTTGTTTATTAAGTTTTAAAAAAGAGTTTAACGTTTCTTCAGCAAAAATGTTATGATTTAAAATACCTTCAAAAATACCTGACTCAAATAATACAGATAGATTAACTACGGTATCACCAATTCTTGTAGCTGAAACTTTCGTGCCATTAATCTCTACTATTCCAAAAGGAATGTTTTGTATTGGAAAATCACTGTTTTCCGGAACGGAAAGCCAAGTTGTTAAAGCGGGGTTGTTGGCTGCTATCATTTGTGTTAATTTTATTTTTCGGTAAAGATAATTAAAGCATATAAATACTGCACTCAGTTATTATCTTTGCCATATGAAAAAAATTAGCATCTTTTTTTTATTTTTTTCTCAGTTTGCAACAGCACAATCAGATAGCTTAAAAGCCTTTAGAATTGCTATTGGTACAGAGATAGGCATTTACGCCACTAGTATGTATGGCCTGAATAAGTTATGGTATGCTGATTATCCTAGAAGTAGTTTTCACTGGTATAACGATAATAATACATGGCTTCAGATGGATAAGTTAGGTCATGCTTATTCAGCCTATCAGGCAGGATTATTAGGAATGGACATAATGAAATGGAGCGGTGTGCCAGAGAAAAAGTCTATCTGGTATGGTGGAGCTTATGGCGCTGTCTTTTTAACAACTATTGAAATATTAGATGGGTATTCTGCCGAGTGGGGGGCTTCTTGGGGAGATCTTGTAGCAAACACAAGCGGATCAGCTTTGCTTATTGCACAAGAGTTATTGTGGAAAGAACAAAGGATACAGTTTAAATATAGTTTTTACCCTAGTAAATACGCTGATATTAATCCTGAGTTATTAGGAAAAAATACCATTCAACAAATCCTTAAAGACTACAACGCACAAACCATTTGGCTTTCTTGCAATTTGTATGGATTTATGCCAAAAAGTAAAATTCCAAAATGGCTTAATATTGCTATTGGTTACGGAGCTGATGGAATGACTAGTGGAAGTTTAAATGATCAAATAGAATTTTTAGAAGTGGGTTGTATTGCCAATAAAAGAACAAGACAATTTTATCTTAGTTTAGATGTAGATCTGCGAAAAATTGACACAGGAAGTGATTTTTTTAACAAAACTTTAAAAGTATTAAGCTTCATAAAAATACCTTCTCCAACTATATTGTTTGAGAAGAAAGAGAAAATTACTATTAAACCTTTCTACTATGGTCAATAAAATAGAGCCTGGAATTACTGTTTCTTTCTTGAACGAAGTAGGAAAAGGAAAGGTTGTTAAGATTCTCAACAATCATCAAGTACTCATATTAAGAGAAGATGGATTTGAAGTTGTTTATAATATTACAGAACTTATTGTGGTGTCAGAAAAAACGCATACAGAAGCTGCCTTCAAATATATCCCTGGAGAGAATAAGGAAGAACCTTTAATCAAAAAGACATCTAAGTCGCATTTAAAAAATAATAACAAAGTTTGGGAAGTAGATTTACATATAGAAAACTTAGTGAGTAGGCACAGACATTTGAGTAACTACGAAATTGTACAAATACAAATTAGTCATTGTGAGTTTAGCATCAAAAAGGCCATAAAAAATAATGTAAGTAAGCTTATAGTTATTC
>CEUM01137747.1_pt1 | contig 19372 bp, 17 predicted proteins | sample 356421 | NCBI WGS metagenome assembly CEUM01 (sample SAMEA2622716, study PRJEB7988) | marine metagenome | biome: marine biome (ENVO:00000447); feature: surface water layer (ENVO:00002042); material: "saline water (ENVO:00002010), including plankton (ENVO:xxxxxxxx)" | depth 5 m | reverse complement strand
AAGATGACTTAAGTAGAAGTAAAAATGGATTTCAAACTGTAACTGTTTCTACCCATATTTCAATCGACTTGTTTAAAGAACAAGACTTTTACGGAGATAATAAAGCCAAAATAAAAAGATTTGAAAACATTGTGTTAAATACTTTTAAAGAAAATTTTAAAAAATTTGAAATTTTGGAAATAGGTAAAGGTGAAGTGGGCACTCCAGCAACCTTCGAAAAGTATACGAATAGATTTGAAGGAAGAGTTGGTGGAATACCACATATTTTGGATTATTATCCCTTTTCATACCCAAAAAATGCTACACCTGATCCGAATATTTTTCTTGTGGGAGATACTGTTTTTCCTGGGCAAGGGGTTGTCGGAGTCATTTCAGGGGCTTTTTCTGTTGTCTATAGAATTTTGAAAAATGAAAAATCTTAATCAATACAATCTCTACCCTAAGGGAACTTAGTCTCTAAAGCTTCTAATTAAATTGTCTTTTTCTTTCCATTTTTGATAAATCCAACTTTTAATTTCGTGAGGAGGAGTTTCTTTCTCCAAAGTTAACTGTCTTACATAAACATAGATATGAGAAATATTACCACTTAATAAGTCCCAAAAATTGATTTTAGTTTTGGGATATAAAAGTGTTATATCGACGATCTTTTCGTACTCAATATTAGTTTTAAGGAGTGTCGTTAAAGCGCCTATTTTAGGCTTTAAAAGATACTTGAATGGTGATTCTTGCCTCCTTCTTTTTGTGTTCGAAAAACGAGTTCCCTCTGGATAAATAAAAAAAGAAATAGGCCTATCTCCTAAGGTTTTAGCGTTTTCAAGGATTTTTTTCTTATCTTTGTCCAACTTATTTCTACTTAATAAAGGAAAATTATATGCCCAGCTTATGATTCCTACGAAAGGTATGTACTTTACTTCCTTTTTTGATAAAAAACGGAAGGGTGGGATAACATCGTTCATTACACCTTGGTTGATGAAGCTATCAGACCAAGACGCATGATTTGAGACAACTAAGTAATTTTTTGAGTACTCGAGCCTAGTATCGCCTTGAATTATAATATAGATATTTAGAATTTTTTTAAAGACCCCTGTATTTACTGCGACTGCTAGTTGATAAATTCTGTCAAGTTTTTTTTCTAGTGCTTCACTTTTATGAATAGCTTTAAAAGTGGCCAAAAAAACTAGGAGAGTTGTCCAGAAAAACATATTAATAAAAATTAATAATGCAACGGGTGGTCCTATAATTATTCTTCTGATTACTCTGAGCATTTTGTTCTTTTGATTAAATTTTTAAAGTTTTGTTAAACAGTTTTTCAAAGGATACCGAAAATTTGTCATAGGGGAAACTGATTAAATGAACTTTAGGTCTTACCTTATATTTATAATCACTTTTTGTTTATTTTCCAGCAATTTACTCGCTGAGCAAAAAGTAATTCTTTTAGATGGAAAAGATGTTTATGATGTAGGTTATGAAATTTCAATTTTTGAGGATTCTTCTAATAAACTGACAATTAATGATGTTACAAAAAAGAAATTTCGCTCCAAGTACATTTCTAGTAAAACAAAAATACCAAATATTGGAATTTCAAGATCATCTTTTTGGATCAGGCTCAAAATAGAAAATAAAAATCATCCTTCTAATGTCTGGTTACTGGCATTTGAACAAGTTTGGTGCGATTACGTTGAGCTCTATAAAAAAATTTCAGGAAATTGGAAAGCCGTTACTAAGACAGGAGATCGAAGGGCCTTTTCAACAAGAGATGTTAAAAACAGAAATTTTGTTTTTAATATTAGACCTGAAAAGGGAACAACTTATTATCTTAAAATTAAATCTGATGATGGTATTCAAATCCCACTTAAGCTTTACTCGCCGATAGCATTTTCAGAGAAAGAGAATTTTAAGATGGCCGGATTTGGATTCTTTTACGGAATTATGTTTGTTATGATTTTTTATAACCTTTTTGTTTACTTATCTACAAAAAGTGTAAGCTACCTTTATTATATCTTATATATATCTTCATACACATTACTAAATATGGCATCTAATGGTTTGGGATTTCAATTTCTATACCCAGATTGGATTTGGTTTCAAAATGAAGGTTTTCTTTTGAGAGCTTCTCTAACTGCTCTTTTTCTTATCTTTTTTACTATAAATTATTTAGGGGTTAATAAGTCCACACCAGTAATACATAAGTTTTTTATAATTTTAACTTATTTAGCCATTGGCTTTTTAGTAGGATCCTTTTTTCCTTTTTATAAATATCTATTAACCCCATTTTATTTTTTCTTAGTTTTGGGTTTCACCTTTTTTATTCTAGTGGGAGCTTATAAATTAAAGTTAGAATATCGGCCTGCTAAGTATTATCTTTTGGCATTTATTTTTATAACTGGAGGAGGGATCCTTCAAATAGGACAAATGAATGGATTTTTGCCTCCTTGGTTTATTTTTTTAAATGCTTTTCAAATAGGAGGTGTTTTTGAAGTTATTCTTCTTTCCTTAGGTCTTGCTGATATTATTAATAGTCTTCTAGAAGAAAATCTAAAGGCCAATAAGCTACTTGAAGATGCAAATATTAATTTAGAGGATGAAGTAAAAGAAAGAACGAAAGAACTTTCGATGGCCCTAGATGATATTTCAAATCTTTTAGATAATATGAGACAAGCCGTGTTTACAATATCGAATGAAGGTATAGTTCAAAAACCTGTTTCTAAATATTCAGAAATCATTTTTGGTAACGATATAGTTGGAGATGATTTATTTAATAATGTGTTTATTGGTATTGACAAAGACTCAGAAGTTTATTCTACGATCAAATTTTCTCTAAGCATATTATTTGGATCTGATGATCTACAGTGGGAAATGGTTAAGGACCACTTTCCAAACCGAGTCATTTATAATTCAGAAACACTAGAGCATCAAAAAATACTAAAAATAGCTTATAATCCTTTGTTTGATAAATCTAATTTAATTCAAAGTATAATGTTTGTCGTTGAAGATATAACTGAAATTGAAAAACTTGAAAAAGAGGTTGAAGAGCAGAGAAAAAATTCGATGAAAAATATCCAAATCCTTCAGGAACTTGCTTTAAATAAAAAAGAAGATTTAAGTGAATTCTTTAGTACCACAAATAAAATGACCATGGACTCGATATTTATTGCCAAAAAAATTAGAAGTCAGGTCGAAAGCTCAGAAAAAGTTTCAGATTTGCCTATTTTGTTTAGGCAACTCCACACAATTAAGGGTAATGCTAGAGTTTATGGTTTAAGTTATATTTCGTCTAGTGCTCATCAAATTGAAACGATTCTTTCTAAATTTATTACTGATAATTATAATGAAAACCTAGGTTATAAAAAGAATCATGATTATGAAGGAACAAATTCTTTAGTTCAGGAACTGTATGCTCTTCAAGGTCAAGTTAGCCAATATATTAATTCCGCCAAAGAAGTCTTTTCTTTAGAGTTTAAAGAAGATCTCAAATTTAAATCCCAGTTGCACGAATTACTAAAAAGTCTTGAGTATTTGGTTTCTAAGTTATCAAAACGGGAAAACTCAAATATAGGAAACTATGATGATTTTCAGATCGAAACTATTGATTCTATTAAAAATAATAGCGATCGAACTGAAATTATAGAAGAAATCGAAAATATAAGCCATTCAATGAAAGGTCTTGCAAGAGGAATTGATGAAAAGGAGCTATCTCAGAAAATTCACCATTTAGAAAGTGGTATTTCTTACTTTAAAGATAATGAAGATTATTCTAAGGAACAATATCAAGAATATTTTATTGACCCCATAGGTGAAATAAGAAAAATATGTAAAAATATTTTTGTAAAGTCATCGCAATTTCACAATTTAGAATTAAATACTGATTTCTGGTCTATCTTAATTAAGGATATCACAATTATTTCAGAAAAGTTAATTAATAAAAGTTATATTAATAGCAATGATATTATTCAAAATGTTTACCATATTCACTCAAATACCTTAAGTATTAAATTAGATTTTTTTCCTGCTTTATTTAGATATCTCTATGATTTGATAGAATCGAAAACTTTAGATAACGAATTAAAGCATCAAAAGATTATTTTTACTCTTAATGAGATCTGGAAATTTATTATTATTCTATTTCAGCTTGACCTTTATAAAAATATTTCACCTGGGAAGAGGGTCTTTTTTATTGAATCATTTTTAAATAACGAACCTATAGATCCTAATGTTTCGAGATTTGAAAAGACTTTTATATGGCAAACACTTAATATTTTGGAAAAAAATGGATTAGATAGAAATGACTTGTTTGGTATTATATCTAAAACTTTGAAAATAGATATTGAGTCTGTGATAAATTTAATTTTTGGTGACCAAGAATTTAAAAACTTTATTAATGAAATTTATTATGAATTATTTCGTTTCGACCTTCTTGAAGCATTTGATAAAATTGAAAGGCTTTTTTCATTAGGAAATTATTCTTTTGTAAATAATCTGAAAGAATTCATGTTGAAAAAAGATTTCTCTTGGCATTTTTATTCTAAAAATATTGATCTTCTGAAGCTATTTAAAAACTATATAGATATAGAAGATTATAATGCCTCAGATCTTAAACCGAAAGTACATGAAATATTAGTAGAAAATTATGATTACGTAAAAAAAACGATTATAAGTATCCCTTCTATTAAAAATGAAGAAAATATATTAAATGAAATGTTTGATAAATTACTTTATCTTCCAGTCAAATTTTCTTTATTTCGATACCAGAAAGTTATTAAAGAAATTTCTGAAAACTTAGGAAAAAAAATTAAGTTTTCTTTAGTCGGTGAAGAATGTTCTTTAGATAGAGATTCTTTAAACATTTTACAGGAAGCTATCGTCCACCTTATTAGAAATGCTGTAGATCATGGGATTGAAAAACCGAATGATAGATTAATCAAAGGAAAAAATGAAGTAGGTCTTATAGAGATCTTATGCCAACAATTAGATGGTGATAATATTTCGATTACGATTAAAGATGATGGAGTCGGTATAGACATCAATAAGCTTACTGAAAAAGGTGTAAAGTTAGGTCTTGTTGAAAAAGATAAAATAGAAGTAATGAGTACGAAAGAAAAGATTAATCTCATTTTTCTTCCAAGCGTTAGTACAAAAGAAAATGTAACTGAGATTTCAGGAAGAGGTATCGGGATGGATGTTGTGCAAAAATCATTAAATTTATTAGGAGCAGATTTAAATATTGAGACGACCATGAATGAGGGAACATCTTTTTGCTTAACCTTTAGTTCCAATGCTAAGGTGAAGCCGCTCTAGATTTAATTTATATTATGGTGCTAGTCTGGATATTTCCCACGATTCCGATTCTTTTTTTTCAAATAGAAATCTATCATTTAGCCGATGTTCTCCATAAATAAAAAACTCTATCTCATGTGGTATTACTGAGTACCCTGTCCAATGGTTTGGTGTAGGAATGTTTTTACCTTCAAATGATTCTAAGCACTGGTTGAAGCTTTCTATAAGCTCGTTTTTACTTTTAAGTTTTTGACCTTGTTTAGAAACATAAGTTGCGACTTGGCTTAATCTTGGTCTTTTGGAACAGTAATCTTCAACCATTTCTCTATTCATCTCCTCAACTTTTCCAGAGATGCGAACTTGGCGTCCAGTCTTGTGCCAGTAAAAAGCCATTGCGGCATAGGGGTTTTTAGACAAGTCTTGTGACTTGGGGCTTGTCTTGTTGGTAAAAAAGTTAAACTTATAATTTTGTAACCCTTTAAAGAGGAGGAACCTAACTGAGGGAACTGCATTATTTGTTGCGGTTGCTAAGGAGAATGCTGAAGGGTTTTCTTCTTTGGTCAATGCTTCTTCAAACCATTTTTCGAAGCTTTCAAAAGGGCATTTATTGATAGAATAAAGTTGAAGTTCCTCAAGTATTGGCATAGTTAATGACATAATATGATCCCAGTTTCATCACGATTACTAAATATATGAATATTCAACACCTAGACCTTCTTCATTAATTTTACAAAGAATTGGTTTTCCTGTGGGAATTTCTAATTCTAAGATCTTCTCTTCAGAAATTGAAAAAAGGTGCTTTAAGAGGGCCCTAAGGCTATTTCCATGAGCGCTTATCAGTATTTTCTTACCCCTTCTAATGTCTTTTAAAATACTGTCTTTCCAAAAAGGGACAACTCTTTTACAGGTATCTTCCAAACTTTCACCAAGTACCTTTGGAATGTTTTCTCCCCAGCTTTCAGGTATTTGAATGTCTTCTTCATTCAATTGTGGAGGTTTTGTAGAAAAGGATCTCCTCCATATTTTTACTTGCTCGGCTCCATGAAGCTCAGCTGTTTCTTTTTTATTTTTCCCTTGTAGCGCTCCATAATGCCTTTCATTCAGTTGCCAACTTTTTGTTAATGAAAGTTCATTTTTCTCTAATGTATCAAGTATTAGTTCTGCGGTTTGAATACTTCTCTTAAGTACCGAAGTATAGACGTAGTCAATTTCTATAGCATTCTCTTTTAAAACTTTCGCAGCTTCTTTTGCTTCCAAAATTCCATTTTCAGATAAATCAACGTCGACCCATCCGGTGAAACGATTCTCAAGGTTCCAACGACTCTGACCGTGTCTTATTAAAATAAGGTTATCCATATTAGACTCCTCTTTTATTTGAAGTTTTATCTCGATTTTTAAAGTGCTTTAGTTGAAAAGTTATCGTTTTTAAAATGATCTTCATTGCCTCGGTCTTTTAATGCTTTTTCTCTTTTCGTTTTAGCTTTGGCAATAAGGTTTTTTACTTCCTCTTGTAAAAGCTCCATTTGTTTTTCCGTATTTTCCAAGTTCCACATATCTGTAGAAATAGGTTCTCCTATTTCAAAATAAATAGGACTACCTTTTTTTATAACAAGGCTTTTTCCGCTGGCAAGAGTTCTTGCTCCACTTTGGCCTATAGGGACAATTGGAATACCAGCCGCCATTGCAATATGCATGCAGCCTTTCTTAAAAGGTTTAAGTCCTTGCTCTGCGTTAGAGCGTGTTCCTTCTGGAAAGACAATAATTGAATAATTTTCTCTTCTTTCTTCAACACCCTCTTTGATACTTTCAATAGCAGACCTCGTATTGGAGCGGTCTATAAATATGCAGCCTCCCATTCGCATTATTATTCCAACAAAAGGAAAACGAGCTACCTCTTTTTTTGATACAAATGTGGTTTTTTTGGGAGTAATGGCAGCAATGGTAAAAATGTCTATTACACTTTCATGATTCATTATGAAAACGGCAGGACCCTTAAGGTTTTCCTTGCCATTAATTTTCATTTTAACGCCTAAAAAGAAGAGAATTGTTTTTCCCCAAGCTTCTCTCCAGAACTCCCAAGCTCTTTGGCCGCCAATGAATAAACCAGAAATAGATGCAAAAAGTGCTATAAAAAATGTCAGAATCATGCAAAGCGCAGTTCTAAATGTTCCTAGTATATTCTCGATCATTCAACTTCCCTAAAAAATAGTACTATTTAAATTTAGAGTTTAAGAGGTACCACAATAGGGGACACATTTCAAAAATTACACGCAGCATTCTAATCAAGAAAACTTTTGACATAGAGAAAAAAAGTGCAATTAATTGTTTATTCTTTATAATAGAAGATGAAATTTTGTTCTTTCTTGAGTTCTGAGGGGGAGAAGTCTGATGGTAACGGATAAAAAATTTAAAGTCTTGATTGTAGATGATGAGCCGGAAATTTTAGACATAGTGAGTGACGAGTTTCGTGAAGGTGGGATGGAAGCTGAAGTAGCGAAATCAAGTGCTGACGCCATAAAGAAAATAGAGTCTGCAAAATATAATGCCGTTATTTCTGATTACAAGATGGAAGGGGGAAGCGGCTTTGAAATTTTGGATCATATAGAGAAAATGGGAGATAATGCCCCACTATTTTTTTTCATGTCAGGTTTTTATAGACTTCAAGATGGAGAAACAGTTCGGTTGGGAGTAGAAAAAATGTATTCCAAGCCTTTCAGTGTGAAAGAGCTTGTATCTGATGTGAAAGATGTTCTTGAAATGAAAGAAATGGTCTAAGAGCTTTTACATTTATATAAATAGAAGGTGATTAATATCATATAAGAATTGCAAAATTTAAGATCTGACTTTTCAAATAATACCTTCTCTAAGTGACAATTAAGTAGGTATTTGGAGGAATAGATGGTAGGGCATGAAGAAATTTCAAAAGACGAAATTTTGGAAGCGATCGCAAGGGCCACTATAGAACATGACTGGGAAGAAGTTGAAAGGCTCTATAAAAAGCTTTTTATATCTAATGATAATCCACAATAAATTAGTCCTTAAAAAAAACTTTAACCTTTGAATTATTGAGTTGTACTCAGGCGTTCAAGGGCCTTGTCTGTTGAAAGTAGGGGCTTGTAACCCAACTCCATAAAGGCATTCTTGTGAGAAAAGTAATGAGACTTACCTAGTTGAAGTGCTACAAATCTTGTCATCGGTGGGTCAACAGAGTATTTCCTCAGTAAGCCTAGTGTTTTTTCAATAAAAGCACCAAGGAAGTAGGCTTTTTTAAAAGAAATTGTTTTTTTTATTGGCGGGAGGCCATGAATATTAAGGATTTTGTTAATAAATTGCCATAGGTTTACAGGGGCCTCTTGGCCAAGAAAGTAAGCTTTGCCGCAAATAGGTGAAGAAGTAGAAAGCTTCTCAAGGGCCAATATATGAGCATAAGCAGCATTTTCGACGTAGATAACGTCAACTAGGTTTTGTCCAGAGCCTACTTGCTTCAACTTTCCCTCCCTTGCAGCTTTTACAAGCCTTGGGATTAAGTTAGGGTCTTTTTCACCAAAAATAAGGTGAGGTCTTAGGGAGGTTGTTAAAAGTTTTGGAGAGTTGTTTGACTCCAAAACTTTTTTTTCTGCGATGGCTTTGGAGTGAGCATAAAGCCCAAAGTATTTGTCTGGATAGGGAGTCGATTCATCTGCATTTTGTAGATTATCTTTCCCAAATACTACGCTAGGCGAACTTGTGTAAACAAGCTTCTTGATTTGATGCTTTAAACATGCATTAATGACGTTTTCTGTCCCAGTTACGTTTGTATCGTAAAAGTCACTCCATTTACCCCACATGCCAACTTTAGAAGCCACGTGAATAACAGCATCTTGTCCCTCAAAAGCCTTTAATACATCCTGGGAGTTTTTTATATCCCCTTGGAGGCATATGACTCCTTTTTTTTCAAGTTCTTGATAACGAGATCTAGAAAAATTCGTAACTTTATATTTTTTATCAATAAGTAAATTGATGATAGACTTTCCAAGAAAGCCCCCCCCACCAGTAACGAGAATATTCATATAAAAGCCTTTTTTGAGGAAACTTCTCGAAGTTTAATGCGGTCTATTTTGATATTGTGTCTGACGTCTACAGGAAAGTTATTATGGTAATAAACTTTCTTAATTGAAGAAGTATGTTCAAAATTTTTTGCTATAAGGAGAATTTCTTTTTCAAAGCGATGCTTCTCTTTACCTCTTAAGCTTTTTTTATCTCTTCTTTCAATAACAATTGACGCTGTATTTAGACCCTTTTCACTTGTCTGAATTAGGGCGGTTCTTTTAACTTCTGGGTGCTCGTTAAAGACGGCCTCGCAAGGAATAGAATAAAGTTCTTTTTTCTGTTGTCCATCATTTTGAGTAGTATCGACATGGACTCTGTGAGTTTTTCTTCCGCAAAACCATAGTTTTCCATCTTGATCTAAGTAGCCAACATCTCCCATTCTGTGCCAGAGCTTTCCCTTTTCATCCATAATTTTGGCTTTTTTTGTTTGCTCTTCCATTTGATAGTATTCAGCAGTTACAATATCACCAGATACGATGACTTCTCCAATTTTGAAAGGGGGCAATATAGTTGTTTGATCAAGGGAAGGTATTTCTTTTTCTGTAATAGGTATTATTTTTAAGTCGACACCTTTAACCGGCAACCCCACGCAAGTTCCATTTCCTTTTCTTGAAAGGGAAGCAGTCTCTTTTAGAATTTCCTTTCCTGAGAATTGACATAGAGGAAGCGACTCTGTTGCTCCGTAGGGCGTGTAAGTTGTTCCGTTAAGTAGCGTTTTTTCAAATTTTTCATGAAGGTCGATGGAAACAGGGGCTCCAAACATCACTAAAAACTTTATGGAAGGAAGAGTTTTTTTATGGACCAGGCAGTAATCAGCAACTCGCTCCCATATGGCAGGTGAACCAGCAACAAAAGTGGCTTGGTTGTCTTGAATATTTTGAACTAGTTTTTCAGGGTCACACTGGGAAGGCTTTGATGGATTCATGTCAGGAATACAGCTTGTCATTCCAATCCCAATAGTAAAAAGAGAAAATAATGGAAATCCAGGTATATCGACTTCTTTATGATTGAGGTTAAACATGCCTTGGAGCATTTTGAGTTGTGATGAAAAAATTCTGTATGTATATACAACTCCTTTAGGAATACCAGTTCCTCCAGAAGTAAATAAAATAGCGGCCCTGTCTTCTGGGTGTCTGTCTTCAATTTTAAAAAAGGGTTCTTTAAGAAAGTCATCAACCCATCTTTCTTTTAGCTTTTTGAGGGTTTTTGTTTGGGGAAGTTGTAAGTTTCCTGAACTAATAAATATTTGACAACTTTTAAAAGAGTCAGGAAAAAATTGCTTAATAAAGTGAACTTCTTGAACCGCGATTAATGCATGAGGTTTTACTTTAGATATGGAGTGAATGAGGTTCTTTTTTCCCATACCGGGGTCTATTAATATCGGAGTAGCACCAATCTTAAAAAGAGCAAAAGTAAGTGCTGTAAAGTCCAAAGAGGGTCTTAAGAAAAGAAGAACTTTAGTGTTTTTGGTAATGCCCTCTTTTTGGAGTATGAAGCCGTATAAATTGGACAGGTCTTCAAGTTCCTTAAAGGTGAGGGACTCATATTCGTATTTTTTATTGGATGAGTTTCTTTTTTTAGGGAAGAGAACGGCTTTTTTGCTTGGTCTTAGTTCAGCTTGCTCTCTAAGTTTAAAAGCAATATTCATAGATCTATAGGTCCTTTTATTAAATTATTGATAATAATTTTTTTGTGTCATCCAGAGGATTGGTTAAAAACTATTTGGCCTGTTACTATTTAGGAACGCTTTTATTTGGCAGAGAACCTCTTCTTTTTCATCTTCTATAACAAAGTGACCAGCTTTTTTAAAATAATGAGTCTTTGCTGTAGGGTAAATTTCTTTCCATCGATCGTAAAAATGGTTGTTAAAACAAAAGTCTTTTCCTCCCCATAATATTAATTTTGGGCATGTTATTCGAAAAAGGTTTTTTTCAATATTTTTGATAGTTTTAAAAGTAGGATGGTTTTTCTCTAATGGAATATCTTGAACAAAGCGTGATGTTGCAATTCTATTTTTATAATTGTTATAGGGAAGGAGGTACCCTTGTTTTACAACTTTTGGTAGTTTATGAGTAACACCCATAAAAGTAGCGGGCCATGCAAAAGCATTAAAATGACGTACTAGTTTCTCACCTATGAAAGGCAACCTGCAAAAATTTATCCTTCGAGGAATTTGGTTACTTTCAAAAGCTGCAGTATTAAGGATAACAACCCGTTTGATAAGATGAGGATTTTTAGTTGCAAGTCCGAAGCCTATAGCTCCACCCCAGTCATGGACAATAAGAGTTATATTGGTAAGTTTAAGGGTGTTTACCAAGCTTTCAAGATTTTCAATATGGTTTTGTAATTGATAGGAGTAGTTTTGAGGCTTATCCGAAAGCCCACAGCCAATATGATCAACTGCAATTGTACGGTTTGATTCCTTTAGGCTTTTTATGAGGTTCCTGTAAGTAAAAGACCAAGTAGGATTTCCATGGATCATTAAAATAGGGTCAGTCTTTTTTGGCCCCTCATCAACAAAGTGCATTTGGAGAAGGTCCTGACCTTTAATTTTTATAGAGTGAAAGTGTGATCTAAATGGATACTCTTTTCGAAGACTTTCCGGAATGACAATGTCATTACAATGTGACTTTTCTACCATTGGACCCCCAACATAAGGCAACTTAGCCCACTTCCAATCCCTAAAAGGGTCATTTTATCATTTGGTTTTACTTTTTTTGAGTCTTTTAGAAGTGATAGAGTTAAAGGTAGAGCAGCAGAGCCTGTATTTCCAAAGTTCTCGTAAGTTTTAAACGTCTTTTTTTCGAATAAGCCTAACCCTTTTAAAATTCCTTCTTCATGGGCTTGGCCAACCTGATGACCAATTACCCAGTCAATCATATCGTTGCTCCAATTAAGTTCTTTTTTTGTTTCTTCCCAAGTTTCCTGGGCTAATTGAATTCCTGCTTTCAGGAGTTCCTCTGAGTCTGTTTTCATCATAAGGGAATGAATATCACCTTCGCCTTGACAAAGGTGGTTAGCATTAGAGTGTGTCATTGTAACACCGCCAAGAATGCGAGGTCCTTCAGGGCAAATGCCTTCATCGCTAAGAAGGACTGCAACTCCCGCAGATCCAATAGTTAGATTCGCTATATATTCTTTTACATTTTTTCTATTTAGGTTTGGATTTGAATTTAAAAAGCGGATAGTTTCAAAAATAAGAGGACCACTGTTTTCTCCACTAACAATAAGTCCAGATCTTATTTGTCCTTGTTCAATCATGGAAGCTACAGTCACCATGGCACTTTGAACACCGAGACAAGCATTTGAAAGATCAAAAATTCCACATCGACTTTTTAGTCCCAAGTTTTGGTGGACTACTGAAGAGGTTGCAGGCTCAAGAAAGTCTCTACATACAGAGGCATGAATTAAAAAGTCTACTTCATGACTTTCTATATGAGTTTTAAAAAGAGCGTCTTTTGCCGCTTCTGTTGCAATAAAACTAGGCTTTGTGCCTACATCCCAGTAGCGTCTTTCTTTTATACCCGTCATTAATTCTAACCTTCCGTGCGGAAGGTTTAAACGTTGATAGAGTTTATCACATCTCATTTCGAGTTCTTCAGAAGTCATTACTTTATTAGGAAGAAAGTGTCCTATGGATGCTAGGCGGACTTTGGAAAACTTCAAGAGGTTGCTCCTTGGGTTGGGGAGAAACCGTGAAGGTTGGCCATTGAAATTCCACTGAGAAGAGAGCCAATAATTCCAAGAAAGCCTTGGTCAGTACCACAAAGAATAAGCCCTTTTATAGGTGTCGTCCCTCTCTTTTGTTTTTGAGGACTCCCATAGATTGTTCCTTTCTTATGATTTGTAAATTTTTCTATCGTTGTTGGTGTAAAAACATCTTTAAGTATGAGGTGGTCCTTAATTTTAGGGCAAAATTCTTCAAAAAGTCTGAGTGATGATTCAAAAACTTCTTCTTTTTTATCTTTGTAAGACGCACGATCAAGTTGTTTCCAAAGGTTGTAGTTGGCCAAAAAAGTAACCCTTGCCATACCTTCTTCCATTGGATCTTCTTCAAAGTTATTTGGAAAGCTTAAAATTGCAGTTTCCGTTCCATAATGAGTTTTTGGATTTTCATATTTATATTTGGGAAGAGATGAATAAAAAATGGTAGCGGCTTTTTGTCCTAGCTCTTTGGGCTTTTTATTTAAAACAGCAATGCTTTCTGTAAAACTGAAGCTTCCAACCTCTGGACTTATTTTGGGAGGGAGTTCTTCTTCAACCATATCCATCGTTTCTGGGAAACCTGCCGAAGAAATGATCGTATCAGATTTGAGTATGGTCCCATTTTTAAGAATAACTCCTTCGACACCTTTGGTATTCTGTATAATATTTTTTACTGGGGACTTATATTTTAGAATTCCTCCATTTTCATTAAATCTTTTTTCTAAAAGACCAAGAACTTTTCTTATACCGCCCATAGGCTTTGAAAGGCCTTCTAAGAAGATACTTCTAAATAGAATAACAAATTGAGAAAAGTCGACATCGTTTTCCCAGGCACTTCCGTAGGCAAGAGTTGGAGCTAAAATCATTTCCTGTAATAGAGGATCTTTGATGTATTGGGGAAGGATTTCTCTTGTGGAAACAAAATCTTGGTCTAGACTAAAAGCATTAAATTGTTTTACCTTTTCGACTAGTTTTAAAAAGGAGTCTGATTCCTCAGGAAAATTTTTATTTATTTCTTCAACAAGAAACTCGAGCTCGTTAGTAAAGGACAGGCTGAGATCTGGAAAAGCAATTTGGGAAAAAAACTGTTCTTTCAGGTCAAGCTCATCATAAGAAATTCTTAACTGTTTAAGGATCTTCGTAAGAGGCAAACCCTTTTCACCTCTTTTAGCAAAGTTTGTGAGTGCATGGAGACCCACATCAAATTGAACTCCTTTTCTTTGGTAAAAAGAGTTTAAGCCCCCTGGAATTGAATGCTTCTCTAGAATGCATACTTTTTTTCCAAACATTGCCAGTCTTATTCCAGCTGCTAAACCTGAGAGGCCTGCGCCTATTACAATGACATCATACTTTTCTTGCATGAAGTTAGCCTTTATTGTGTCCTTCTGAAGTAAGGGAAGCTCTAATTAATGAAACTTTGGACCTAGGTAATTAACACATGATTCCATCGTGGCGAGTTTCGGGTAGTCTTCTTGAGGAACTTCAATCTTGTGGCGTTTTTTTAGCTCCATAACAATATCTAAAAAATCCATCGAATCTAAATCGAGTTGGTCTCTAAGAGCAAGGTCGTCCTTGATTTGAGTAACATCTTCATCTAGTGCGATGTCTGCTATAATATTCATAACTGCTTCTCTAACTTGTGCATTTTCCATTTTGACTCCTTCTAAAGCATTTCAATTCAAAAACTGTAATGATTTTAAATTTAATATTTTGTAAATTCTATATTTAAAATAAAAATTTATGGCCGTGTTTTAACCTCTATATTTTTGGACAATAAGGCTTGAGTTTATACCTAGCATTCCAAAAGAGTTATTCAAAATTGTATTTACTTTTTTTTGAACTTTTGTTTTTCCAACAAGATTCTTAAGGGCACACTTTTCATCGATTTGGTTAAGATAGCCTGTTGGATGGACAAAATTATCTTCAAAACTTGGTAAATTTCCTGCTAGCTCAAGGGCTCCCGCAGCTCCCATGGCATGACCAATAAGACCTTTAGTAAAATTTATATGTGTATTTGACCCAGGGTTTAAATTAAATGTTTCACGGACGGCTTGACACTCTTGGATGTCGCCTTGAACAGTTCCAGTTGCGTGAAGGTTTACAATATCAATGTCATCTGCTTCCAGATGAGCTCTTTTAAGAGCTGCGCTTATGCATTGTTTTTGTCTTTCACTATTAGGTAGAACAAAGTCAGAGGCATCAGAGTTAACATGATAGCCAATGATTTCTCCGTAAATTTTAGCCCCTCTTTTTAATGCATCCTCTAGTCTTTCAAGGGTAAAAATGGCGCCTCCCTCTGAAACAACGATACCACTTCTGTCTATATCTAGAGGTCTTGTTGCTAGTTCGGGGTTTGAGTGTTCCCCAAGCGCCCCTTGCGCTCCAAAAGCTGCAAAAATTCCAAATGTTTCTGTACTCTCAGAAACGCCTCCAGCTAACGCAATATCAACTTCATGAAGCCTTAGCATTTGGCAAGCGTGGATAAGCCCCATATTGCCAGCCGCACACGCAGCACCAATAGTATAGGCTGGTCCTGTAACTTTCAAATTAAGAGAGACCTCTCCTGCTGGGTTATTAGAGACTGTTCTAGGATTATGGTGGTGTGACCAGAAGCTTGTATTTAGGTCATTTTGGTAAAGGAGGTGAACTTCATTTTCCGTTTCAACATTTCCATGCTCAGTAATTCCTAGATAAATGCCTATTTTCGATTTATCGACCATTGAAAGTTCAATATTTGAATCTAAAAGTGATTCATTTGCACAGTAAATGGAGGTTGCTCCCGCCCTGGTACCTCGACGGCGAGCTTTTCTTGATTGGTGCTTTGTTTCATCAAAATCACATTCCCCCGCTGCTACTTTACCCATATGGCGGATTTCTTTATGCTTAATTCCAGATTTATTTTGAAGGAGGGCCTGGCGGAACTCTGAAAGGTTGTTTCCGTTTGGTGCAGCTAATCCGACACCTGTAATGACGATGCGTGAAAATTGTGAAGGCATTTATTGGTCTCCTGAAAATCGTGATAAGCCATTTTTGACTCTATCGGCCCAGTTTGTTTTTATTTGAGTCGTAAAGCTTACGAGAGGTTGTGCACTTTGCGATATAATATCTAAGGCCAGGGGAAGTTTTTTAACAATAGAAGGATAATCCTTTGGTATCTGAAGGTTTGATAAGTTAATGACAAACTTAATAACAGATTCGGCAATATCACATGTTAAAATAATCGATTTAATTTTCTTATACCTGGGGTCCTTAGGGCTTATGGCAAACTCTGGGTTTTTACTTAAGAGGCTTTCTGCAAAGGCTTTAAATTGTCTAATATTTTCCTGCTCTCTTTTTTTGAATAAAGTTGTGACAATTTCGAGACAGTCTTCTTTTGCTTCGTGTAGTTTTACTCTCTTTTCCCTACTATCCCTCGTTTCGATGGCCCCAAAGTGATGGAGTTTTTTGAGAGATATACTCGTTGCGCTTTGAGACAGCCCTAGTGATTTTTCAATGTCTTCGCTAGTCAATGCTATCTGAGAAAGAACGAGTAAGCCGAACACGGATCCATCCACTCTCTTGAAGCCGATAGAGTTGAAAAAGTCTTCAAACCCTTTAAGATCAAACCCATTAGGAGCCGAACTATTATTTTGATCTGTATTGTTAGTATTTTGATTTTCCATTTTTTAAAATCTGAAGCCAATTTTATATTTCAAAAATAAAATATTCGAGGTCTAAACATAAAGCGACTAAATCTTCCTGTCAAAAAACTTTTATTGTGCAGAATGAATTATGATAAAATTCATTCTGCACAAAGGATTATAGTGAATGAAAGCATTAGTTTTAGGTGGAACTGGCTTAGTTGGCAAAGATGTCATTAAGCTTTTATTAAAAGATGATAGGTATGAGGAGGTGATAAGCCTTGTTAGAGGTAAGTTATCACTAGAACATGAAAAGTTACTTCAGTTAGAGATAGACTTTAACCATATGGATCAATGGGCCGAATACTTTTGTGTTGATCATCTTTTTTGTTGCTTAGGGACAACAATTAAGAAGGCAAAATCCAAGAAGAACTTTGAAAAAGTAGATTACGAGTATGTTCTTCGTGCTGCAAAACTTTTAAATAAACATGGCGGTAAGCATTTTATTCTAGTTTCTGCAATGGGAGCTAATTCAAAATCTTCCATCTTTTATAATAAAGTGAAAGGAAGAATTGAGGAAGATATTATAAAGTTTGGCCCAGCTCATGTGACTATAGTAAGGCCTTCATTGCTTTTAGGATCTAGAGAGGAAGCTCGGCTGGGAGAAAAGTTGGGGGAGTTTTTCATGAAACCTTTGGGTTTCTTTCTAAGAGGATCTTTAAAGCAGTACGCAGCAATTGAGTCTATCGAAGTTGCGAGGAAAATGATTGAGAAAGCTAATGGAGAAAAATCTGCAGTGGATATTCCTTGGGCAAAGACATTTTCTTCAAGTAATCAATAAAAACGAAAGAGAAATAAAAGGACTTACAGAAACCTTTTTTTATCACTGTAAGTCCTATAACTAATTACTTTTTATCACCCATAATATTTTCTAAGAAGTTGACCGGTAATGGAAAGAATGTCGTACTTTTTCCTTCACCACTAGATATCTCTTTCATTGTATCTAGATATCTTAAAATAATTGCATTTTTTTGCTTGTCTAGTACTGCTGCAGCTTCAGCTAATTTAATGGACGCATCAAGTTCCCCTTCTGCTGAAATGACTTTGGCCCTTTTATCCCTTTCTGCCTGAGCTTGTTTTGCCATTGCACTTTGCATTTCCATTGGTAGGTCAATTGCCTTGACCTCAACGGATGAAACTTTAACTCCCCACGGTTCTGTCTGCTCATCCAATATATTTTGAAGCTTTACGTTAATCTGGTCTCTCTGAGAGAGGATTTGATCTAGTTCAAATTGGCCGATCACAGACCGAAGTGTTGTCTGAGAAATTTGTCCCGTAGCGACCAGGTAGTCCTCTACTGCTATGGTTGCTTTTTCAGCATCATTAACTCTGAAATATACGACACCATTTACCTTAAGAGTAACATTATCTCTTGTGATGATATCTTGAGATGGAATATCCATGGTAACCGTTCTGAGGTCAACTCTAGTCATGGTTTCAATTCCAGGTATGAGGATAATAAGCCCAGGCCCTCTGATACCGGTAAAGCGACCAAGTCTAAAAACCACAGCTCTTTCATATTCTTTAAGAATTTTGAGCGTGTTGAAGAGCAAAATAATAAGGATAATGAAACCAACCATAAAACCTAAACCCATAGCCTTTTTCTCCTTGAAAATTTTCTACCACCAAAAATTTATTCAATAGTCAGTAGCAGTTTATCTTGTTTTTTTATTTCACATTGATCTTCTTTATTAAAACGCTTGGAAGATTGAGCCTTCCAAAACTCACCGCCTACTTTTACTTGATAAAGATAGACATTTTCTTCTTCAGACTCAATAATATCGACTATAAAACCTTTTTTGCCAAGAGGACTATTGTAGTCGTCGGCACTTCCGGTCTTCCGATTTTTCCAGTCGCGAGCTAAGTAATATCCCAAGATACCAACGAAAATACCTATAGAGGCCACTGCTGAAAAGATGAGTGAGTAACTCATCTGAAGGTAAGCTTCATCGGTTCTATAAAGGAATAAACTTCCTGCTGTAAGGGCCAAAAGTCCTGCTAGTGTCAAAAGCCCATAGCTAAGAACATAGGCTTCTAAAATAAAGAGCATGAAAGAGAGAAGGATAAGACCTAAAGCTCCAAAATTGAGAGGGAGTATCTGAAAACCGATCCCTGCGAGAAGTAAACAGAAGGCCCCGATAGAACCCGCAATGAGACCTCCTGGTGACTGAATTTCAAGATAAATGAGAGCAGCTCCAATAAGGAAAAGGATATAGGCCATAGAAGGGTTAGCAAGGGTATCGAGAAGTTTTTGACCCAGGTCCATCTGAAAGAATTTTACCGTTGGGCTATTTACTTGAATGGTATAACGCTTACCTTTAAGAGTTATTTCCTTACCTTCAAGGTCATCGTAAATATCCGAGATGCCATTTGCGATACCGTCAATAATATTTTTTTCTTTAGCGTCAGCTGCATTGAAGGAAGAGGCTTCTTTAACCATATTGGCGAACATTTTTTTATTTCTTCCCCGTGCTTCCGAAAGAGATTCAACTAGAGAGACTAATGAGTTAATTGCCTTTTTCCTAGCATCCTTTGCTTTAATATCCCCACTCATTTCTATAGGAGTTGCAGCTCCAATACTTGTTCCTTCTGCCATATAGAGAGCATGAGCACCTGAAGATATT
>CEUM01137797.1_pt1 | contig 19504 bp, 13 predicted proteins | sample 356421 | NCBI WGS metagenome assembly CEUM01 (sample SAMEA2622716, study PRJEB7988) | marine metagenome | biome: marine biome (ENVO:00000447); feature: surface water layer (ENVO:00002042); material: "saline water (ENVO:00002010), including plankton (ENVO:xxxxxxxx)" | depth 5 m | reverse complement strand
GCTTTAAAGTCGCTAAAATAATTGAAGATTACGCTAAAGAAAATAAGAAATTTCACGACTAAAAACTAAACTTTAAGATTCTTCTTCCTTTTTTTCCTGAAAGGGAAGAAGGATCTTAAAGCAGGTTTGAGGACCATCCACAAGCTTAAGGCTCCCATTATGATTTTCAATAATACTTTGGGAAATACTTAAACCTAAGCCTGTCTTCTTGGGAATTTCTGTTGAAAAAAAAGGCTCAAATATTTTCTCCCTTATAGACTCAGGGATTTCTTTTCCAGAGTCTGAAAATAGTACTTCAATTTCTTTATTTGATTTTTTTGATACCACAATTTTTATCCAAGACTTATCTTCACCTCGTCCATATTCAAAGCTATTTATAACTAGATTTGAGAAAGCCTGCTGCAATTCAACTTTTCTTGCATGAACGGTAAGGCCACCTTCACACTGAACATTGATTTCATAAGAGTAATTTTTAAGTTTCTCCAAATAAAGCTCAAAAGAGTTTAAGATTATTGGTTTCAAATCAATAGTTTCAAAAGGATCATGAGAACCATCTTTTGCAAAATTTCTCAACTCTTTTATTATCTTTGTTATTCGATTCGAGTTATCTTTTAATTTGTCAGCAACATCAATCAAAGAATCTTCGACTTCCTTTGCTACCTCATTTTTTTTTAGAATTTTCTTTAGGGTATAAATTTGTCCTACGATAATTGTAAGGGGGTTGTTTATTTCATGAGATACACCTCCGGCCATCTCACTCAGTGTCGCCATTTTTGAGGCATTAAAAGACATCATAACTTTTGAATCCGGAAAAATATCCGGTGTACTTTTTTTTAAACCCTTTAAATTAATTAAAGTTAAGCATGGACCTACAAAGAAAAAAACTTTATAAATTACTTCCCACTCCCTTTTAGATAAAAGGGCCTCAGTATACGAAGAAACATCACCACCACTCTCAAACACTATAAAATAAAAAGATGTAATTAAAAGAGGTAAGAATACTAGGTAAAAGTGTCTTATCCCTTTTAAAAAGGCACTAAAAAAAGGTAATAAAAATGCGAAGAAAAGGTATGGAGAATTTAATTTTCCAGTATTCCAAAGACAAATTATCCAAAAAACCAACGATGAAATGATCCAAGTTTGATAGATGGCCTCTGTTTCTTTTTTAGATTTCCATGTCCATAGTCCGCTTGCAAGTAATAAAACAACATAAAAAAAAGATAATGTACTCAGATTAGGTTGAAGAGATAAAAGATTTAAGCCGACCAGAATGCCCAAAAAACCGTAGTAGATGAGGATTCCAAAAAAGAACTTTCCCATCTCAAGTCACTTCTCCTTAAGCTACATTAGTCGACTTAATTGTCAAAACAAACTCAGTTCCTTTACCAAGAGTCGTCCTTACAGATACACCACCACCTAGTTTTTCAAGGTTCTTTTTGACAATATCCATTCCAACGCCTCGTCCTGAAAGTTCATCAACACTATCTTTCTGGCTAAAGCTTGGAAGGAAGATGATATCCATAGCTTCCTCATCACTCATATTACTCAATTGATCCTGGTTATAAATACCTTTCTCAAAAGCTTTTTTCTTTAAAATATCCACATCAATTCCAGCACCGTCGTCTTTGATCTTTATTTCTACATAGCTGATATCAGGTTCATTACAAGTTACTTCGATTTTACCTTGCGGTTTTTTACCTTTTTCTCTTCTTGCATCCTGTTCTTCAATACCATGATCGATAGAGTTTCTAAGAAGGTGGACAAAAGCATCTTGCAACACATTTAGGGATTCTCTATTAAGAGTTATTTCATTTCCTTGAATAATGAAGTCCACATCTTTATTCAACTTCGTAGAAATGTCCATAACCATCGACTTAAATTTTTGAAGAGAAGGTATAACTGGTATATCTGTCAACCTTTCAGCTGCAATCCTTATCTCTCCAATATTTCCGTCAATAACAGTTTGATTAAGCCTCTTTAGATTTCTAAGGACAACAGGAACCATCTCAACTTTACTAATCTCTTGATCTTCATCATCATCGTCTTTTTTCTCTTGATAAAACCCATTAAGGAGTTGAGAGAAATCGATAAGCTTTAAATAAAGATAGTCTGAGTTCTCTTCAAAAAACTTTATAAGAAGACTAGCAACTGGATCACCGTCTTCAATCAAGGCCCTTGTCTTGTCTGGTAAATCATTCACTATTCTAGTTGTTCTAAAGTCTGCCAATATCATCTTAATCTTAGGTAAGGTGCTTTCATCTGGGCAAATGAAGTAGTTGAAAAAGTTGCTTTCACCATCATCGACCAAATATTTTCCAGCTTCCTTAAAAAGATCGCCTGGATCCTCTTTTGAGCTATTGATCCTTTTCAAAGTTTTAACGAGTATTGAATTAGAACTTACACCTTTAATTTTCTCTTGAATTTTATGTATATCCTGGGCCAAGTCATTCATTTCATTAAAAAACCGCTTATCGCTATCTGACTTTCTAACATTGTCATAATCGAGGCGGCAAGTAAGGGCAAAGTAAAGCCAAAGCTCTCTTACTTGAAAACGAATTCTCTCTTTATTTTCCAAAAATTTCTTTGGGCCGGATTTGATTATTCCAAAGATATCACTGAAAACCCTGCTTAAAAAATGAAAGTTAAGCCTTCTACATTCAGAAAGAATTCTTTCCAGCTTTATAACCGAATCTTCCATTTCAAAGATATGATCAATTCCTCTAGAAAAGTCATAGAAATTTTTAAAAATTTCTGACCAATCATCACATTGTTTTGTATAAGGCATATTCATGTCTGATTGTTGATAAATAGACCTTACAATATCTTTAATCTCAACATAGTTTCCAATAAAATCCTTACTAAACTCTTCAAGATCAGAATTTCTGAGATCTTCAAGGTTATTGAAAGACCCTTCAAATTGGTGAACCATTTCTGAAACATCCAATCGATTCATGGATCTTAAAGATCCTTTTAGAGAGTGAGTGTTTCGTTTTAGAACTGAAATAATATCATCTTTAATATCTTTTTCCTGAACTTCAACAAAAACTTTCTTCCTTGTTTTACCTGGTTGATTAGCATCAAAAAGATGCTCTTTTCTCGTAATGTTTTTTGAGATCAACTGGTCGAGGTTAACTGTGAAGTTTTGTATTTCTCCAACAAGTTTTTTCTCAAACTCATTTTCAATTCTAAAGACTTTCTTTGCCAAGCTCCCATAATCGTTAATTTCAGAATTAATTTCATAAAGTTTTGAAATAATCGGATTGAAATCTTCTCTTGATATAGCTTTTCCCTCAGAAACTGATTTTCTTATTTCGGTCACATGACTTTCGGCGATATGTGTAATACTTGATATTGAGAAGAAGTTGAATGCTCTTGAATTTCCTTTAAGAGTATGGAGGTAACGAAACATTTCTGTCAAAACATTCGAGTCCGTAGGTGCAGCTTTGGCCAAAACCATCGTATCCTCAACAAGCTTTGGTGCACTTTGAAGAAATTGAGAAATATCTTCAATATCCAAGTTTGCCATTTCTGTAATAATTGAGATGTTTTTCTGGTTGGCCTTCTTCTCTTTTTCAACTTTAGCAGCAAGTTTCTCTCTCTCAGTTATATCTTCAACGATAAACATAAGGTTTTCTAAATTTTCATCTTCATCCCATAGTGGTGTGTAAGAAATTGAAAAGACGCGATCCTCTTCCTTCTCATCAACGATTTTTATATATTCCATTCTAGGAGCCAAGTGCTCCTCCATTAATAGGTATTGGAGCTCATTTTCCCCAAAGATAGCAAAAAGAGCACTTTTTATATTAGAGAACTGTTCTGACTGTCTATTTACATCTTTATATAGTGTTTCAAGAATATTTTCCCCAATTACTTCCTGCCCAAATACTTCATTAGTATAGGCAGAAACAGGACCAATAATTTCAAGACTTTCATTCACTGAAAAAACAGCTTGCTGCATATTATTAAGGAGGTTTGAAACTTTTTCTTTCTCTTCTTCAATTTCTTTTGTAGCTTCTTTGACTTTATCTTCCAGGTTTTCTGCATAATCTTTTAACTTTTCGTGAGAAACTTTCAGTTTATCTTTCATACCATTAAATGAGATGACAACTTCCTCTAGCTCATCTTTTGTATTTGATTGTTTCCTTTTAAGTATAAGACCTTCACCACTTAAGTCATCAAGGTCAAGAGCTGAAGCATAGCCAGCCATATGCGAAAGATGCCTAGAAACTAGACTCCTAAACACAAAGAAAAGAAGAAATGTTGTTGCAACTACCTGAGATACTTGAATAATCAATTGGGTAATCATCTGTTTAACGAGGGTGTCCCTGGCCACTTTAGTACTTGCCGAAATAACAAGGAGTCCAACCTTTTCCGCTTCCGCATCTTCACCAGCATCAGGGTCTTTATACATAACATTAATTTTGCTTTCCTGTAGATCTGCACCCCAATCTTCTTTTTTTAAGTCCGTAGTCTCTTTTACGTAATTTGGTTTTGGTTTTTTTCCTTCTTCAAGCTCTTCTACACCATCCATATCATAGAGTTTGGCCTGAACATTAACTCTATCTACGATACCTTCTAGGCCCTTATTTGTTTGGTCCTCATCCTCTGTGTAGAGAGAAGTTCCAAGCGTGGCACCAACAGACCTTTCTATCCTTTCAAAGCCTTTTTTAATTGCCTCCAAGTTCTCTTGCCAAGCCTGTTGAAGATTGTACCCTGAAATTACAGCCGCAATAGAAAAGTTGCCCAAGACAACGAATATAATGAGTTTGTTCGCTATCGAAGTACTTCTTCTATTATCTATTTTTTCTTCTTGGTCACTCATAAGTTACCCCAAAAACCTTACGTTATTTAAAGCCTCTTATTAGCTTAATAGCGTCTCAACGACTTTAAGAAATTTTGGTTCGGAGATTGGTTTTACAATCCAAAATGAAACTCCGACCTCTTTTCCTTTTCTCTTTAACTCAGGATCAAACTCCGTTGTCACCATCATTATTGGAGGTGCTTCCAGCCCTTCCTCTCTTATTTTTTGAAGCATTGAAAGACCATCCAAATTGGGCATATTTAGATCTGTTATGACAAGATCAAAGGTTTCATCTCTAATTAATTGAAGCCCTTCCAGTCCATCAGTCGCTTCCCTGATGTCATAATCTTCCTCTAAAAGGTTTTTTAGCTTTTTTCGAAAATCCTTTGAATCTTCTACAAGCAGAACTTTCATCTTTTGCTCCTTGGTTTGCCACCAACTATACGGCAATCAGAAAAAAAAACTTAATCACTTTTGTAAAAGGTTTTCTCTTTTTAAATTGGTAATTAATTCTTATTTGATGAAATTAAATAATTTAAATATAATTTAAGAGTGCGTTTGTCTGATTTTTTTAAATTATTCTGGAATCAAAGGGAATCATGGCCGCAATATTAATTGTTGATGACTCTTCATCTACAAGGATACAACTCAAGAATTTTTTAGAGCCTCATAAGCACACTTGCACTGAAGCAGTTAATGGTTTAGATGCCTTAGAAAAATTAAATAATGGACCTATTGACCTTATTATTTGTGATCTTAATATGCCTGAAATGGACGGGATCGAGTTTATAACCAGGCAATCTAAAAACGAAAAGTTTAAAGACATCCCAACGATTATGTGTACAACTGAAACAATCAATAAGAAAACCGATGAGGGCAAAGCTCTTTATGAAAAAGTAAAAACTTCAGGTGTTGTCAAGGCCTGGATTGTTAAGCCTATTACCCCCAAAAAAGTGAGCCTAATACTGAATTTTCTTGAGAAACTAAGCCTCAGTTAGAGAGAACTTCTGCTGTTACCTTGATTTTAGTTCATTTCCATCAAATACGTAAACGGTTTCATTACCATCATAATGAGTTGATAAGTTTACTGGTCTTTTCCACAAGGCAAAAATATTTCTCATAGTATCGGCGCCTAGACCCATATCGAGGTCCACCCCCTGGTGGACATGTCTGAGAAGGATTTCTCCCCTATTACCGTAGTTGGATGTTTCAATTTCTATAACAGGACTTCCAAAATTGGTTAGTTGGGCCAGTAACTTTTCCTTTATTTTTGCAAATTCCACGGAGTTTATTTCATTCCGTCCAGTTCTTGGGTTAAACCGATAAGTGAATAAACTTTGCCTCTCACAAAAATCTTGAGTGAAGTATTGATCAATAAAGGTTATATCGTTATGACTTTTACGAACCTCAAATATCTTTTCTTTTCCTAAATTTAATTCCTTATCCCATCTGTTCTTTTCAACCATATCTTTGCAATCTTCAAACTCTTTCCCAAAACGACCAGTATCCCACCTAAATTCAATATCTCTAAAAAGCTCAATCCCTATTTTGTAAGGGTTAATCTGACGTTTACTCATCGCCATGACACCAGCGTGTTGATCTGCAAAGTCAATTACTTCGCTTGATTTCAATGCTTTTTGGGTCATAATCTTTGAGTGCCAATAACTGGCCCACCCTTCATTCATAATTTTTGTCAGACGCTGAGGAAGAAAATAATAAGCTTCTTCCCTCAAGATCCCTACAATATCACTTTCCCACTCCTCTAGCGGGGCATAATCCATAATAAACCTCATGATATCACGCGTGGGTAACTTAGAAGCTCCATGGCCTAACTTATCGTTCTTTTCTTTTTTCTTATTCTTCTTCCTGCCTTTTTTAAAAAGTTTTGAGTCCATGAATGACTTTAAGGCCTGACTCCTTTCATCCTGGAGATCACCCCCTTCCAAACCTTCATAATCATCGTCATCATCCTCATTAATTTGCTTTTCAAACAATACATTTGTATCGAGAAGATTTTCTAAAGACAAGACGCTATCAATGAAAGCTTCAACTCTGTCCTGTCCAAACTTTTCCATATACCTTCTTATTTTAGTTCCATGATTGGCCATCACATCCATCATATTTTTATTTGTGTGGTGAAACCAATAATTATTTTTAAAAAAGTCTGCATGCCCATAAACATGGGCCATAACAAGCTTTTGATCAACTATATTATTAACGTTCAATAGATAGGCGTAACAAGGGTTTGTATTAATAACCATCTCATAAATTTTTGACAATCCATAAGCATAATTTTTTGAGAGCTGATCATACTCCATACCAAAGCGCCAATGAGGGTAGCGGTTCGGAAATCCTCCCTGAGCAGCAAGAATATTAACTGTATCATAATCGCAAACTTCAAAACATACATCATAGAAATCAAGGCCGTAACCTAAAGCATAGCCTAGGATTTCCTCTTTTAACCTCAGAAGCTCTCCTGAAATAGGCTTTGTTCGGTTCATATTTATTTACCTTTCCCTAAAAAGTCTTTTATCGAGTCTAAAATGGCGGACTTATTCTTTATTTTACTTAAGATAACAGAGTCTGATTCCTCTCCGTATTTGTTAAAAAGGTCCTTATAAAACTGACCTGAACCATAGCGGCTTTCAACCTGCCCATAACAAAAAACGTTTGAATCAGGAATAATATCTTTATCTAAGAGGTCCAAACAAAGCTTTGTATCATCTGTAGACCAATTATCACCGTCAGAAAAGTGAAAGGGGTATATATTCCATTCATTAGGATCGTAATCTTCCTTCATGATATCTTTGCATAGTTTCAAGGCAGACGAAATTAATGTTCCCCCACTTTCTCTAGTCCTAAAAAATGTTTTCTCGTCAACTTCTTTTGCCGTCGCATCGTGAATAATATAGCGGATATCAATCGATTTATACTGGCTCTTTAGCCATAGGTTAATCCAAAAGCTCTCTGTTCGAACAATTTCTTTTTGCTCATCGCCCATAGAACCAGACACATCCATCATATAAATAACAACTGCGGAATTTTCGAATTCTTCTTTTGAACTAAAAGACCTGTATCTAAAATCTGGTCTGGTGGGAACAATAATTGGGTTATTAGGATCATAACTACCTGTTGTTATTTGACGCTTTAAAGCTTCTCGATAACTTCTCTTAAAATGTTTGAGGGAGTCTGGCCCGACCATACCAATACTATTGTATCGGTCAACTGTCGTTTGGATGGTCTTCTTTCCTTTAGGCTCAATATTTGGAAGCTCTAATTCTTCTCCAAGAATACTCGCTAGTTCCTCTAAAGTTAGCTCTATATCAAGCTCTTTCTTTCCTTCCCCTTCACCAGCTTCTCCTTGACCTGGCTGACCTTCCTCTCCCTCTACAGGATCGCCAGGTTTTCCTTCGCCCTGACCAAGGCCACCTTGCTGTCTTTCACCAAATTTAAATCTAGGAGTTTCAATATGGGGCATGGGGATTTTGTAAGCACCATTTCCCTTAGGATGAGGCATTTCTCCGCTTGAGACATATTTCCTGAGATTATCCCTAACTTTTCCTTTAACGACTTTTCTGAACCGAGCATGATCTCTTTTAATTGGGTGACCCATTCATTCCCCTGGGTTTAATCTTAATCTACTCAAGCCTTAGCAGAATCACCTTTAGCAAAAATAGAGGCCACAAAGTTAAGTGCATCTGTGGCGCAAATTTCACAGTAACCGTGATTTTTCATGAGCCTCGCTTTAACTACGTCTATTTTTTCTTGAGTTTCCTTATCAACGACTCTTGAAACAATTGTCGTTAATTTTATTGAATCTTTTTGATCTTCAAAAAGCTTAAGCTCTAATGCTCGGTGAAGCCTTTCGTTCATCTTAAAGTCAAAGGTTTTTCCTTCGATTGCCAAAGCCCCAATATAATTCATTATTTCACGACGGAAATCATCTTTTCTCGACTCAGGTATATCTATTTTTTCTTCGATAGACCTCATGAATCTTTCATCAGCATCCTCTAATCTATTTGAGTATTTATTTCTAATTTTTTCCTTTTGGGTGTGGGCCTTAACATTATCAATATAGTTGGCACAAAGAGTTTGTATAGCTGTCTCATCTACACTAATGGCCTTCTGAACATCATTTTTAATAATGTCCTCGTATTCTTGTCTCGTTATGGCGAGCATTTCTTTATATAAATCGTATTGTTCTTGACTTGTTATAAGACTGTGGTGCTTTAAACCTGCTTCTAACTCGTTAAAAACCATAAAAGGGTTTAAACAACCAAGGTGTCCATTTTTAACAAGTGCATTCGATACTTTATCTTGAATGTATCTAGGACTAATTCCCTCGAGTCCTTCTCTAATAGCTTCCTTACGAAGCTCCTTTACATTATCTTCATTGTAACCAGGTAAGGTTTTACCATTATAAAGCTTTAACTTTTGAAGCTTTGTTAAGTCGGCTTTTTTAGGGTCTTCAAGCCTCGTCATAATGGCCCAGGTAGAAGCCATCTCCAATGTGTGAGGAGCGATGTGAATGTGAGGAATTTTATCTGAGTTAAAATCTTTTTTATAAATTTTTACTTCGTTTTCCAGCCTTGTAATATATGGGACATCTATCTTAACAGTCCTGTCCCTCAAAGCCTCCATAAACTCATTATTTTGCAGCTTTTTGAATTCTGGCTCATTTGTATGGCCCAAAATAACTTCGTCTATATCCGTTTGGGAAAACTTCTTAGGTTTAATTGACTGTTCCTGACTCGCTCCCAAAAGGTCATAAAGAAAGGCCACGTCCAATTTAAGCATTTCTATAAATTCAACAATCCCTCTGTTAGCAATATTAAACTCGCCATCAAAGTTAAAGGCCCTAGGATCTGAATCTGAACCGTAGTGAGCTATTTTTCTATAATTTATATCACCTGTTAACTCTGTTGAATCCTGATTCTTTTCATCTTTTGGCTGAAAAGTGCCTATTCCGACTCTATCCTTTTCGGAAAGGATAAGTCTTTTAACTCTTACGTGATTGAGGACTTTTTTCCAATCACCATCATACTTTTTCATATATTCTGTATAAATATATCGACTTGCTGGATCCAGCTCACCTTTTATAGAAATCTTAAACCCATCAAGACCCTTATTAATCTCTTTGACAAAATCACCCCTCACACTTTTGGGAATAAGTTTCAGAGGTTCATCATGCATAGGTGAAGGAAAAACCTTCTCTCCTCCAAGAATTTCACTTCTTTCTTCATCAAACCATTCGTATGTGTAAAGGGCCCCATCATCAGTCTTCGAATAATGCTCAAGTCCCTTTTTTAAAAGACGCGAAATTGATGACTTTGCAGAACCAACAGGTCCATGAAGTAGTAAAACCCTCTTTTCTGTCCCATACCCAGCTGCTGCGGACATGAAGAAATTGACTAACTTCATCAGGTGGACATCGATACCATAAACGGCATCCGCCCCTTTTTCAAAAGGGTCATTAAAAAAGTGGTACCTAGTAATTTCTTTTTTGTATTCTATATATTTGCTTGTCCCATAGGATTGAATCATGTCATTGATTCTTTGGAAGCAATTCCTTGTAACTCTTGGATTTTCAGCAACAATATCGAGGTACTCTTGAAAAGTCCCCTCCCAGTGCAAGTGAGCGAAATCTTCTAGTTTGTAATTTTTGTCCATAAAATCAGTTATTTTTAACTTGGCCATTGGAAGAGTACCCCTTGAGATGAGACTACAATAAACCACACTCCTCTCATTATAACCCATTCCAGAATAGAACATAGGGTAAAACTTTTCAGGGTTGTTCGCTAAATTTCTGATGGGGAAGCAGACTAATTCTATCCACTTGACAAGAATTTTGTAGGACCGGAAAATGAATATGCTAAGGCTTTTCTATCCAAAGCGAGATTATTTTATGGGTCTTCTATCGGCAAGCCTAACAGATATAGGCTTAAAAAGAAGCAAAAACCAAGATTCTATTTATTCCAGTAACGAGGAAGGACTCTTTATTGTAGCTGATGGAATGGGTGGACATGCAGGTGGGGAAACGGCTTCAAGCCTCGCAGTTAAAACAATCCCTAAATACATAGATGAAAACAAAAACCAAACTCCAAACGAAGCAAGCTCAGATTCAGTAAAAAAAGCAAACCAAGTCATTCTTGAGTTGGGAAATAAAATGCCTGAGCTTAAGGGAATGGGTACAACGGTAGTTCAGGTTTATTTCAAAGGTCCTTTTGCCTATGTATCAAACCTTGGGGACTCGAGGGGATACCTAATAAATAAAAACCAAGTCTACCAAATTACAAGGGATCACTCGCTCATCCAAGAGAAGATGAACCTTAATATTTATACGAGAGAGCAAGCCGCCGCTGATCCAAATAAGAATGTCCTCGTAAGAACTTGTGGCCTAGAAGAAAATGTTGATGTTGACGTCTTCACCTATAAGGTAAGAAAAAATGATATCTTTGTCTTGTGTTCAGATGGGCTTCACAGCAAAGTCTCAGATTCAGACATACTCCATATCATTAACAAATTTATCCCTGATCCTAAATTAGCAGATGAGAAAACTCTCCACCAAACTGTAGCTTCCCTAGTCGCACAGGCCAATGCAAACGGAGGAAATGATAATATTTCAGTCATTTTAGTTGTGGCCCAATGAGACATTTTAATTAAAAAAGTCTTTTAAATTGCTCTCCCTTTTCAACTTTTATATAGTAAAGTCTTAAGTGAATCCTTCCAATAACTTACCTGGGACCTCTATTAGGGAGACAATGTTTTGGACAAGTATTTTACCATTATGATTATACCGGAAAGAGAAAAAGGCGTTAAATCCTTTCGAATCCCTAAAGTCATGTTTAGGGCCATCGTTTTTTTTTCTGTTATAACCATCGTTATTATTGGAATCCTCGCTTATGACTACTCAAAGCTTATTAACCAAGTTTACAAAAATAAGCACCTCACTATAGAAAATAGACAGCTCAAGGAACAAATTGAACTCTTTGACAGAAAACTTAATTCATTAACAGAGGACATAAGAAGAATTCATATTTTTGAAAGGAAACTTCGAGTCATTACAGGTTTAGAAGAACAAGAATTTCAGCAAATGAAATCAAAAGTTCAGCTAAAAGAATCTCTTCGAAAAGACTCTGAGAAACCAAGGCTTGACAATGATATCCTCCAGGTGGAAGAAAAAGGCAATCCTGTAAGACTAAAAGAAACATCCTACTCAAAGAACCCCTCTGAAAGATTCTTTCCAAAACTTGATCAACTTCTAGACCTTCCTAATCAAGACAAAACAACTAACACAAAGAACTTCATAAAGTTAAAAACGCTCTATGAAAAAAAGATCGCTGCATCATTTGGACTTCATACCGGCTACCGCTACACAAAAGAATGGTCTCAGCTTACTAAGAGTAGCTTCTCTCTTGCTTCTCAATTTGCCCGCTTTGATCACAGCTTTAATGTTATGAAAAACTTCATTAAAGATATGGAGGTTAAGGTGCACCAACTTGACCAGCACCTTCTCGACCAAGATAGCTTTCTCAAATCTACTCCTACATTGCTCCCCACCAAAGGTTGGATAACAAGCTACTACGGACCTAGAAAAAGTCATTACTCTGGGCGTATAAAAATGCATGAAGGCCTTGATATAGGTGCCAAACCAGGTACTCAAATAATAGCCCCGGCTGATGGAATCGTAACTTTTTCAGGGAAAAAGCCAGGCTTTGGCTACATTGTCCAAATAGACCATGGGTATGGAGTCGAAACAATCTACGCACACGCAAGTAAGTTAGAGGTTAAAAAAAGCCAGCCTGTTAAAAGAGGCATGATAATTGCAAGAGTTGGTAATACAGGACTTTCTACTGGTCCTCATGTGCACTATGAGGTAAGAGTCAATGGTACACCGGTAGACCCCCTTTATTACGTATTGGATTAATTGAGGAGAAAAAAGCAATGCTCAACACCATAAAAAGGATCTTTGGGACGCGTAATGACCGAGAGCTCAAGCAAATGAAGCCCATCTTAGAGGCCATCAATAAGCTTGAGCCCCATATGAAGAAATTATCTGATGATGAACTTCGTGCACAAACTACAAAATTTAGGGAAATGATCAAAAATGGCTCTTCTCTTGAATCTATTCTTCCTGAAGCTTTTGCAACAGTAAGAGAAGCTTCAGTCAGGACGCTCGAAATGAGGCACTTTGACGTCCAACTCATGGGTGGGGTCGCCCTTTTCAGAGGGAATATTGCAGAAATGAAAACAGGTGAGGGAAAAACTCTTACCGCTACATTAGCACTCTACCTAAGGGCCCTTACTGGAAAGGGGGCTCACTTGGTAACGGTTAACGACTACCTTGCTAAAAGGGATGCCGAGTGGATGGGTGCCATTTACACCTTTCTTGGACTCACCGTAGGGTGCATTTTGACCGATATGGAAGAAGATGACCGGAAAGCTGCTTATCAAGCTGACATAACCTATGGCACAAATAATGAGTTTGCTTTTGATTATTTAAGAGACAACATGAAGTTTAGCTTGGAGGATTATGTCCAAAGAGAGCATAATTTTTGTATTGTCGATGAGGTCGACTCAATTCTTATTGATGAAGCCAGGACTCCTCTCCTCATATCGGGTCCGAGTGAAGGTGACACAGGGCTGTATCATGTCGCCAATAAAGTTATTCCTAATCTAGAAAAAGACAAAGATTTTAAGATTGATGAAAAAGCTAGAAGTGCTATTTTCACTGATGAGGGAATCAATAAAATTCAATCCAAACTTAAGATAGACGACCTCTTTAATATCAAAAATACTGAACTTCTTCACCACCTCAACCAATCTCTTAAGGCACACACTCTTTTCACAAAGGATGTGGACTACGTAGTAAAAGACGGACAGGTTGTGATTGTTGATGAATTTACTGGTAGGCTGAAAGAAGGCTCTCGCTGGTCAGATGGTCTTCACCAATCAGTTGAAGCAAAAGAAGGTGTCGAGATTAAGTCCGAAAATCAGACCCTTGCCTCTATTACCTTTCAAAACTACTTTAGGCTTTATAATAAGTTAGCAGGTATGACTGGTACAGCGGATACTGAAGCGGAAGAGTTTGGGAAGATTTATAACCTAAAAGTTACGGTTATTCCTACAAATGTTCCTGTTGCAAGGTTTGATGAAGCAGATGTTATTTATAAAAACTCTGAAGCGAAATTTAAGGCAGTCTCCGATCTTATTGAGAAACTTCATCAAAAAGGGCAACCTGTTTTAGTAGGGACAATTTCGATTGATAACTCTGAAAAGATTTCTCAAGTGCTAAAAAAGAAGAAAATACCTCATGAAGTTTTAAATGCTAAAGCGCATGAAAGAGAAGCCTCAATTATCGAAAATGCTGGTGCTAAAGGCTCTGTCACAATTGCAACCAATATGGCAGGCCGTGGGACGGATATTAAACTGAGCGATGAAACTAAAGAGCTGGGCGGACTTTTCATTCTAGGAACAGAAAGACATGAGTCCAGAAGAATCGACAATCAGTTAAGAGGGCGTTCAGGAAGGCAAGGTGATCCCGGCCAATCTAAGTTTTTCTTGTCCCTAGAGGACGACCTTATGAGAATCTTTGCTTCAAGCAAAATCTCAAAAGTGATGGACACCCTAGGCATGGAGGATGACGAGCCAATTGAACATAAAATGGTCACAAACGCTATCGCTAAGGCCCAAAAGAAAGTTGAAGGACACAACTTTGAAATAAGAAAACACCTTCTCGAATATGATAATGTTATGAATGACCAAAGAAGAGTTATTTACAAACTAAGGCGTGATATTCTTGGCGACAATGATAATATGGGCTTTGTAAAAGAGATGGTTGAAGACGTCGCCCTCTTTTTAGTAGAAACGTACAGACCAGAAAAGAAAGTGCCTCTTGATCAATGGCCATGGGATGACGTTGTCAATAGCTTCCAAACAACTTTCAATTCGAAAGAAGTCTTAGATCTTGAAGAGTGTTACCAAAAACATGACGGAGAGCTTGCCACTTACATCCACGAAAAAGCAAAAGGCTTACTTGATCAAAAATTTTCCGCCTACGAAGAAGACCAAGTCAAAATGGCTTTGAGGGAAATACTTCTCTCAATTTTTGATCAATTCTGGAAAGATCATTTATTATCGATGGATCACATCAAAGAAGGGGTTAATTTAAGGGCCTATGCTCAAAAAGATCCTTTAACAGAATATAAAAGAGAATCCTTCAACCTCTTTGAGAATATGAGGTCAGAGGTAAAAAAATCGATTGTTGAAAATATTTTCACAGTTCAGCTCTATAGCCAAGATGAAATGCAAGAACTGAAGAGGCAGCAACAGGCCCAACTTGAAGCCCAGCTTGAGGCCCACAAAGCTGAGCAAAAAGCCCAAGAAGAAATGGCCGAAGGAAAAAGACAACCTGTAAGGCGTAAAAATAAAGTTGGCAGAAATGATCCTTGCCCATGTGGCTCAGGCAAAAAATTCAAACAGTGTCATGGATAATGAAGCTTTTATAAGGCGCTTCTAGCACTGGAAGAAACCTCTTCAATTTGCCTCTTTTTTTGCGTGTTGTTATAATTTGGGGGTGTAACTACCCCAAAGAGGAATCAGCACGTGGCCGAAGAAAAAGATGATCTTACCAGACTAGAGGATCTTTCTGAATATCTTCACGAAACAGACCCTGAAACAGAAAAGCTTCTTGCCGAAGAAGAGGAATCTCTGGCCTCGAACGACAGTGAAGGACCTCCAGACGAATTTCCCCCTGAGTTTTCCTCATCACCGACAGATGAACCTTCTCAAGACGACCTAACAGATAATGAGCCATTTTCTTTAGGGGAAAATACCAATGAGGAAGATAGCATTGAGGAAGATAACTGGCACGTTCAGGAAGCAGAAGAGAATGTATTTGACTCTGCATCAGAAGACTCTGACCTAGAAGCAAATGAAAGCCCTGACTTTTCTTCTACAGACTTTAATGCTGACTCCTTTGAATCAGATTATAATGAAGAACAAGAAAATGTTGAACCTCCAAATAACCCCTTCGAAGAGCAAGAAAGCACTGACTTTTCAGTAGGTCCGGACTCAAATTTTGAACTGGAGTCCAAGGCTGCAGAGGATTCTGAGCCAGGGCCAGAATTAGAGGCTCAACCTGAGCCTGAGCCTGAGCCTGAGCCTGAGCCTGAGCCTGAGCCTGAGGAGCTTTCAAGCCCTGCCCAACCAGACAATTCAGAAATAAACAAAAGTTACGAAAATTTAGATGAAGTTAAATCATTTGGTGAAAGTCTTTCTCCTATCAAATTGGGATCAGGTGCAAACCCACCTTTTAGCCTCGTATTCCACCAAATAGATCCAAGAAGAATTGATCACATAAAAACGACTCTCAATGAGTACGGTTTTTTAAACTCAGAAAATGAGAAGGATATCAACCTAGGCCTTAAACATGGAAGGCTTATCATTTCACACGTTAGCGAATATGCTGCAATTACTCTCGCCCATAAATTGAGAAGTGAGTGCCTGCAAATAGAGATGGGTCTGAGTCATGAAGTAAGACCATCAAAAGAGTTCGACCCAACAGACCTTGGCCAGACCCACAAAAGTAGTTTTCCTCAAAATAAATCTTTCGTTGAAAACTTAGAGGAGTTAAAAAGTAATGAATTTATTTTTACCTCAAACTCATCTCATTTGGAAAGCTATGAAGTTATTCACTATATGGGTTTAGTGACAGAGCACACAGTTATTGACCACGCGACACTTTCAAAAGGTGGTTGGGAGGGATGGGAAACCGACATCGCCCCTGTGGAAAGCCCGAAAGAAGTAAAGGGTATATCTGAAGACCATAGCACCCGCCTTATTTATGAAAGGCTTGCAGAAAAGCTAAAACCCCATGCCCGTAAAATGAAAGGTAACGCCATTATTAATATTCAGTATCAAATGACTCCTCTTCCACCTCCACCTTTTGGACAAAAAAATCCTCAATTTTCTTTAACCTGCACAGGTAATGTGGTAAGGGTTGTGAAAAGAGAGACATAATCCCATGAATAAACTTCCCTCTCCTATTCATTCTCTTAAAGATCATTATGACGTTGTCGTCGTTGGCGGCGGTATTGTCGGAGCAGGTATTTTTAGAGACCTTTCGCTTCATGGCCTTCATTGCCTTTTAATTGATAAAAAAGACTTCACCTCTCAAACGAGTCAGAGTAGTTCAAAAATGCTTCATGGAGGCATCCGCTACCTGGAAAAACTTGATTTCAGCCTCGTATGGGAAGCACTTCACGAAAAAAACCTCTGGTTGGAACTTGCTCCACACCTCTGCTACGAGAGCTCTTTCCACTTTCCTATTTATAAAGGATTTAATAAACCTTTGTGGATGGTAAAAATTGGACTAAGCCTTTACGACTTTTTATCCAGTTACAAAAACACTCCACATAAAATCCTATCTAAAAAAGAAGTCCTCAACTCTATCCCTTCACTTAATAACGAAAACCTTACTGGTGCAGGTCTTTATTACGATGCAATCGTAGATGACGCGAAATTAACTCTTGAAGTTATTTATGATTCCTTAAAAGAGGCATCGGGAAGCCAAGCGTTTTCTCATATAGAACTTGAAAAGCTGGAAGTACAAGGCATAAAGAATAACCTTCAATTAAAAGATTCTCTCAACTCCGAAGTGACGAAAACAATTTCGGCGGATGATGTTATTTTTTCAGTAGGGCCTTTTACAGACAATCTTTTAAGTAAATTTAAAGACTTAAAGTGGGATCCTGTTCTATCGCCTTCAAAAGGAAGTCATATATGGCTTCGAGCAGACGCCCTCGATATAAAAGGTCCTCTCTTACTAAGAACTAAAGACAATAGGGTTTTCTTTGTTATTCCTTGGCCAAATGCAATCTTAGTTGGTACCACCGAGACAAAAGTAGAAGGCAACTTTTTTAACTTATCCCCAACCCCTGACGAAGTTCACTATCTAATTGATAATATTAAAAAATATTTCCCCAAAATCATGCTCTCCGAAAAAGATATAATTTCAAGCTTTTCAGGAGTGAGACCCCTCATCAAAGACAGCAATAGTTCAGAATTAGGCGAAGTAAAAAGAGAGCATAAAGTTTATCAACCCAAACACAACATTCACGTTATTGCGGGAGGTAAATACACCACCTTCCGCACCATGGGCCAGGAAATATCAAGAAAAATAGTCCTTAAAAAAGAGCTCTCCTATAACTCAAACATGACCAAACAAAAATTAAGACAAAAATCCTGCATCCTTCCCTTCAAAGAAGATGAAATAACAGCGGACACAATTTTTAACATTATTGAAAAAGAGAATGTAAGAACTTTTGACGACCTTCTAAAAAGAAGAATCGGATGTCCTAGCCCTAGACACTGGAACAAAAAAACTTCACTAGTCGATTTATTTAAACCCATTTACCCCGAACTAAAAAACGTTCTTTATTTCTCTGATGAAGATAAAAAGCTTCTGGAGGTTGAAAGTGATGTTAATCATTGAGAATTTTTTTTAGGGCCAAAATGAGAAGTTTTTTTGAAATTGGCTTAGTCATCCATGCACGGATGCCAAGTTGCTTTATATCATCCCTTACAGACTCAAAGTTCTCTGTCGTACACATAACAAGAGGAATATCTTTAAGACCATCTTCATCTTTAAGTGCAAAAGCAAATGTTATCCCGTCCATAACAGGCATATTTACATCACATAAAATAAGAGAAACATCTTTGTTATTTCTTAAAACGCTTAAACCGTCTTCACCGTCTCTCCCCTCTAAAACAGTGTAGCCTGCCTCCTCAAGAAACATCCTCATTTTAGCTCGTGTTGGCTGGGCATCATCAATAACTATAATCTTCGCCAAAATCGGCTCCTTTTAAAAGTACAACCAAGAGAAAGTTAATATGGGGGGCTATCCTTTTTTAAATCTAAGTATAAAAGTTGCGCCCTTCATATCTTCTTCATTTTTAAGAATCAACCCACCTTCCATCTCTATCATGAAGTTAAATGCTTGATGCAGCCCTATTCCTAAATGACCTGGCTTTGAAGAGAATCCGCAATTAAAAATTTTCCCTTTCACATCTTGGTCAATTCCACCGCCATTATCATTTATTTCGACTTCTATAAAGTTATCATCCTCTTTCGAAATAATTGTAATTGTAGGCGATTCCTTGTCTTTAAGGGCTTCAACAGAATTTAAAATAACTTGTTTAAAAGCATATGTTGCTTTTGACTCATTCAGATTCACTTTTATAGAAGTATCTATTTTATTTAAAATTGTGACCTTATGTTCAGCTATTTTTTCTTTTAACTCATTTAAAGAAACTTCAATGGCCTTTGCAACAAGCTGCTCAGCTTTTTTAATTTTTACATTTGAGAACTGCTCCTGCTCACTTAGAAATCGTCCGAGAAAATCAACTTTCGTCCCAATAAAATCTGCATTGGAAATAAGGTCGTTATCCCGGTTAAGGTTCGCATTTGATATCTTTTTGAGAAGCTCTGAAAGCTTCATAACATCTTTCTTAAAGCGCTCGCCATCATGGTCTTTTTCAAAGTCGGCAATTTTTTCCCCTAAAGTTTCATATATTTTCTCCATATATTTATGGATTTCATTAGAGCTGAGGTCATTTCGCATTTCCCCCAGCGAGTAATTAATTGGTCCCAACATATTACCCATCAAGTGGAGTACATTAGACACAATTTCTGCTTTCCCC
>CEUM01049017.1_pt1 | contig 19507 bp, 15 predicted proteins | sample 356421 | NCBI WGS metagenome assembly CEUM01 (sample SAMEA2622716, study PRJEB7988) | marine metagenome | biome: marine biome (ENVO:00000447); feature: surface water layer (ENVO:00002042); material: "saline water (ENVO:00002010), including plankton (ENVO:xxxxxxxx)" | depth 5 m | reverse complement strand
ACGGAACCTCCATTAAACCCAAACCATCCAAACCATAGAAGAAAAACTCCTACCGTTGCCAAAGGATAATTATGGGGTACAAAGCTTTTACCTCCTTCATACCTCCCTAGGCGTGGACCTAAGCAAAGCGCTCCTGCCAGAGCTGCCCATCCCCCTACAGAATGAACAATACTCGAACCAGCAAAGTCATAAAAAGGTACTTTTAAAGTCTCTTAAAAGCCCCCTCCCCACTTCCACATGCCAATTACAGGGTAAACAAAGGCGACAAAAAGGGTTGAGAAAATTAAAAATGAAGATAATTTTATCCTCTCACAGACTGCTCCACTCACAATTGTTGCAGCAGTTGCAGCAAACATCGCCTGGAATATAAAATCTGTGTAATAGGTATAAGAAGGATTGTAGCTTGATGTAAGGCCCCCTGAACCAGGACCTATTCCAAAACCTCCGAATCCAAAAAAGCTTCCAGCAAAGTCGGCTCCTGGGTACATTAGGTTGAAACCGCAAAACGCGTAAGTTAAAAGGCCTATCGCCATGATGGCCGAATTTTTAAAAAGGATATTAACAGTATTTTTAGACTGGGTCATACCAGTTTCAAGGCAAGCAAACCCAAGGTGCATTATGAAAACCAGGCACGTAGCCAATAAAATCCAAAGGTTGTGCGTAGTAAATGACAAACTTGCAAGGTCCTTTTAAAGACCCCATGAGTTTGAAAGTGGAACTAAGGCAATAAAAACTAGGATTATTTTTTTAAATTTTGATAATTTAATTTTATCATTTATAAAGCTCACCTTGATAAATTCATTTGGAAAACAAATAATGAAATTTATTAGGGAACCTTAGTCAATACTACTACCCCACTTCCTACAGCTTTCCAAGGCCATCCGACAGACTTCCTATATAATGTAGACCTTAAAAACCTAATGGACTCCGTTGTTCATGAATTGCTGAAAAATCTTTAAATCTGATGTAGGATATTTGCATACTGAGTTCTGACAAACATAAACTGTTGTTTTTCCATCTATCATTTTCTTATTAACAACAGGTTCAGGGATAAAGTGATTAGATTTTTCTTTATCTGATTCTTTAAAATAAAGAACATTATTTGGTGAAAAGTTTTCCTTAAAATAAGAAAGAAACTGCTTTGTTAGACTATTGTTCCTCTTTCCAACAATGACAATCTCCTTTGATTTATCTAAAAAATAATTTGAAGCCAGTAAACCTTGAGAGAAGCCTAAAGGATAGGTCGATGCGCTTTTAGATACCGCCTTTAAAATGCTTTTCGCCTTTTTTAAAAAACCTTCATCATAAGTAAAGCCATAAATTTTCAAAAGGTTAAGAGCACTGACAGAATTTGAGTTAGGCCTGGCATTATCTGCTAATTCGAAAACCTGAAAAGGAAAATCCTCTTTAACAGTAGAAAAATAATAAACGCCAAGATTTTTGGACCACAAAAGTTTGTCCTGATCAATTTGCAAATCAATGGCCCACTTTAAAATTTTTGAATCTAGATCAACTTCATAGAGGTGAAGAAGTCCATCAATTAGGTAAGCATAATCGTCTAAAATTCCAAAATTTTTCTTCTTTTCATTTGTATAGCGCCTATAAAGTTTTCCTTCATCATAAAGGTGCTCCTTTATAAATAGAGCCGCTTTTTTGGATATTTCTAGAAACTTTGGCTCTTCTAATATCTCTGCTCCTCTCGCTAAAGCACCAATCATTAATCCATTCCAAGCCGTTAGAAACTTTTTGTCCTTTAAAGGCTTAACTCTTGTATTTCTTTTTTTAAAGATTTTGCCTCTGATGTAATTAAGTTTTGGTTCAAAACGATCCAAAGAAGTTTTATTTGAAAATAGCATGTTAAGATGGTTTGTTTTATTTTCAAAATTACCATTTGTGGTCGTCATAAAGAAATTTTGAAAATATCTAAATTCTTCAGGGTTGAGAATTTCTTCTAATTCGCTTTTTTTCCAAACATAGAACTTTCCCTCCTCTCCTTCTGAATCTGCATCCTCAGATGAAAAGAAAGGTCCTTCTTTAGAAGTCATATCCCTTGAAATATATTCCAGGACCTCTCTTGCTATTTCAGCATAAACAGGTTTTTTGAAAAGTTGAAATGCTTCGAGATAAGTGAGAGAAAGAAGGGCATTGTCATAAAGCATCTTTTCAAAGTGGGGTATCAACCATTTTTTATCGGTTGAATACCTCGCAAAACCACCCCCTATATGATCATAAATCCCGCCCCGGAACATTCCCAACAAAGTTTTCTCGATCATAACCTTTAAATTTTCTTTCTTTTTAGGGTTGGAAAGCCTCTTATAAAGCCTCATGAGAAGCCTTAGTCTCATCGGTGAAGGAAATTTAGGTGCCGGACCAAAACCACCATATAATTTATCAAATGTTTTTTCGGCAACAACACAGGCCCTTTGAAGAATTTTTTCATCAACTGGAATTCTTCCAAGCTCTTTTTTACTTAAAGAGTCTAAATAAGTTCCAATTTCCTTTCCGGCTTTTTTGAACTCATCCCCACCTTTGGCCCACCGATCTTGAAAACCCTTAAGAATTTTAACGAGCTGGTCTTTTGGGAGATAAGTCGCTCCCCAAATAGGCTCTAAGTTGGGTGTCAAAAACATAGTTAACGGCCAACCCCCTCTTTTTCCAAGAAGGTGAAGCGCATTCATGTATCTTTTATCAACTTCAGGCCTTTCTTCCCTATCTACTTTAACGGCAACAAAAGATTTATTTAAAATATCTGCAACCTCAAGCGTTTCAAAGCTTTCTTTCTCCATTACATGGCACCAATGGCAAGTAGAGTAGCCTATTGAGAGAAAAATAAGCTTGTTATTTTTTTTTGCATACTCAAGGGAGTCTTTACTCCATGGTTGCCACCAAATTGGATTTTGGCCATGTTGAAGTAAGTAAGGACTTCTTTGAGAGACAAGGCGATTCGTTTGATAGTTAGGCTGACAAGACCACAAGAGGCTACTTAGGATGAAGATCCAAATCACTCTGTTATCTAATTTCAATTTTAAAATCCTTCGCCGGTCACTTTTTTAAGGACCATCATTAGCTCACTAATTATGATCGGTTTATCAGCAAAGTAGACTTTTTGAAACGTTTCACTCAATTTTTTGGCTTCAGTCATCTCTTTCGTCACAAATAGAACCGGTACTTCTCGGTTGGGACAGTTTTCATTCCTAACTTCTTTAAGAAACTCTGAGCCTTTCATGACAGGCATTTCGAAATCTGTAACAATAACACTAAAGAGGGAGGTTTTTAAAAGACTAACTCCTTTATAGTGACTCTCTGGAAGGACAACTTCAAAAATGTCACTTTCAGAGAATATATTTGCAACAACTCCACCAGTTCCATCTTCATCATCAAACGCGAGGATTTTTCTTTTCATCTAGAAATTATAGGTCTATCCAAAAGCCTTTTCAAGTTGGGGTAACTTTTCTTTTGTACAATCAAGAAGTAAAAAGCTCTAAGAAAAAAGATTCAAAAAAAGGGTTGATCACTTGAAACCATGGACTGTAAATCTTCTAAAAAAGAATTGTGAAAACGCCAAAAAAGACTATTTTCCTCTAGAGGTGATACACCTTCTACTTGATCATGATGGGAACTTGTTTCTTTAACAAGCGATTCAAGGTAAGTGTAGGTTTTTCCTGGAAGACCGCAAGGGTTAACCAAACTCAATGCCTCAACGACTTTAGGGTCACAATTAATATTAAGGGCCATACCATGATAGGTAACAAAGCGGGTGACAGCAATTCCTATAGAGGCCAATTTTTGGTTTTCATACCAAAGCCCTAAAAGCTCTTTTTCGTGAGATAAATTTTGGATCCCAAAAACTTTTTCAATGGACTGTTTTGACTTTTCCAAAACCCAATTCATAATCTTATAAACATCCGTTTTTGCACTCATAAGATTAACAATAGGATAAAATACCCATTGGCCTGGGTAGTGAAATGTTAGTCCTCCTCCCCTTTTTATTTCATAAAGAGGAAAAGGCAACCTTCTTTTTAAATGAGGGTCAAAATCTATAAGCTCCAAATCTTTAGGAATCTTGTGCTTTTGAAGTCCTCTACCCAGAGTAAAACAGTGAGGATGAGTGCAAAAAATAAAAATAATAATACTTTTATTCTCTTTAACAAATTGAGTTGCTTTCCATTGGAAATCATGGGCCTTTTGATAATCCCAACCCCACTTTTGGATGATCCAAACTTTTTCTGAAAGAAAGGAGAAATCCTCTTGTGAAAGGTCAAACCGACTGAGAACTTTATCTTCCAAAAAACCTGAAAATGCCTGTGGTCTAGAGTTATTTTGAGGAGTTATCACACTGAAATACCTTGATCATTTAAAAACTTCAAATAGTCTGCAGCTTTATAAGAACTCCTTACTAGAGGCCCTGAGGCAACGAATTTAAAGCCCTTTTGATAAGCAATCCTTTTAAGCTCTTCAAATTCTTCTGGTTTATAATACCGCTCAACCTTCAAATGACGTTGAGTAGGCCTTAAGTATTGTCCAAACGTAATGATATCGACTTTAGCTTTTCTTATGTCATCCATAGCTTCAAGAAGCTCATCCCAAGTTTCCCCCAGCCCTACCATTAAAGATGTCTTGGTTGTTATGTGAGGGTAATGACTTTTATAAAATGCTAGGCAATCTAGAGATTTCTCATACCCTGCCCTTCTATCACGAACTGGGTAGGTAAGCCTTTTCACAGTTTCGACGTTTTGAGCGATCACAAAGGGCTCACTCTTGGCAAGTGTATGCATATGATCTGGTTCACCATCAAAGTCGGGAATCAACACTTCAACTTTTGTCCTTGGGCTATCTTTGCGAATTCTTTCCACAACCTTAGCAAAATGTGAAGCACCAAAATCATCGAGGTCATCTCTATCCACGCTCGTTACAACCATGTAATTAAGCCCCATAATTTTTGCCATTTCTGCAGTTTTCTTAGGCTCTTCCAAATCCAGCCATTTTTTGGGGTTTCCTGTCTTCACATTACAAAACTTACATGCCCTGGTACAAGTACCTCCCAGGATCATAACAGTAGCTGTTTTTGCAGCCCAGCACTCAGATAGGTTAGGGCATGCCGCTTCTTCACAAACGGTATAGAGACCTTTTTCTCTTAGGCTAGACTTAATCTCAGTGTAATTATCACCCTTTGGAAGGGGAACCTTAAGCCAGGGTGGCTTTCTTTCAAGCTTTGTCATTCATGGACCCACTTTTAAATCTATCTTAATTATAGACCACTTTAGGCGAACTTTTACTTCATATACTTAGGTTTCGTCAAAAACTAGGTGGAAAAAGACGTGAATTTGCTACGCAGCAACAGGGGTTGATTGAAAGAGCTCCCACCTTTCCTGGGCCTTATAAATGGCCTTAATAAGGTGATCTTTTATTTGATCTTTTTCTAAAAAGGCATCATACCTTGGAGCGCTTTCCCATATCATTTCATCTCTCTTTCTACCGCTAATGAGAAGCACTGGATACCGCCCGTTAATAAACTCACAAAAATCAAGACCTCCCATCCTGGGCATAAAAACATCCACAATCAGGAGGTCAAAACCCCCTTTAGTTGACACTAGCTTCTTAGCGTCAATACCATCAGCAGCTCTTAGGAGTTGAATACCTTCCTTTTTTAGAAGGAAGGAGAGCATTTGAAAAACCTGATCATCATCATCAACAAGCAAGACGTTTTTCATAATTTCTAATCCTCCCTATTTTTAAAATAACAATCACGTTTATAAAATTATAGGTCGGTCCAATAACTCTTATAACCTCAAGATATGCTTAAGATTAAAGTTAATTGAAAATATCAAAAATAAACTTATAAATTCTTGTAAATAAACCCTTGAACCCCAAAAAAATAAAATTTGTTCAACCAAAAATCATTCCATGAAAAAGCGAAAAAAAGCCTGCATTAGCTATTTAAGATCTTTTCTGGCCAAAATAGTTGCAAAGTGTTTGATCCATTTTTTTTTATTTAACCTTTTTTTTTTGGACCGATAAACAAAATATGAAGGATGAGAAAGGCAGTGATTTTTATAAAAAACAAACTCTATTGAGTAGCAAACTTATAGCCTCAGGGCTTCTTTTGCATCTAAGCCCAGCTGCCGCTTCTGAAGTTTTTTACCAAGTTAAAAAGGGAGATAGCCTCTCCAAAATAGCCAAAAAGGTTCCCTTTTCATATGGAAAACTAGACTCAAAAGAAAAATTTAATCTACTTTTGAGGGTCAACCCTCAAATTAGAGATATAAACCTCATTTATCCAAAACAAAAGATTAACTTACCTGTAAAAAGTGAAATTGAAGAATTCTACTCAAGAAAAAAAAGCATAAAGATTGTTAATAAACTAAGTAATCAAGATTCAAATTTCGAGATAGAAAATGAACGTAAGTATATTGTAAAAAGGGGAGATACTCTTTCTGAAATTGCCCAAAGCCTAATTGGAGACCCCGTTTTCAAAAAAAATAGTGGATCTTTAAAGTTTCTCCTCAGTTATAATCCGCACATATCAAACCCCGACAAAATCAAAGTAGGCATGAACATTCAACTTCCTCCAAGGGAAGAAATATCAAACTATTTTACATCAATAAACTTGGGTCCCTCATCAAACAAAAAGGCGCCTCGTAAAAAAAGAATTCCCACATCAATTTCTCATAATAATACGTCAAACCATTTAGACCTCTGCTCAATAAGCGCAAAGAATAGCTTTTCGAACTTGAATTTCGAGAGGGACTTTCCGTTCGCAGAATGGAAAAATGACCTCGAAAAGGATGAGGATGGGAAGCTTTTATTTCATGAAGGCTGCATATAAAGTCATCGAATATTTTTCACTTCACTCTTTAGACATCGCTGCGTCCTGGCCCTATAATAAGTGATGAACTTTTGAGGAGGGCATGAGTTGAAATTTACAGTCGGAAACTTTATAGATAATCAAATGATCCTCCCTGAAAATGGAAAGAAAGCTCCCATATACAATCCAGGAACTGGAAAAATCACAGGAGAAGTCATTCTTTCAAATACAGAAGAAACAAAAAGGGCCATCAGCTCAGCTTCAAAAGCCTTCAAAGAATGGTCTGAAACCCCTCCTCTTAAAAGAGCAAGAGTTTTGTTCAAATTCAAAGAACTTCTCGATCAATACAAGGAAAGACTAGGAACTTTCATAACCAATGAGCACGGTAAAGTTTTAAGTGATGCTGCTGGTGAGATGCAAAGAGGTATTGAGGTGGTTGAATTTGCTTGCGGTATTCCCCATCTCCAAAAAGGAGAACACTCAAGTAATGTTGGTAGTGGCGTAGATAGTTTTTCACTTATGAAGCCAGTAGGAATATGCGCTGGTATTACTCCTTTTAATTTTCCTGCAATGGTCCCGTTATGGATGTTTCCTATAGCACTTGCGTGCGGTAATACTTTTATTCTAAAGCCATCAGAAAAAGACCCTTCAGTATCCATGGAAATGGCCTACCTCCTTAAAGAAGCCGGCCTTCCGGAGGGTGTTTTTAATATCGTCAATGGAGGGAAGGAAGCCGTAGACACACTTTTATCGGATCCGAGAGTCAAAGCCGTCAGCTTTGTTGGTTCAACACCCATAGCCCAATACATTTACGAGAAGGCAAGTCAAAATGGAAAAAGAGTTCAAGCTCTGGGAGGGGCCAAGAACCACATGGTGATTATGCCGGATGCTGATGTTGAACAAGCTGTATCAAGCCTTATGGGAGCAGCTTATGGGTCTGCAGGAGAACGTTGCATGGCCATTAGTGCAGCTATAAGTGTCGGTCCTGTCGGAGATATAATTATTGAACAGCTAAAAGAAAAAGTTGAGTCTCTTAAAATAGGCCCAGGATTTAACAAAGACCTTTCTCCAGATATGGGCCCTCTCATAACAAGAGAGCATAAGGAGAAAGTTGAAAGTTATATAGAAATTGGGGTTTCGGAAGGAGCTACCCTAGTCACTGATGGAAGAAAATTAGTTCCCAAAGGTCATGAAGAAGGCTTTTTTCTTGGTGGAAGTCTTTTTGACCATGTCAAAGCGGGAATGAGAATACACCAGGAAGAAATTTTTGGACCAGTACTTGTTCATTTAAGGGCCTCTAGCTACGAAGAAGCCGTATCAATTATAAATAATCATGAATACGGTAATGGTACTGCTATTTTTACAAGAGATGGTGACACTGCAAGAAGGTTTACGGAGGATATCCAAGTAGGAATGATTGGAATTAATGTTCCAATCCCAGTACCTATGGCCTTTCATTCTTTTGGTGGATGGAAACGCTCTCTTTTTGGACCCCTTCATATCCATGGTGTAGATGGTGTAAGATTTTATACCCAAATGAAAACCATTACATCGAGGTGGCCATCAAGCCAGACAATAAATCCAAACTTTAATATGCCTACCATGAAATAATTACGGAAATCCTAATCTAATGAAAAAGAAGGCGAATTTACTTATTAATGAGACCTCTCCCTATCTCCTAAAACATGCCTATAACCCGATTAAATGGCATCCATGGAGTCAATCCGCACTAGAAAAAGCAAAGAAAAAAAACCTTCCCATTTTTCTTTCTATAGGCTACCACGCTTGCCACTGGTGTCATGTTATGGGAAATGAATGTTTTAACGACGAGGAAATAGCAGTTGAGTTAAATAAAGCGTTTGTACCTATCAAGGTGGATAGAGAGGAAAGACCAGATATCGACGACATCTACATGGCATCTCTTGAGGCCATAACAGGTCAGATTGGATGGCCAATGAACCTTTTCCTTACACCAGAAGGATATCCTTTTTTTGCAGGAACAAACTTTCCAAAGTACGATTCACCTCAAAGGCCGGGCTTTTTAACAGTTGTAAAAAGCATAGCCAAAGCATGGGAAACAAATCAAAAAAGTTTAATTATTCAAGGTGAAAATATTATTAGTCAAATTAAAGAGTTATTAAGGGAAAAGCAACCTGTGGTTCCTTTTCCCTTTGAATTTCTCGACTGGTCTTTAGAAGCCCTTGATCAAAACCTAGATTCAAAAGAAGGAGGGTTTGGAACAGCTCCAAAGTTTCCCGAAACGCTTAAACTTGACCTATACATCGAATACCTCAATCAAAACCCTTACCAAAGGAAAATAAAAAGAATTAATAACCACCTAGAAACTTCCCTTACAAAAATGGCTCAGGGAGGTATTTATGATCAGCTTGCTGGTGGGTTCCACCGGTACTCAACTGATGAAATATGGATGGTTCCCCACTTTGAAAAAATGCTTTATGACAATGCACTTTTGGCAAGGAGCTTTTTTGAAGCATCTCAATTAAAAAATAAAGACTTTTATGAAAAGATTGGTAAAGAAGTCTGTGACTTTGTTCTATTAGAAATGACCCATGAAAATGGTGGTTTTTTCTCATCAATATCTGCAGATAGTGAAGGCATTGAAGGAAAGTACTTTTTATGGGATCAAAACGAAGTTTTACAAACCCTAGGTGAAAAAGATGGGGAAACTTTTTGCCAAATTTTTGACATAATAGATCCTTTAATCAACTGGAAACAACTTTCTTTTAAAAATGGTTCCCCTCCTCACGATTGGTTTTATGGAAAAATACTTCATCTAAAAAAAGATCTTAAAAAGTCTCTTTTGGAAATAAAAAAGACAAAAGAAGATTTTGAAGACTGGAAAAGTAAACTCCTCGAAAGGAGGTTAAAGAGAGCTCCTCCTTCTAAGGATGAAAAGATCATCACTTCTTGGAATTCCCTAATGTGTGAAGCTATGGTTAAGGCCTACCAAATTACAGGAATAACTAAATATTTAAAGGCTGCTCAAAAGAATAATTCATTTATTTGGACTAACCTCCAGACAAATGGCAGAATGAAAACATCCTGGAAAGATGGTAAAACAAAAAATGATGGTAATCTTGAAGATTACTCTTTCTATGCAAAGGCTTGCCTGGAATTATATAAGGTTACTTCTGACCGTCTTTACTTAGAAAGAGCAGTTATCACCGTTGAAAATGTCTTAAAATTTTTTAAAGACCCGGAAAGTAATATATTTTTCCTTACACCAGTAGATGGAGAAAGCCTTATTTTCAGACCCAAAAGTATTGCCGACAACTCGATTCCAAGTGGCAACTCAATTCTCGCAGGTGTTTTAGTAAGGTTGGGACATCTAATTAAACAAAATCATTTTTTGGTCAAGGCTAAGAGCATTTTCAATGAACTTTCTTACAAGTCCAAAGAATCTCCGCACTTGTTCTCATCTTTAATTAGAGAGCATATTCTTTTTGAAAGTGGACCTAAAGAAGTTATTCTTATGAATGGAAATGAAAGCTTAAAAAGGTTTATTTTGAAAGGGTTAAAACCACAAGAATATTTTTTGACAGAAAAGAATGAAAATATTCCTTCTCTTAAGGGAAAGCCCAAAAACAGAAATAGAAAGTCCAATTCGCCCCTTCTTTATGAATGCACTGATGGAGTCTGTTTGAGTCCGAAAAGGGGAGAGAAAGAAATTAGAGAATTTTGGGAGAGAACCAGGCTTTCTGATTCCAAATAAATTTGAGGAAAAAGTAAAATGGGAAAATTTACATCAACCATTTGGAAAAATTTCTTCTTTTACCTCGGTACAAAAAAGATAAGGTTTAACCTTAAAAAAAGAGACTTGCCCAAAAACGGCATTAATATTCTTTTGGCAAACCCAAAAAACTCAGTTGAGGAAAAACTTATTGAGTCCGCACTATACCACTCTGGAATTCCAATACAATTTTCTAACAAAAAGGTTCTTGGAATTACTAGGCCAGGAGATCTTACAATTTCAGACCTTAAAACAGGTAATTTCCTCCTTCATATAAGAGATTATAAACACAATGAGTCTGACCATCTACAAGCACTTGAGGATATTTATAATCACGCAGGAAAAGTAAATTCTCCCTTGACCCTAACTCCCATTTTCTTATGGTGGCATCCTCGAAGAGTTCTAGAATACATAACAATAAAAGTAATTAACCTTACTCAGAGTATTTCCTTTGTTCGAATTCTTGGAGAATCATTCCGCAAGAAAAATCTTGTTATTAAGATATTGGAAACCTTAACTCTTGATGAAAAACTTATCTCTGAGTTTAATAAAGAAGAGCTAACGGTCTACAGTCAAGACTGGATAGACCAATTCTTTGCTCGGCAATCGAGAGAAAAAAAATTAATTTTTGGTGAAAGATCAAAAAGTCCTGAATTCGTTTTGGATTGGATTTTAAAACTCCCTGAACTTAAGGACCTATTTAAAAACTTAAACTCATCCCAAGCAAAGAAGATCAAAAAAGATATGGCCAAAATAGTTTCTGAAATAGATGGCCGCCCGCAACCCTTCATGATTCGGATATTTGTTACAATTCTGGAAAAAGTTCTAAGAATTCTTTTTTCTGATTTCACAATTTCCAAAGATGATCTTTCAAAAATAAGTGAACTTTCCAAAAAAAACACGCTCATTTTTGTACCAAATCATCAAAGTAACTTTGATTTTCCCACTATATTCTACCTACTCTATAAAAACCACCTAGCTACCCCTTTCATTGCAGCAGGAATAAATATGAATTTTTGGCCATTAGGGCCTATATTAAGACGCTGCGGAGCTTTTTTTCTGAGGCGAAAGTTTAGCGACGATGATCTCTACCTTCTTATATTCAAAAACTATATTAACTTTTTAGTGACTCATAAATTTAATATAGAGTTTTACTTTGAAGGTGGAAGAAGTAGAACCGGTAAACTCCTACCTCCCCGCTTTGGAATGCTTTCATGGATACTAGAATCGTCTCTTTACAAAGGTAAGTATCCCGTCGTTTTTCTTCCTCTTTGCATACAATATGAACAGGTTATGGAAGGTGCCCAGTATGTCAGGGAACTTAAAGGTGAAAAAAAAGAAAAAGAAAGTTTTTTCACATTTTTAAAAGCGGCGCGGGTTTTAAGGAGGAGGTTTGGAAAAGTCTCAGTCAGTCTTGGAGGTGAAATTCACCTCGACCAACATACTGAAAACCTTCTAGATAGAGAAAGTCTTACTAAACCAAAAAAAAGGGAAATACTTCAAAAACTAGCGTTTGAAATAGGACACGAAATAAATAAAGTGAGAGGAGTTAATATGGTTTCTCTCATTAGTTTATGCCTTCTCGATTGTCCTGAAGGGGAGCTTTCTCAAGACGAGTTGGCGGAATATATTAAGAATGAACTAGATTATTTAGAGCATATCCATGCACCCTTTGAAAAAAAGTTAATAACTCATTTCGAACTCGTTCTCTTAGACTCAATTTATGAATTAACTAAGCTTAAAGTAATTCAGAGAAATTCAAAAAATAATAAGCTATTTGTCCCTTTTGAAAAAAGAGGAATCGCTACCTACTATAAAAACACAATCCTCCATTTCTTTTGTGTTGATGAAATACTGGAGTTAGGAAAGAGTGGTTATCAAAATGCCCTTAACCTTTTTAACCTCCTCAAATATGACTTTTACTTTCACAAAAAAGTGAAAAAGGAAATTACGGGAGAATTAAGTCAAAAAGTAAAAGAAAGGAAATTGAAAGGAAGATCTGTCTTTTATATTCTAGAGACTTATTACCATGGTCTTTCCATTTTAAATAAAACCGAGTCTCACAATTTACCAAAAGAGGATAAAGGCTTTCCTTCATTTTTTAAAAAAGAGTTTAATAAAATAGAGTCGGAAGATCTAATTACCTTGCCCGAATCACTATTTATGACTGCCTTTGAGGGGTTAACAGAAATCGGTAAAGGGTATCGGGATAAAAGTTATACTCATGAACAAATAACTTCTACACTCGACACTCTTCAACCTATAAAAGACAATTACTCTTTCAAAAGAATTGACGGATAGTCGGTACAAATATAGTCAAACCCCATTTTTTGAAAGGTATTTTTTTCAGAGACAGAGTTTGCATTCCACAAGGTAAGTTCAACTCCAGCTTGATGGCATTCTTTGGCCAGGTCAGTATCAACAGTTTCATTTGAAATACTTAGTCCATCTGCCTGACAAGCTTTCACAATTTCGACAGGATTCAAAGGGCGCCCATAGATAAGACAATGTGTCTTAATCTTGGAGTTTAGCTCTTTTATTTTCTTAAGGGGAAGATGGTGAAAGCACTTCACAATAGACCGAGATTCCATTTCAGTTTTATTTAATGCATTTATAACTTTTTGCTCACAACCTGGAACTTTTATTTCAACAAAAATAACTGTTCCTTGAAAACTCTTTACAAGATTAAGGACTTCTTCAAGGGAAGGTATTTTTTCCCCCTTGCCAGCATCAAGTTTCCTAAGATCCTCAAATTTTTTTTCTTTAACGAATCCCTTCTCTTTTGTTGTCCTCATCAAGGTCGAATCATGAATTACAACAAGTTCACCATCTAAGGAGAGGTGGATATCAATTTCTACACCATCACAGCCTTTTTTTAATGCCCACTCAATCGAACCTAAAGTATTCTCAGGGTACTCACCCATTGCACCCCGGTGACCTATAATTTTGGATTTAAAAGCCTCATTCATTGGCATAAAAGATTTCCTTTTTTTAGGTAAAAATGCCTTAATTTTTTTAAAAACTCTAAGAACTTACATTAGATTATTAGTGCATTTTCAATAAAGTAAAATAATAATAAAAAATAAAGTATTGATAAAGGTTCAATTAAGGATAAAAATAAATGAAAAATTTTTTAGCTCTATTCCTGGTTTTAAATGCATCTCTGGCATGGCCTTCCTGCTGGGAAAATAAGGAACATATCGGAGAGCGGCAACTCTTTTTCAAAACTTTTCTTGAGAAGCCCAAAGAGGAACTTTTTTTCTGGCTTGTTGACACTTCAAAGTTAAAAAATTGGCTAGGGCCATTTTCCAATTACAAATCCTCTAAAGAGCCTAAAAGTCCCTTTGGAATAGGCCACGTTAGGCGCGTTAGTGCCCCTATTTTAAGTTTTAAAATTATCGATGAAGAAATAACCAAATACAGGCCCTATAAGCATATTCAATATAAAGGTTCTCCCTCTCCTTTGATGAAAGATCATATCGGAGATATGTGCCTCAAAACAGTTTCACAATCAAAAACAATGCTTGAATGGCGAATCAGTTTCAATAGTAATTTTTTGACGGCCAAGTTCATTCAATTTTATATTAGATTTAGCCTTTGGCGGCTTCATCAGAGTCTACCAAAGAACACAACACAAAATTAAAAACATACAATAGCTTAAAAAAGGATATCCTTGTGGCGCGAAGAGTTTTTGTTTTTTGCATGTTAGGCCTCGTAAAAACTATAGGCCATCTCTTTTTTTCATTCGATAAGAAAACAACTGATGGGCAAGAAACTGACTGGAATTCTGTCAAAGTCATTGCCTGGATTAATCACACCTCTCTTTTTGACCTTTTTCTTATTTGTGTTTTTCCCTATAAATTTCTTTGGCTGGCATCAAAAGATTGTATGACTCCTATCGCTGAAAAAACCGTGAAAAGGCCTATTCTTGGACTTCTTTTTAGAAACCTAACTTCCAAAAAAACCTTTGTAAGCCAAAAGAGGGATGATTCTTGGAGCCAGTTTTTAGGGTCCATTGATAATTCTAGTATTGTTGCCCTTTTTCCCGAAGGACGGATGAAAAGAAAAAATGGTTTGGATAAGCAAGGCCGGAAACTCTCCATTAGAGGGGGGATTGCGGATATCCTTCAAAAAAAGAGCGAGGGAAAAATGCTCATTATCTATAGCGGGGGTATGCACCATATTCAGGCACCAGGCGAAAAATGGCCAAAACTTTTCCAAACAATTCATGTAAGGCTCGAATCAATTGATATTTTCGAATATAAGAACTCACTTAAGCTTAAAAAGCCGTTTGGGCCAAACGGCGATTTAATCGAAGCAAAAAGTTCAATGATTTCAAAGGACCTCGACACTGAATCTCTTAAAGCTGAATTCTTCAAAACTGAAGTCATTAAAGATCTAACAGAAAGACGCTCTAAAAACTTGTCTCTCATGGAAGCCAGCTTCTAATTTCCATACCACGAAATGCTTTTGCGTCGTATAATGAGGTTAGACACGTAAACGACTCAAAAGATAAACCCAAAAAAAGAACACCAATCCTTTTCTTTCCGTTCGTGCCTTGGTTATAGTAGTTGCCAATAAAAACTTACAAAGGAGTCCTCCTTATGATCTTTCAAGGAAAGGCCATCCAATGCCAAGCTTCCGAGGACGGCATCGCGCTTTTAACTTTTGACCTTATTGGGGAAAGCACGAACGTCTTTAATAAACTAACACTTGATGAATTGGGACAATGCTTAGAGTCTATAAAAAAGACCGATGGAATTAAAGGTCTTCTTTTAAAAAGCCAAAAAGAACATTTTATTCTTGGCGCAGACATTTTTGAATTCCTTGGCCATATGAAAATGAGCGATGAGCAAATGGCTTCATGGCTTACAAACACAAATAAAGTCTTTAACGGTTTTGAAGACCTTCCCTACCCAACTGTAACGGCCATCAATGGCTTCGCTTTTGGGGGTGGATTTGAAATTTGCCTAACAACGGACTACAGGGTTGGGACTCCCAAAACTAAAGTTGGCCTTTTAGAAACCAAACTAGGAATCATCCCTGGTTGGGGCGGTACGGTGAGGCTTCCTCGCCTAACTGGAGCAGACCAGGCCATAGAATGGATAACTTCTGGAAAACAATGGAGACCAGAAGACGCTCTTAAAGTTGGCGCATTAGATGCTGTCGTTGAACCAGATTATTTAGAAAATGCTGCCAGAGATATTCTAAAAAGGGCCATCGACGGCAAGCTTGACTGGAAAAAAAGGGCCGAGCTTAAGAAAGCTCCTTTGGGGCTTAATGAAGTCGAGTCTATGATGACTTTTGAAACGGCTAAAGGATTCGTTGCTCAGATGGCCGGGCCTCACTACCCTGCTCCTGTCACTGCTATTGGGGTTATGCAAAAAGCTGCTGGTCTTTTAAGAGATGAGGCCCTAGCAATTGAAACGAAGGCTTTTGTTGGTCTTATTAAGAGTCCTGCAGCTGAAGGTCTAGTCACTGTTTTTTTGGGAGACCAATATCTTAAAAAAACAAGTAAGAAAATCACAAAAGAAGCTAAGCCAACAAACAAAGCAGCTGTGCTCGGTGCTGGGATCATGGGTGGCGGGATTGCCTACCAAAGTTCCTCAAAAGGAACTCCTATCATCATGAAGGATATCAATGACAAGGCACTTGACCTCGGTTTAAATGAGGCTTCAGGACTTCTTCAAAAGCAGCTAAAGAGAAAAAAAGTTGATTCTAAAAAAATGGGTCAAATCTTAAATCAGATCTCTCCTACTTTAAGCTATGGAGATTTTAAAGAGGTTGACCTCGTGGTTGAAGCTGTTGTTGAAAACCCTAAGATAAAAGCAAGCGTTCTCGCTGAAACAGAAGACTCTATTGACTCAGGCGCGGTTCTTGCGAGTAACACATCGACTATTTCAATCACTCAATTAGCAAGTAACTTAAAAAGGCCTGAGCAGTTTTGTGGGATGCACTTTTTTAATCCTGTTCATAGAATGCCCCTAGTTGAAGTCATTAGAGGTGAAAAAACATCGGATGAAACAGTTTCAAGAACGGTGGCCTACGCGCTTAAGATGGGAAAAACACCAATCGTCGTTAACGATTGCCCAGGCTTTCTCGTCAATAGAATCCTCTTTCCTTACTTCAATGGATTTATCCGTCTTGTAAGGGATGGAGTTGATTTTAAAAGAATTGATAAAGTTATGGAAAAATTTGGTTGGCCGATGGGACCTGCCTACCTACTTGACGTCGTGGGTCTCGATACAGGTGTCCACGGTGGAAAAATTATGGCCGAAGGCTTTCCAGACCGCATGGGAGGTGATGGAGAAGAAACCATTGTTGAAATCATGGTCAAAAATAAGAGACTAGGCCAAAAAAATGGCGTTGGGTTTTATGAATACAAAAAAGATAAAAAAGGAAAACTTAAAAAGACATTAAACGGCAATGTCTACGAAATCCTAAAGACTCATTACAAGCAAGAGATCGAAATAAGTGATGATGAAATTGTCGAAAGAATGATGATCCCTATGATTTTTGAAAGTGCAAGGTGCCTTGACGATAAAATTGTCAAAACAGCTTCTGAAGTTGATATGGGTCTTATTTTGGGACTGGGCTTTCCTCCTTTTAGGGCAGGAGCTTTAAAATACGCAGACAAAATGGGTCTGGACAACCTTCAAAAGCTTGCCAAAAAATACGAAGCCTTAGGTAAAGCTTACGAGTTGCCACAGTTAATAGAACAAATGATCAAAGAAAATAAACTTTTCTATCCATTAGTGTAAGGGGAGGGAGAAATGAGAGAAGCAGTCATAATTGACGCCGTTAGAACGCCCATGGGGCGGTCCAAGGGAGGATCCTTTCGCTTCACAAGAGCGGAAAATATGAGCGCCCATTTAATGAGGGCAATCCTTGAAAGAAACCCAAAAGTAGACCCAGGTGAGATTGAAGATATCATTTGGGGCTGTGTTCAACAGACGTTAGAACAAGGTTTTAACATCGCTCGAAATGCAGCTCTTTTAGTGAATGAAATCCCCAAGACGGTATCGGCCCACACTGTAAACCGCCTTTGTGGTTCATCCATGACGGCCGTACACAATGCGGTTTTAGGTGTTTTAGCTGGCCAGGGAGACGTCTACCTTTGCGGTGGAGTTGAACACATGGGTCATGTTGCCATGGACCACGGGTTTGATTACAACCCTGAAACATCTAAAAACAATGCTAAGGCTTCAGGCTCAATGGGGCTGACAGCCGAACTTCTGGCGATTAGAAACCAAATTTCAAGAGAAGACCAAGACCTCTTTGCCTATGGCTCCCACCAAAAGGCCCAGGCAGCAACTGCCGAAGGTCGGTTTAAAGATGAAATCGTTCCTCTAGAAGGCCATGATGACAAAGGTGTTCCTTACCTCGTCGAAAATGATGAAGTTATTAGAGGTGAAGGAAAACTTGAAGACTATGCCAAACTGAGGCCTGTCTTCAACCCTAAAGGTGGGACTGTTACTGCCGGAAACTCATCGGCCATTAGTGATGGAGCGAGTGCTGTCCTAGTTATGAGTGCAGAGAGAGCTAAATCTCTAGGAATTACTCCTATGGCAAAGATCAGGTCTATTTCTTCAGCAGGCTGCGATCCTTCTATTATGGGAATCGGTCCAGTTCCAGCTGTGAAAAAAGCACTTAAGAAAGGAAACCTTGAGCTAGGTGATATAAAGCTTTTTGAACTTAACGAAGCCTTTGCTGCTCAATCTCTTTCTGTTTTAAAAATGATGGGTCTTTTGGACATAAAGGACGAAAAGGTCAATAAAAATGGAGGTGCTATTGCACTAGGACATCCACTTGGATGCTCAGGCTCAAGAATCCTTGGGACTCTCCTTCACCAAATGAAAAGAGATCACGCTGATCTTGGTGTTGCAACCATGTGCATTGGTCTAGGTCAAGGTGTTGCAACAGTCCTAGAAAGAGTCTAGCACACGATTTAAAAAACGCTTAAAACTATTGGGACCTTTAAGGTAAGGCAGGTCTCAATAGTTTTTTCTGTCTAAAGTCGATTAATTACGGTATGAAAAAGCCGTAACTCGAAATTCGATGACGCTAACTACCTTATGCGTTATGATAAAGTTAGCCGTTTTTTAAAACTGTTTTTCACTTAACTTAACTAGGGAGTCCACCATGTCAAATTCGCCTGCCGTTCCCCCCATTTTTCATCCAGCATTAACAACCCTTTCAACGGAAGAAAATGATTTCAAACTTGCTGTTAGGGAGTTTGCTGAGGGCGAAATAAAACCTCTTGTCAGTAAAATGGACCAAGAATCAAAAATGGACCCGGGGCTTGTTAAAAAGCTCTTTGAAATGGGGATGATGGGAATAGAGACACCCGAAGCCTTTGGCGGCACAGGAAGTACTTTTACATCAGCTTGTCTTGCTATTGAAGAAATTGGACGAATTGATGGATCTGTTAGTGTTTTAATGGATGTCCAAAATACTCTTGTTACAAATGCCGTCTTAAAATGGGGAACAGATGCCCAAAAAGAAACATACCTTCCAAAACTTGCTACTGAATGGGTTGGGTCCTATGCTTTAAGTGAAAGCTCCAGTGGTTCTGATGCCTTCGCTTTAAAGCTAAAGGCCGAAGATAAAGGTGACCACTACCTTTTAAAAGGTCATAAATTATGGATAACAAATGCTGACGAAGCAGACTTTTTTCTTGTTTTTGCAAACTTAAACCCTAGTGAAGGCTATAAAGGGATTACAGCTTTTATTGTTGAAAAAAGCTTTGAAGGCTTCAGTCTTGGAAAAAAAGAAGACAAGCTAGGAATTAGAGCAAGCTCAACTTGTGAACTTATTTTCGACAATTGCAGAGTCCCCAAAGAAAATGTTCTTGGAGAAATTGGTAAAGGTTATAAAATTGCTATCGAGACCTTAAATGAAGGAAGAATTGGAATTGGCGCTCAGATGCTTGGGATCAGCCAAGGCGCTTA
>CEUM01058379.1_pt1 | contig 19560 bp, 15 predicted proteins | sample 356421 | NCBI WGS metagenome assembly CEUM01 (sample SAMEA2622716, study PRJEB7988) | marine metagenome | biome: marine biome (ENVO:00000447); feature: surface water layer (ENVO:00002042); material: "saline water (ENVO:00002010), including plankton (ENVO:xxxxxxxx)" | depth 5 m | reverse complement strand
ACGACGACGACGACGACGACGACGACGACGACGACGACGACGACGACCCTTCACCGGTGACATCCCCCCCCGCCATCGCCGCCGCCACCGCGTCCGCCGCCGCGCGCACCGACGCCTCATCGAACGCCTCGTCGTCCCCCACCGTCACCGACGCCGACGACCCACCGCTCGTTCCATCCACCCCGTTCTCTTCATCCTCCGCGTACTCCACCGCCGGCATCACGTACGCCTCGTACACCTCCTCGGGCACCGCGCCGCGCGCCGCTTCGCGCGCCTCCGCCGTCGCCCGCACGCCGATCGCCTCCAATCGATCAATCTCTCGCTCCGCCCGTCGCATCACGTCCCCGAGGACGTCCGTCGACGTTCGCAACGACTCGGCGAATTCAAACACATCCTTAAACCCGTCCGCGGGCCCTCTGGACGCGCGATTCGCCAAGTCTCCGACGACGCCGATCGCCACCCTGGGCGCGATGAACGCGGCGTGCGTCGGGTCTTCCCGCGCGCGCGTCGACGCCGACGTCCCTCTCCGCGCGCGCGTCGACGCGGCGTCGTCGTCGGTGCGCGCACCGCCGGCGTCGGGCGCGAACGCGGCGTCGTATTCGAGCGGCGCGTCGTCGTCGAGATCATCCTCGAGGGATTCAGATTCATCATCGTTCGCGATTCGACGCTCCGCGCTGGCGATCGGGACGATCTTCCGTCTCGGTCCGCGCCGAACGCCCGCGTTGCGACGGAGTTCGCTCTTCGCGCGCGCGACGGACGCTTGACCGCGACTCGAGGCGAGGATGACGCGCGACATGATGTGACGTCATTCGTCGTCATGGCGACGCTCGCGCTTCGCGCGTCCGCGTCCGCGGCGGGAAGAGAGGCGAGAACGACGCGCCGACGACGATGCGTCGCGACGCGCGCGAGCGAGGACGAGGCGACGACGCGACGACGCGCGCTCGCGGGAACCATCGGGGTCATCGCGCTCGGAAAGACATCTTCCGCGCGCGCGAGCGACGCCGACGCCGACGCCGCGAGCGACCAAACGTGCGCGACGAAGGACACCGCGCCGTTGTTGTGCGTGCTCAAGGTGACGGATAAGGCGTACATGGACGTGACGATCGGAGACGAACCCGCGGGACGCATCGTCCTCGGCCTGTTCGGCGACGACGCGCCGCGGACCGTCGAAAATTTCAAGGCGCTGTGCACGGGGGAGAAAGGATTCGGGTACGAAAATTCAATTTTTCACCGCGTCATTCCGAATTTCATGCTTCAGGGGGGAGATTTCCAGCGCGGGGACGGTCGAGGCGGGTACTCCATCTACGGCGGAAAATTTCCCGACGAAACCTTCGCCGTCCCGCACGTCGGTCCCGGGGTCTTATCCATGGCCAACGCCGGTCCGAACACGAACGGATCGCAATTCTTCATCACCACCGCCCCGACCCCTTGGCTCAACGGTCGCCACGTGGCGTTCGGGAACGTCATCGAGGGCATGGACGTCGTCCGCGCCGTCGAGCGCGCGCCCACGGGTCGCGGCGACAGACCGATCGAAACCGTTCGCATCGTCCGTTCCGGCGTGCTCCCGTGACCCCTCACCCCCCACGCACGCATTGAAACATCCATCCCATTCGCTTCACGTCTCCCTCTCACCCATCGCGCGCCTCCTCCACCGCATTCGCGTCGTCTCGTCTTCGTCCTCGGTCTCCGTCTCGTCCCCGCGCGAATGCGTCCCGACGCCCATCTCGATCGATCCTCCGCACTTTGAGCCTCGCTCGATCACCGTCCGAGTCGCGTCGCGCGTCATGTCTCTCGACGCGCGCACCGCGGACCTCGCGAGCGATCGCGCGCGCGGTGCGACGGCGACGACGCGTCGTCATCGGCGTCGGCGTCGTCCCACGGCGTCGCGCGGGGACGACGACGATGACGACGCGATGACGACGACGACGACGAGGCGCGCGCGAGAGGAGGGACGAGAGACGCGAGGGGTGAAACGTCGAACGGAATCCGCGCGCGAGAGGGGGAAAACGCGCGCGAGTGGGACGATGGGAACGACGAGGACGAGAGAGAGGGGCGGCGGCGGCGGCGGCGGCGACGGCGACGGCGAACGCGGGACGACGAGGACCGAGGCGACGGCGACGGCGACGGCGAACGGGAACGGGAACGCCGAGGCGGTGCGACGAAAGCGAAGGAAGATACTGTCGATGAGGACGAGAGAGGAGGGACGACGAGGGCGAGGGAATGAGTTCGGGAACGCGAGGGGACGTGTGCGCGCCGAGGCGAGCGCGAGGGGCGAACGGGGAGGCGAACGGGAACGGGGAGGCGAACGGGGAGGCGGTGCGAGGCGAAGGGCGAGCGGGAGTGGGAGTGGACGCGGGAGGAAGGATGCGTTGTCGATGTGGGATCGTCGCGGGGGTGGGGAGGAGGGGAGAGAGGAGGACGAGGAGGGCGCGAGGGGAGGGGAGGCGCCGGGGGGGTCGGGAGACGACGAGTCCTCGGACGACGATTCGGACGACGATGGATTCGATGAGGACGACGGTGATGATGGTTCGGATGATGAAGAGAGCGATGAGGACGACGATGAGGACGAGGACGAGGACGAGGATGAGAGTGAGGACGAGGACGAGGACGAGGAGATGGAAGGTGGGTCGGAGGACGAGTTGGACGAGTTGAGAGACGCGATGGACCGAGACGATCCCGAGGCTGGTTTGCGCGCGCTGTTGAGACGTTTGAGCAACGTCGCGGGCGGTGGCGTCCAGGCGGGATTCGGTCGACCGGGTGGATCGGCCAAGCTCAAGGAAATCTTGCGGGGGATGAAGCAGATGGACGATCCCTCGGCGCAAATGGCGGCGCTGAGCGAACTCAACGAATTGCTCGTACTCTCGGGTGAGGAACTCATGATGAGCATTCCTCTCGACTCGTTCGTTCCGGTTCTAGTGGAGATGATGACCATGGAGTACATGCCGGACATCATGCTGCTCGCTGCGCGCGCGTTGACGACGATGGCGGACGTCATACCTCCGTCGAGAGGCGCCATCGTTCACCACGGCGCGTTGCCGCTGTTTTGCTCGCGTTTGCTCACCATCGAGTACATAGATCTCGCGGAACAGTCGCTGCAAGCGTTGGAGAAATTAAGTCAAGATTACGGCGCGGAGTGCGCGCGGCAGGGTGCCCTGACGGCTTGTCTCTCGTACCTGGACTTTTTCTCTCTCGGCATGCAGCGCGTGAGCTTGCAAATCGCCGCCAACATTTGTCGACAGCTTCCGAGCTCCACTTTAGACGGCGCCATGGACGCCGTGCCCATCCTGGCCAATCTCTTGGCGCACGAAGATCCGCGTCTCGTGGACTCTTCGTGCGCGTGCTTGACCAATCTGGCGACCAAGATGGCCAAGGACTCCTCGGAGCGCGTCGTCGCGTTGTGCCAGAGTGGTCTCGTCGGCAAGGTGATGGATCTCATCTCCGCGTCGTCGAATCGCACGGTGAGTCCGCTGACGCATCACGCGCTTATCAAGCTCTTGAACGTGTGCACGAAGCACAACCCGGACGTGGCGCTCGAGCTTCTTCGCGGAAATTTGCCCGAGACCTTATCCGTCGCCTTGTCTCGATGCAAGGTTCTCACCACCGCGAGCGCCGGTCCGTCGTCGGCGTCGCCCGCGAGTAGCGGAGTCGCGTCTCCGATCATGACGTCGGATCAGTTGTTGGAGGTCGCCACGCTCGCCGACGCCTTGTTACCGACGGTCAATTCCAAGTCGAGATCTGCGAAGAAGGAACAGTCGCCGTGCTCGCAAAACGTGCCGGTGTTGACCACTCGAGAACCAGCATTGTTGGTCAACTACGCGACGAATCTGATCAACGTTTTGATGCAAGCGGTTGATTCTAGCGTCCCGCAAAGCGTCAAGGTCAAGTGTTTGTCCGCGCTCACGAAATGGACGCAGCTTTCATCCGAACAATCATTCAAGACTATCGTCGAAACGACCCCGCTCGCGGCGTTCTGCGCGACTCAGCTCTCTTCTCGAGAGGCGCGACAAATCGAAGGATGCTTGGATCTTGTGGAGTTTGGCATGGAAAAGAAGACTTTAGACATGGCGAGAATCCTCAGAAAGGAGGGCGCTGTTCACGCGTTGAAGCAACTCTTTGGAGAGAACGATCGCCTAGACAACGCCATGGACGCCGCCGAGCCCTCCACGTCGCCCGCCGTGGATGCCACGAAGACTCCGGGCGGACTCGTGCCGGCGCTCGGAGGCGGATTAAGAGGTATGGCCGCGCGTAACGCGGCGATGACGTCCGACGATCCCGAGTACCGCGCCGCCTTGGCGCACGCGAGCCGAGTGTACAGCAAGTACTTTTCAGCTTCCGAGCAATCTGAGGCGGAGGATCCTAGCGTAGAACGTTTGCGACGGGCGAGCTCTTCGCTTCGCATGACGGGTGACATCGCCTCGTTGACTGAGTTCTTGGACTCTGTCTCCGGTGCGAGCACGTTCGAGCTTCTCGAGAGCGACGCCATCGGGGCGTTGAAGGAATACCTCGCGCCGAGAGACTGGAAAGATACGAAGATGCTCGTGAAGAAGTACGCCGCATTCATCAAGGCCATCACTTGCGCGAAGGACTCGGCGGCGTTTGAACATTTGATCAAACGTTTGTCCGACGCGTTGGCATCGTGCGAAGACTTGTCCATAGCAGTGACGAGCATCCAGCCGTCGTCGTCTCGACGCGGTCGAGACAACTCGGCCGACGACGCCAACTTGGTTGGTCTGGTTCGTCCTTTCAAGATTCGGTTCAAACTCGCCGTCAATTCTACAGATTGTCTCAGTGATTATTCCAATAATGTCGTGTTGGTTGAGCCTTTCGCGACGCTGAGCGCCATTGAGGATTTCTTGTATCCGCGAGTACACAAGCCAGGAAGCCGCCCGGAGGCGCCTCGCAGATCTTCTCGATTGTCTCCGCCAGCCAACATGGAGCACGATGGCGACGAGGAAGATGACGATGAGGATGAAGAAGGAGATGAAGACGAAATCATGAGCGACGACGAAGCGACGCTCGTCGGTGAGGACGCCGACGAGGACGGGGGACAGTTGGATTTGACGAACGAAGACATCGAGGAAGACGATGAGGAAGGCGACGTGGAAGGTGGCGCTCCGGCGCACCCACCGAACTCGTTCGCCGCTCGCGCGGCTGCGGGTGCATCGACGAGACGTCTCACGTTTTCAGTCGATGGAACGATATTGAATCCTCAAACGACCGTGTTGCAAGCCGTCGCCTTCATCGCGCGACAAAGCGGCGTATCCATGACGGAGCTCAACTGGGAGAAAACGAACACCATCACGTATCAAATTGCAAAGGCCACGGACATCGTTCCAGAAACACTTCAACACGGTGGTGTCGTCGACGAATCCAAGGAGGAGCTGTCGAAGGTGAATGAAGCCGTCGCCGAACTTGGTGACAGTGAGATGCGGGCGACGCTCAGTTCTTTCGTGCCCGCTCTCTGTGATAGCGTGACGAAAGCTCTCGCGAATGAAGAAGCTTCCGGCCAGTTGAACGATCTACTTGTCGTTTTGACCGTGTTACACGAACTCAGCGTCTCGTCATCTCGTATTTTGTTTGTGAGCGAAAGCGAGGACGCCGCCTCAGCGATCCGCAGAGTCTCCTTGCCGAAGGAATCATTCATTCACGGCAAGCTTACGGGCAAGCTCACACGTCAATTACAAGACACCGTGACTCTTTGCAGCTCGTCGACGCCAGCTTGGTGCACTTCATTGGCTCGCTCATGCCCGTGGTTGTTCCCGTTTGAGAGTCGTTACAAGCTCTTCAAATGTGTCGCCTTCTCGCTCTCCCGAACTCTGCATCATCTTCACGGCGCTAGAAGTGAGAGCGGCGCGGTCACGACGGACGGCGGACGCGAAATCAGAGTTGGACGTCTTCAACGTCTGAAAGTGAGAGTGAACCGCGAGCACACCTTCGCGAGCGCGAAGAAGGTGTTCAACCTTCCCAACGCGACGAAGATGGTCCTCGAGGTCGAATTCTTCGAAGAGGTTGGCACGGGCACTGGTCCAACGCTCGAATTCTTCTTCTTACTCTCCAAGCAGTTCAGACGACGCAAGCATCACATGTGGTGGGATACTGGCGTGGCGAGCCAAGACGACCTCGTCATCGCTCCGCACGGGTTGTTCCCGGCGCCCATCACGCCTCCTCGAATGAACGGAAAGACACACGCCTCGCGTCTGAAGAGCTTCAATCTCTTGGGTAAAGTCATCGGTAAGACGTTACAAGATGGTCGCATGTTGGATTTACCGCTCGCTCCGGCGTTTTACCGAGCGCTTCTTGGACAATCTCTCGGACTTCACGATATCATCGGACTCGATCCGGCGCTCGGAAACACGCTTCGTCGACTCGGCGCTGCTGCGAACGAGATCGAGAAAATGAAACGCGCAGGCGTTTCAGAGAGTGAGTGGAGTCAGATCACGATCGACGGTGCGAAGATTGAAGACTTGTGCCTCACATTTGTAGTTCCGGGCGTAGACTCGATGGAACTCGTCAAGGGCGGATCCGACGTCGCTGTCACCGCGGTGAATCTGAGAGAATATGTCGACACGGTTATCGATGCGTGCGTCGGTTCTGGCGTCGCTGCGTATTTCGAATCGGTTCGCGCGGGTTTGGAAGAAGTGTTCCCTCTCGTCAGGCTGAAAATGTTCAGCGAGAGCGAACTCGACGCCATCATCTGTGGAGAAGGTGAAAGATGGACGCCCGAGATGCTCACAGAGTGCATCACGTTTGATCACGGCTACAACACGCAATCTCCGCCCGTCAAGAACTTTTGCGACATCCTCAGTGGCTTCAACGGCGATCAACAGCGCGCGTTCATGCGCTTCGTTACCGGAGCTCCCAGGCTTCCTCCAGGAGGCTTGGCCGCTCTCCAACCTCGACTCACGGTGGTGTGCAAACAGCCGTCATCGGCGGTTGGATTGGGTGCCGATTCTCCTCCCGTAGCGGCTGGAACGCCGCTCGCGGATGGAGACTTACCCTCGGCCATGACTTGCGCGAGCTACTTGAAATTACCGCCCTATTCATGCAAAGAAATCATGTCTGAACGATTAATATACGCGATGACAGAGGGTCAAGGAAGCTTTGATCTCTCTTAAACTTGAATTGAACTTCACGATCACAAAAGCTAGATTTCTAGTGCCTAGATACCTCATAGCAGGTAGATGTAAATTGTACAGCAATTTTCACGACTGATAGTACCCATACTGATGCGGCGGCATCGGTGGCGCTGCTTGCGCGCCGTACTGCGGCGAAGGATACGGTTGCGGCGGATGTTGCTGGTAGTATCCTTGCGGTGGCGGCGGAGGAGGATGAAAATGCATTTGACTCATTTGATTCGCCATGTGTGCCGCGCGTTCGTCGGCTCGAGCCTTCTCATTCCGAAGCTCTTCGGCGAGCGCTTCCTTCTCCAGCTTGCGTGTGCTCGCATACTCTTGCGCGTCGACGAGCGTGCGACGAGCCGCATCGAGAAATCCCGAGTAAAAGCGCACACCTTGTTCCATGCCGTTGCGCAAATCGTCCACGACGGACAACGCGTGACGGATGCCGTGCTCGTGCGATTGAACGTCTCGTCTCAACGACTCCACGTCGTAGATTTCTACAAACTTTTCATGCAGCGAACGCAGACGCGAGAGGGCATCCGCCTGTTTCGAGATGTTCAACATGACGTTGTCTTTGGCTTGTTCATACTTTTTCATCTCCGCGTCGAAGAAGGCATCCAGACTCTCACCCGACTGCGCCATGAGCTTGGGAAGAACGTTGTCCTCAGCCTTTGTCTTTCGCATGGAGTCCTCGATTCCGGCCCGTTCGTTACCGATACTCTCCAGCATCTCGAGTGTCTCTTGGATGTCCGTCGCTACGGAGGCATCTTCCTCGATCAGGGCGAGAGGTTGCTTGAGAGTCGGCGCATTGTGCTTCATGTTTTCTTCATCCAGCAACTCGAGCACGCCGTCGGCGCCCTCCACCCTACCCTTCAACTGTACGTCGCTCTTCGTCGCCACCTCTAAATCAACCTCGAATCGTTTCAAGTGACGCATCAATTCGGCGTTTTGTGACGCCGACGGCGGACGTCGCCAGGCGGCTTCACCGAACATGGCGCGAGACGAGGCGTCCTCAGCGGCTTCCACCTCCAAGGTTTCTCTAATCGTGGTCACGACGCCAGAGCATTGACGATTGAGCTCATCGACGCGCTCTAGACTCTTCGTCAGCGTGTTTCCACCTCCAGAGGATCGGAAAGCCATCACGCGCTCGTTTAAATCGCTTTCCAGCGGCACCGCCGTCGAGAGAGCGATGAGCGTCTCGGGAAGCTCCATTTCGCGCAACGCCAGGCGCGCCTCGTCGCTCGCCAGCGCGAGAGTGTCCGTTTCGTTTCGAATCAAATCATCCACCATTTCTGTGTATCGACTGAGCGCCTTGGTACCGCTATCGGGGACGATGTTTTGGAAAAGCGTCACGCCGACGGGTGAAAATTCTTCCGCCGGCGGTTCGATCGCCTTGACCAAGTTCGCCGCCGCGAGCGGGGGCAAGTCCTCAACCTTTGGCACGCGCTCCATGTACACGCAATCGTTATCTCGCTCTAAACTCTTCAACTCTGGTAAAAGTTCATCGTTGAGGAGCGCCTTAGCTCGCTCGAGTCCGGCGTCGCTCGCGACGACGCGCGCCTCTTGAATCGCAGCGGCGACCAGACTCGTCGCCTGCCGCGCTCGAGCGATCGCCTGCCCCACGTTGGTCTCGTCGGCGTCGAGCACCACCTTACCCGCAAGTCGCAAAGCCATGGCGCCCAATTGCGCGCCCTTGAGCTTGACGTGCGTCAACACGTCGTCGTCCAGGTACCCCGCGAGTCGCGACATCGCCGTCGCGCTCTCATCGTAATACAACCGCGCCTGCTGCGCCAGCTTGGACATCGTCGCCGCGCTCGTCTTTGCGTTTTGTCTCGCCTTTTCGTAAAAGCACTCCTGCGCCTGCGCCAGCTGAAGCTTCGACATGGCGTCGCAATACTCTCGACTGACGTCAATCGTGACGCTTCCTTCGAAGAGTTTTCTCTCGCTCAAATCTCCCAACATCCCAAACGCCCCCGCCGACGCCTGAAACGCCGCGCACGCGCGCTTGATCCCATCCTCACTCCCGGAACCAAACTCCCACGCCCCGATTCTTGACCACAGCGCCGCGTAATTATACAACACGGCGCACTTTTCGTACTGCACGTCCCTCGCCGACACCGCCGCCGGCGACGCCCTCGGTCCCCGTCCCGCCTCAAACCACGCAAACTCCACCTCGGCGTGTCCTTCGCACGGGGATATCGGTATTCTCGACTCAATCGCGCACAACGCTCGATAATACGTCGTCAACGCCTCCCTCGCCCGCGTCGCCTCCGCCGTCGACGCCGTCGACGCGCCCTCCGCCGCCGTCGACGCCCGAATCGCTCCGTCTCGCAACCGCTGCGCCTCCCCGAAATCTTCTCCGCACGCGTCCGCGTCCGACGCCGAGAACGCGTCCTCCACGTACGCGCGCAACGGCGCCGCCACGTCCGTGGACCCTCCCTACGCGCGAATCGATCCATCGTTCGAATCAGTCGCGCATGCACCGCGCGATCGACGAATCTCGTCCCGCGGTCCCGATTCCGCGCGCGCGCGCGATTCGCGACGCACCCGCTTGGCGCGAACGCCGTAAAACGTCGCCATCCTCCGCGTCGCTCGCTCGCCGGCGCGAGGGAGACGACGCGACGCGACGCGACGCGACGCGACGCGACGCGATGTGACGCGACGTGCCGAGTCGAGGGACCGCGTGAGGGACTCTCTGATGAGTCATGACTCGTCGTGGGACGCACGACCGTGGACACGTGGCGACCGAATCGAATCGATTAATCAATCGCGTCGCGACATCTCTCGCGCGCGCCGTCTCGCGACGTCGCGGTCGGTGCGACTCTATTTTTTTTCTCGCGCGCGCGTCTACGTCTCAACGCGCGCGCGGTCTCGCGCGAGCGACGGGACGGACGACTCAATCGTCGTCTCAATCGAAGGCTCGACACTCGTTCGCCGAGGGATTCTCGGCGCACAGGGCGTCCAGTGGATCGCGCGCGCGAATTCTCGCGCCGCGGTTGGCGCGCGCGAAATTTTCTTCGCGCGTCGCGGCGTCTTCGAAGGCGAAGCGCGCGCCGGGAAGGTCCGCCTCGATGGCTTTCCAATCGTCGTCCGATTTCGCGGCGCGCATCCGGCTCTTGGTGTAGCCGCTGAGGGCGTCCCAGGAGGCGGCGCGCGCGCGAACGGATCGCGGCGGGGGGCGCGCGGTCGGACGGTTCGTGAACGCGGGCGCGGGCGCGAGGGCGAGGGGCATGTCGAGCGTCGGGGTGTGTGGATGGATCTTTCGTCGGTTACGACTCCGAGGCGGGTGGTCACAGCCGCCGTCACGCGTCGTCGCGTCGGCCGACGAGATCGACGCCGGTCCAGCGGTTGGACGCGGGAACGTCGAGAGCGGTGAATACGGTCTCGGCCCAGCCCTCCATGCCGGGGTGTTCCGGGTAGAAGACGTCCGGGAGCTCGCGGTTGGCGCACGCCTCGGCGGAGGTTTCGCCGATGCACACGTAGGCGGGTTGAAGGGCGCCTTCGTTTTGGACTAGGTGGTCGTACAGAGCGTCGCCGCAGAGTTCGACCCACGCGCGAACGGCGGAGGGACTGCCAAAGGTGACGACGTCGGCGGCGACGGCGCGCGCGATGTCCGCGGGGTCGAGACTGGCGACGCGCTCGGTCGAGTAGGTGTTGAGTCGAACCACAGTCGCGCCGCGCGCCTCTAAACCATCCTCCAGCGTCGACGCCGCCTTCTTACTCGCCGGATATAAAATAAATGATCCCTGTTCGCACGGTAACTCTCTCGCCATCGTCGCCGCCGTCGCTTTCGACGGTATGAACTGTTTTTCGAGCGCAAAGGCGTCCGGCGCGCCCGCCGCCAACACGCGTCCCGTCGCCGCCCCCACCACCGCCACTCGCACTCCTTCCGGCCTTCCCGCCGCCTCGTACCCTCGCAAGAACACCTTGGCCGCCTCGGGGCTCGTCACGCACACCCAATCCCACCGCTCTTTCGTCAAAACATCCGGCAACGCCTCGGCGTCGTCCCCCGGCACCGCCTCCACCAGAGGGAGCTCTAAACACCGCACCCCTCGCGCCTTGAGCGCGTTCATGAGCGCCCCGTTCTTCCCGGCCTCGCGCGTGCACACGACGGTTTTCGACGCGTACGACGATGTCTCGGACGCGCTCGCGCGCGGGGGGACGCGCGCGCGACTCGGGACGCGCGCGGGCCCGGGAAGAGGGCGCGTCGAGGAAGAGCTCGCGCGGGGGACGCCCCGCGCGATGGCGGCGCGAGGGAACGATCGAGCGGTGGTGGACATGGCCGTGGGTGTCGCGCGCGCGTCTCGGGCGGAGGCGCGGTGCGTGGGCGTGTGCGGACGGGACGACCGATGACGCGCGGGAGAGCCAGGCGCGGCGACGAGGCGGTCGCGGCGACGATTTTCAACGTGGATTCTGGTGATGTACAACAAATCTGAGGGTTAATGGGGAACGGTGAGGGTAGGAATGAATCGTGACGTCGAGCGCGAGCGCACCGGACTCACCGTCGACGCTTGGACGGTGTCTCGGAGATGGACGCGCTCGCCGACTTGTACAGTCGACCGCACTTTAACAACTCGCCGGCGATGTTCAGGCTCTCTATGAATCCGTCGACGTCGGCGATGCCGAGGTTGAGATCCTCGGCGAGGGCGTGAAGATCACCGATGCTGAAGTAGGCGGAGTCGTTGGAGGCGGTGCGAGAGTTGATGGCGTCGATGAAGAGTTTCGTCTTGCTGCGTTTGGTGGATTTACCGCCGGCGCGATTGAATCGTAATCGGCCGTGTTGATCGCTCAGCGCGTCGACGAGGGAAGTTTTGATCACCTCGACGGCGTCTTTGGCGTCGTTCGCGGTGACTTCGGTGCGGAGCTCTAGACGGGCGCGAGCCTCGGCGAGACGAATGAGCGACTCGAGTTGTCGAGCCGTCACCGGCGTTCCATCCGCGGGGGCGCGAGAGCGAAGCTCCAGATAAAAGGTTTGCAATATCTCAGCAGCTTCGCCCGTGAGCCTCGGGTGACAGTACGCGTGCGCGTAAGAGATGTAGTTGCGCATGACGTCGTGCGAGAGGAGTTCCATTGAGTCGTCCACGACGCGCAGACGAGCCCGAAGCGGTACGTACAGCTCTTCGTCGTCGTTCAAACCTTGCGTCAAAGCGCGGGTCGTCGCGTCCTCGAGCGCTTGTCCGTCGGCATCCATCTCGTTGTAATATGCGTGTAAGTTTTGTCTCGCTTGAGCTCGGCGAGCTTGATTGTGTCGACCGCTGTGTTGCGCGATGACGTGTTCACTCAGGTGCTCGTCCAGAATTTCATCCACCGTGTCCAATAAAATGAATATCAAATCGAAGCGGCTCAGCAAGGGTGCGGACATTTTCAAGTTTTCGTTGACCGTTTTTCCGCGGTTGTAATGCCCTTGAACCGGATTCGCGGCGGCGATGATGGATGTTCTCGCCGGAAGCGTGGCGTTGAGACCGGCTTTGCACACCGAGACGCTCTGCTGTTCCATAGCTTCGAGCAAAGCCTGGTGCTCGTTCGGCATTTTGTCGAACTCATCGACGCAGCAGATGCCTCGATCGGCGAGTACGACGGCTCCGGCTTCGAAGGTCTGCGCTCCTGTGCCTGGATCTCTGACCACGGCAGCGGTGAGACCGGCGGCGGAGACTGTTCTACCGCACACGTAAATCGACCGAGGAGCGAGATTGGAGACAGCTTTGAGCATTTGACTCTTCCCTAGACCCGGATCGCCGACGATAAGACAGTGCAGAGACCCGCGCGTGGGAACTTTGCCGCAGCCCGCGATGGATTTTCGTACGCCGCCGAAGAGGCAGAGTAAGAGACCGAGCTTGACGACATCGTGTCCGAAAATTTGTGGGCACAACGAGTGTACGAACGTCCGCACAATGTCCGCACCGCTGTGTTGACTAAACTTTGCGATAAATTCCAAGTCTTTGGCGGTGAGCGTCGGCGCTTGTGTAGACTCGACGTCGTCGTCGGGGTTCATCTTGGTCTGTTTATCGCTCACCATGAACTTCTTCTTCCCGAGTTTCGAGACGTCGTCTTCCCCGCCTTGCGGCGTCAGAGGCGCGTTCACCGTGTCCCCGGCGTTTTCGTCTCCCTCGCCGTCATCGCTCATCTTCTCTCCCTTACCCGCCGCAACGGTGCACGACCAAGCGTTCAAGTACAGTTCGCTGAGGGCTTGATTTCTATTCCGAGCCAACGCGCCGCCACCGCCGGCTTCCACGACGTCGCTCTCGACCATTCCTAGCATCGTGACCACATCTCCGGTCTTACACGAATCCGTCAACGCCCCGCGGAGTTCACAATCCATGAAACGAGGCACGCGTCCCTCATCGCTCAACACTCCGTCGTCTGCGATTTCCTGAATGCGCACTCTCTGCGAATCCACGCACTCGACGTTACTCAACTCGTGCACAAACTTCTTCCCTCGACACCTGTCCGTGGGACACGACATTGGCGGTCGATACTTCCCATCCTTAAACGTGCATCTCGACCGTTCCTGACACGTCTGACACACGAACACCATGTGCGTCACCGCCGGTTTGATGGGTGCCGCTCGCGTCACCGTCCCTCGCAGACTCACCACACGTCCCACCACGTTGCTTCGCATCGCCGCGAATCGCACCGCGCTCTCTTCGTAATTCACCAATTTCACGCACGTCGTCATCGCTGTCACGACCCGCATGTCACCCACCGGAATCCCGTGCGCGTCTTGCAGACGCGCGCGTCCCGCGTCGTCTCCCAAAATCGCCTCATGCGCTGCGCATCGCAGACACGCGATGCACTCCGCCGGCGCACACGTTAACGCCGCGTGTAAATCTGTCCCATCTCCAACCTTGGCGCGTAATTTCCCGTAATCTATCGTCACCGCGATCGTGTTCTCGTCGAACAGTTCCACCTGTCATCGCCGTCGAAGAGTTTAAATCAAATCAGTCAACCACTCATCGCGCGCCACCCCCCTCTCCCGCCTCGCCCATCCGCGCGTCGACCGCGCGCACCTCTCGAACGAACGCTCGCCCCTCGCTCGACGCGAAAAACGTCGCGAGCGCGCGCGAGAGCTCGGCGCGACGATCGTTTTCTTCGTACGACACGTCGGGAAAGTACGCGCGCCACGATTTCGGGCACCGACGTCTCGCCAACGCGACGTCGTCGCGATCGACGACGCGCTGGCGCTGACCGGTGTCGTCGGGCATGACGCGCGATCGCGCGACCGCGCGCGCGTCGACGTGTGCGACCGCGACGACGCCGACGACGCGCGCGCGTGACGCATTTATCACGCGTACGACATAGGAAATAAAACCCGTACTTTGCTTTACAAACGCGAAAGAAAACCACCGGCTTCGTCTTTTGTCTATGCTACTGAAACTCGCACACAACTATTTACGCCACGGTTTGCATCTCGTTATCGGCGCCGCCCTTGGAACCGCTCTTGCGAGCCAAGAGCGCCTTGCGGTCCTTGTCCATGTGAAGCTTGGTGATGAGCACCTTGGACGGGTCGATGCCGACGTTGATGGTCGCGCCTGCGAAGTCGAGGGAAAAGCGAGCGAGAGGACGCGTCTCGGTCAGTCGCGTGATTCTTTCGAGCGTCACGAAACGGGAGAAACGATGCGGTCATCGCGCGCACGTTGCGTTTCTCTTCGCCATCCATACGCCTCCCGCGTCATCCATCGACCACCCTCCTCGCGTTCCTCATCCGCGCGCGCGCGCGCGCCCTCGACGGCTCCCCCAACCCACTAGGGCTTTCATCACCCGTGGCGAAGATCCACCGCCCCCCCCGTCTCGATCGCGTCACGAACGTACCGTTGACCTTATCGCGAGTGATGTTGGTAATATGAATCACCCACTTCTTGCGGTACACCTGGCACACCTTCCCCTCGCGGTTCTTGTACTTCCCGCGCGTCACGCGCACTTCATCGTTCACGCGAATCGGAACCGCGTTCGCGCCGTACTCCGCCTTGAGTTCGCTCGCGAGCGGCGCGGACATGAGCTTCCGGCGCTCGCTCGACGGCGCGGCAAAGTGCGCCTTGCGCGTTTTACGACGGGACGAGGTGACCGAGGACGAGTACTTCATCGCGCGCGTCGTCAAGAGGCGGACGTCGAGCGATCGCGCGCGCAGGGCTTTCGAGCCCATCGCGCGGGCGAACGCCCACCCCCCGACGCACGTCCGCGCGTCCGTGGGGACGAATCACACGGTGTGTGGTACTCGTGAAGCCCATGTGCGTGTTTTTTTTTATGTTTTATGGGTGGCGCCGCCCGCGGGCGGTCGCGCGGTGGGTGGGGTTTTTTCACCGGTCGTGACTCGTCGTGCGTCCCTTGTCGTCCCCGCGCGGTCCACGCGCCCCGACCGGTCGTTAGGCCAAAGACGCGCGAGAGACGGAGGCGCGATGAGGGAGCGAAGCGTCGAGACGTCGCGCGCGAGCGCGCGCGCGGAGTCCGCGGTTCGAAGGTGCGCGCGAGGGCGAGGCGACGGGCGAAGGGAACGCGCGTGACGTGCGCGATGTGCGCGCGAGAATCGATCAATCAATCGTGGATCGAATTCGGTGGTGGATGCGCTCGACGCCCGAGAGCGACGTCGGTGCGATGACTGACGGGAGATGACGCTCGACGTAGGAATGCGTCGTATCCCGATGCGCTCGTGGTCGGGTTTCCGCCGCCGTTTGAGGACGTTCGAACGCTTCACGACGCGTGGGAATCCATGACGCGGAGGTTCGCGGCGGCGCCGTGTCTCGGCGCGCGACGATACGACGCGAGGACGAAAACGTACGGTGCGTACGAATTTTCGACGTTCGAGGACGTGGGACGCGAGCGGGTGCGTTTGTGTGGGGCGTTTGCGGCGCTCGGGATCGAGCGAGGGGCGTGCGTGGGATTGTATTCGATCAACACGCCGGAGTGGGTGGCGCTCGAGGCGGCGGCGACGCGACGGGGCGCGACGTCGGTGCCGCTGTACGACACGCTGGGGCCGGATGCGGTGGTGTACATCGCGAATCACGCGGCGTTGACGTGCGTGGCGTGTTCTGAGGCGGTGTTGGGGACGATGGTGGGGTGTCTGATGGAGACGCCGACGGTTAAATTGATCATCTCGTACGGAGGACGAGGCGCGGGGAGCACGAACGAGAGCGCGGTGCGCGAAGCCAGGGAGCGGTTACCTCCGGGCGTGCGGTTGGTGACGTACGAGGAGTGTTTGGAGATCGGTGCGAGGAATCCGACGCCGGCGACGCCGGCTGGACCGGATGATTTAGCGACGATTTGTTACACGTCGGGGACGACGGGCGCGCCGAAGGGCGTGATGCTGACGCACAGAAATTTGATCTCCAACGCCGCCGGTTACGCGTACGATTTGGAACTCTCACCGTCAGATTGTCACATTTCTTATCTTCCTTTGGCGCACATTTACGAGCGCGTGACGATGCTCGTGTGTTTGTTCAACGGCGCACACGTCGGGTTTTATCGCGGAGACGTCTTGGCATTGTTGGACGACATCGCCGAATTGAAACCGACCGTCTTTTGCTCCGTCCCGAGACTTTGGAACCGAATTTACGATAAGGTCAACGCGGGTGTTCGCGAGGGAAGCGTGGTGGCGCAAAAGTTATTTCACTGGGCATACGAGTCGAAGAAGCGCGCGCTGAAGAAGGGCAAGGCACCGAATCCATTCTTCGAGAAGCTCGTGTTCGCCAAACTCCGCGCCAAGCTCGGCGGTAACGTCAGGTACATGTCCACGGGATCCGCCCCGATCAGCGCTGAGGTGATGGAATTTCTACGAATATGTTTCGGTACCGTGTTGGAGGGATACGGCATGACAGAGTCGGCGTGCGTCATCTCCAAGACGTCGGAGGACGATTTCACGACGGGTCACGTCGGGGTCCCCGCCCCGTGTTGCGAGATCAAACTCGTCGACGTTCCGGAGATGCGATACACGCATCTTGACAAACCTCACCCTCGCGGTGAGATTTGCGTTCGAGGACCGAGCGTGTTCGTGGGATATTATAAGAGTCCCGAGCAGACGGAGGAGGTTTTGGATCGAGACAGTTGGTTACACACTGGAGACATTGGCACGTGGCTTCCCGGCGGAAGATTGAAGATCATCGATCGGAAGAAGAACATCTTTAAACTCGCTCAAGGAGAATACGTCGCTCCGGAAAAGATTGAAAACGTCTACGCGAGAAACAAGTTTGTCGCGCAGTCCTTCGTGTACGGCGACAGTTTACAAGCGCACCTCGTCGCCATAGTCGTCCCGGATATTGAGATTCTCCTTCCGTGGGCGAAACAAAAGGGCTTCCGGGGAAACACGATGCACGCGCTCTGCGCCGATCCAAAGGTGCGACAACACATCCTCGAGAGCATGATTCAGACGGGTCGAGAGGCTGGTTTGAAGGGCTTTGAACAAGTCCGCGCCATCACGCTTTGCGACGAGTTGTTTTCGGTGGAGAACAACTTGATCACGCCCACGTTCAAGTTGAAGCGACCGCAGGCGAAGGAACGCTTTCAAAGAGACATCGCGGCGATGTACGAGACGAATTGAGTAGACGACGACGCACGAAACGACAATGTATGCATTTATGTAAACTACGGCACCTACTGTATGAGTACCGATCACAATCAAACTATGACTACGACGACGTCCCAGCGTTGCATAACTCATCTAGAAAGTTAACTTGAAACGATCCGGGCCCGTTCGACTTTGCCTCGGCGCGCTTTCCGTGGACTCTGTACTCTTTGAGAACGACGCCCGGCTCGATTCCCGACGCCGCCTTGACCGCCAAGACGGCGCCCAGACAGCACCCGGCGCCCGAAAACCGACCAAACGTGACCACATCGTCATCATCCCCCGCGTACTTCAATACGTACCCCCCCTCATCCTTTCCGACCACGAAATCCGTGCGTCCTGTGCACACGATCTCCATGTCCAGCTCCATCGCGAGCTCGCGCAACACCGTCTCCGCTGGCTGGGCGGCCGACGCCGACTCCGCCGACTCCACCGACTCGGGCGTCGCGCTCACCTCCGCACCCAGAGTGAAACCCTCACGATCGGGGAAAAACATCCGAACCAGCGCCTCCATCTCACTTCTGTTCCCTTTCACCCACGTCTTGTACCCATCGTCGCCCTCCGCCCTCGCCGCGCGCGTCGCCGCGCGCCGCCGCGTCAACCACCGCTCGATGACCCCACCCCTCGTCCCCAACCCCGCGCCCACGGGATCGACGACGACCGCTCTCGCGTCGACGACCGCGTTCGCGATCTCCTCCGTCGTCGGCGTGCCGAAATTCAACAGCGTGACGTCCACCTTGGACGCGCACTCGCGCGCCTCCTCCGCGGTGGTGCATCCCATGACCGGGGCGCCTCCCGCGGCGAGCGCGACGTCCGCGCACTTGGACGCCACCGCGGCGTTCACGATGAGTTGCACGCGAGGCGGACGTCCGATATCGCCCATCGCGCGCGTCGTCGTCGCGGAACGCGCGATCGAGTGGCGCGAGGGAACACCATTGACGGCGTCGCGCGCGCGCTCGGCTCGATTCGATGACGTTCTTTCGTTCGTTCATTACCCGATGGCTAGAGTCTACTAAACTTTTAATCGTACAGAAAATTCGTGTCTACAGACACGCCTTCGCCTTCATCGTCCACCGTTTACTTTTTGGATTTCTTCGGCAACAGGACGGAGTGAATGTTGGGCAACACACCACCGGCCGCGATGGTGACGGTGCCCAAGAGCTTGGACAACTCCTCGTCGTTGCGGATCGCGAGTTGAATGTGTCTCGGCACGATGCGCGATTTTTTGTTATCGCGGGACGCGTTGCCGGCCAATTCGAGCACTTCGGCGGCGAGGTATTCGAGCACGGCGGCCAAGTAGACCGGGGCGCCCGCGCCCACGCGCGTGGCGTACTTGCCAGCCTTTAAGTATCTCGCGACGCGACCGACCGGGAATTGCAAGCCAGCCTTGGCGGATCGGCTCATGGCCTTTTTGCCCGTCTTTCCTTTTCCTCTTCCAGACATTGTCGTGCGTTCGAGCGCGCGCTCGCGTCGATGTGTGACGGGAAGACGTCGTCGACGGCGCGCGATGGCGCGCGAACCGGCGCGAGGCGGACCGTGTATACTGTGTACCCATACGGAATAGTGAAAGGGTGTGAAATTTCACACATGACGAGTTTTGATTGGTTGGTAGACAAGTCGGGGACGTTGGTGTATGTGTAAACACTCGTGTATACACGTGGGGTCGTGTTTTTTCAACAATTCTATAATTTGATTGGTTGAGAGCGTGAAAAACACCACCATCGACCGATCATGACTCCTACTCACCGAGTGACTCGGATCGCTCACGCGCGGGCGCGTCGTCGCCCCGACCGGGCGACGCGGTCGTCGAGCGCGGCATTCCACGACGCGAATACGCAGACATAATGGCGAAGAAGCCCGCTCAAAAGAAGCCGTCCGGCGCCAAGAAGG
>CEUM01067097.1_pt1 | contig 19676 bp, 12 predicted proteins | sample 356421 | NCBI WGS metagenome assembly CEUM01 (sample SAMEA2622716, study PRJEB7988) | marine metagenome | biome: marine biome (ENVO:00000447); feature: surface water layer (ENVO:00002042); material: "saline water (ENVO:00002010), including plankton (ENVO:xxxxxxxx)" | depth 5 m | reverse complement strand
CCACGGTCGAATGTGTAACCGTCTTTTGTGAAAAGTCGAGTGCGTCCACCGACTGCATCGGCCTTTTCGAGTACGGTGACTTTGACGCCAGAGTGAGCGAGTAGAAGTGCGGAAGCAAGACCCCCGGGTCCTGAGCCTACGATGATGGCAGTTGGTGCATTGTGGGTAGTCATACTGCAACTACGGAGATGCGGCTTATAAATCGACGTTTTACGCCACTAGTCGGTAGGCTTCAAATTCCCTTCCCAAAAGGCCGCTGTTGATGTCTTTTGGGAACTTGAGTCTCCTGTGTATGGCAACTCGACAATCGATGCAAACTCATCAAGGTAAGGGCCCATCGACGAAATAAGATCGACTTCAGGATGTCCCCGCAAAACCATGCCGTCCATGTACATCAGAGATCTGATGATTGGGAAGGCCTCCTCACCGAATCTGCACCCAGCTAGAACCGCAATTCGTACCGTTTTCATCATCTGCTGAGTGAGGCTGACTTCACTTACCGATTTTCCAACAAAGCCGTCGTACGTTTCATGCATCTCACGCATGTAACGTGCTTTTGCTTCGCCCGTCGGAGGCGTATCAGCCATGGTCAACATGGCTTCGAATGCATCCTCAAGTTCTCCTTTTGCAAGATAGTAGAAGAAACCAAACAATGCTGAACGAACGCTTTCTGGGGCATGTGAGATCGCTCCGGTATCAATGAATGTGAACATTCCATCGTTATCGACCATGGCGTTGCCAGGATGAAGATCTCCGTGGAAGGTTCCGATGCCGAACATGTAGGCTCCGTGGATGCGGAAAAGCTGCAACAAATCTTCCCATGAAAGGTCTTTGTTGGCCAAACGCGATTCGAGTGTTGGTGCTTTGATGTGCTCCATAACCAGTATGTGACGATTGGATAACTCTGGCCAAACCTTCGGGAATTTCAACAATGGCATAGGAAACTGATGCTCAACTTCTTTTGTTTTGGCTTGTAGCAATTCAGCCCCTTGGATTTCATTTCGAAGATCGAGTTCCCTCAACGTGTAATCCTCGACGTGTTGAAGCAACCCAACAGGATTCCCAACCTTCCGCAATCGTGGATTCAAAAAGAGGCCGATGCGAAGCCATCGTCGCATTCGAGCAACATCCTTGCGGAAGGATTTCTCAAAATCGGACTTGATGATTTTGACAACCACTTCACTCCCATCTTTCAACACACCACGGTGAACTTGACCAATGCTTGCCGCTGCAAACGGTTCCTCTTCAAACGACTCGAAAGCATCGAGGAAGCCGGACGGTGCTCGATTTGCAATCAGTTTCATTGAGTCCTCTTTGGGAATGGAATTTGCCCTTTGATACAGAGATTGCAGTTGTCGGCACTTCTCCTCGGAGAGCAAATCTGGTCGAAGTGCGAAGATTTGGGTGAGTTTGACAGCGAGAAGCCCCATGTCCTGAATTTTGTCCAAATCTGCAGGCCCATCCTTCGTAATCATACGAACAAATCGAACGAATGTCAGGAGGCGCATAGTTAGAAAATCCCCCTCCCATTTATCAATCGGCGTTTTTCTTCAAGAGTGCACGTATGGGGTTTGCGAACATCGCAGGGGTCGTCGTCACCCATTCTTGGTAACCATCACGTTCCTGTAAGTCGACCTCAGACATCTTAACGCCACTCACATAACGTAGGAGAAGTGTTAGAATCGCTGGCCCAATGAGGGCAAGCAATGCATTGCTACCTCCAACCACGACTGCAAATCCGCCGATGGACCACCAAAGAATCGCCTCCCCGAGGTGGTTGGGGTGGCGTGTGATTGAAAACATGCCATCGGTTTTGAGATTCCCAGGGCCATGGAGTTCTCGAAATCGCTTGAGCTCCATATCGGCTTTGTGTTCAAGTAACAACCCAATCAAGAAACCAACCAAGCAAACCAATGACAAGACGATTTTTCCCGCTGTCCAATCTACGGAATCACTAGGTCCTGGAATGAGCAGGAAAATAGGCAGGGAGATGATGAGGAGGAGAACGCCTTGGAGGACGAAGACTTGTAGGAAACTGATCCACCACCAGTGTTGTCCAGCAGTTTTCCGCATACGCACGTAACGAGGATCTTCTCCACGGTTCTTGGTGCGTTTGTGCAGTACAAAGCCGAGTCGTAGACCCCACAAGTTGACACATACGAGGCAGGCAATCGCTGCGATGTTCATCGTGTCTGACAACAAAAATCGAGTCCAAGCGATGAGGACAAACCCCATCCCCCAAAGGACATCCATGACCGTAACATTACCTGATGAAACGGTCTTAAGCCATGCAGTTGTAACGTAGGCGAACACAACCAAGACGGTGATTTCGTTTGGGCCCATCATGACGATGGTTCCGCTGGCTGTTCTTCATTGTTCATGATGATGTGGTAGCGCCAAAGGTCATCTGGCTCACCTGTGCCGTCGTATCGTCGAACATTGACGTTTCCATCCTTTGGAAAACGCGTCATCAAAGCACCTTCGATGATGCCATCATCGAGTTCCCACATGGGGAGAACGTCAGGATCTTCACTCGGAGGATGGTCGAGACCAACCTGCACGTGGAATACTGGGTCGATGCCGTACTCGAGTCGACCAAGGCCAGCAAACTCCCACCAATCCATCATCTCATCCAAGAATTCGACGTGATTTTCGATGGATCGAAGTGAAAATGCGAGTTCGTGGCCAACACGGTTTCCTACTTGTCGGAGCATGCGTGAGAGATCGATGCCGAGGATTTTCAGATTCGATAGACGGCCCTTGGTCAGTTCTTGTCGTGCCTGATTGACTTCAGTTCCTGCAGCGAGGAAAGCATCAGGGTCGAACGGTGTGTCGTGTTCAGGCAAGTCGTCGACGCCCAATGCCCCAACAAGGGAGTCGAGGAATGAACCTTCGCCAATGGTCAGTCGAAGTGGGTCATGAATCCGGCCTTTTGAGAATCGGGCTTCAGCGACTTCGAACTGAACGGCGTCTTCCCAGATTGTGTCGATGAGGTTTTCCTGTGCTTTGGCGAATGGTTCGCTTTCGATGACTAAGGCAGCATCTTCCTTACCTCGGCCGACTGGGTTTTCCTCGATGTTCAAGAATTGAACAACGTGGGTACAGTCCTGCAAGAATCCTTGCGAGTCAAGGTCGTCAGAGTGCTTGATTTCAATAGAATCATGGAGTTTCTGGAAGAATCGAGTTGTTCGTCGATCGAGTTGAGCAATGACCTGGACAACAACGCCTTTTTCCGCAACCATGTTCACGGTTTCGAGCGCTTCGCTTCGGCATAGGTGCAGGATACCGTAGCGTCCGAGCAGGAGCACGAGTCGTTCTTCGGCTTCTTCTGCCATTCGTTCCAGTCGCCGATAGATGTGGCTCCGCTCCTTCAAAACAGCGAAACGAGGTTCGTCTCTCTGACGGCGGTTTGCCTCGTAGGAAGCGTTTGCTTCACTGATTCCTTTGGAGAGTTCGTTAAACCCTTCCTCAAGGTTGTCGAGTTGACGTCGTCGCATCTCAATGATGTGCTGCAGAGCCTCGTCAACTCGAAGGCTCGAGAACAACATCGGGCGGTCAGCGGTTGCGGTAACGATGCCCATCTCTTGCAAGCGAGACAGGCTGTTGTATGCATCGAGGCGAGTGGTTTGAAGTTCCTTAGCAAGCTCGCTCGCTCGCATGTTGGGGTTGTTGCCGAGGACCATGATGGAGCGAACCTCTCGCTCCGTCAGGCCAGCCTCATTGAGAAGACTGTCCCACATCAGTCAGATCCTCCGGTAACAGATGAGAGGCTCTTGAGAATTCGAGCGACGTGACGACGGGGGCGGAAAAGCCAGTCGTAGACGTGATGAATCCGGTTGTCAGGTCCAATGAGGAAGCTCGACTTTGCAGGGAACATTCCGAGGTGTACGGGAACGAGGAACTTGTCTGCAACTGCACGGTCAGGATCGGCAAGGAGTGGGAATGGAAGTCCGCCGAGTTCCTTCTTGAACTTGGCATGAGATTCGCTTGTTCCTTCACCGATTCCGACGACTTGACATCCTGCTGAAACGAATAAATCGTGTTGTTCTTTGAAGGTCAAACAACCTCGCTTACAGGTCGGTGAGCCGTCTTTGGCGTAGAAGAATAAAATTCTCCACGAACCATCGAGGCTCGAACTGTGAAATTCGTTGCCCGCATCGTCTGTGAGCATGAACTCCGGGGCAAGTTCGCCAATCAAATCTTTGCTCACTCGCTTCGCCTCTGCCTGTGTGAGGCGGTCCGCCGTCAAAATGACTTCTCCCATGTGTATCAACCTCAGATTGGCAGAATGTGACGCATTCGCAACGCTTTTGTTCGTAGGTAATCTTTGTTTTCAGAGCACATGCCAGCCTTGTGCTCGACTCGATCGACGACGTTGATTCCATGCTGCTTGAGTTGTTCGACTTTGTCTGGGTTGTTCGTCATGAGCCGGATACTGTCAACACCCATGTCGGTGAGTATGTGTGCCGCGATGGTGTAATCACGACCGTCAGCTGGCAGGTTGAGCGCAAGGTTTGCATCAAGCGTGTCGAGGCCACGATCTTGAAGGTTGTAAGCTTGCATTTTAGCAAACAATCCGATGCCACGGCCTTCCTGACGGAGATACAACACGATGCCTCGTCCTTCTTTTTGGATGGTCTCTAGAGCTCGCTGCAGTTGTGGTCCACAATCACAACGGAGACTTCCTAGCGCATCGCCAGTGAGACACTCGGAGTGCACTCGCACGATCGGAGGGGCTTGGTCGTTCATGTCTCCATAGTAAATGGCGGCATGTTCAGCACCATCACGTGGATCGACATAGGAGCGAATACGGAAGTCGCCATACTTTGTTGGCAACTTTGCATCTGCTGGTACTGCGGTAAAATTCTGAGCAAACGGGCCTTTCATACTACATGAAAACGACGTTCTATGTATAAAGGACTGTTTCTTGACAACCGTCTTTGTGGCGATTTTGTAAACGGTTCTTCAAATACTGGGCCCGCACAAATCCATACGTGACTGGAAACTTTGACATCGGCGTGGCTGCTGCTGTAGTCACAGATTCCAGCATCCTTTTGGTGCAAGAAGCGAAAGGAGCGTATGCCGGTTGTTGGGGCCTTCCTAAAGGACATGTCGAGCCCAATGAATCCATCGAAAACGCAGTACTGCGTGAACTTCAGGAAGAGACAAACATCACAGGAGACATCTCCGGATTCATTGGATTGAGGACAACGCAGACCAGACACGGCGTTGGCCTCTTCCTATGCTACAAAATTTTGGCGAGCAACTTCAATGCGAAACCACAGGAAGATGAAATCTCCGATCTGCGGTTTTACAAAGCAGAAGAGTTCGATAGCATTGAGTGGGTTTCTGCTGCGATGCGAGGATTTGCCGAGGTTGCCCTTAAAGACTCCTCACTTCCACTTATCGATCTTAGTACCGAATCAAAGAGACCCTATCAGTTGGTCTTCAGTGATGGTCGCATAACGCTCTCTGAAGAGGTGGTTCAGTGATCGACGACCGACGCATAGATGCCAATGACAAGCCGGTCAATCCGGACGGAACACACATCGTCTATTGGATGACAAGCGCCCGTCGAGCTCGATGGAATTACGCTCTCGATCATGCTATTGACCTGGCCAACGAGCACGACGTTCCACTCATTGTTGTCGAGTGCCTCGCACTTGGACACCGATGGGCAAACGACCGAATTCACACCTTTGTCCTTCAAGGAATGATCGACAACAGAAAGTTGTTCGAATCAAGCCCGGTCACATACGTTCCGCATGTCGAAACAAAGAAAGGACAGGCAGGAGGCCTCTTGCAGTCGTTCTCGAAAGATGCTGTCGCAGTCGTTATCGACGACTTCCCTACGTACATGCCACGTGATGTTGCCCAGCGTGCAAAGGAGATCGCAGATTGTTCAGTTCAATGCGTGGATAGCAATGGAATCATTCCACTTCGGGCTCCTGAACGATCGTTCTCCACGGCCCACTCTTTCAGGCGCTACATCCACCAAAACGTCCTGAATTTTGTTTCAACACCACCATCATCGAATCCTCTGAAGAACCTTTCAGACGTCGGTAGTGGTTCCCACATCGTTACTCAGTGCTTCAACGATGCAGACGTTCCAACAACACCTCTTGAGTTCATTTGGCGAGTTTCCGAAGCCTCACGTGAAGGCAGAGAGGCACTTGCAGTTCTCGAAATCGATCATGAGGTTTCACCAGTCGATGACCGTCGAGGTGGCTCGCTTACGGCGCGTACCGAATTGAAGAAATTCATTGAGCAACGTCTCGACACATACCATATCGACCGTAACCATCCTGAACGCGGAGGCGGAAGTGGATTGTCTCCTTGGCTCCATTTCGGTCATATTTCGTCGTTTGAAATCGTTCATGAAGTGCTCAATCATGAGGACTGGAATCCTATGAAAATCACCCCCCCTCACAACGGTCGCCGTGCAGGATGGTGGGGAATGAGCGAGGGTGCTGAAGCCTTCCTCGACCAGGTAATCACATGGAGAGAACTCGGGTTTGTTTACTGCTTTGAACATCCTGACCATACATCCTACGAGACGCTACCAGAATGGGCAAAAAACACCCTCCAAGAACACGCGAATGACGAGCGACCATACATCTACTCCTTCGAGCAACTGGAACGAGGCGAAACGCACGATCCGCTTTGGAATGCGGCTCAACATCAACTTCGTAAGGAAGGCATCATTCACAACTATCTACGTATGCTCTGGGGGAAGAAGGTGCTGGAATGGTGCCCTGACCCTGAAACTGCATGCGAATGGTTGATTCAATTGAACGACCGATGGGCACTTGATGGCCGAGATCCAAATTCCTACACAGGTATTTTCTGGATTTTCGGTCGATTCGACCGTGGTTGGTTTGAACGTGCCGTATTTGGAAAGGTTCGTTACATGACATCCGCTTCAACTCAGCGCAAGTTCAAAACTGAGGATTATATACGAAAATACGCAGATTCCTAACAATAGGTGAAGCGTATGCCGATTTTTGAACATAATGCGACGTTTCCATTTTCTCGACAGACTGTTTGGAACTGGCACGCTCGACCAGGTGCAGTACGTCGGATTATGCCAGACTGGGAAGGCATTCGTCCCGTACAAGTTGGAGGAATTACCGACGGTGCAGTCACTGAATTCCGAATGAGCATTGGTATCCTACCACAACGCTGGGTTGCCAAACATCACAGCTACATCGAGGGTGAACAATTCTGTGATGATTCCATCAAAGGGCCTTTCGCACGCTGGAATCACGTTCACAAGTTTGTTGATGGGGGAGAGCAAGAAATGACCATCGAGGACAAGATTGATTGGAAACTACCGTTTCATTTCTTTTCGAGAATTGGTGCTCCAATCATGGTCATGCCTCGGGTTCGGACGATGTTCAAACATCGAACACGAAGGATTCTCGCTGATCTAACCCGACAACAGGTGTTCAAGGATGTTCCACGACGTCGTATCCTCATCAGCGGCTCGACTGGATTGATTGGAACTCAACTCGGTGCTTTCCTCGAAACAGACGGTCATGACGTCCATCGTCTTCTTCGTACGTCAACGAAGTTGCATGCGGATCAGAATTCTGACAACATCGTCCGATGGAACGACCAAACCGGTGAAATCCTTGAAGGCTCTTTGGAAGGATTCGACGTCGTTATTCATTTAGCAGGTGCGGGAATTGGTGACAAGCGCTGGAGTAAGAAAAGAAAGAATTTGATTGCTCAAAGCCGTTCCATTCCAACAGAACATCTCTCGAAAGCCCTTGCTGCACTTGAATCACCCCCGGGTGTGTTCATGTGCGCCTCTGCAGTCGGTTTTTACGACAACAGAGGCGATGAGGAGTTGGATGAAACAAGCAGCATTGGCGATGGCTTCCTTGCCAAAATTTGCAAGCAATGGGAGGATGCAACGATTCCTGCTTCGAGTGCTGGAATCCGTACCATTCTCATGCGAACAGGGATTGTTACAACTGCTGCCGGTGGTATGCTCAAACAGATTCTTCCAATCGCCAAGATGGGTGCACTTGGCCCGATTGGAGGAGGAAAGCAATGGCAATCTTGGATTTCTCTCGACGATCAAATCTATGCTATACACCATCTCATGAACCAAGAGGATGCAGAAGGTGTTTACAATCTGACTGCTCCTAACCCAGTGACACAAAAGGAATTCGCCAAGACACTTGGCAAGGTCCTGCGCCGGCCTGCATTCGCTCCTGCACCCGGTTTCGTCATGAAAATTCTGTTTGGAGAGATGGGTAAATCCCTGATTTTGGACGGACAAAAAGTCCATCCGAAACGATTGTTAGAATCTGGATATAGATTCGAACATGAAACCCTTGAACCTGCCCTCCGTGATGCGTTAGGACGATTCAATTCATCGACGCGCTCTTCTTAACCCGTATGTGTTATGGCCAAACATGCTCGGGCGTAGCATCGCTATTGGCATGTTTGCCCTCATGGTGCTCTCCATGGTGCCATCGGTACATGCTGATGATACGCAGGCGTCCTCAAATCTGCTCACCGATGGCGTTTCATCCAACGGTTATGTGTGTGATCCCGATGGGTGCTCACCCAACGATGGAACGGATTGGTGGCGTATCTATGCCTACAAGGGCGACATCGTTAGTATCGCTTTTTCAGGTTCAATGAGCAACGCAGCTTGGTGGTGTCCTGGCGATGGTTGGGAAGGTGATTACTCGATGCACGATGAATCAGGTTCTCAAGTTGCAACCATGGGACGGAGCGATGACAACCCATCTGGAACGTTATCGAAAACCATGTCCCAAGCAGGGTATGTTTACGTTAAAATCAAAGGAAAGAATTCCTGGTGCAACGATGGATTCGACTACACGCTTCTCGCTTCCATCGATAAGACCGACCGAGACACCGATGAGGATGGCTTTGTTGACGCCGATGATGATTGCGATTTGATCGTTGGAACGTCCACCAACGACCGAAAGGGCTGCATCGACACCGATTCAGATGGTTGGTCAGATACCGATCCTGGATGGGACGTACAGAACGGTGCGGATGCTTTCGAAAACGATGCGACACAATGGCGTGACCGTGATTTTGACGGTTACGGCGATAACATTCTCGGCAACCAACCGGACCACTGTCCGGACAGCCGTGGATACTCAACTTCAGACCGATATGGTTGCATTGATTCTGACGGAGATTCCTATTCCGATGCAGACCCCGGTGGTCTCAATGGGCTTGAGCCGTGGTATGCTCATCCAAATGGTTTAGCTGACGCATTCCCGCTTGAGGTAACGCAGTGGCAAGATACGGATGGAGACGGTTACGGCGACAATTGGGAGGATCCTCTATGGAACCAAACCCACTTGGAGTGGGGAATCGGCCAGTGGCTTGAAACCGCTCACCAACCCGATGCATGCCCGTTCGTCCTCGGAATCTCTTTTGCCGACCGATACGGTTGCCCTGATGCCGATGGGGATGCATGGTCCGACCCTGGTGAGAACTGGACTGCAGCCGATGGTGCCGATGCGTTCCCATTTGAGCCAACGCAATGGCGAGACCGAGACTTCGATGGGTACGGGGACAACCAATCAGAAGGTGCCAATCTTACCGATGATTTCCCAGATAATCCAACCCAATTCCGTGATACTGATTTTGATGGTTGGGGTGATAACCAAACTTATGGAGCCACACAAATCGATGATTTCCCGATGATACCGAGCCAGTATCGAGATACCGATGGTGATGGATACGGTGACAATCTCACTGGTTTTGAAGGCGATGTCTGTATGAACTCCAACGCTGAGGAAGTTGAAAGTGGCTGGATTTCACGTTTCGACAGACTCGGTTGTCGAGATGTCGACAAGGATGGATATTCCGATCCAACCGATGATTGGATTGCGCATCCACAAGGCTTTGCTGATGCCTTCCCGAACGATGCTTCACAATGGCACGATACCGACAATGACGGATTTGGCGATAACATGGAATATTTCGATGGTCAAGCATGGCGTCTTGCCTACCGTGGAGATGGATGTAAGACCACCTTTGGACTATCGACATTCGATCGGTGGGGCTGCCCAGATTTCGATGAAGATGGCTGGTCTGACCCAACACCGTATTGGCTCGCTAGTCCGGGTGGTACAGCGGATGCTTGGCCAGAAGATCCAACTCAATGGCATGACCGTGATGGTGATGGCCGAGGAGACAATCCATCGGGCACAACCGCTGATGTTTGCCCATCTCAACCTGGAACTTCTGTTGGTCCAAGTTCAGGAGGCGACCGCTGGGGTTGCCCCGATACAGATGGTGACGGTTGGTCGAATCTTGGTGATGCCTTCATTCACGAACCAACCCAATGGCGAGATACGGACGGTGACGGCTACGGTGATGAAACCGATGGAAATGAGGCAGATGCATGTCCAAGTATCCGCGGAACTTCGATACTTGATCGATTGGGATGCCGAGATACCGATGGTGACGGCTGGTCCGACCCAACCGACGGCTGGGATGCTCATCCATACGGTTCAGCAGATGCCTTCCCGACCGAAGCCCTGCAATGGAGGGACAGCGACGGTGATGGATTTGGTGATGTACCTCTCGGCGCCCTGCGAGATGACTGTCCCGAGCAGTTCGGAACCTCCATGCGAGACGTACAAGGCTGCGAGGACAACAACGGCGATGGTTGGTCGAATGAGTACGGTGAATGGAATGCTGCTCTTGCAATCATGGGTGAGGACCCTGCAGCATCGTGGTTGACATATCTTATCGTTGGTGTCTCGTTCATTCTCGGGGCTTCTGCAGCACTTGTTGTCCGTACCATGCGTTCAGAAGATGAGAAAATGTTGACAGAGGATTTCCTTGCAGTTCATGATACGTCTGAACACATTGCACCACCCACTTCTACTGAGATGGCATTACCAGAATTGGCAATACCTCTCCCTCCTCCTCCAGGAGGTGAAAACGATGCGTAGGATGGCGACGATCTTGGTTCTAATGTTCGTTGTACCTATGCTCAGTCTTGGGCAGGTGAGTGCAGAAGCAGATATTGGACTTGAGGAGGCAGGAATCACGATGGTCGCACTTCGCAACGATACACTTGATTTGAATCAAGACGGTGACATCGATGCTGTACGGGTTGTCGTTATTCTCAACTCAACCATCGAGTCGACCATTGTTGATGTTCGTCTTATCGCAACACACAACGATAGAGAAGTCGTTGAGTCAACAATCATCGAGATTGTTGGTCAATCGAATGTGAGCCTCACCTACGATGCTTGGTCACGAGGTTCTCATGACCTTGCTCTCGGATTTTTCGACATGAACGGTGTTGAGATTTCAACAATCGCTCTCCCCAGCTACGAGATGGTCCCTGCACTTCAGACGCCGATGATATCGCTCCAGTTCACTGGCCAGAGCAATTTGCAAACGGGCTCGAATTGTGAAATTAATCGATTGTTTATGGATGAAACAGGACCGAGATACGGTGCAATTGGAACCCTAACTTTCACCGGTGCACCGTTCATCGTTCTCGATAATGCAACAAGCATCGATTGTTCCTCTTGGCCTGCAGGTCAATACTCTCTTCGTGAAACCTATCGCAACGAACTTGGCCAAACCGCTGAAGCGTCGTTGAATCTAACGATTGAAAATCGACCTGCTCCTACCTTCGAACTCGTGGTCACCGGCGATGGCTTGTCCACAGACCGTTCGTGTCTGATCGCCATACAACCAACAAATTCCAACGAGGATTTCACTCCATACACCAAGGAATGGGACGTCTCAACAACCTCAACAACAACCGATGGTTCTGTGTACGATTGTTCGGCACTTCCAGCAGGTGTTCATCTCGTGGTTCTCAAAGTGACCAACCTCGAGAACATCGCAAGCACGCAGGCCGTGAACATCGTTCGCCTTCCGGCTGCTGAACTCACTCCAGAAGAGCAAGAAGCTCTGCCGAGCCAGTCGTTTGGGGATGAGACACCAACCGAGGAAGTCGGTTGGTACACAATCGCCGTTCTCGGTTTCATCGTTGCAATCATCGTGTTCGTTTTGCTTGTTCGAATACGAGAAGACGACGAGTTGCTGACCTTGCCTGAGCTTGGTCCAGCACCTCAAATCCTCAACGATGGTTCTCCAGACCCGCAAGGTTTGCCAACTGTCCTCGACGATGATGGTCAACTTTGGAGAAAACATCCGGATGGTTCACTCGATTGGTGGGATACAACCTACAACATTTGGCAACGTTGGTGAAACGATGGCGGACTGGATACTGTATCTTCTCCTTGGTTTGGGCGGCCTCATTGGATTGCTCATCCTCAACGGTGTTCGAATCTGGTGGACGCGTGTTCGCCCACGACAACCCAAGTTGCATGCAGAGTGGGCTGCAGATTGTGAGCTTACAACCAGTGCTGTCTTCAACGATTCGATGATTACATTCCGAAACGTCCGTGACTTTCACTGGCGAACGACGAGAGATCGAGATGAAAAGTGGGCGGATGAAGTCACGGTTGATTCAACCAAGGTCAAACACATCTGGTTCGTTGTTGACCAATTCCACGCTTTTCGAGGTATGTCGCATACTTATCTAACGTTCGAATTCTTCGATGGAACGTGTCTCTCCTTTTCGTTTGAAACTCGACGTGAGCGGGGCAAGAAGTACCATCCATGGACTGGATTATGGCGCTCGTATGAACTCTACCTTCTCGTTGGCTTTGAACGCGATGTGACTCAACTTCGAACGCACGGACGCAACAACATCGTCCAAATGTATCGTGTCATTACACCCCCCGATAAGGAACGACAGATGATTGTTCAAATGACGCATCGATTGAATCAACTCGCAACACGGCCTGAATTCTATCATACTCTGTTCAAGACGTGCAACACTTCCATCGTTAATGCAGTGAACGCTGTTACCCCTGGTCGTATTCCGTTTCTTTGGCGCAACTTCCTACCGGGATACACGCCCAAGGCTGCCCTGAAGTTGAAACTCATCGAAGATTGGGGCGGACTGGAGGCGACGATGGAGAAGGCAAGAGTCGACCGATACGCCCAAGATTGGGATGGGGAGAGCGATTACAGTGCCTTCATTCGAGGCGCATTACCGCCATCACCGCATGATGAGCAGTAGCAAATCTCCCGATTCCACTGAAACGGTGATTGAGGGTTCAGTAGCTATGTTGGAGATACCTCTTGTTCCAGTGGTCAACGATTCGTTCTCAAGTGGAAACTGGCAACCTTTGATGGTCGCACCAGTAACGTCTCCAAACGGAATCAAACTGAAGATCGAATTTGGCTCTGTCTCGACGTTGGTTGGAGTTTGAGGAACTCGTCGAGCTTGCCAACCATCGAGGAGAATTGTAGCATCGCTGTTGCATTCAAACAAGGCCGAGTAAGCAGCAAGGTGATGATCATAGCGTCCAATCTCAACACCGATGATGTCAACGTCTGAATTTGGATACGTTCCCTGAACCCATTCCAATCCTTTGGAGATATCACTGCTCTGTTGGTCAGGCGTGTGTACAATGGTAACGCCGGATGCTTTGCACTGCTTGAGAACCGATTCAGAAACACTGTCAAGATCGCCCAAAAGGACATCCGGGGTCATGTTGCTTCCAATCAATCGGTTTGCAGCACCATCGAGTGCTACAACCACTCGATAGGCTTCAGCACGATGTGCAACATCGAATTGCTTTGGCCATTCACCATTTGCAACGATGAGCACCTTCGACATGGGGTTCCTACATCGAAGCCATTCTTGACCTCATGGGTCGCTTTGAATGAACCAAATTTTGAGTCGAATGCAGACAATGGTTTAGAACGTTGAGTGTTCTAAGTAATTTATGCGCAGGGAGCGGACGCTTTGTGAATCGGTCCTTTCGTTTGGACTCGTCCTACTTCTGCTGCTCCAGTTGGTGGCTCCACTCGGCATCCAAACGGCGACTGATGAGGCAATTCTATCTGAAAAGAACCTTGTCGATTTGACACTTCCAAGCAACCTTGAACACGGACATGACCTTGCTGGTCAAACCATCGATGTGGAGGGTATGACTGAATTGTTGGTTCGCTCGGATTCATCCATCGACATGTGGATGAGCAACGTTCTCGTTGAAGGAACAATCAGCAACTTGAGTACACCCAGCGTTTACTTGGCAGAAAACGGTTCGAGTTACTTTTGCTGGACGAACGACCTTGGTGAAGTCCGCATGGGTATCTACACGGCTGCCGGCGTCTTTTCACATTCACTCATCGACACGGTTAGTACCACCCACGGGCTCATTGGATGTTCCGTTGTTGCTGATGAATCCTACCGTCCACTGGCTTTGTTCGGAGATGGAGCCAACCTCAAGATGGCCCGCATGGCCTTTGAGGGACAAGTTTACACAACGGATACGTGGCTTAAGCGGACCATTGTGGAAGACCTATTCCCTGAATCAATGACGCTTCGACTCACCGAAGATGGCAATGAATTCGCCGTTGTTCGAACCTCATCAGGAGAACTATGGCAGGTCAACAACAGTGGATTGCGCTGGTATCACAGTCTCCTTGACATCGGCCCAGTCGGTGATGAAATCGAATTGAAGATGGATCAAAACGGTGTAGCAAACATCGCTTACACCCGTTCAGGCGAAGCCGTTCGTCTGCAAGTTGACGGTGACCTACGCACCGAACAGGTCCTCGCCCGAGATTCCAGCATTCACTCAGCGATTGGGCTCGATCTTGATTTGAACGGTCTTGCTCAAGTTGCAACGACTTCGTTCGATTCCATGCAAACTGAACTTTCGATTTTCAAGAGTCTTGAAGATCAATCCACAGGTCGTCTCTCGAGCGAATCGATGAATGTGCACCAACTCTATCCGGACGTCGAGGAGGGCGTTGCAGGATATGGTGACTTCAATGGAGATGGATTTGATGATGTCGTGTTCACCCAGCCCACCGCATCCGACAGTGGTTTGGTCAACAACGGTCGCGTCACCGTTCTCTTTGGTGGAAACGAGAGTTTTGATTCCTCAGCACCTGTTGTTCTGAGCGGTACTCAGACATCTGAGTTGTATGGTAGCGCTATCGCAATAGGGTCGTACCTCGGAAATGGAATGACACAGCTTGTCCTCTCATCGCCTGGTTTTGACAACACAAGCAGAGTTGGTGAACAAAACCATGGACGTGTATCGATGTATGAGTGGAATCAAACACAGTTCGACGTTGTTTGGAGTGCAGCAGGAAACCACGAAGAAATGCTTGGCACAGATGTCTCACACATCAATGACCTCAATGGTGACGGCTACGACGATGTTATCGCACTGCAAGGCAACTGGAGCGATGAAACCTCAACTGGACGGTTGTCTGTGTTTGAAGGGTCCTCAGATGGGCTGTCGTTGTCGCACAACATTACTGCAAACACCACAGGGCCGTTCTTCGGACGTTCGATATCAAGCGGAGGTGACCTCAATGGAGATGGTTACGGTGACGTTGTCGTTTCAAATTCAGGAACCGAAGACTCGCCCGTTGGCTACTCTGCCATCGAGGTCTTTTACGGGTCTGCTGATGGACTTTCATCAAGTTCTGACAAGAGCATCCAACGCTTGGCTACGGGACAATTGTTCGGAACCGTCGTCGAAATTATCGATGATATCAACAACGATGGAATGGATGAATTGCTCGTTCAAGAATTCTCTCCTACTGGAGCTCCATTGACCAGCGGTACAGTTCATCTGTTCATGGGCAACACCTCTGAGAACTTCTCCGAAACCCCTGACTGGACCAGTCAAGGCGAGGGCAACGAACGCTTCGGCTGGATGTTTGCTCCTGCTGGTGACGTGAACGACGATGGTTATGCCGACACGTTCATCGGTTCAGGGACAAGTTTCACGCCATCTGGTCAGATCAATTTGTATCTTGGATCAGCAGATGGGTTCGCATCAGCCGTTGAAACCATACGAACGGGAGCACCAACGGATCACCTTGGACTTGTTACGCTAGGAGGCTTTGATTCGAATGCAGACGGTGCAATCGAATTCGTGTATTCGACACGCAATGCAACTCGAGGCACTACTTACGGTGTCGATATGATCACCGTGAGCAAGCAGGATTTCGATACAAGCCAATTCGCGTTCCAAGGCGAAATGTCAGGGCTCAAACTGACCACATCGAACCGTGGTGAGACTGCGATGATGTTCTCCCTCAATGCTTCATCAACGCATTCCCTGATTCATCTTGAGCATGTTGATGACGGATCTCCGGGTGGCTCTTGGGTCACTGAAACGTTAGCCACGGACGCCATGCCGTTCCAATTCCAGTTCGATGTCTCTGCTTCAGGACAACCCAAACTGGTCGTTCTCGACGATGTGAGTGGATACACGTACCACACGACCACATCATGGACTTCCCTGCATCAAGAGATTCGTACGTTCAATGACTTTGGGACGTACCCTGCCTCATCCATCGATGGGAACGGTGATTTGCACATGGTGTATTCCCACCCAACCATCGAGAAGATGTACTATTCTACGGAGACTGCATCTGGATGGTCCAACAGTGAGATTCTCTCGAACGCGAACCTATCCTCTCCACCATCTATGTGGTTCGATGGTGCAGATATGCACATCCTCTACCGTGATTCGAGCCTTGATCGTCTCGAGCGGGTGACGAAGTCAGGAAGCACGTGGTCAACAGCTTCAGAACTTGGAAGCGGTGAAGCTGTGGGCATCGAGCACGTTGCACTGCAGGTCCCATCAGGCCCTACACTGGTCGCAACAACCGTCAACAACTCGAGTGTTCACGAATTGCAGATTCTTGACATTGACAACGATGTTTCAACCCCGCTCACAAACCTCAGTGATGGAGCATCACAATTGGCTATGTGCATCGATATGAGCAACACTGTTGTCCTGCTCTCCCTCGATTCGAGCGGCATGTTGGTCGTGCACGAGCGAAATGCAACAACGGGGGCATGGTCCAACGTTTCCATGCAACAACTCAACCCTTCAACTGCAAACGACCTCTCATGCACGCAGCACGGATCCTCCCTCCTCTTTGCAGTCCAATCCGCAACGGATGCTTTGTATGAGCGAAACAGTACCGGTCACTGGTCTACTTTCGGTGGCCAACCGTTGTCACAGGCTGGCGGGGCATGGAGTCTCGTATCGAATGGACCAGGGGTCCTCCTGATGACCTCAACGCCAGCAGCCGGTACATTGCGAATCAACACCCTCCACCTTGATGGACGAAGCGAGGACCGTTCCGTTTGGTCTTCTCACGAAATGAAGAACGTGTTCACAAATGCCAACTTCTCCAGTTCTGTTGATTCGAACGGTACAATCGTGGTTGGTTACTATGATGCACTCGATTTGGATGTTGAAATGCTGCGATTCTATGCAGACGCTGACCGCGACCTCGTCTTCGATCGCATTGATGCCATGCCGGATCTCGGAGAACAATGGGAAGATGCCGACATGGATGGATTCGGTGATAACCCAACAGGCCCGCTTTCCGACGACTGTCCTGCTGCTTCTGGAACTTCGTACTTCTTTTTGCAAGGGTGTGATGACTATGAGCACGATGGCTTCGCAGACGACATCGATGCGTGCGACACCAACAAGGGCCGTTCCGTCTTTGACCGATTCGGATGTCCAGATTACGATGAGGATGGCTGGTCGAACAACGATGGCACATGGGTGAATGGGGACCGTTTCCAACAGAATTGGAAGCAAGCAAAAGACTCTGATGGAGACGGTGTCGGCGACAACTACGGTGTTGACTGCTGTGATGCTATCTTTGGACTATCTGGTGCAGTCGAGACCAGTCCGGGTGACAAGTTCCCATACAATCCGAGGCAATACAAGGACTTCGATGGTGACGGATTTGGTGACAATGAATCCGATACACTAACCGGTGACTTCTGTCCATGGGACTACGGAACATCCTACCGTGATCGCAACGGTTGTCCTGATTCAGATGGTGATGGGGCGAGCGACGCAAACAACATCGGTGGAATCAATTGGGGACTTGACCAAGGCGCTGACAAGTGGCCAGATGACCCAACACAATGGGCTGATACAGACGGTGACGGGTATGGAGACAACGGAACCATCGGCGCAACCAATCCTGATTCCTTCCCGTACAATTATGCTGCCGCAGAGGATAATGACAGTGATGGTCACCCAGATCGGTGGACTGCCCTTTGGAATGAGGCGAACATTACTGGGGATGACGATGAGGACGGCATCATAAATTCCGAGGATTACTGTGGCGACTCGAATTTATCAGGTTCAATCAATCAATTTGGATGTAATACAAACGTTACTCTGCGCAATCAATCGAGTGACAATCCCGTAGCCTACAACGGTGGCTTGGAATTGGATGGTTGCCCCGGAGTGTATGGGACATCGATCAACCCAATTCCGGGCTGTCCTGACAGCGATGACGATGGTTGGGCCAATACGGATGATGACTTCCCACTTGACCCAACCCAATTCCTTGACTTCGATGGAGACGGATTTGGTGATAACGCTACAGGAAACAACGCCGATGAATGTCCGTTCCAGTTCGGAGTTGCTGATGGTACGGATGGTGTTGGTTGTCCTTTGATCAACACCGATGATGGTGACGCTGACGGCGTCTATGATGACGTTGACTTGTGCCCAGGAACGTCCGTGTTTGAAACAGTCGATGCCGACGGCTGCGCTGATTCGCAGCTCGATGATGATTCGGATGGTGTCTCAAACGCAAACGATGTTTGTCCAGAAACAAGCACGGGTTCCACGGTAGACTCGGACGGCTGCAGCGATGAGCAACTCGTGCAGGACAGCGACAACGACGGTGTCTATGACATCGATGACCTTTGTCCTGATTCATCCTTGATTGTTGACTCCAACGGCTGCGACGAAAACCAACGTGATTCGGATGGCGATGGTGTGAGCGATGGCTCTGACCTTTGTCCAGACACAGAGGCAGGATTCCCAGTTGATGTGGACGGTTGCATCGACGAGGATGCCCTCGATCAAGACCTTGATGGCGATGGCTATCTCGGTGATTACACGTTTGAAATCGACAGTGAAACTGGACTTCGTATCAATGAACAAGGCGATGCCTTCCCTCTCGATGGAACGCAATGGGCTGACCAAGACGGTGATGGGTTTGGAGATAATCCACTCGGAAACAATGCCGATTTCTGTCCAACAGAGAACGGTGCCTCCTATCTCGATCTTCTCGAGATCGGATGTGAGGACGATGGTGACGGTTGGGCTGACAATTGGGGTCGAGACAAGTTCCCTGGTGATCCAACGCAGTGGGATGACTCGGATGGCGACGGTTACGGGGACAACTGGGGCGATCTTAGTTGGAATGCTTCAAGGGATTCAGATTGGCCAGGAATCTTCGTAGAAGGCGCATCATCTCCCGACAAGTGCCCAGATTCTCCAACAACCAACGTCGATGATCAAGGCTGCTCAAAGAGTGAGCGAGACACCGATCAAGATGGTGTCAACGATTTACTCGACAATTGTCCAGAACAACCGAAAGGTCCTGATGGCTACGATGATGGATGTCCATTACCAGTTTCGGAAACCGATGATGGAGAGACGATGGTTCTTGGAATGACGTTGCCAGTCTTTGGTGGCGTTCTTGCGGGAGGAATCGTTGTCCTGCTTCTCTTGACGATGGTGATTGGACGACTTCGAAACCGTGGT
>CEUM01137949.1_pt1 | contig 19716 bp, 6 predicted proteins | sample 356421 | NCBI WGS metagenome assembly CEUM01 (sample SAMEA2622716, study PRJEB7988) | marine metagenome | biome: marine biome (ENVO:00000447); feature: surface water layer (ENVO:00002042); material: "saline water (ENVO:00002010), including plankton (ENVO:xxxxxxxx)" | depth 5 m | reverse complement strand
TTAGAAAGGGGGGGTGTTTCAGTAATGAAAAAATTAGGAGCTTTGTTAATTGCTTTGTTTTTGGTTATTGGTTCAACTTTTGTTGGGTCAAAGCAAACAGTGACAGTAGCTAGTGATAAAGAGGTGGTTTGCGGAGAAAATCAATTTCCAGTGCCAAAGGTTATACCTGACCCAAGGCGCTCAGTGGAAATTATTTGTCTTGATAATGTTGATATAACGGGAACGCTGTAACAAAAGAAATAACCTTTTTGAAATAACGGATTATTCAAAAAGTTTTTCATAATAAAAGGAGCTTTGTTCTAAAGTTCCTTTTGTGTTTTTCTGTTTTTAAAATGACTTTCATCATATTTAGTGAGCTTTAGTTAGATCTTAATAAAAAATTGGTTTTTTATAGTCGATTTTTTTAGTTTATTCCCCATTCCTCCGATGGTAAAACTATGGAAAAAGAGGAATTAACCCATAAAAACTCTCTTGCCTTAAAATGCTTTAAAATCATTTTTACGATTTACTTCGCCTTTAATTTAATTATAACGGGTCTCCAAATTGCAGCGGACTTTACTTCAGCTAAAGGTGATGTTGTTAAAGACATCAATCAATTCCAACACCTTATTAAAGATGCGATGGCCGAAGCGCTTTACGCTGAAGACGAGGAAAACAGGGACATCATTGTCTCAAGTATCCTGGACTCTAACATTATTTCAGGGGTTAGAATCTTGTCTCCTGAAGATGAATTGCTGGCAGAAAAACCTAAAAACGCCCATAAAAAGGAGTTTTTTGGCCTTGACTATCCTCTCATGAAAAAAACTGACTCAGGCCCGGAGTTAGTTGGCTACCTTAAGATCTACTACAGCAATATGGCGGCAGTTGAAAGGGTTAAAATGCACGTTTTTATTTTAATCCTCTTTGCCCTCGTTAAGTCCCTCATTCTTTTTACCATCTTTTTATGGGTCTTTAAAAAAAAGCTTGTAAACCCTTTATCCTCCCTTGCAACCCAGGCCCAGTCAATCAAGCTCGATGATTTAAAAACGATTTCACTGGGACTTAGCAAGGTTGATAAAAATGAGCTCAACGCGCTTGAGAGCTCCATTAACTTTATGGTTGATAATCTTAAAACTTCAAAAGAGGAAATTGGTGAAAACGTTAAAAAGATTGAGGGGCTTAACAATGAGCTAAACAGCATGAACAAAAACCTTAAGGTCACGGTTGAAAAGAGGACGGAAGAGCTTAACGACCTCCTCAAGAAAACAGAGACCATGCTTTTAAATGTCCAAAAGGCCATATTTGTGACGGATTCCCGGGGCATGGTCCTTCCTCCCGTCAGTGAATACTCTAAAACGCTTTTTGGCAAAGACATCGTCGGTGAAAATGGACTCAAGCTCCTCTTTTTCCACCTAAAAGATTCAAGCACCGAAAAGAGGCTGATTCTCAATGCCTGGAAGAATATTTTCGGAGGCGACGATACGGATTTTCTCTTCCATCAAGGGGACCTTCCCCAAAAGGTCACCCACCCCGATGAGCAAAAAACCCAAGGGCGGGTGCTTCTTTTAGACTACGCCCCTATTTTAGGAAACGACAACCTTGTCGAAAAAATTATGTTTTTAGTGGAAGACATAACCGAAGCTGAAGGAGAAAACCTTGAAATTAAGGAAAAGGGCCAGAGCTTTGCCACTATGATGGACATCCTCCCTGTTCAAAATAAAGAGGATTTATCCAAGTGGATTTCGGAGTTTATTAAGCTTTGCGTTTTTACCTTGGAAAAATTTGTAGGGCCTGAGGCCGGTGAGCTTAAGACTGAGGAAATCAATAAAAACCTTAACTTAATCTTTAACCTCTTTGAAAAAGGCCAGTTTAAGGACTTAAACAACCTCCATATTATTTCAACCAAATCCAAGTTTTTGGTAGAGCAGGAAAAAGGTAAGGACGTCCACTCCCATCAGATCGTAGCGGTCAATGTCCTCACTCAGTTTATTGAGACATTAATCCAATACGCCGAGACCTTAAACATCCTCCACTCCTATGATATGGCACCTGGAGTTGGCTACGAGCTTCCCGATAACTTTGAAGAGTCCCTCAAAGAAAAGGTGAAAGATATCGACAGACTCATGGTCAATGTTTTGGAGTACGTCTTTTTAGTGAGAAATGTGGATGACCTCGACAAGGAAAAGATCGCAAACGCTCCCAAAAAAGCGCGCCTTTACGCCGAGTACGATCGAATCATTGAGCTTTTAATGAACCGAAGCCTCCTTCTTTCTTATTTATTTAAAGTGGTGGGAGAAACTAAGCGCTCCGAAAAATACCACAAATTGTCTGACCTCTTAAAGCAGATGCCGTCAAAAGATAAGCTAACGGAAGCGGCCCTCGTGAATAACCTGGTAGACCCCTATAAAATTATTAAAAAAGAAGCCGCCTAAACTCTCAATATTTAATTCTAAAAAAATTTCTGTCTGATTATTTTTTTATCACCTGTTAAAACTTTATACACATAAAGCTTAAAAAACCCAATAATTATATAGCTTTAAGCTTGGCATGACCTTTGCTAGTTAAAGAGTAATCGCTTTTTCATTTTTCATAAGGAGACTATTTTGAAAATGAAAACAATAATTCTCGTATCCTTTGTTTTGATTTTTACAAGCTGTAATCAAGTAAGAGAAAAAAGAATTATTCAAAAAGTCCAAAACACAGAAGTTAGTGAAAAAAAGGAAGTCACCGAAAAAAAGAGCGTGCCTTCAAAAGAAAAAGGATTAGCTTACCTAAAAGAAATCCAAAAAGAATGGGCCAAAAAAGAACACTTTGGAAAACAAGGCTTTCAAATTCGTATGATAGGAACAAGCAAAGATGAGCTTTGTGAGTTTAAAGTAGAGTCCAAAGAGACTCTTTTAAAAGCTGAAGACGGTTTATACGAATCGGTTAAATTCAACCTAGAAAAACTAACCCAATCAAAAGAAGAGGCCCTTTGCCAAGGCCCTTTTGCCTTAAAACCGAAAAAAACGCTTCTTACGAATCAGGAAGATTTTGAAATTGTTAAGTTAAAAAACCTGGATGACACCACCTTTGAACTTTTAAAAAGTAAAAATGAAGAGGTTTTGACTATCGTAGAAGTCCTAGAAGACGGTTTAAAAACAAAGAAAACGGTCATTAACCTCACTAAAAAAGAGCTTAAAAAAGTAGAAATTTTCTTTTTTGATGAGTTAATCAATAGAAAAAGAACCATTATTTTTGACAAAATCGAGCTTAAAAAAGCTGACCTCAGTCAAATTTATCAAACCACTATTGAAACTCCCGCTTCAAAAAAACTAAAAGAGGACGTTTTAAAAGAAGAAGATACCACTGTTTCAAAGGAAGAAGGGCTCTTTCTTTTAGACAGCATAAAAAAGGACTGGGTAGAAAGGTTTAATTTTGACAAGGTGGGGTCTCAGGTTACGATCCTCGGAAAAATTAAGATACTAAATAAAAAAGACCTAGAAGAAGACCTTATTTGTGAGTCATCCGTCCAAATTGAAACAACAACTTTAGACATATTAGAAGATAAAGTTGAAAGACTCCAGGCCTCATTTGCCGTACCTAAAGTAAGTAAAAGTGACTTTTGCCATAAGGCCGAATTTTTTAAAGGCGCTACCAAAGAGGACCCTGAAAGAAGAGTCTTCATCGAAGATAATAAGTACTTCCTCGGGCTTCAAAATCTCGATGATATGACTTTTAAAGTGAGCAAAAGAAATGGCATAACACTTTTAGAAGTTTTTGAAAGTGCAAAAGGAAAAACGCTAAAGATTGTTTTTAACCTAGAAAGCAAATCACTTGTAATGGCCGAATCCATAATGAAGTCAAAAAATCCTGAACTTGAGGATATAGAAGACCTTAAAGTAAAAATAACTTTTTATAAGGTGAGCTTCAAAAAAGTCGACCACAATGACTTTTTCCGTTTATAAAATAAAGGGAAAAAACGATAAAGCGGACGCTCTAACCCCAGACCTTAGGCAAAGCTAAAAAATAAATCAGTTGGGAACTAAGACCTCTTTTAAAGGAAAGCCCGTCGCCTTGACTAAATTATCCGTATAGGCCTTGGCAATGACAGCGTCTTGTAAGTAAGCGACAATCCTCTTTCCCTTAATCCCCACAAGCTCAATTAAAAAAACATCCCTTTCAGGGGTCCTTATTAAATGATAAGTCATCTTTCCAAAGCCCTTTTGGCTCGTGACCCTGACTTCATTATAGTCTGTGAGGTTAGCGAGGCTCGCTCTACTAAAACGGATCCAAAAGATATACCTTTCAACCATTAAGTGACCGCGGCTCACAACTTGCTTACCGTGAAAAAAGCCAAAAAAGCCACCAACGACCGTCAAGACAAAGATAAAGAAAATACCAATGGGAAGAGGAGTATCAATGAGGCTTTTATTTTGATTTTCCATCCCCGGATAGGTTTGACCGCAGGACTCATTGACTACCCCAAAGGTGCAATGGAAATAGTCAACTAAGAGAAGAGTAATAATCAAGGCCATCGATAAAGTGATGACCCCAAAAAGCCTCCTTCTAAAACCAACCTTATCTTCGTGAACAAAAACGTCCATTTTACCTTCCAAAGCTAGGATCTTAACCGTAAGATTATACCCCTAAATTTTAAAAACAGAAATGCGAGCACAAATAGACCTTATTTATGTTTCAAAGGCATTAATAAACCTATCCCCTGTTCAAGAAACCTCGTTAAGGGTTAAAAAACGCCCCTCAGGGCCCCTGGAAAAAAGAAAGGGAAACATTGTGTTTCCCTTTCTTTTCTTAGCATTTTTTCCTTTTTAATCTTCCAGCGGGTCAAAGCCGCTGGAAGATGTTTTTTAGATTTGCGTATTAATGACCACAGGTTTTGTCATTAGGATCACAGCCAGCGCTACCCCAAGCACCTGGTCCAGCACTATTATCGGGAATAAGCGGGCTCATAACCCAACTTGTCACACCTGTTGTACTAGACCTTAACCCTGCTCTCATAGCGTTTCGGATATTTTTATTACCTCCATAAACAGCATCAAGCCCTGAGTCACTCGTGTATCCGTATGTAAATAACATTTCAAACCATGCCGCCACTGAAGTTGGGCTTCCAGCTAAGCTTAAAAGGTCATCGAACCAAACAAGACCAAACGCATCTCCTCTAACGGCAGCACACCCCTCTTCATGAGGTGAGGTAGCACAACCCTTTTTAATCTTCGAAACCGTCGAAGAATAAGCATCACCAAAATCATTCACTGCTGCTGTTGCCTTTTCTAGCGCGTCCGCTTTTTGTGTTTTTATATCCATACACAATGTCGTCACACAGGCCGTGGCCCCCATCCCCGTCATCGCCACAAGGGCCGTATGGTCTAGGGCCGGAATAAATGTTGGTACGTTAGTTAACTGCTGAACTTGTTTAGCAAAATCAGGATCGACTCGCCCCCATTTAAAGTCACCGACGTTCTCAGCTTTTAAAACCGGTCCACCCTGAGTACTACTTCGGCTCTTTAAGAAGTCAGCGATACCATCGCCATGTTTTGCCTTAATCGCATTGTAGGCATCATCAGTCATGAAAAACCCTGTTTCAATAGTGTCTTTCGGGATAACGACCGACTTACTTCCCCTTGTCACAACTTCAAGTCCACCATCTTTTAATTTGTGGATATTGTAACGAGTTCCATCAGCGGCATTTTTAAAACTACCGTAACCAACGCGATTTTCTATTGGTTTTGCAAATCTAAGGTCATCTACCTTAATAAACAGCTTATCAAAGTCTGCTGCGGCCGATGCCCTTTTGGTTACGTTTTCAGCAATCTCTGCCTTAATAGCTTGAGTTTGCTTCGCCGATTTAAGCCAACCATCAATCCCATCAAGAGAAGCCTCAAGCTTTGCCTTTTTAAAATCAAGGATCGCCATATCCATGGTCATGGTCATATTGTCGGGGTCCTTCATACCCTTTTTAAAGATCTTGATACCCTTTTCATCAATAAACTTATCAAAATCGGCTTTTTGAGCGTAACCTTTCCAATTTCCAGGATTGTCCATCCACTCTTTAAGCCATTTCGGGTCGTCAACCTTCGCCACCTGATTTCCCAACCATTCCGTAAAATTATCAAAGTGTTTTTTAGCGGACGCTATAATTTCAGCCGACCTTTCTATTAATGGCTTAATGATCGTAGAATGAATCGCCCGACAAACCCTTCCTATTTTAGAGCCAATCGTCCCGGCCATATTTTTCACTGCTTGCCACCCTGTCGGCGCGACTGCCGATAGAAAGTTATCGATCATGGATACTATTCCAGCCAATTTGTTACTGATTTTTTCCATTGCTTTCGAGGCCCCATCTTTGGCCACGGTTTTAAGCCAATCGTCAGCTTTCCCCGCCAGTGGTTTCATAACAGAGCCAACAATGGCCCCTGCCGCCGTAAATCCGGCGCCCATCACAAAGCCCATCCCCGCGGCTTGTCCGACCTCCGACCAACTAAAGGCCCTTCCGTTGACGTAATGCTGGCCTGCCTGAACAATCATACTAGCGACTGCGGCTTCTGCGGCACCTAATGTACCCGCAACGGCCGCTTGGAAGGCCAGGGCCTTAAGACCGGCGGTCGAAGTTACACTTGCTGTACCACCCGCGGCGGCGGCCACACCAGGACACGCTGTCGCACAGGCTGCTGCGAGTGCCGGTAGAGCAAAAGCTGCGGCAGCCGCGAAAGCTGCACCGGCGATCCCCCCTAGGACGGCAAAGCCCCACGTCTTTTTATCCCATCTCCAAAATCTCCATGTACCGGATATGGCGTAACCTGTTGTAAAGAGCGCAATCAGAGCGAAGATAACAATACAGGCGATTGTAAAAGGTTCTTCACCACTTGGGTCAGTATTCCCTATAGGGTCACTTGAATACCTGTAAGGTGAATGGAAAACAGATTTCGGGTCAGGAGATAGGAAGCGCCTGGCATCCCTGTCGTAGATCCTTGCCCCCATTAAACTAAGCCCTGAATCTTTCCCTCTCTCATTAATATGCTTTGCATGGGCCCATTTATTAGGGAAGTTATCCCTACCAAAAGATCCTTGTTCAAGGATATTACCGTAAGAGTCGTAAGCGACACTTGAAGTGATCCTTCCTTTGTCGTTTGTGACAAGCGCCGTGTTACCCAAATGATCCGTGTGGAAATATTGGGCCCCCAGCTCGTAATTACCCCTTCCTTCGTAACCAGAGTCTAGGGCCTGAACTGGGAGGACCGTTGTTACAGAAAACATCAAAACAATCATCGGGTAATGCCACCACTTGACTTTCCCAACAGCTCTTTTCCTAAAGATATTAAAAAGCATCCCGAGAAAAAGACCGACCGCGAAGACGATACACGTTCCTTTTAGAAGCTCTTGCTCAAAATTGGGTCTTGATAAGACTTGAGAGAACTTGTGGTATGAAAACTTTAAAAAGCCTATAAGTGTTCCTGGATCAAACATCCCCGCCATAAGCTGGTGGTTATTGTGTTCAATCTTTCTCATAAAGGCACTGGCCTGGGCTGGAGTAGCGTCCGTAGTAAAGGTGTGGACTTGTTTCCCCATAAGGGCAACACTCACTGAAACGTGGACACTCCCTAAAACATTTTTTCGAAGCTCAACACCCGGGCCGATATTTAAAATTATGTCACCATTAGGTTTAATGGTTTTAGCAATACCACCCAACGCGTTTCTTTCATAAATCGTCGTCCCTTCAGGCCCTTCAATCCTTATGACTTTATTGTAGCGGGACTCGTAAGTGAACTTCCACGTTTTAAAAGAGTTAATTCCTTTATCCCACACAGCTTTTATTATGACCCGACCAGCTTTATCGTACGTGTACTTAGCACCATTACTGGTACCACTTAGGCGGCTAGAGCCGCTTCCAAAATGGTAGTAATTAACAGCATCGGTTCCCCTAACACTCGTTAAGTTAGAGTTAAGATCGTAAGAAAAAGTTTGGTTGTGATTTTTATTCGTCGAGGTATTAGTAAGTCGTCCCATCTTATCATAGGAGTAACTTGTGGTAAGAGAAACAGAACCAGCTTCTCCACCAACTCCTGTTTCACCTTCAGATTGAATTGAACTCCTAGTAACTCCCGTGAGCTTCCCAATAGAATCATTAAAGGTCGATGTTTCCGTATGGCAGACTTTTCCACCACCTCCTCCGATCCACTCACCATCATCACTAAAGCCTTTTCCATCGCCGCACTTAACCGTAAGCCCAACGTTTTTCCCAAACTTATCATAACTAGCAGTCGCTACATCACCATTAGCGTATCTTAAGGTTTTAGCTTGCCCTAAGTGATCAAAGTCAAGAGTTTCAGCGACCACTTGTCCATTTAAAGCCACTTGCCTGTTAATCCCTTTTATATGCTTTGTCGTATAAAGCTTATCACCTGTTGGAAGGATACTTGTACCTGCTAGTCCACCGGCCATTGTCGTGAAAACTTGCCCGTCAATGGTAACGGCTCCTCCGATTTTTTGGTGAGCTTCATTGAATTGAACCATTTCAGAATTTCCATTTCCATCAACTGTTCCTCTGAGCGCGCCCATAGGGTTATAAAAGTAAGAGGTCGCTTGACCTTGGGAATTAACAACTGTTGAAAGACGTCCTAATTTATCGTAGGCATAAGCTGTTATCTCACCAGTCCCAATTTTCTTTTCAGCAACTTTTCCAAGCTTATTGTATTTAAACTCTTCTCTTCCAAGGTCGCCCTTAGCTTGCCAGAGGACTTGCCCTAAGGAGTTGTATGCCTTTGTGGTAACGCCTCCTATAGGATCTCTAAGGTAATTTAACTGCCCATGAGCGTTGTACCTGCTAATAACCCGCCCACCGTTAGGAAGGTCTTTTTGAACCTGTTTTCCTTCGATCGATTTCCAAATAGTAATTGTTGAGTCACCACTACCACTTGGACTAGGGAAGGTTTTGACAATTTTTAACCCACCAGGACCTTCGTAAGCATAGCGGGTCCCATGAATTTCATTGCCACCATCCTTTTGGACATTTGATAAAATATTATGAGTTCCCTGTAGGTAGGTAAACTCTTGGTAAATGTCTTTAGCTCCACCAGTATTAGAGTTTGTTGAAAAAGGCATGTACTGACGGATGACATTCCCCATCTCATTAAATTCATTTTTATAGATAATCCTTTCATCATCAGTGTTAAGGCCATGTTTCTCACTCCTAATGACTTGCCCAAAGGTATCTGAAAATTCATGGGAAAAGATTTGGCCATTGGTTGAATTGATAAGGCCTGTGAAGGTTGCACCAGCATTATGCTCAGAACCAAACTTACAAATATTATATCTTCCACACCAGTCATCCTTCCCTTCAAAGTCTGCAGGTCGGCTGAAAGTCATCATGCCGTACACCCCATACCATTTACCGGCGCTTTCAGGAACCTTCACGTAGCGGATTTGCCTCACGAGGTGAAGGTTATCTTTCCCACCTTCTACATCATCTTTACTATAGGAACGGAGGACCCTACCAAAAGGATCGTATTCAGTTTTTGATGGAATCCATTTTGACTCATCAACTTTATCGGTTCCTTTAAGAGTTGTCGCCACAAGGCCCGTTCTCGTGTAGGTCGTTTTTTGAGTGGCAATCGGAAGTTCGGAAGCTTCGCCCGCTCCAATCGTCTCATCTGTTGGAACGGCCCTGACTCGACGTTGCTGATGGTGGTGGGTAAAGTCATCGTAACGCCTTTCTAAACCAGAGGGGTCCACAACTGTTACTAAACGCCCTATATCGTCGTAGTAAAAGTCAGTTTGTTGACTGGCAACACCGGCCGAGGTGCTTTCTCCGGCACCTTCCCACCTCGACCTTATCCTTCCGGCATTATCGTATTTCATCTCAGAAACGCGGTCATTACTCCCCAAAGCGCCACTACAAGACTTTCGAGCTCCCGAACGAGTTACTGTCTTTGTCGGTTTTTCGAAGCCTCTCCTTCGATCCTTCAAATAAGTATGGCAGGTCGTTTTATGTTGATTATAGTTTAAAGAAGCGCCTGAGTAATTCACCCACTCCCTTTCGAGAAGCCCATCATCATCATATTCTTTCGTCGTAACCGCCATTAAGGTTGCAGAGCTTTCGACCCTACTACTGTTAGTCGGGTTCGCCCTATATACATAAATTTTGGTAGGTCTATACTCCTCAATACCAGAAATCTTCGCCCCAACGTCAGAGTACTCCCACTTCTTCATAGAACAAAGGCCATTTAAATTGTTAAGGCAGTAATCCTTATGAGGCATCAAGAAATGACCTTTCCCATGAGCGGACTGCCCATGAAAGGTGACCCTCTTTCCAGATTTCTTCAAATCTCCGTTAGGATCTTTAACTTCAAGCCAGGACTCTTGTCCCTCAAAACCACTACCACCACTTCTGTCAGCTGCTGCTATATAATTTTCGTAAAAGAACTTACTCTTTCTATCGTGGCTTCTATCCTCGTGACCTGATTTTGAGACATCTCTAATCACTGTCGTTCTAACGATAGGACTAGGGTGTCTTTGCCTAATACTCCCATAAGTCGAACCTTTCATAATGCCGTAGGCGAAACCACTAGGGCCAATATATTTATCGGGCTTCTTACTAAGGTCATAGGTTTCTTTGTACTGATTATTTTTAATGAGACCATGCACTGGATGATTTATAGTTCCGTAAGTAATTTCAATACCATGGTTTCTTGCTTTACTCCAAGCTTGACCAGCATTGGTTGCATTCCCGTCATAAACTCCCACTAAAACATCTGGTTTAATCCCTCTCTGGCTATCGCAAGAAGTATTAATCCTGACTATGGCATCATTATTTCCGTAACCGACAAGGTCAGGGCAACCGTCACCGTTGACGTCCATAAAAAACCGCGGGTTTTTCCCTGCTTGCCAACCGTCACCTATCGTGAAGCCTTGTGTACTGATCGCAACGGGCTTTGTAAAACCTGACCCCGTTCCAAAGGCAGCTAAAATTCTACCTGATGATTCAAATCCATAGATGTCAGCAAGTCCATCAGCATTTAAATCCTGAACACCTCTAATCTCTTCTGTGTACTCCCACTTATTGGAACCAAAATTATTGATAGTGGCGAATTTCTCAAAGCCCCTACCCGTTGAGATATAAACAAAAGTTTTGCTTCCTCCAAAACCGACGATATCCGCTAGGCCATCACCGTTAACGTCAGCACACGTTCTTCTGTGCTGGTCTGGTTTCCAACCTTTACTAACTGTAAACTCATTCAGAACCGAACCGTTTGCCAATTGACTATCTTTGTTGGCAAAACTATGTCCAGAATTGTACCAAACGGATGTTTGGGAGTGACCAAAGCCAAGAATATCGGGGAGACCATCACCGTTAATATCACAAAGCATCCTGGCGTGTTCGGTGTTATTCCAACTACCCGATTTCCAAGTAGGCGATCCTTCATTAGCGTGATGCTTACTTCCTAGCCAACTGGCAGGGTCTTTAAAGCTACCTGGCTTGTCAGGATTCCCGAGGGCGACTTCTACGTTCCACATTCCAAAAAGGACAAGGTCAGGAAGACCATCACCATTAACGTCTCGAATTTCTCTTTTTGTGTGGTCATTACAATACCTGGAGCCACCATTTTTCGCGCACTCTTCATATTGACCACTCCACCAAGAGGAATCAAAAATTCCGTTTTTCCCATAACCATCAACTAAATGCCTATTGTGGTACTGACCAACCAGCGGATTGGCGGCCCTATAATTAGTGTGAAAGCCGGCCCCATTTTTTGATCCTAGGTTATTCTTCGTTATCCTTATTCCTTGATTTACAATAATCCCGTGGTTATTTAAGTTATTATGGGACTCACTAAAGGCCACAACATCCAAGGCCCCATCGCCGTTGACATCCACAAAGTTATAAGACTCAGCTTCACTTCTTGTAGAAAGCGCCATTATCCTTTTACAAACAGGCGGCTTAAAACCTTTCCCCGTACTAACGGCCGTACAGGCCACGTCGACCTTGTGGGTATTATGGGTCCCCCAATTATCATAGCTCATTCGAGCGCTACCATCGTGCTCCCCAAGTCCCCCGTAGCGTTTTTCATCTCCCGCTGGCATGACCCAAACAAGGTCTTGGAGACCGTCACCGTTTGTGTCCCCAAGCATTTTTATTGAAGGATTGTCACCGTTTGAGTGGGGGTGTTTGTTATTGCCACCCCAGCTTTTAAAGTTACCCCATGCTTGATTACTCCCTTGTAAAGGTCCTTTATGATTACCATCGGAATAATTAAAGGAGGTTTCAGGGAGGCAGACTTTCTGTCCAGACCCGCCTTCATCAGCGTAAGACTTCCCACACATTTGAATCCAGGCGAGGAGGTTTCTTTTAGTCGTTTTCCCTCTTTTAAAATTAAAGTTGTATTCTGTAAGGTCTTGCCAACTGCCTCCTTCAAGAGACTGTACTCTTATCCTTTGGACTATATGATGCATATTTATTGGTATACTTGCCCAGTATTGATTTCGTTTATCTGCCCTCCAACGGTAATCAAAAAGAACTTTCCTTGTAGGATTATGGTTTTTTGTTCCGGTGTATTGGATTTCTCTTAAGACCGTTTCATTTCCCCAGTTTCTCCACGTAACTTCCATAAAGTTACCACTAGTGTCAGTAACTCTTTGAAGGTGCATTTTTCGACGGTCGTGTTCTTGCTCAAAGGTAAGGACATTTCCATTAGGCTTTGTGACTTCGACTTCACAATTGTCCATCCCAGTTGCCCAAAGACTACAACCACTTCCCTTAACTTTTGCTGTAATATTCCGGCTGTTACTCACGCGGTAAGTAGAATTACTTTTACCGTATTCTCCGCCTGTTAAAACTAAGCGGGCGCCATCTAAACATAATCTATCTTGATGAGGGACACCAACGGGCCCTTTATTTCCTCTTGGTACCTTTTGCGTTTCACAGGCCCCGTTAACAATTCTATCTTTTTGACAACTGTAGTTTACAGTTTTTAGGTAGGGAGTAGGAATTGAAGGACCTTTATACCAACCCCATCCGCCGCAACCTCGCCAACTCCATCCACCTGTACACCCATAGAGCCAAGTCGTATGCCATTTGGTTCTCCACTCCTTCCTAGAACAAGTGCCCGTGTAAAACTCTTTCTTTTTACACTGGCTTCTTTGCTTATTATCAATCGCCGCGCCATCGTACTTGGCGTTTGATCCACAACGGTGAAGAGTGTGAAGGCCTGTTAGCTCCCATCCCGTACCAAAGTGACCAAAGCCTCCGCCTGAACTATAAACAAGGCTTAGTTTCGGCTCCATCGCCATATGGCCTTTGGGAACGGCTATTTGCATGGCATAGGTTGCACCACCGGATTTGGCGTCCACATTAAACTGGCCTTGGATCCGTCCACCCATAAGACCCGTTCCAGTGTGTTTCGGACTAGCAGTACGGTTGTCACCATCATCCGTTCGACCACCATCGGGTTGATGGTAGTGCCCAGGCCCAATACCTGGAAAATCTGAGGAGTTAGAGAAACCACCCGATGATGTTGTCCCACCACCGTAGTCAGCGTCACCCGGTTCAGGGTCACCCCCAGCTTGCGAAACGTTTGAGTTAAGTGCGAGGAAGAGGAAGGTAAAAGTTAAAAGCATGCCCTTAAAATACTTTTCCCAATAACTTTTCATCTTTGGCCCTTTTTAAAAAAAGTTAACATTTTAAATACATATTCCTTACATTTTAAATTTGTTTAATCCCTTCATTATAAGTGGGTTCAAGACTTTCCTTTCCTTAATTTCCCCATTTAAAAATTCACGTGGGCCTAAAGAAAACTTATTTTTTTTACCCATTTAAGATTCTGAAATTAATAAATTTTTAGGAATTGGTTAAGTTCAATGAATTTTATTTTCTAATCGTGAGTTAACACTCAACAAACAAAACTTAATGAAATGCCAACTTTTAGACATGGTTTGAACTTTTTAATTATTTTTTATTGAGGAAAATTGTGAGGGGAGTTTAACTTTTAAGAAAAGTTGACAAAAAAAAGGCCTCTGGAAAAAGAGGCCTTAAGTTTAAGAAATTAATTTTTATCTTTTACTGGTGGTTTAAGTCTTAAGTCTGAAGCAATCTTTCTATAATAGCCTCCTGACGTTGACTTCATTAGATAAGTCCCGACTTTTGGCTTCCCTTCCCAGTTATATTTAGCGACAAAAAGGTCAACTTTAAGGGCCGTATTGCCACTGACAAGAAAGTAGCTTTTTCCCCTTTCAACTTTTAACTTTTTATCTGAATTAAACCCCATGGCCTTAAAGAATTTAAAGGCCCTCGTATCTAAATCCTCGTGAACAGGCTCTTTTGAATAGATCACCTTTTTTGTCCATTCTTTCCTAACGGGGATAAGCTTTCCTTCCTTTAACTCAGCAACAAGCCTTCCTTTATGGGTGGCAAACTCACCCTCTTTTAAGGTCTCAGGAATTTTTATATCCTCAGTATTATAAAATTTTGGAGAGTAGTTATCCAAAACTTTATCAGGTTTTTTGGCAACAAATTTTTTTAAAGCGGGCCTCTTTCTCTTTTCGACTTTCATTTCTCTTTTTACAGAGGCTTCTTTGACAGGTCCATCATCTCTAACCTTACTGAAAATAAAAAGGCCGACAAAGACAACAAAAAGTCCTAAGGCAACAAACTTAAGATTATTCATCTTCTTACCTCACGGATAAAGTACCTTCCTCTATTTTAACTATGTTCCAAATTTCAAACAATTCTTTTGTCAACTTTGTGTAGGCCACTAAATAAAAGCCCTATGAAGCTAATAACATCAAAACCTTATTTTTTCCTTGTAATTAAAAGAGTGTGAGGAGTCCCAATATTTTCTGTTTTTAAATAAAGGATTTGCCTAGATTCATCATAAGTGTGGTCCACTTTTGTCCCCGTCGTTTCATTAAAAACTTTTATGTCAAATCCATTAGGGTAATGGATCTTTGGAACAAAGATCTCTGTCTTTCCTTTAATATGAGGGCTTGTTTGAAATTTTAACAAAAATTTTGCCGTATGAACGTCAAACGAGTGGGCGATGGGGTCTCCCGCGACGGCCCTTGGGTAGGTCCTTACAAGGTATTTTACTTTTTGATTAGGTCTTTTCTTCCAATCCACAAGGCCCCAGCTCTTATTTCTGTCATTACTCCACCACATCCAGCTTCCGCCCATATAATCGATAATGTTTAAAATCTCTTCTAAGTAATTAGAAAACCCGTCGACTCGTTCATCACTTCCGATTTCCCCAACCCAAAGAGGAATTTTTTGAAGGTCTAATTCTTTAGCGCGGCTTTTTGACCACATGGAAACAGTTTTTCTATCCCCACTCCCATAAGGAACATTTTCATGAATAAGAGGTGGATAAAAGTGAGGAGCGTAAACAAGTCTTGAAGAACCACTTCGAACGTCCTCAACTTTATCTAGGTGAGACGGAAGCCCAAAGTTAATTCCAAAAGAACGGGGCTCAAAGAAAATCCACTTTTCGTTATCGTGTTCCCTGATACCTTTAATAAGTCTTTGATAAAGTTCATACAGATTTTTCTTTTCAAATTTTGACGTTAAATCGGCATTATGGGGCTCATTCATTAAGTCATACCCTAAAACCTTGGGGTTATTTTTAAAGCGCTTCACTACTTTTACCCACGCCTTCACGTAGTGGTCTTGGAGGTGTTTAAATTTTGGATTGTCATAATCCCAAAAATTAATAAAGGCCTGCATGGTTGCAGGGTTTACGTTTTGTAACCACCAGTAGTGCTTAAGACTATCATGCATTTCATTTACTTTTTTCCCTTGAAATTCTTCAAAAGGCTCAGTCAGGGTTGCCCAATCAGGCGCGCCATTGCCACCAACGGCCTTAGAGTAAAGGTCCTGGTGCATATCAAGAACAACCCAAGCTCCATTATCTGTATACCACTTCACTCTTTTAGCAACCTCTTCAAGATACTGATCATTGTAAACACCCTTTTCAGGTTCAATGGCGGACCAAAAAATGAGAAGCCTGACGGCGTTCATCCCAAAATCTTTTGTTTCTTGAATAACATCTTCTTCTTTAACCCAGCTCATGTTATCGTCACTCTTTTTAGCAGAGTTTGAGCTGTTTATTCCGTGAAGGATAAGGGCCCTTCCCGCATCATCTCTGAGGTATTTAATATTTTTTGGTTTCGCGATACCAGAATAGTTTGGAAGGTCCTTTTCTCTATCAAGCCTTGTCTTAACAAAAATGCTTCCCGATTGGACGCAAGCGATTCCTGTATCTTTATAATTAACAGGGCAGTTTTTCCCACAAATGGGACCTAAACCAGTGTGTCCTTTTTTACAAGGAGTGTAGCAAAGACCCTTTGAAAACTTCTTCCCAGAAGGGCAAGACCTAGGAAAAGACCTTCCCGTAAAAGCGTAGGAATTTTTCCTTTTCCAACTCCACCACCTTTTATAACAAAACCACCCAAAGTCTCTGTAACCTGATGGACATGACTTTTGGCATTTTACGCCTTTTGGCTTATAACCACTTTTACATTTATCAAAACAAAGCCCCGCCTTTTTTTGTTTGTTAGAAGAACAGATGGGAAATTTTCCTTTTCCTCTATTATAATTAACCTTCTTTTTTGTATCGGGAAGTTTAAAGCAAGTAACTCCCGAATCATTATAACCTTGTGGGCAATCCTCCCAACAAAAAGGCCCAATTCCAATATGACCTTTTTTACATGGTTTATAGCAAAGACCTAATTCATAATCAGACCCTTTTTGACACTTAGGAAAGATTCCTGATTCAGTCAATTCTTTATGTTCTTCATCCGTCACGGTGGTTGCTTTATTGAGGATGTCTATTTTTTTATTCCGAAGGTTTAGAAGGTCTAGATTTTTTCCATAGGAAGGAAAAGTTCCCAAGTAAAGGGTTAAAAGAAAAATGAGCTTCAAAAGAATGATTTTTTTCATAATTTTTCCCTTTATTAATTCATATACTTTATCGTTTGAGTCAGGAAAAAACTTTAAGCTCAATAAAAGCCAGTTCAGCCTCTTTCTAAGAGATGTCTTTTGATTGTTTTATTAACTGAAGGTGTGTGGGTTAGAAACTCTGATCCTTAAAAAAAATAAAATAAGTTTGGCCCCTTTTTTTGTCTAATCAAACGAAGTCTAAAAAATCCGAATAGGATGAAATAGTAGGGGTATTCTATTTGAAATTAATAGTCCTCATTTTATTTCAACTCATCTTTTTGGAAAGAACTTTTTCCCAATCAAACCCTATTACCCTAGAAGATGGAAAAGAGTTTTACGAGTTAGGTCTACACCTCGATATTCTTGAAGACAAAACTAAAAAATTAAAAATTGATGACATAAGCCGGCCCAAATACTTAAATCAATTTAAAAAAAGCAAAGTTCAAATACCTAATTATGGCTATAGTAAAAGTGCTTATTGGTTTAGGCTTAAAATTTATAATATGTCCCAAAGGATAGAATGGTTTCTTTCTTTTAATGTCTTTTATCAAAACCATATCGAGTTTTATAGATTGAGAAAAGATGGTGGTTGGGACACTGGGGTCTTAGGGGATAAATACGTTTTTAAAGACCGGTTTCAAAAATTAAGGCCTTTTATTTTTCCTGTCGCCATTGAAAAGGAAGCAGAAATTTTTGTCAGAGTTATGAGTGATGACGGAGCAGGGGAAGTCAATCTAACCCTTTTAACTCCCGCCAAGATGGCCGAAAAAGAATCGGCCTCCAACCTTTTTTGGGGTCTTTACTTTGGCCTTTTTCTGTCCATGGTCGTATACAACGCCTTTATTTTTTTATCAACTAAAAGCATCAGTTTTTTCTACTACGTTATTTATTGCTTAGGTGGTGCCCTTTATATGGCCTTTTACCAGGGCTTTGTGGCGGCCTATCTTTTTAAAGATACCCCATGGATTTTAGCGATCGGAAATGCCTGGAGCATGGCCATAATTGGGGTTTCACTCAATCTTTTTGTTTTTACCTACCTTGATCTTAAAAGAGATACTTCAAGGCTTTCACTTTATTATTACTTTTTAATTTCCATGCACGCCTTGGCCTTTATACTTGCCTTTGAACCAACTCGTTATTACTCAATGATTATTAGTAATCTTTTTATTCCTATAACCTTTATTTCAAGTATTGTGGTTGCTTATAGAAGAAAAAAGGAAGGCTATAGGCCTGCTAAATATTATATTATTGCCTTTTCCATTCTCATTTTTGGCGCCACTATTTGGTGTTTAATGACAGCAGGGATTTTTCCAACCAATGACTTTAATAATCACTCCCCTATTATTGCTCAGGCCTTTCAGATGCTCCTTCTCTCCATGGGGCTTGCTGACCGCTTTAATTTTGAAAAAGAAGTGGCCGCCAAAAAAGAAAAGGAGCTTCAAAACCAAATCATAGCTCAGGAAAAAACGCTTACAGAAACCCTGGAAGAATCTCTTAAATTGGAAAGAAAGCTAACTAAAGAGCTCAATGAACTGAACTTAAATTTAGACCAAAAAGTAAAGGAAAGGACCAGTGAACTAAATGAGGCCCTCGCTAGTATATCTAATCTTTTGGACAATATGAGGCAGTCTGTTTTCACAGTTGGAAAGGATCAGCTAATTATGAAGCCTGTTTCAGGCTTTTCAAAAACTATTTTTGGTGAAGATATTACTGGAAAAACTATTTTTGAGACCATTTATAGGTCAATTGATAAAGAATCAGAGCTTTATTCTAAAATTATTTTTTCTTTTAGTATTATGTTTGGTTTTGATGAGCTTCAATGGCTTCTTTTTAGAGATATTTTTCCAACTAGTCTTAAATATTTTCCAAGAAATAACCCAAAAAATGAAAAAATTTTAAAAATAAATTACAGTCCTCTGTACGACGAAAAAGGCATTCTTATAAAAATAATGTTTGTTGTTGAAGACGTGACTGATCTTTTAAAACTAGAAAATGAAATGGCCAAACAAAAAGAAGAAGAACTACAAAATCTTGAAATCCTCCAAGAATTGGCCTCAAACAAAAAAGAAGACCTCGCCCTCTTTTTTAAAGATGCTATTGAAAATGAGCAAAATATTTTAAACCACCTTAAAAACTTAAGAGTCGGCCTTGAGAAAGAAGGTTTAAAGGGGGATCTTTCAGAGTTATTTAGAATCCTACACACCTTAAAGGGAAACGCCCGAATTTTTAACCTTTCAAGAATTTCTAAGAAGATTCATTCTTTAGAAAACTTTATAGAGGACATTGTAAGAGAGGAAGGAGGAAATGGTGATTTTAGGATGGATAAAATTAACGAATTTATTCAAGGGACTTATGACCTTCAAGGAATCACAAATAGATATCTAAAATCTGCGAAAGACGTCTTTTCAATAGACTTTGGTGAAGGGCTTAAACTCAAAGAAGGTCTTCACGACCTTATTAAAATGCTTGAAATTGATCTTAAAATACTGGAAAACGATCAGCCTCTTTTTTTAGATTTAGAACCAGGAAAAAGTAAGTTTTTTTCCCTAAAGCTAGTCCATAAAAGACCTCAATTTAAAGAGTTTTTAAAAAATTGGAAAGAGTTTACCCACTCACTTAAAGGGAACTCAAGGGCCATGGACGAAGAATCTCTTTCACAAAAAGTTCATACCTTAGAGGCCTCTATTTTTAACCTGGAAAAGTCTTTAACGACAGGAGAATCAGATTTTAACAAGTTTGAAAATAAATTTTTTGAATCCTATAAAAATGTTAAAGAAAAAGGAAGCCAAATTTATATTCAGTCTCTATTATTT